>JAABUU010000032.1_pt1 | contig 325909 bp, 337 predicted proteins | sample 5559301 | NCBI WGS metagenome assembly JAABUU01 (sample SAMN10711884, study PRJNA513360) | rock metagenome | isolation source: Antarctica rocks | place: Antarctica: Victoria Land, Richard Nunatak white
GATCTGCAAGCGCTGCCTCAATTGAAGCCATATTGAATTTGTAATTGATTTTTGAAGAAAGATGAAAGTAGTAAAGTGGGGTGTGCACGGGACCGGAACGTGCATCGGGCCGGGAATACTCCTATAGGGAAGGCTCAAAAAATTAAATAGCGCGAAATCTAAATGATTGATTCAAATCATTGTTAGCAGGGTCATACTACAAGCAGACCAGGCCTCACAATTAATGTAGTTTATATTTGTCTATAAGCCAACTTCAACATGTAATAAGCCTGGCTAGCTCAATCGGTAGAGCGTGGGGTAAATATGCTGAGCAAAGCGTTTGTTGAACTAATATTAACTGCCTCTAGACTCTTATCTACACGAGTATATCCCAAGGTTGCGGGTTCGATCCCCGCGTTGGGCTTGTCTTTTTTACGTTTTTCTCCGTTCAACACTCGACACATCCTGTTGTAGTGTAGATACATACTAGCTTTAACTTGTCTGACTTTCAAAAAGAATTCACGCTTAAAAGAAGAGATACAATAACTGGGACAGCTTTAGGACTTACTCAGCCAGATATATAAGACTAAGGTACCTAATATTAGCTTCTTTCTGGGATTTCTTTTGCCTTCCGTGTGTAGGGTAGAACAATGGATTGTCATGGCGAAAGTGTTTGAGTCTTTGTGGCTGAATTCACGTTCTTTGCTATTCGCTCTGGGACTCGAAAATTCTCGCTGCTCCAAGCACTCACTGCATTGGCTCATACTCCTCATCTCCTACCCATTTACCCTCAATCTACTATCTATGTGCAAATGCTGACTTCACAGAGTGACTCTACTCTTTTCCGCTCCCTCAGTGAGATTATGTACATTTTCATCTTCCTGAAACAGCAGACATACAGAACACTCGCAGCTGCCACCTGCCTCCGCAGCTCCTGAAGGCTACTTCGAGTAGCATAGTACCACTCAATGAAGAGAAGGACAACATGGAGAATGCCCCCGTTCCTGAGATTTCCCGAGGAGCCTGGGGAAGAGGGAAGGCCACCGGGATGGAGATCTCCCAAACTTAACTATGAAGTTGTTGAAAGGCTTTACAGAGAGCGGCAGCGGCAGCTCCAAAGTTCATCATCAGACGAGGATGACGGCGATGATGCTAGCGAACCCAAGGCTACTTCTGAAGACGACGACGCGCCTCACACTAAGGCATGCCGTGGCAAAGAGAATACATCCGGTAATGAATCTGTAGCAAAGGAAGATGATGTACCTGAGAATGAGGATCCGATGAGAGAGGATGCTCCTTACGGCGAGCCATCAGCACTCGAGCTATTTCAAGACCAGCGGTAAGTTTGGACCTGAACATTGGAAGGGCTTGCTGACTTGAAGGCCTGTAGGGTGAGCAATCCTGATCTCATCCCGGATTGGGACGTCATCGAGGACGCCAATCGGTGCAATCGAGCTATTCTATCCAAGGGAAAGAAGAGATCCCCAAGCCTAACCCCAAACCAGCTCGGTCAGACCGTGACCAAGGAGGAGAACATTACAACCACGGAGACCGAGAACCGTACGGCGACTAAGGCTGAGAACCGTCGGCCTTCAAGGTTGCCAAAAGCTCCAGCGGCAAAGCGAGCAAAGCGAGCAGCTGGAAAGGTGCCAGACACCTGGAAATGGGCACAGATACCGAATCCCAACACGCAATTGGACAAATCCTTTATTACACTCTCTCCACAACTTGTTTTCCTGCAGATGCTGGCTAGGATGCGGAAAGAAATGGCCAACCGCTACCAGGATCATCTTACTAAGGATAAGACAGAACTTTTCCATGAACTGCGCCAATACTTCACGCTCAAGGCCTGGAACGTCTTCGAATCTCTAGATTATAGTCGAGAGAAGTAAGTGACATTTAGAGCATTATCGTACGATCGCTAAAATTATAAGCCTTCTTCTTATTAATTATCCTCAACCGGAGCAAGGAGTATACGTGCACCTTCTATGGCGCGTCGAAGATCCCACCGACTGCCGTCTTTACGTGGGACAGAGTTTGGAGATAGCCAACCGCATCTGTCACCACGAGGATATTAATTATCGCAAACGCCATCCCAGCTTTCATTATTACTGGTGGGATCTGAATAAAGAGGACCCGAGCAAACGAATAGCAAGTCGATATATCTTTCCCTGTGCCTTTACCGAGACAACACAGCTAGATCCTCTTATCCTTAACATGTTAGAAATGTGGGTATCCCTCATACTTCAAAGCCTGTCTAAGAGCGTCCTCGAGGATTACTTACCGAGCAATACTCTTGCTCTATCTGCTGGACGCCACCTAAATCTTATGAATCCTCTGTATCAGAGCTCTCAAACCCCTGAACGCGCCGAAGCGTTATTGAGTATTAACGTTTATCGCACCAAGGACCCAAGTCGACATGAATACTACCAACAAATGCGACGCTGCTTCCATAATATGAAAGACTCGCCTGATCCCGAATATCGACGGTACTACGAGGAAACGACGAAGCGAGCAGCAGTCAAAAGATCCGAAACGGTAAATCAGATAACTTGACAGGAATGCCTTAACGGCAAATTTGTGCAAGTCTCAAACAAAGTCTATCAGCGTAAATCTGACGGAGGGGACTTAAATAATGGACACTTCTTTATCTGGGATATGAATATACACTTTCCAGCAAGGCTTATGCCCATAGAGAATAACACTCTTATCTGGATTAAGTGCTATCTGGCGGAGCCCTCTAAGCGACATCCTTATTGCTATACGCCTAAAAGCCGTGATTCGGATCCGTCGAAACGCCTTGGGGTTTGGATTAAAGGTATTGATGCGGCGGGAAGAGAGTTCGAGAGTTGGGTATACTGCCAAGGCGAGATGCAGGTCAAATGTGCCAATACTATTGTCGACTTACTACAGGGCCGAAGCTATCGCACGATCGTTAGATTCCCGCGACGCTTTGTATCTCCCCGATTTCGGGATGCCCATCCAGAGCTCTTACCTCTAGAAGGCTTAGTAAATGGGAGATACACTCCGGACGAGAAACCTCCCATCGATAAGGCTAGCGGAGAGATGAATATCAAGAAGGCTAATTCTGGGGAGCAGTACTGCGAAGAGCAAGTTGGAATGGAACTCCAAACTGATTAGAACTCCGATAGACAGCCTCACTTCAGGTTCACCCAGACTTGGCTTGTATTGTACGCTTACGGCATTCCGCGTACTGTAATGCTCCAATCTCGCACAGCTGGGCTAAAATTAGCAATAACTGCGTTGATATTAGGGCTGTATCTGGGGCCGATATATTGAGTGGTCGTATTGAGACTGGATACACTTTGTGGTAGAGTTTTTTTGCTGCTATCAAAGCAGGGAGTGTCTTTCCTGATATATGATTGAACATGAATCTAGCCGTGGGCTATAGCTGAGATACGGTACAGTTTGCGAGGTTGGGGGCGACCCCGCTCCAGTCGGGGCATCTTTTAAGTGCTGTTCGCTATTAAAGTCAAAGTATAGGCAGAGATTAAAAAAAAAGACAAAAGTATCTAAACAATTAAGACTTGCAAGATAAGAAGAGAAGAAAAGAATGATAAGTAAATTTAATATAAGATAAGAGCGTTTCTAATAGCGCGTTTAATATACTAATGAGTTATCGTAGCGAGGGGAAGGGAAAGGGAAAGGGAAAGGAAAAGGGAGAGAGAATATAGGATTTGATACGATAGCGTGGAGCAGGCGGTGGCAAGGCGGTACGTCGGCGAGTAGCCGGTATACCTATATATTATAGGAAGACTAATTACTATCGAGGGATTCGGGGACCCGGGGACCCTTACTCCCCTTTATATAAGGGCAGGGTTAGCGTTAGCGTCCCGGTCGGGCGTCGGCGCGTCCGACAGGGAGACGCCGTCGCAGATCGCATTTCTACATTTTACAGAATAGGATATAAAAAGAGAAGAAGAGAGCTACATGGGCACGAAGGTGGGAAAACTTTTGGGGATGTTTTTTTTTTTTTTGGGTCTTGGTTTGGTGGTAGGAGGGTACTCGTAGAAAGTTCGATGGGGCTAGATTTATGGGGGGATGTTGGGGGAGAATGTGTTGCATGCGTATAGACTGGGAATGATGATTTGATGGGCAAGTGCTCTATTGGAATGATTGATGGAGAAGCGAATTCGAAGTGATGGAAAGCGCGGGCTGTTTCATTCATTCGAGGGGGAATATTATAAGACAGTTTCGCTGATGAAGGTAAAGGAGGGTTTTGACACTGATTAGCAATCTTTTGGTGTAGTTGCGGGGACATTGAAATCCATCGTAGGGTATCGAGACCTAGCTACTAGAGAGGTTCGGAGAAGGGAGTGCGGAATAGAGAGAATGCAGGTGGGATTGCTCGGACTCGGAGCGAAAGACCTTGCTCAGTGGCTTAAAGCACCGTACAAAAGACGTGAAAAGTCGAGCCAACATGGAAGTTGCGAATCGAAAGGAGTGAATATCGAGGAAGCTTTGACGGTAACGAGAATCAAGACATGCACCATTTATATTCGCTGTCTACTTATTCTCGCAAAGGGCCAGTTGCAGCATTCAATTAAGATAGAACATAAGTAAGAAACTCTAGGACGGCAACGCGTGGATAGTTTGATGCTAGATCTGAGTAGTTGTTTGATCACTAGAGGTTGAAACAGGATTCCCAACTTGAACTCATAGGTCCATAGGGATCAAATCCTTGGGAGCGCGGGATGACTTTATCGTCCTATCACAGATGGGGGGTCATACATATTCTTTGGGATTCTAGAAATGGGCGAAGTCGACTTTACAAGTCGTGCGATCCAAGACCAATCCTATTGCTGTCCCTTTTGTTGCATTTATCAGTTAACATGAACTTTACAGAGATTGAGAAGGAAGGTTTCAAGGTTGGCACAGCGAGACGCAGGGTAAGCAGGATGCTGTTGTGGGGTTGGCCCTACGCTGCGGCCACCACGGGACGGATTCGCGCGGCAGCCGTCAGTCAACCATACAAGTCATACATGTGATACAAGTGAGATCCCTGAAGTCTTTATATCTAGAAAAAGAGGGCAAGAGGGCAAGAAAGAATTAAAAAGAGATGGTTTCAAGTCCCACACTCAGCCGTAAGGCGGAAATACGTCGGGCCCTGGTTTGTTTTGGAATCCTGTCCCACCTGCTCCGTCAGGCCTGATCGGATGACTGCGACAAAGTCAAATGTGGTCGCACAGTCAGCTTGGCAACTGACCAAAGTGGATGCGAGGGGCTGAAGGGCTGAAGTCCAATCCCCTTGCGTTTGGATGAAATCCCTTACCTTTGTGATGACTTTACATATAAGGCCCCGTAATTGTGCTGATCGTACAGGAAGGAGTCTTTGAAAGAAACGGGAGCCGAACACCCTGACACTCTGTCGAATAAAGAGTCCAGCGGATCATCGATGCGGGGTGTTTCGTGAAACCCCTTTCGATTTTCTATCAATCATTGCGCCGCTTGGAAAAAAGGGTGATGAATGGGTGGTGAAACCAGTAGTCGTGCCAGTCCGGTGATCAGGCCGACCACCGACCACCACCAACAGAAAAGAAATATTTATATTTTTGGCCCGAAACGTAAGCGAGTGCGGCGCTAGTCTTAGACACGAGGCGTAGTATGTTGGAGTGCGCATTCCTGCAATTCTCTTTGGGCCCCCCCCTTATTCCTTATTGCAGTAAAGGACACCTGGCAACATATAAGCCCGCTCTCTCCTCCCACTTTCAGTCTGGTATTTCCTCCTACCTTGTCTGTCTATCATTAATTCATGGGCGATACGTAGCGGCCTACCTGAGTGTACCATATTGTTTCTAATATTCGTTTGCCATGCGCTATCCCCTTCTTTACCAAGCCTTCCCGCAATAAGCGGATAGGATATGTGTCCTCTGTCCTCTTCGCCATTCATCGTTCTCGCCAGGCAGCAGACTCTTTCATCTTGGCAGACTACCCACCAAGAAGCCATCCTTACTTGCACTTACAGTGATACTTCTATTGGACTCGACAACGAAAGAACGACGACATACCACCAAAGAGATCGACGTTACTGCCTCAAATCATCTACACTACGACCTTCTCAACGCTTTTAGCTCTACTACGTTACCCAATATGGCCGATGAATTCTCGCCTGCCGCCTTCGAGGCTGACGACTTCTACCCTCCCCAAGCTACTGTGTCGTTGTCCGAGACAACCCTGGTAACTCCCTCAACGCCTGAGTCAATCTACGATGAAGTCAAGGAAGAGGACGACGACAAGAAGCCCACAAAAAAGCGAAAGTCATGGGGCCAGGAACTACCTACACCAAAGACAAATCTTCCTCCAAGGTATGAGAGCCAAATTGAGCGCCAAGATCCAAAGCTGATGTTGATGTTAGAAAACGAGCAAAGACTGAAGATGAGAAGGAGCAACGCCGAATCGAGCGTGTTCTTCGAAACCGCCAAGCCGCACAGTCCTCTCGAGAACGTAAGCGACAGGAGGTAGAAAAGCTCGAGGGTGAGAAGCACGCCATCGAACAACAAAACCAACTACTCAAGGAGCGTTTGATGGCTGTCGAGCATGAGAAATTCAAGCTCGCGCAGCAGGTAGCCAAGATGGCCGCCGAGATGTCGGTATTCAAACAGGGTGGAGCGATTGCGACACCGATGGCCAGCTCTTGCGCACCATCGCCCAACCTCGAGGCAGATCTTCTCCATCAACAAATTATCAAGCAAGAACTGGATGATTATCCATTCGCCTTACCAACCCCTCGAGCCTCTCTTGGATCTTCAGCTTTCTCACCCGAATCATCATCGTCGCTCTCTTCCCGCTCACCGTCGCCGTCAAACGCACTGGGCATAGAAGCTATCACCACCTCTCCGGACATGACACAACATCCTGCTGAGATGTTGTGTGGCCTGCCGTGTCAGTCCGGAGTATGGCTAGCTTCGATTCCACCTACGAGTCGCGACGAAGCTCAGCGGTACCAACAAGCGCAGATGATGCTACTGATTTCGACCCACCTGTTCTCTCTGACGCTGATTTCAGCCGTTTATTCGAATCTCCTACATCCCCTCCACCGGATCTTCAATTCTTTGCGGACGGGCTCGTCACTACTGAAGACGGCACCAGCGAAGGCGTCGATGCTTTCTCTTTTGATCAGATGGTTGATCTCGACGCCTGCCAACCTCACGCCGACGATGACTTCCAACTTTTCCAAGTCCACAAGGACGGCCAAACCTTTGACGACATCATCCACCAAGACGAAAATCCCCACCAACCTGAGATCTACTTCGAACACTTCACTACGACCGAAGCCGACGATCCGCATCAGCATGCTGCGACGTCTTCTGCTCTGCAGCCCTGCCTTGGCGCGCCCTCTTAGGGCTGCGACGGGTCGGGCCATGCGGCTTAAGACTAACCACGCGCTGAGACGGACGTCGATCGGGAACAGGAAGGGTGTTTCGAAGAACGGTCGACGGAGGTGACGTGGTTTAGTCTAGCGGGATGGGGTCTGATCTGTTAGGCTTGTTGTTGATGGCCGAGATGATTGTGAATTTTCTGTTGGTTAAGAGGAGATTGGAAAGGCCTGAGTCTGCATTGTATTATTATTGATGTGAAATTATCGGACGGAAAACTCTCTAGGGATCAGGGAGGTGTATTGGCGTTTAGCTCTACAAGCTTGTGAGCTTGTGAGCTTGAGACAGGCTCTCATCACTATGAGCCATACGGCGAGATGGATACCTTAGCTATCCTATTCTTTAGCCTGCTTGACGTTAGGCAGATAGAATGGAAATGATCATGCCCACAGTTACGTTCCCATACTTTCGTCTTTTTTACACCTACTTAAATACCTTATCCGATGGTAAAGGAACTTATTCTTGCGATTATGTATTTGCTTGATCGTGTCTCTTTATATAGGTCTAGCGCAATAAGACCTGTGACGACATTCACTGGTCACAAAGTCACAGAACACTCTATTCTCTCTGCCTCAGTGCTGGATTCTCAAAATGCTTACACTAGACCCAGTTGACTTCCTAGTCCTCGGCGCAGGCTGGACGTCCAATTTCCTCATCCCTCAACTCAAATCCTCCTCCATCACCTTCGCGGCAACCACAACCACCGGCCATGATGGCACCATCCCCTTCAAATACGAGCCCAGCTCCTCTTCGACATCTCAATATTCAAAGCTTCCCTCTGCCAAAACAGTCCTCGTCGCATTCCCACTGAAGGGTGAAGGGCAGTCTAAGCAGATCACATCGCTGTACCGCCAGGTCCATGGTGACCAGAATAATTGGATACAGCTGGGATCTACTGGGATTTTCTCTGCATCACATTGGAATGACTGCAGCTCTCCGTATAATACGGAGAATGAGCGAGCCGTCGCTGAGGACGAAATGTTGGAGCTCAATGGGTGTGTGCTCAACCTAGCTGGGCTCTATGGAGGAGAGCGGGATCCGAAGAATTGGGTGACAAGAGTCGCGAAGACGAAAGACGAGGTCAAGGGCAAGAAAGGTGAGCGGCAGTTTCCCATGTTCTGGTCCCCAGTCGTTGTAGCAGATTCGCGACCAGAAGCTGCTCAATTGCTAACTAACCTAGCTCTCCACCTAATCCACGGTGCCGACGTTGCCCGCGCCATAATCGCCGTCCACAATAGCTTCACCCACAGCAAGCGCTGGCTCCTAACCGACCTCCGCGTCTACGACTGGTGGGATCTCATCCAAGATTGGGGTGCCAAGGCCAGAGCCCGAGCAAGCGACGCACTAGGAGTAGAAAGGGCCGAAGAGCTGCCGTATGAGAAATGGGTTGGGGAGCTGATGGAGGAAGAAGGGGTCAAGGCCTTGCCAAGACCAGCGGAGGGATTGGGAAGAGTTTTGGATAGCCGGGCTTTCTGGGCGAAGATGGGGACGTGGCCGCGGGAGGGGAGAGTTGGTTAGTGCATGATGAAGTCGGGATTATGGCGGACTTCACATAGGCCACGAGGCATCTACCGCACGTTCTAACCGGTCCTGCGAGGGGGCAGGGGAAAGGGCCATTGGACGCCAGCGGTCTGCGCTTTAGCTACCAAGATTCAAGCGTACCCCAGCTCTAGCCTGATACCGAACGCTGTGGCGACTATCTTTGATGGAAACATCAATCTCAGAGGAGCCAATAGCGCTTGATCATCTCGTATCAAGTCGACATCAACACAGGCTAAAGAGAAGTCATCAGCGAAGTGGCAAAGCCAAAGACCACCTTTGCACCAGCGCGCGACCGTCACCACACACGGGGACACCATTATCACGTCACTGTGCACTCGGAGGGGACGCATCATCTACCCACACCGCATCAAGTATTACACAAAGTCTATACAATACAGAACCTCAACGCTCTCAGCAGAAACCCCCCCCCAACTAATCCCTCGATCCTACATACCACAACCAGCCCTCATCAACATTGCTCTCCCAAAATTCACAGTTTAACCACCTACATCCTATGCATTCCATTGCATGGGCACAATGATAGACATTAGACGCATAAAAATCCTCCGAAACCAGCAGAGGAAACACACCCCTTTCCGACCACTAGCAAACCCCCCCCCGTTCCCACCACCGAATAAACGGAAACAGACACCCACCCCCCCTCCCTCCCAGAGCCAGCCCAAATTCCTCAGCGCCCACCTTCTCCTCCTCCTTTTTCTTCTCCTTCTCCTCTTCCTCCTTTTTCTTCTCCTCTCACCTCTTCTCATCACAGCACATCCATCCATCCATCCCCTCCCTCCCGCAAACTAAAATGAACTACGTATCTAGATAAAACCCCAAAACCCAAAGCCCCCCCAAAAAATATATCTCAACAAACCACCATTCCCCCATCCCCATCCCCACCTGTGTCAAAAATCTCAAAGCGGAGTGGGTGTTTATGAAAAACAATGCATGTCTAAAAAAATTTTAGGATTTCTAGACGGAAGCTTTGTTTTTTGGTTAAATTAAAAAATCAAAGAAATGATACTATGTGATACGAATGAGGGAGTGGAGAAATCAGACAGTGTGGATGTGGTGGAGGATTTTTTATATATGTGTGTGTGTGTATCTAAGGTAGATACCTTATTACTTGGTGCAGAAACGGGTATTTTAATACGAAGCCTAGCTATTCACGCTGCAGGTTCCGAAGAAAAACGGTGCTGAGCTGGGTAGTTACCATTGAGGGAGTACGTAGACGGTGGGCCGGTGAGTTAGTGTAGCGATGAGGCATAGTGATAGACGTAGGGGCAAATATCAGTACTTTTCCAAACTCCCTCCGTGACACGGTATGTACAACTATGCGAGTATTTAAAGACATCAGCCCCTTTCAACACATCTTCCTCGTCAAAACTACCATCGCAGCAGTAAACCCCGCCCCCGTTTTCTTCTTTTCTTTGATGAGCCAAGATCTTTCCGCGCCCCTCAACACACGGAGCACCCCAACTTGCTCCTCTCAAGCCACCGCTCCCAACTCTCCATCCGCAAACCTCGCCTTCTCATCTGCCAACTCCCTCTCGGCTTTCGCAAACTTCTCCTTCTCCTCGGCCGTGAGGTCGGGCACTAGGGGCTTCTCTTCGTTGTTGTGGAGGTTGAAGTGGAAGGTTCGGATAATAGAGTCGGCGTCGTCGACGGCGAGGGGTCGGACGTCTGCCATGGCCCTGAGGGGGTGATTTGGTTAGAGTTTTGGGTTAGGGGGTAATGGGTGAAGTAAGGGGAAATTTACTTGATCTTGGCGGTGCAGAGTTTGACTTGGGCGTCCGTCATTTTGAGGGAGAGTTGGTCGACGCGGGATTTGATGGCGTTCCAACTGGGATAGAATCGTTAGTGGGTGAGTGGGACCGAATATTGGAGAGGCTTACCCTGTGAGTCTTGATGCGAAGTGAACATCTAAAGGAGGGGTTAGCAAGGGAAAAGGAAGGTTAGATAGGGGCAAGCGTACATCGTGTCATGCCAAACTGATTGAGCAAACCGGTTAGCTATGTCTTCTTAAATCTTCTTAAAAGGTGGGATGAGGAGATCATTCTTACATCTTCAGGATTAATGCTGTGGGTGTCGATTAGTAAACCTTGTTGACCCTCAAGACTAAAGAATTAGACACTATACTTACATCTCGTATGTCGAACTTTGCAAGTTTGTCAGTTTCTCTATTCGAGGTCTCGGAAATGGAAAGAGGCACGTACGGATTATTGAGTATTGCCTTAGCATGTATACCAGCTTTGTGCCTATTCTAATGTTAGGCTCGATTGACATGGAGAAAAGTGTACGAGGGACGGACGTAAATGCACAAAACCCAGTTATGTCTGATCAGTCGTTAGCCTCGTCAGTGCTAATGAGAGGAGAATGTCATACAGTTGTTGAAAGGAATGTTGATCTGTACTGTAGAGCACGTTAGCACCTAAACCTTGACGCCAAGCCTCACCAATTGCATTGAAAATACCGGATTCGGCGACGAGATCCTCTACTTCCTAAATAAAGGTAAGCATAAAGGTTAAGAGACAACAAGAGCATCCTTACCTTCAACATGTGAAGATTATATTTGCTTTTGACGTAGTCACGCTATGAGACGTTAGCAACGCAGCTCGGAATGCAATTGACTGAAGGGGACTTGCGTCGGCCACGAGCATCCTACAAAGCACTCCATTAGCTATGACAAAGTTTACTCATGGTGCCTTTCTCATTAGCTCACCTCGCCATAAGCCCTCCTGTGCATGCTTCTGTCAGTGGAGTCTTAAAGTACTGGTTGAATGTTTGGTTGACAGACCTAGGGGAGTGATTCCCTAGATATGTTAGCATGAATCAAGCAAGGCCAACGAAACAGCACTCACATTCCGTTCACCTATACCTAGCACAGAAGTATCGCTTTGTAATAGTCAGTCGTGACACACGTACAATTCGTATGGCGAAGGAAGCAATCTAAAACCTCGTTTCCTGGCAAGGCTCAAAATGACACCTTGTGACTAATTGAAGAGGCATGGCGAGTTCAAGTTGAATGGATATTTGCAAATGAACTACAGGCTTTGGACTTACATATGAGTAGCACCTGCCCTTGGAGGGGTTTAGCAGATTGTTCCATAAATTGGGGGAAATAACGTACTCAAGTGCACAGAAAGCATTCTATCAAGAGTTAGTATGAGGAAGCTGAGGCTGGTTCTGCAAGAGGGGCTTACCGCGATAGCACAGCCCGTGTCGTTGTGACTGACATGTTAGCTTCTACTTGATTGTAAGGCTCTTGATGTCTCATACAAATGAGTCTCAATGTCTGAAAGCTAAGGTTAATCTAGAGTCTTGACATTAGTAGGAGTAGACGAATATACCACATGACACAACGCCGCCTGACACAAAAAGATCAGTAGTCGGACAAATGGTTGGATTCTGGTAACTCACGTAACGTCCTTACAAGATCATAGACCTGCCTTGGCGAAGCGCAGCCTCTAAGACAAACGATTAGACCAATGCAACTTCGGCGATGCTTACTACTTACACAGTGTCCGCAATGCCTGATGTTTGTTAGCAGCCAGGCGTGTGAAGCGTACGGGAGCGGCCACCTACCAACTCGATCAACTCCGACCTTTGACAATCAACTTAGTACTATGTCTCCTATTTGTTCCACCGGACATACCTTGTCGACTGCACTATAAATCTATGAACCTGTCAGCCTGTGTCTATTCAAAATCATGATCAGAGATCTTGCTTACTGTGAGAAGATCCACCAAATCTACTAAGTATTAGCATAATCGATTCAATATCTGCAATGCTTTGACATACCACTCCGAAAAGAGTCTCTGGAGCAGTTGTTAGTGCTTCATATACGCAAATTTGTACTGTGAAATGGACTGACTCGGATGAGAACCGGATTTCCTTCCCTTGGCTCTTCACGTAATTTATTACCTCGATTGCTTCAAAAATTAGATCCCCGCTCTTATTAATCTGTTAAGGTAGCTATTATACATACCTGTGTTCTTGATATAAGTCATGTCCTAAGGAACGGTTAGCAGAACCACACCTCGGTATACCAAATATTGATGGACCAACCTTTCCGTGAGAGTGCTGTACGGGTAATCAGTCATATTGAAATTCCGGTACACAGAGGACCACATACTTCGCGAAGATAGCTTGAAGTGCCTGCCACCTGTCAGTTGAAAGTTCTTGCAGATTTGGTAGGGTCGTACCAATAACAACATCCCTAGAGCTAGTCAGCTATGCTCAAGAGGTTACTCGACCCGATGGGGAAGTACTTACACTCCATCCACTCCTGTTGCACATGCTGATATACTATTAATTTCAAAGTCGATTTCTATATGACAAGATGGTTTACCTAGTTTTGCATCGTCCATCTGAAAATTTCTCTCAGTAATTGAACCGGAATTTGATGATATGAGAGACTTACGTGACAGCGAACCTATACAAACATTATCTTAGTGAAAAGTACATTTCTTGGAGACTGTCGTGGAGACTGAAAACCAACATGAGTCAAGATCTATGTGAGATTAGCATACACTACTGCTGGACGGCATTGAAAGTAGAGATAACCTTTGCCTTGAGGCCGAGCTTGGAGATAGCCTCACAGTCCTTACGTGACTGCTCAGACGCAGCAGGACTGGTGAGCTCAATCTAGATGTATTTAGTTGGACCGCCTGTTCATGAGATACGCTATGGCACCAACATAGTCCACACCAAAAGCGTCCAGTGCTTTGGCTATTCTTATTTTGGTCTCGGTATCGAAGAAAGCATTCGCGAATTGTTCCCCTTCCCTAAGAGTAGATTCAATAATCTTGAATCTCGAGACGTTACTGTTATCCCAAAGTGTAAGTCCTTAGCCAAGTCGAGAGTGAATTGAGGTACCTCAGAAAATCTCCAACAGGCTGGTAAGGGTTCCTGGTCTCAGGATGTGGGTTTTGTTTGGTATGAATGCTCGTATAGCCGTCGTGGTCTAGAAAAGTCAGTCTACTTGTCATAAGTCATTCAATGGCATATCCTACTGCCGTTACTCAGGCCGTTTGTGCCATTCGCACCATTTGTGTGCGTACCGTTCGTCATGCCATTCTCCACCGGAGGACACATTGTTGTTGATTCTGTAGAAGAAGGTGGATACAAACTAGCAGCTGTGACGACTGGAGGTATCCTACTGTACGGGGTAGAAAGATTAGTTCTCAATTGAATATTAGATGTCTGTTCAGCGGTCAATTGTGACTCTTAAGCCCGATATCGCAGCCCAGCACTAAGTCTGGAGTCTGAATAAAATACAAATATATTACTGGTACGTCATATTCGCGGGGTGGGATACCATACCATACCTACTATGGCCACCTTATCCTGTACCTGGCAGCCCTGTCGCTAATAAGTTCTTGCGATAACAAAAAAGGGTGGAAGTCGTATTTCTTACTGCAGTCTCTGGGTTTGGATCATCTCACGGTTCGACTTTGGGGCTGAGGAGAGATGTGAAAGAACCTTGCTCTACGAAAATCCGACCCCTAACGTCGAGCCTACGCCATGCGGCTTTTATCGCGAGGAGCGCTTTGGCATCATGGGACGATACTTAGGCGTACGAGAAAATTACCATGGACTGCTTGCTCCGAGAGTCTTCGAGTAGGAGGATCAGCTGGTTTAGCCTCTCGGAGATCTTATTATCGCAGGCTTCGCGTCGATGACTCTGATGACTGTAATGACCTGCCCCCCTCATCAATTCCGCAATCCATCTACCGCCCACTGGACACCTTCCCAAGACGACATATCGGTCCCTCTCCAGCATCTACAAAAGAAATGCTCAGAGCCTTGGACCCACCAGTTGAGAGTCTGGACAGCTTTGTGGAAGAAGTGATACCAGCAGACATTCTGAGCCCCAAAGAGCTTATCATCCGCAATCGCCCTCCGTACAGACGGGATAGAAGAGATTCAGAAAAGTTTGCCATGAGAAAGTTAGAGAAAATTGCAAGGGCCAATTTAATAAAACGCAACTATATTGGATGCGGATATGCAGACACAAAGGTACCGGAAGTCATCAAAAGAAATGTATTGGAAAGCCCAGGCTGGTACACCAGTTATACCCCATATCAACCAGAAATCAGCCAAGGACGTCTTGAGTCGCTATTGAACTTCCAGACTATGGTATGTGACCTTACCGCTCTTAGTATATCTAACGCTTCAGTGCTCGATGAACCTACCGCTGCAGCAGAAGCAATGACTCTTTCAATGAACGCCTTGCCGTCGTCACGCCAAAAGAGGCTTGAGAAAACCTTCGTCGTATCTCATTTATGCCATCCGCAAACAAAGGCGGTTCTGCAGTCTCGTGCGGATGGATTCGGAATCAAAATTATTGAGCTTGACATCTTGGCCGACGGGGGTAAGCACGTCAAGGATGTGGGAGATGATTTGATCGGAGTCCTCGCGCAGTACCCGGATACAGAAGGTGGAGTTGAGGATTTTCAAAGTCTTGGCGACACGATACATGAACTCGGTGCCACGTTTTGTGTCGCGACAGACTTATTGGCACTGACAGTATTAAGACCACCGGGAGAATTTGGTGCTGACATCGCGTTTGGTAATGCACAGCGCTTTGGAGTACCACTAGGATACGGTGGACCTCATGCCGCCTTTTTCGCGTGCACTGAAAAGTACAAAAGAAAGATACCTGGTCGACTTGTAGGCGTATCAAAGGATAGATTAGGCGACAGAGCATTAAGATTAGCACTACAAACCCGAGAGCAACACATTAGGAGGGAGAAAGCGACGAGTAATATATGCACTGCCCAGGCTCTTCTAGCAAACATGAGTGCTTTCTATGCTATTTACCATGGCCCTCGCGGACTACGGGCGATCGCGGAGAAGGTGATAAATGGTGCACGGGTCATTGAGGAGATTATACGAAGGCTGGGATACAGCACCGGATCAAGAGGAAAAAGCAAAGATGGCAGAGTGTTGTTTGACACGGTAGTCGTCAACGTTCCTCAAGGGTATGCAACCGCGATGGCCACGTCCGCAGCCATGATCGAAGGCATCAACCTTCGGGTAATTGAGGAGAGTAAATTGGGTATCACAATCGATGAGACGGTAGAAGCCCCGGATCTCGAGCTTATCGGAAAAGTCTTCAAGAGATTTTCTTCGACAAAGGAAGACATAACTCTTAAGATTATCCTTCTGGATCTGCAAACGAGGTTTTCCGAGATCAACGAATCATCGTCGACCTTCCAGCGGACGTCTTCCTATCTTACTCATCCAGTCTTCAACACACATCACTCCGAGACCGAACTTCTGCGCTATATCCATCATCTTCAGTCGAAGGATCTCTCTCTCACCCATTCCATGATACCACTTGGTTCTTGTACCATGAAGCTTAACGCAACTACAGAGATGGTACCGGTATCGTGGCCTGGATTTTCCGCAATCCACCCATTCGCACCACTCGAGCAGACGAAAGGATATACTTCACTGATCAACGAGCTAGAGAGGGATTTGGCCACGATCACTGGGTTTGACAAGATGTCCCTGCAACCGAACTCCGGTGCTCAAGGAGAATTCACGGGTCTACGGGTTATTCGAAAATTTCAGGAGCTACAGCCCGGTAAGAAGCGAGATATTTGCTTGATACCCGTTTCGGCTCATGGGACCAATCCTGCAAGTGCCGCAATGGCCGGCATGAGAGTGGTCACTATCAAATGCGAGACCGGCACTGGAAACCTGGATATGGGTGATCTTAAAGCTCAATGTGAAAATTATAGTGAAGAGCTTGGAGCTATAATGATCACTTATCCTAGCACATTTGGAGTCTTTGAGCCGCAAATCAAACAAGTGTGCGAGATAGTCCACAATCATGGCGGCCAGGTGTACATGGATGGTGCCAACATGAACGCGCAGATTGGCTTGTGCTCGCCCGGGGAGATTGGCGCAGATGTCTGCCATCTCAACCTCCATAAGACGTTCTGTATTCCGCATGGTGGTGGGGGACCTGGTGTGGGCCCAATCGGAGTCAAATCTCATCTGGCACCGTTCTTGCCTGGCCATCCACTTATCAAAACTGGTGGCGAGCATGCCATTGCGCCTGTGAGTGGTGCCCCTTGGGGAAGCGCTAGTATATTGCCTATTAGCTGGGCCTATATCCAGATGATGGGCGGTCAAGGACTTACTCACGCAACTAAAATCACTCTCCTCAACGCCAACTATATCATGTCACGTCTGAAGCCTCATTACCCTATCCTTTACACTAATGCTGCAGGTCGTTGTGCTCACGAGTTCATTCTTGACGTTCGAAAATTTAAAGATACAGCAGGCATCGAGGCTATCGACATAGCAAAACGACTTCAAGATTATGGCTTCCATGCTCCAACCATGTCATGGCCTGTGGCTAACACCCTGATGATCGAGCCTACAGAGAGCGAGAATCTGCCCGAACTTGACCGCTTTTGCGACGCCTTGATTGAGATTCGAAAGGAGATCACGGCGGTAGAAGAAGGCGAGCAGCCTCGTGAAAACAATGTACTGAAGATGGCACCGCATTCACTCAAAGACTTGTTGGTGGGTGAGAAATGGGAGAGAAGCTATTCAAGAGAGCAAGCCGCATATCCTCTGCCGTATCTGAAAGAGAAAAAGTTCTGGCCAACTGTTACGCGGTTAAATGATGGTGAGCCATGGTCTGGGGGTTGATTCTTGCAACTAGCAGCTAACACAGTTCTAGCCTACGGTGATATGAACCTCTTCTGCTCATGCGGACCAGTAGAAGCTGTAGATACGGCGGATGGAGTAACCGGGGTTGCGGCGCCAGCGCCGACTTGATACAGAATTGCATCTATCGGGACACCGATTTAGAGCAGGTGTTTTGCTGGCCGATGTTCGGAGTTTGGCCACCTCAACGATGGGCCTTCAACATTTTTGTGAGCAATCGGTTCAACATTACCGTTATCAAGCGTGTACCTATCGGCTAGAACAGGTCATCAGTAAGAATATATGCAGCAATGCCAGAAACATGCTCTAACCTACTGACAACCTTGCCATACGATTGATATGTCTTACCCGTATATACAAAAGCCATAACGCCAAACTACGACTACCTCTCCCCACCGTAGCATTGTCTTGTAGCCACTCCTACCTTGTTCCCCCCTAGTCTGATCGTCTCATTATCTCCCCTCTCCGTCTCGTCGTGTATTCGTAACTCTACCCACACCATTTCAGCATAATATCCTCCAATTTCAGCCACTGGAAACACTCACGATATTTCTCCCCTTCCCCCTCGGCCTGTTCCCCTTGCACAATGTTCTTCCTCAATATCAGCGCTACCTCCTCCGCATGTGTACGCGCTGCCTCAGCTTCGGGGCTTCCGGCCGAAAGAGAACGGTTGGTGTTGAAGTTGGAGCGTGCAGTATAGCGGGCGGCGGAGAGCATGCGGAGATCGCCTGGGAGGGTTAGCGGAGTCATGGCATGGAGAAAGAATGACCTTGAGGGTGTATACCTTGGAATGCGATACGAGTGGAGCGGAGGAGATGACGGTAGGCGGCTAGGGCCATTGAGTGTAGCGAGGGGTTGCTCATGCAGTATCAACGTTGAGCAATACCTTACCTTACTCTAATGGGGCGAGGACTGGGAAAAGGAAGTTTAGGCGAGGACTAGCGCCCGCTCGGAAAGGTTTCGAAAGTTTCGAAAATTTCAAGTAACGTCAAAGCTTCCATCGAGGGCATTTAACAAATTCTTTTACTGGGCTTCTCTTCACCATGGCAGCTGTTCAAGTTCAGCTACCGCTACCAGTTCTGCCAGAGGGGTGGACGGCAGAGAAAGATTTCAAAGCTATTGGTACCGTCTCGTCTGCCACGCAGCGCAACCTTGAGCCAGTGGGGCCTCACTTCCTCGCGCACGCACGACGAGTACGTATATCCCGTCCGAACCTACTATGGACGAATTCATGATAACATACTAATAAACATCGCAGAAGCGCCACAAGCGCACCTTCTCCGAGGATGAGCGCATCCAGGCCCAGGAAAATGTTAAGAAGACCGAAGACGATGATGCCGGAGACATTAGCGAGCCGGAAGACCCATTAATGCTGCAGCGCGATGCGAAGGATTGGAAGGTACGTTTCTCCAAACCGTGGAACCTCTTCGGTCTCTTCTTCCTCTATTCAATCCGTTAACCATCTTTCCCAACTATATAGGGCCAAGACCACTACGCCGTCCTCGGGCTTTCTAAATACCGCTATCGCGCAAGCCCCGAGCAGATCAAGCGTGCTCATCGCAAAAAAGTCCTCCGTCACCATCCTGACAAAAAAGCTGCCGCCGGCTCCTCTGAAGACGACTCTTTCTTCAAATGTATCCAGAAAGCCACCGAAGTCCTCCTGGACCCCGTAAAACGGCGCCAATTCGACTCCGTCGATGAAGCCGCAGACGTAGAACCCCCCACCAAGAAGCAAGCCAAGGATGGCAAATTTTACAAACTCTGGGGCGCCGTTTTCGAAAGCGAGGGAAGATTCAGTAGAGTACAGCCGGTGCCTAAACTAGGCACTGAAAAAAGCACAAAAGAGAACGTCGAAACCTTCTACAATTTCTGGTACAACTTCGACTCGTGGCGTACCTTTGAATACCAAGACGAAGATGTCCCCGACGACAACGAAAACCGCGACCAGAAACGCCACGTCGAACGCAAGAACAACAACGCCCGCAAAAAGAAGAAGACCGAAGACACCGCCCGCCTCCGCCAACTCGTCGACGACTGCCTCGCCGGCGACGAGCGCATCAAGAAATTCCGCAAAGAAGAACGCGCAGGCAAAGACCGCAAGCGCCTCGAACGTGAAGAAACCGAGCGCAAAGCCCTCGAGGACGCCAAGAAAGCCAAGGAGGAAGAAGTGAAATTTGCCAAAGAAAAAGAAGAAACCGACAAAGCCGAGCGTGCGGAGGGGAAAAAGACGAAAGAGGCCGCCAAGAATGCCGCAAAAAAGAACAAGCGCGTGCTGAAAAGCAGCGTCAAAGACGCAAACTACCTTCTACCCGAGGGCAAGACGCCGGACGCGAAGAGGGTAGACGACGTACTCAACGACGTCGAGCTCATCATGGGCAAAATCGACAACGAGGAACTAGCGGCGCTGGCTGAGAAGCTGAACGGGGTCAAGGGGCCGGATGTGGGGAAAGTGTGGGGCGAGGAGGCGAAGAGGCTGGTTGGTGGGGGGAAGGTCAAGGAGAGCGATGTAAGGGTTTTGGGAGCTTGAATTCGGTAGGGTGTTTAGGAGTGGGGTGTGATGGTGCGTTTGATAGATGCAGTAGGGGATACATTTAGAGATTGTGCTGTTATGAGCGAAACAGATAATACTACGATTAGTCTTCGTCCTTTTCAAATCGTTTATGGCTCCTCGATTTGTCGGGCTTATCACCTTTCTCTGCTGGTATCGCGGCATTTCCAAGGCAACAGTGAACATGAGATCTGGCATGCCGGAAGCAGAAGCGGACTCGAGTCTCAGGTGCTCAGACAAACCCTAAAAAGCGGATTCCTCTATCAGACATGCAAGCTTATCTCCCCCTCTCACCCACAACTCCCCATAACCCTCCTAAGCACCCTCACGCCTCAAACACCCTGTCAAATGCCAAACCAACCAAAAGCACACCCTCCCCATGTCCACGCTCCAATCCCCACGCTCCAATCCCCCTAATTCCGCAACGCCCTCAACCTCTCCCCCAATCCCTCCTCCCTCTCCTCCTCCGTCACCGCCTTATCCTTCACCGGCCCCGCATCCACCCCCTTCATCTCCTGCTGCAGCTCCACCCCCGCCTCGTCCGCGACCTGGTTCATCAGGCGGTCCACGTCGTCTTGCGGCGTGCCGACGGCGGTGGCGGAGGTGGTGGCGGTCTCGTAGTAGCCGGTGGCGACGTCGAGGTCTTCGAATTGGGTTTCGAATTTGTCCATTACGGCAGAGATCTTTTCGGGGAAGAAAGGGTGGGTTAGTTTTGTTGGTATGGGTGGGGGAGGGGGGAAAGGGAAGGGGTTGGTGTTTACCTTTTCCAGATCCATGGCGCGCATGGCGCCTTCCATGCCTTTTACGACGCCGGCCATGGAGCCGGTGACTTGGCGCATGGTGACGGCTGTTTGGACCCGGGATGCGACGGCGTCGATGCGGCTGCCGAGTCTGAGGAGGTTGAGTTTCTCGTTTTGCTTACGGATGGCATTTTGGGCGTATATCTTGGCTATGTCGGGGTGGTTTTGCTGGATAGCCTGCTCGGGGAAAGGAAGAAATTATTAGCAGGTAGGGCAGGTAGAGTTGAGATGGCGAAAGTGATTGGGGAGAAAGGGTATACTTTTTTGAGCTTGTTCTTCTCGGCGGTCTCGTCTTTGCCCGCTTTTGCGGCTTGTCGGTTTAGTTGTTTGGCGGTGAACTTTAGGTTGAAGAGCGATTTCTCCAGGCCGGACATTGTGGATGGAGTAAGGGGGAGTGGAGGCGGAGTCGGGGGTTTCTTGCGTATGGGAACGCTAAGGCTGGAACAAGTGATGTTAAAGAGGTAGAGCAAGTATGGAGATTGCAGTGGGTTTTTGTGATAGTAAACGTACTGGTGCCTGATGGACCTATACCCGTCTCTAGCATGCGGACGAGGCGGTGTTGGAGGTCTCCAGGTGTAGACGGTTCTACGGTCTGGGGTACGATTAATGTGCTTTGAAGAAGTATTGTATTCGCTAACACGGTGTTTAGAGAAGCAAGGCGGAGGGCGCCAAAATTCTTCTTGGCGGGGCGAGGGCGGAAAGTCGTAATGGCGGGGTTTTGGGTGCGGGATTCCGCTTGGTCGGCCACATGCCGCCATGTCCTCGTCACTGACTGCCATGAGATGGTATTCTTTTATCAATTGGTTTTATTGTTACATGTTCATAAGATATCAATACCGTGTATAAATCAATCATCAATTCATCAAATCGTTCTTTCCTCAATCATCCCCAATATGCCTCCTCCACTCATCGACCCTTCCCTCCGCCGTTCCCCTGGTCAACCCTGCCAAAGTACTATGTCTTTTGCCTCCACCACCGACTTTCCTACCATCGTTCTCTTCCGCGGGTCTATGCCTCTGTGCTTCACTCTCGTAGTTTGTCTGCATGCGTCCTGGCACCACCCTCTCGCTTGCTCGTATTCGCGGATTATTATTGTACTGTCTTGAAGCGGTTGAGTGATGGCGGAGAACGTCAAGTGATTGCTGCCTTTCCGGAGGTGGCGGCGGAGGCGGCGGTGGGTTGAGTTCATTCACCGTACGGATCGCGGTGGCAGTTTGATCAGTGTTATAATTCCTAGAAAGGAGATCTGCGGCGCGCCGTAGGAAATGTTGGTTCACTACGTGGTGGGGAGCGTTTCCGAGATCGACAACGTCCTGGTTGTGGTGGATGTTACGGTTTTGGTTATGGTTATTGCCGGTTTGGAGGTCAATGCCAAGAACTTGCATTCGCCTTGCAAGAGCTTCATCACGGCGTTCTTGCTCACGTCGCCGGTCAAGTTCCTCTTGATACCCACGCTGTTGGTTTACCGGCACTCGTCGTACCTGCGGAGGGTTCATATGATTGAGGCGATCGTTCTCAACGGCTTCGTAATTGAACCAGGGGCAGTCGCAAGTTTTCCACTTCAAACCACAAACCATGCAAAATTCTGCGCGGCAACGGCAAGTCATGTGGTTACAGCCCTCCTTCAATTCAACAGTGGCGGAGCAATTGAAACAGCGCTGCCAGCCTTCCTCCTTGGCGATTTCGGCGAAACGCTGCGTGGCTTCGTCCTTGGGGCATTCGCGACGCGCATGCCATTTGCCATTGCAAGTGCAGCACACTTTTGTTCTACAGCGGCCACATTTCCCATATTTGCGACCTCCGTTGGCGCCACCAGAGGTATCGAGGTGGATGTTTGCAGGTTTGATCCATTCACCACATCCTCTTGCAGGGCAGTAGATGCGATTCTTGGTAGTGTACTCTTGGTATTTCTGATTCCATTTCATCTTGAATTTTGTATCGAAAAGTTTCTCGACGTATTTCAGAGGGATGTGGTCTTGGGTGCAACATTTCGGAGGCATATGCTGAGGATCAGTAACAGATAAAGTGAATATTCTGCGTAGACAGGTGTTACACATGCGATGTTCGCAAGATAGTTTGGCAGATTTCGAGATGGGGATATCGGTGGATAGACAAGTCAAGCATTCAATCCTACAACCTGTTTAGCATTCCCATGTGACTGTGCTACATAGCGATCTATACTCACTGTTTTTCTGGACGGACTGGTTTGGGCGAACTGAAGAGAAGAGAACCAAAGAAGCCAGAAGAATTATCATTCGTCCTTGCGATCGAAGGTGCTCTTTTCACTTCCCCATTTATAGAAGGCAGAGCCGGCAGGGTAGACGACGCATGCCGGACTCTGCGAGATGTAGTCTGGCTCCGCATCAAAGACGGACGAGCTACCGGCACATAGCTACTTTCACGCATAGATGTACTCCTAGATACTAGCAGTTAGCCTCACTTAATGCAATCCGCTCTGCTGACGGATTACCTGTTGATTGTAGCTCCTGTGCGGCTCCTCGTAGCCATGCGAGATGTAGGACGATCTTCGGTGTGTAGTGGTATTTTCTCCCGATCTGGGTAGTATGACCTTGTTCTTCTGCTGGCTGTTCGAGCAATAGGGCGCTCCTCGGTTCGTATAGGCATTTTCTGTCGCTCCGGATAATGAGACCTTCTACTTTTGTTTGTGGTTCTCAGATCTTCTATAGCAACTCGGCGCTCTTCATCGAAATCTTTGTTGCTGCGGCCAGCTATGCCACTTATCCTTCCAAGGCGTGGCGCGCTTCGTGGATCCCCCTTGCTTGTGCAATTTCCCATTGGCTTGTAGACGTAAACGACGCTCTCGTTCCCACCACCCTCTGAATCATGAGGTTTCCGTCGCCGACGTCGATGCTCTGAGCTGTGGCTTTCGCGAACCTCACGGCTAGTTTTGTTCGAGTCTCTCAAAGTTGATACCCTTGCAACTGGCTCCCTTCTCTTACTATAATCTGATGCCATTTTCTTATGTGTGTTCCTTCGACGCTCTCCGGTGGATGCGTTGTAGTACTCGGCACGAGCTCGGCGTAGCTCCTCAGGGTCAAGCTTAACAGGAACCTCGGGCACGGTTGATGGTGTTGAGCTCGAATTTCGCTCATTTGTCGATGAGCGCAACTTATGCGAGCGTACCTTGTGCGGACGAGAGTCGTGGCCGCGCATGCGACTAGAGGTGGTAGAAACCTTTGCAGAGGTCTCCATGTTGAGATGGCCTACTTAGGGAGCCTCTTCACGAGGGGTATAATATTCCGGTAGCCAACAAGCTTCTCGTGTGGCAACCACCACATGTACTAGCTTTGCCTTCTCATCATCGCATTGACCGTTGAGGCATGCTTCCGACGAGGCATCAACAGGCTATCGATCCTTGTAGAAATGATAGCGCCTCTACTGGACTATCAGGCGGTTCGAGAACTGCAGGGCAGAGAAGGCAGCCAACAAAAGGGAGACAACTGGCAAACTGGGGTGGTACTCAGAGAAAGCAGCTGCAAGAGAAGTCTGCAAGTCAACCGTCACGGGCACCAATCACGTTGGAGATCTGTATCGGGCTTAGCGCAGGCTCAGGCCGCTCCGCAGAACATTTTGTGCCTCAGACCTGACGCCTCATGGAAATCTATTATTCGAGTCCCCCTGAAGGAAGTTATTGTACCGTGTGCACTTTGAGTAAATCGCTTCAAGAGAAATCAAGGATACGAGGCCTACGTGACGGCAGTCAGAGACTGGAGGGTACTTTTGGTACGCACCAGAAGTACAGAAAAGGAGCAAACGCTCTGCCCCGTGTGATGTTCAACTGTATCTCATGCAATCTGCCGTCTTCCTCCTGTCCTCCTTTCATTGGCCTACAAACGCATTACTCTTGGTTCAGCTATGCTCCGTTCAGGCTCCTTACTGTAGTTGGGTGCCCAATGGGTGTATACCATCTCTCACCTTGCTGTGTTGATAGCATATCTTTCAGTCCCCATAATTGCACCGCATAGCTGTCCTCATTGAGTAGCGGAACTCGTTGGACAGCTTGGGATCCAAATTCTCCCTGTTCCTCACAGATAGGGGTGGATTGCGCATTCCGCACAGCATTACCGGTACTAAGAAGGAGCCGGCGAGCACAATATCAATGGACCTGCCCAGTCCTTCGAGCTCAGTGTCGCTACTCCATGGCAAGCCAAATGCTCAACCAGCGTTCCTCATAATCCTAGCTGAGGAGATTCTGTCAACCCCAACACTTGCATGCTCCTCTATTGGAACGAGTAGCCGCAAACCTAGCTTCGTTGAAACGTGGCCCAGCGTGGACATCAAGCCTTCTTTCTTCTTGAGTTTTGCATCAAAACCTAGAACTCTTTCCTACTCAAAAACAATACTCAAGAAAGCCTCCTGCAATGCGCCGAACTAGCAAAGCTGCAGAACGTCAATCTCACTTGCGCGGTATATCTATTCAATGGATAACAAATACCTGGAGAGATGTGATTGAGACTTCTATCATCGCAGCTGCTCAGGACAAGAAGAATTACGCTGTAATTCTAGTAAGATATTCTCTAGGCACCTGAGCAGTTGGCTAGAGCTCCTCCAGGATCACCTGAACAATGGCGTTCTATGCCCCCGTCAACCAATCAGAGCTTCCACTACCCGATTGCTGTAACTTATTTCTTATTTTCTAGAATACTTGATTAATTTAATTTCCAAAAATTTCACTCGAAAGAACTCAATGTTAAATACTAGAATTAAAAATCTAAACTGATACACATGTATAACAGTTTGTTTGCACATTTCAATGGTTGTAAAATTCGAAACGTGTTTTACTGAAGAAATCCTCTTTCCCCAGTTGTCTCTCAATATCTTAGTGCGTTATCACTTCGAGCCGAGGCCCAGTTTTCAGTCTCTTTTCCTTGAAGTTATTCTCTTTAGCATCGTTTGGCTTTCTGGGATGAAGAATCAGCTTCTTGGAATTTCCACAGAGACCTTCAAATACTTGCAACGTCAAGTTATAAAGTCGAAACTAGAAAGACTGTAGCAAACCAATTCTAAAATTCTCGACATCCACACGAGAATTGCAATATTGACCACATTGACATGTCGGTTTTACCAGCAACGGTACAAATCATGTCGAGTCCCGGCGAAAGTACCATCGATAAGGACATTGCTGTTCCAAGCGATCCAATTCTCCTCGAGACCTATGGATATAGAACTCGTCGTAGGCTTTGCCACTTGGCATTGCAACTTACGAATGACCCGCCAAATCGTACAGCGAGGGTGCTTACTGAAGAGGAGTACCGAGAACTCGAAAGCACTTTAAGAGCGCTATCGAGCATAACAGATATATCGCCTGAGACAGCGAAAATCCTCAAACTTAGTGACATGCTCAGGATCCTGAATGGGACTGCTTCGAACACGAAATGGGTATTCCCTGAGCCCTTTCCGTCAATTGCGACCACTGCTTTGCAAGAATACGAAAGAGCAAATTGGGGAGCGGTCGAAGAGATTTCGGTAATCAACCAAAACGCCACAGATGACTCCCATGCCGGACATCGCTTCCATCCGGTCATGAACAACCGATCCATTACCCTTTCTCGTCAACCATCGCCGAACCATCCCATCTTCGGAACCTCTGGCATCATGCGCGGAATCCTCGTAGATACTTCTGGCGGCAGAGTTAAGCGAAGCATAGAACCCTCCCAGATCCGCAACTCGAAAGTCGTAGGCCACAACGGCCTTACAGTCGGCCAGTGGTGGCCTTTCCAGATCTGTGCTTTGCGAGATGGCGCCCATGGTTCCATGATGTCCGGCATCGCAGGCGGAGAGAATGAAGGAGCTTTTTCGATTGTCGTGTCTGGTACCAGCCCCCAATATGCCCTCTATTTACCCAGAACCACTTGCTAACGCACGACCCAAGGAAGCAAATACGACGACCTCGACGAAGACCACGGCGACGTCCTCCTCTACACCGGCAGCCAAGCCTACCACGCCCCCGACCGCACCGCCACAGACTTCTCTCACGGCACAAAAGCCCTGCGGCATTCCCACCAGCTCGGCCGTCCGTTGCGTGTTTTGCGCTCGTACAAGGCGAAGAGTGTGTATGCCCCTTCGCATGGCATTCGGTACGATGGGCTGTATCGCATTACCGAGGAGGAGGTAAGGAGGAACCGCGAGGGGAGGTCGTATCTGCGGTTTCGGCTGGAGCGGAGGGGTGGGCAGGGGGAGATTGAGAGGGCGAGGCCGAGTAGAGAGGAGGTGGGGTTGATGGTGAGGGCGAGTGGGGGGTATTGAGGGGCCCCCGTGGAGAGGGTGGAAAGGATGTGGGCTGTGTGGGGGATTGGGTTGGAGAGCTGTAAGGAGAGAAAGATGAGATGGAAGCGATGGGACTATGAATACCACGATAACTTCCCTTGGCCCAGAGACTGAACTCACACAAAAACCTTCACGGGCGACCGCATGTCTCTCTTGGAACTCATCATACAGGAAGCAAATGAGCCGTTTCATATATCCACTGAATACCCACTATCAGCGAGCCGCGATCGGTTTACGCGTTTCTCTACATAACAACAACAGCTCTATCTAATCAATGCCATTCTCCCTTTCCATCACCAACCAAAAAATCTCTCAAATTTGGAAAGATTATACAAAAAAAAATCAGAACAGATAGAATTATTATCTTGATATATATTAATTTCCAATTTCACCGTTTTAACACTGTACTGATCTCCCCCTCCCTCTATTTTTTAGTAAGTCTCGCATGCATGCACTCACCCATCTTCAACTTTCTCTCTACAGTACCCCTTTTCCCCCAATCGCCCGAAATCCTCAAAAAGCCATCTTCAAAAAAAACATCGTAGTATCCTTTGCTAGACTCATCTTTTTCGTTCTGCTCCCCTGACTTTCGATCATAACCCTAACCCTACCCATATCCTACCCATACCCATACCCATACTCATATCGGTATCCGTATCACATATTCTACACTCCGAAGAAGAAGAAGAAAAAGAAGGAGAAAAACGAACAGACACTGAGCTTACATGAACGAAATGGTTTGGGAGTAAGAAATGATAGGGATGAGGTTTTGAGGTGGGGTGGGGTGGGGTGAGGTGAGATGAGGGGGGTGGATGGAAGGTTTTGCGTTTTGAGGAGATGAGGGTGAGGGTGAGGATGAGGATGAGGGGGGTGGCCTGGTCGTTAAAGATTATGGTAATCAATAGGAAAAAACCAAGGAAAGAGCAAATCGGGGTAGAGAGAACAGGGGGGAAGAAGAGAGAAGGAGAAAGTTTCCTAGTTCCGTGGTCTGTTATATCTAACGCTCTATTTTCGACTTTTTCCCGTTTGTCGAACTCGTCGGTATCATGTTTGTACCGCCATCTTCAACCCCCCAATCATCATAACTCATACACCAACTTCCCCCTCACAAACCCCCAAAATTGCTCGACCACCCCCTTCCCTACACCCCCTCTAACAACCAAATACCTCCTCCCATCCACCTCCGCCTCCCACTCCCCCTGATTCCCTCCCACCACCACCCCCCCCGCCTCCTCCACTATAACCCACCCCGCCGCCACATCCCACGCCCAGCATCCCCCTTCCCAATAGATATCCAAATCCCCCTGGCAACTGCGCACATGTTTAGCGCAGCGGAACCCAAGGAGCGCAGGGAGTGCACCATGCCGCCCTCGGAGGACGTAAGAGCGGCGAAGGTGGAGAGTTTGGTTTCGAAGTTGGAGCCGGAGCGCTCGTTGCCCCATTCTATGGCCACGAGAGCTTGAGAGAGGGAGGCCAGCGGGGGTGGCGGGGAGCGCAGCGGCAGGCGCGATTTCGTGTATGTGGACCCGACTTTTGCGCCTGGAGCGGGTTGGGAGGTTGGAATACTCGGGGCTGTGAGGAACGCACCGTGGCCTTTGATGGCGCTGTAGAGGTGTTGGGTGAAGGGATTGTAGACGATGCCGACGAGGGGTTTTCGGTTGTGGGCGAAGGCGAGGGAGATGGAGACGTAAGGGTGGGCGTGCACGAAGTTGGTGGTGCCGTCTATGGGATCGACTATGAACGTGGGGGAGGGCGTGAGGCGGGAGGAAGAGGCGGTGGGGGAGGATTCTTCGCCGAGGAAGGAGTAGGTGGGGTAGGCGTGTTTGAGGGAGGAGGAGACCATGGCTTCGACGGCTTTGTCGGTTTCGGTGACGAGGTCGGAGGCTAGCTATGGGGTTAATGAATGAGTTTGCAGAGTATCAGGAGGGGGACGAGGTTCTTGCAGTTTTTCTTCGTGTCTATAGTTGATGGGTTGGCGGAGGTTATCATGTCGCCGGCCTTTTTGGCCAATTCCATAAGGAAGTCATGGATCTCCTGAAGGTTGGGCTCGGCCATAGCTGTGAACGTTCCCGAAAGCTGGGAGAAGCAGAGAGATAGTGGATAAATTGGCTGTAGGGGAATGCTGTCGGGAGCTGAAGCTTCTCCTGGTTCAACGGCTTCGAGAACACCCACGGCAGCCCCACTATGCCCCGCGATCTTATCTTATCATAAAAGCCCTAGCCCTAGCCCTGCGTCTACCTACCAGGTAATGACATTTGTTCCTTAGATGGGACTTAGCTGAGCACGCAGTGACAGGGCGACCAGCTGCTATAGAGCGTACCTATATGTGTATAGTAGAATAAGAGAGCGATTGATTTTCATAGGGATATTTATAATCACATATCGCTGGCTCGTTCAGCATCTTAGAAGTCGACGAAGGGCTGACATCAAAGTACTCATCCGCTAATGCCATATGCGTGCAACGCCTTACTCAATGCCCCTTCCCAATGCTTAATCTCGCCACATCGCCTGAGACGCCGCCCAGCCGATCCTGTTTATCTTCAGTAGCTTCCTGACTCGTTGCTCTGCCCAAAGTTTCCAGCTGCTTCTCTACTGCTTTGCCCAAGCCGACACTAGTAGTGCTTCCGTGGAGCGTTGTGGGTGATGCGCTTGGAGTTGATTTTTGGTCACAGCTTAGGCCTTGTTCTTCCGCAGGAGGTGAAGAGCTCAAGACTCTTGTGATCTCCCCGTGTGTAGTGCTTTTGTTCGGACGAGTGTCAACAGTACGGCTATTCTCGGGCAGGGAGAAACTTCGCTGACGCCGTGCCTCGATCGGACTGTCAATGTCATCGTCATCGTCCGTCACTTCGAAAAGTGCATCATCCCACAGCGCCGAATCCTCCCTCCACATTTTTGGTCTTCCGGCTTTGCTGCTCATACTATTATCAGCGATTAACTGCAGATCGGAAACGTGATCCTTCGCCTCGCGCTGTTCACTGTCGGTTCGAGGTAATGGATTTTCTTGTTCGATTTTCAATTCTTCACCGTGCTCACCTACCGGTTCTTGCATGGGCTTGGCGCGGTCCTCGTTTGGTTCCAGCTCATCTGCTGTGGTCGCGGCATAAGTGTCGGCAAAATGAGTGTCGACTAGGTGGTTGATAACTGGCCAGCCATATGCATTTGAGAACATGCGGCGAACGATAATGTTGTTGTGAGCATCTGGTTCTAAGCGGACAAGCACTTTACGCCACGAGAGATCGCGGTGGTAACCTCGTGCAATCTTCTCTTCGACCTTCATCCCGCTTGTATCTGGTTTGTTGCTGCCCTCCTTTCCATAGGTTGGACCGGATATTGAGCTACCACTTGAGACATCGCATGAAGAAGCTCTCCTTAGACCGATCCGCTTTTGGGGAGGTGGAGGCGGAATATCTTCGGGGTGGTATACACGATCATGGAATATGGTCCGCGGTCGGCTGGCAGGGTTGACGATAAAAGTTTCTGGAGGCAACGGCGGGTTAAGTATGTCCCCAGCGGATTCAAAGAATGTAGTCTTGGGAGGGGCGAAAATATTCTCCTGGACTTCAGCCGCCGATTCGCGTCTTACTACATCGGGGTGATCTGGCGAAGTAAGACCGTCGGTGCTTACGGATGACTGACTCGCGCCTTCCCCCAATTCACTGCTCGTCGTTTGGCTTCTTTTATATATCTTCCTGTGTTTGGACGAATCCTGATAGCTCTTTGGTTGATTGGGGCGAAGGAAGTCGAAGAAGCCACCTAAAGGGTGTGTTGCCTGTGCAGGCGACTGGACTTTGACTTTATCCAAATCTTCTTTCTCATCGTCCGGGAAGCGGTGTTCATCAAGGAATTGATGTTTCCCTGGATCCTGTTGGCTTGAGGCTGCATCATCCTTTGTCGCATTCTCAGCAGGTTGCGGCACTACCGCCTGCTTCCCTCCCAACGGAGATCTTCCTCTTTCGTCTTCGCCACTTTCTTCCGTCGGCGAGTCGGATCCGTGATCTCGCCGGGCGCGAACATGTGAAGATGAGTTTGCTCCTGTCAATTCAGCCCAGCCCCACCCGGCCATAGTACCAACAATGCCATTTTCACGCCTAGCTTTCTCGACACGTCCTAGTCCGCCCCAATCAAGGAACAAAAGACAAGAGGTCCGCAACGGGACAATGCCGTCATTGACTACATTTGAATACAGAGTTCTGTTGCGGAACATTTTCAGGACTTGATGGGCTGGACCAGTAGGTAAGATGCGTAACAACGGCTTGGCTCCTGGGTCTGGCTGCCTGTGAGCTCTCTGAGCCTCAGAGCCTATTCCACCTATCATAGCGCCCCACCCGCTTCGTACCATTGTCGAGCCCCTCCAGGTCAAGCCCAGATCCTGACCAGTTCTTCCAACAAGCCCAAAATCGAGAGCAAATTTAACGTATAGAGGATTTTCGTTGCTGAGACCAAGAAACGGAGAGGCCATTGCAACGAAATTGATAGGCTTGATGAGACGAAAGAACTGCGGAGAGTGCTTGTAAATATACGCAACAGCATATGTTTGAGTTAAACCACCAAGAGAGTGAGCGACAAAACTGATACTGGTGATATGATAGGCAAGATGATGCGGCTTTCTTGGCGAAAAATGGATACTGCTGTGATCATGAGATGCGGGAGCGCCTTCCAAGCCGGATGGTTGGTCGTTGGTAAAGACTTGTGAGAATTTCTTTTTCATAGACTTCTTGACTGGTAAGAATGGCTGGTCTGGATAGGTCATTGAAAGCACATATTTAGCAAGACGCTTGCCAAGATATTGGATGCCTTTTTCCGTCCTGACGGCATTACCAGAGAAGCCCCGGACAATCACCTCCTCCTCATGTTCGGAATCACTCTCAATACCTGGCTCGAGCTCGTCTTGACCACCTGATAGAGGTGCTGTAGACGCTCTACTCTTGCTAGCGGCCTTGTCACCTTGCTTCGATTTTCCACCGTCATGGTTATCATGTGCTGAATCAAGGCTTTTCAGCGCGCTCCTTCGTTTCCTTGCGTCCACCCGAGCTTGCTTTGCTGTTGCGTCAATGCTTTCCTTTAGGTAAAGCATATCGGCGCCAAGGTTGCTGTGGAGCCCATGCGTTAGTACCACAAGATGAACCTTCCTAGGCTTCTTTTCTTTCGGCTCCTTGACAATTTGATTAGTATTATGTAGCGTTTCATCTCCGTCTGAGGCAGACTGGCGCACATCCTTCCGCCCGTGGTCTGGATACTCGCGCTTCTTGCCCCTATGCTTCCCCTCATCGTCCCATTCCGGCAACAAAGGTTTGTTCCACAGGCTTTCGGTGTCTTCGACGACTAAGCTCACAGCTTTAGAGAGTACCCCCTTCCGTTGAGCGGCGCTATGGCCATCTTTACTTCTTTTCCCTTCTTGATGATCCTGCAAGTGGCCTGGTGTAGCAGCCGCTTGCACCGCTGACCCCGAGAATCCCAGCTCGATAGATTTTTCATCCCGGCCAACTAATATTTCGTAGTGTACCGTCGCGGATGTAGAGAACATAACCTGAGACGAGACCTCGATAATCCATGTGAAGCTTGGAACGTTGCCCACGGTAGTCCTTCTCACGTTCAGCGCGCTCACTGTTTCCCGGATGTTCCTGGGGACAGTGAGTCGGCTTTGCCAGCTTCCGCCCGCTTTGAGATTGGGTTCAAATTTGGGTACACCAGTATCCCAGGGTGTCTCGTGTTTTTTATTGGGGTCGAACGTAGAAGGATAGCAGGCCGCATACAGCGTGTAGGGACCAAGGAGATAAGCTGCCCTGAGGGGGATCGCGGAGGTATTCCTGATTCTGACGCAGAGCTCCGCTGGTGTTGGTAGGATAGGATCTTGAGAGGGCGTATACGTAAGAGTGTAACTAGAGTTAAATAAGCTTATTGTATCTATGATGGCTCATCGCTTTTACCGAACCACTTCTCCAACTTTGACGCTGCCGACTTGGTGTATCAGTAGCATCGCGTCGAGATACTACCCAGTCAACAGCAGGCAGAAGCTCAACCTTGCGCTTAGATTTTCTTCACAATCTGAAGCTGCTGGTAAGTGCGTGGTGTAACGAGCATCTGCGCGGAAGCCCGCAGGATTTAGCCCCAGGCCACGTCGTTCGTAGGCGGGTAAGGCTTCGGGTATGATGCTTAGGGGGCGGAGCGGATTTCTTGGCGTGTACTGTAGATACTGTAGAAAGCCGCTTTAGCGACCGAGCTGGGTGACTTGGGGTAATACGGCACCCCTACGCTCACCCTTCGAAATAAAAATATTCCAGTCACTTTGTTTATCACGTTCTTTTTTTTTACCATCGATGAGTTCTAGTTTTGAATTCCTTAATATATGGCCAGCGATGAAACCCACCTGTACGCGGTGCTGGCTACGAACCTACTGTCTAGCTACAGTAGAGCCTAGAGGTTATCAAAAGTTTGAACGACATCGAGGTGCTGCGTGGTGGTGAAGCGCTGTGCGTTGGCCGCGTGCAGAGTTTTCGCGACCGCGCAGACTTCGATAACCTCAATGCGCATGCTACAAAAGCAATCTGCACGCAGATGAGGAAGTCAAATAGAACGCAGAACTACGAGGGAAATCGCTTATGAAAACCATCCGATTCAGCACCTCGTCGTCGCGGCGGCGAGAACTGAGACAGGACACCCTCGCGTTTGGCCTGTTGGGGGTGATTAGCAGGAAGAACTCGGATCACGGACATCCTTTAGACCTACGTGCTAACTACGTATAGGCCTTGTTAAGACTGCGTGCCTGTTACTGCGACACGGGCAACTCACGAGCCTCGTTAAGTTCGACACGGGCAAACTCGAGAGCCTCGTTAATACCGTTTAACAGACGTTCAGACACAGGCATCCTATACGTAGACGGTACGCTGGCGAGAAGACTTCGTTAAGAGAAGAGGGACACAAGCGGGTTAGTAGAGAATGATCGGACTACGCTGCCTGGTTAGAAGTGTAGCATACGAACATCTCTGCAAGACACGGTCGATCTGCACGAGGGAGATCTCTACAGATAACGCGAAACAGGTGAGTCGCACGCCTTACAAGCGAAGCGAGCGCCTGCGAGGCGTGGTATACAATGACGGCGACTGTCGGCCTCGAGAACCTCACCCCTTCACTGAGCTCTGACTCTCGAATGCCTTGGTGATAGGATCAACCCCTAGTCGAAGACATCGTCTGTATAGCTCGAGAGGACAGTAGCGCGTGCCGGTGTGGTTAGAGAAGGAATCGCCTGCGACCCATGCTTAAGGAGTAAACTGCCGGAATCTGGGCAGTGAGAGGTCTCGTCCGCCTTGAACTGTGAACCTGTCGCGAGGAAACTCTCTGAGTAACCCCTCGGACCTAAGGGGGAAACCAGCATAGAGGTCGTGCCCTATGTATGTTGCATGCAACGTATACAACATATTTTCGGTAGGCAGAAACGTACACAAGCTCGCTGCATGTTCATCTGAACATGCTGGAAGACAAGGTCACGTTACGCAGTAGAGTCGACGATCGTACGCAGGAAACCAGACAAGCATGCGAACTGATACGCGCTCGCCTGGTGAGTGTCAATCGCATCATCCCTCGCTCTTTCGTCACCAAGAAAGTGACGCTTCTGAACAACTCAATTCGAGAAGGCGCGAAAATACAGTCGAGACGCGAGCGATTAGCCCTCGCTGCGACGACTCCGACTAGTGACAGCATCGCAATAGTGCAGTATCACAGAAGTCAGTGAAAGCAACGATGGGAAAAATATAGGAAACGCATCGCAGATGTTCACGCCACTCCGGCACAAAGGTCGCACCTGTTCAACAAGACGGTAAAGATGCGGAACGGCCTTCAGAAGGTCGAAAGCACTCTCGTCACTCACATCAGAATCGAACGCATAGGTCTGAATGCTTACCTGCACTTCAGAAATGTTCCAGGCGCAGATAGCGCGCGTTGCGACTGCGGCTGGGACCATCAGACGGCGAAACATGTACTCATGCACTGCCCGGACTGGTCGCATCTGCGATCAAGGATGCTACGAGACGCCGGCTCCTCGGACTATCGGATAATCGTCGCTACCACGAAGGGCCTCAAAGCAGCTGCGAGGATGATGATGAAAACAGAGCTCCTGGAGCAATTTAGAGTGGCTGGGTCACTCATTCTCTAACGTGCGGTCAACGCGAACTAATTTGGTACAAAGCCTCATTACGATAGTTTCGGCTGCGCGAAGCAGCCGTATAGACAGCGAGTGGTTTTCTACCCCAGAGGGTTTTGTCCACTCGATATAGATAGCATAGAGTCCCCCATGGGTCGGCTTAACCGATGTCACAAGGGTGTATGAATTTATTATTATTATTATTATTCCTTAATATATAAAAAATTTAATCTGTTCGCTGATCATGTAAAAAGATCGTATAAGCAGCAGCTCGACTTTTAGAACACCAGCGCGTTTTGATATAATAAAGTCTATGGTCGAACTATAATCTATATATGTAAAACCGGTTTACATGAAGCCCGAGAATATGTGCTTGTGTGAGCCTCTTCCAGTATGACTTAGGCATGATCCTAGTTCATCTTGGTCGCTGTATTGCCTATAGACCATGAAACCGGCATGAAAACTCTTAAGCTATCTGCATCCATCGGCTTTCCGTTTCCGGCGTCGCCCTGTGCATTTCTGAAATATAAGTCTTCAACTCAAATCGCCTTATTTTCTGCAACTCAAATCCCTTACTCCGGCACCCTCGGCGCGACGTTTCCCCAGAAACGGCACCGCTCGCCCCGCCCGCCTTCCCAGGTATCCGCACTCACCAAGCAGAAGTCATTGGCCAGTCGAAGCGCTCGAAATAGCCCAGGTCGGGCGTCACAAAGACGGTCGAAACAGTCCCGCCCATGGTGTTCAGTTTCATCTGGACCAGGGCCTTGGCCGAGTAGATTGGCCAGTCAATGTTGCCATCATTCCCTCGCGGCACCGTTGCCTTGGTGGCGTTTCCACTGGCTTCCGCAATAGATTCTATAGGGGTGTCTTTCATGTTGAAGTTGCCCCATATCTTTGATAACGCGGAGATGGAAACCTGTATAGGGGTAGCGGCGTTGACAGAGAAGTAAGCTGTGAGATCGGCACGTGGAATATAGGTGTGATGGAATACTGGTATTTCCAGCTCTGTTTGTTGTTTCCTGAAAAGGCCTCGGCGAGCCAGTACGAGGGGCAGGTAAAGTTCGTTTCGCTGTAGCTGTTGAGCACGCGTTGTTGGTAGCCTGTGGCGAACTCAGATCGATTGAGGGCGGTGACGCCGCGATAATCGAGAGTGTCGAAAAGAAGTGCAGAATGGTTGACGGGGGTTGGGTTGAATTGGTAGACTTCGCAAAAGGCGCGATATATCGTCATTGGTCAAGAGGAGGAAAGCACATAGTTCATGAAATCATGAAATCATCTGCAGTGTTTATCATGGGATTGCTTAACGAAACGCGCCCTCGTTGGCGTTATTCTGCCAATATCTTTGATGGTTGAGCGGGTTTGAGATTGCAGAAAGCGTTACCCCTATCAGAATACGTTTTCCCTGCATTTCTTTTGCGAGCAGCTGCTCGGATGGTCTCGCTTGCACGAATTTACCGTCAGTGACAGGTACAAAGGCGAAAGTTCCGAATTTCCGAGACTTGAACACCAGTCTACTAGCATTCTGCAATACTGCAGTATCTGCGTTCACTAAACAAATAAAAAGACACTTGAATGGAGAACCACCAGTACAACCGGCAATTTCAGCAAAAACATTGTAATTACGAGTGGGGACATCATCGCCATACCTGTACTGCATGGGCAGGTACGGACTAGCCACGATGAGCTAACAATTTGTTAATTATCTCCCCGTTTGTGGCGAGATGATATCTTACGTGATCAAAGAGAGTCCCATCCTGCTTGCCACAACATGCTATGGCTTGTAGCATTACAGCGCCGGCGCTAGAAGACTCTCTAGCAACTGTGTCCGTCTTGGGGTCCCCCACCAAGTTTGTGGATGTGTTTTTTTGCACCCACTGGAGAGCAAAAATTTTGGTCCAAGAGACCGGCGTTGACTTGACCATATCGATGAACCTCTTCAGATGATAGGAATCCGAATGCACCGAGTCGGTATTGGAGATGACAGAAACGAAGCCATTAGAGTTGATATTCATAAAGGGGCTAGGATCTTGTGTTGCTCCAAATACGCCATAACCACCGCCCTCTAGAAAGGCAAATCAGATTTTTTCAACGACTTCGTAGCACGACATTGGTCTTATGGATCCAGAAAAAGACGGGTAGGTTCCGAGCTTGTGGAGGCGCATAGATATTGAGAAAGAGGCAGTCTTCGTCAACTATTCCGGGATTAAATCCATAGATCGCGGGAACCCTAGCAGCACCAGATTGTGGACAAAGGGGGGTTTGAACGTTTACTTAGATAATCTGAATTCTGTTATTTGATGGTGGTGGTGCTACAGGTGCTTGCCAACGCCGCTGGCCCACTGGAGGTGCTGCATATCGTACGCTGCTAACCTCATGGTTACTTATGGATTATTTTGCATCGGAACTTAGGTACAACCCACGCGTTCCAGACATGTAGACCATAGGTGGAGCCATATTACCCCTGATAACGGGCATGTCCAAGATCTACAGTTGGAGGTGCAGCCTCGTTCGTCTGCCAACCGATTAATGACCTATTAGACGGCGTAGCATGAGGCTGGTAAGCGGCACATAAGGTGCGTTGGAAATCAACTTCATCTTCAAATGAAGGTGAATAAAGTGAACTTTGCCGGTGATGTAGGATATCCAAGCCAGGACATCAATGGCAATTAAACACTCTTGATTGCTGCGAACCATCAAAGGTTTTATAAGTATAATGCTCTGCGTGTAGCTAGCTGTACTTTCTTGATTTGCCGTATAAGGCAATTGTAAGTGAAAAGAAGCGCTCCTTAGTTGTTCCCCCTTACTGAGTGGGGACGGCTATCTATATAGCTTCCGAATTGTCGCTCTCAAGCGCGGTCAGAAGGCTCATTAGTTGCCGGTGGGAATGACATCACTTACATGATACCGTTTCTCTAGTCTAAGGTATTTCTCTCGATCTGTGCTGACTTGTCGAAATTTTCCACTTTAGTTACAAACTTCACCTTTGACCGCCCCGGGCGATGGGGATCTTTGTACTGGGGCGCTATTGTTAAGGGCATCTCCATGTTCTGAGCTGGGAGATTTTCAAAGGCCTCCATCAACAGTCCGGAAGAGAAAAAGCGATACGGTGCAGCAGCTGCGTCGTTCCCATTCGTCTTCAGTGCGGAATTCAGCGCCACTTGGCTTACAATTTCATGGCTATATTCGATCGAGATCTTCACTCTGCAGATCAGAGCGAGGAGAATGCCTGAGGTGGCCTTGGGTGGGCTGTTGGAAATGACTGAACTGTAAGTACACAATCGATGAGTGCTTGAGGTAGCCTCATGCCGAATCGCTTGACAGGTGCTTCTCTAGTTGCTCATCATATTCCAAAAAACTGGGGAGAGAATTTTCTAGGACTTCGGGGCTGTCAATGCCCTCACCCTTCCTATTGTTTGAGCATTCTACCCGGAGTCTAATCAACGCACCTTGGAAGAGATGGATTCTCTCTTGGCTACCAAACTCGTGGTGGATTGGGACGCTGAGGCGACTTTCGCCACGCTCAGGAACAGAACCCTAGACTCGTTCAGGCCGCCCAGCGTGAAACAACGTTATCAATCCTGAGACCGGTCTGAAGGTATATGGAAGATAGAGGCCTGAGTCTTGTCCATCATGGCCGCGATGAAAGGACGACAGACTCCGATGAGAAGACCAACGCTCAGCAAACCGATTGAGTGGTCTGGAAAGAGTTTACAGCCGTCCCTTTCACAGCTTTCATGAACTATTGGCAGCACCAAAATCGCTAATCTGATTTATCACGTTTTGCTTGTTGTCTTCGTTGATGTTAATTGCGTTGATACTAATGGCTTGCGCTCCTAAGTACAGTATCTAATAATTAGCGGACGTGAGTCCACCGTGGCGGACCATCTGTCATGTCCAATTCGTCCGCTCTCGCTTTGTCAGTGTACTAGAACCTAAGATTGGCTCGAGAGACGAGTGTTCATACCAAAGAGCTTATGTTCTTCAGTGTATAGCTCCCACTCATAGAAGCTGGATTGGCTTTGCACCACGTGTCTCGATGTAGGTGCAGACAAGCAGCTCCATGTGCAGTGATCTCGATGCGGTTCAAGAGTAGCAGCCATACTTGATCTTTAATGTGATGTTATAGCTGTCGATGTCTATCTTGCCAGTAAAGATCCGTTTCGCTAGCAGACGCTGCGAAAATATTATCATATGATATTGCGACACCACCGATAGCACAGCCTTGTCACTTTCATCTTTGAATATGCTTCTCACCATGTTCATTCCGTTTTCGAAACCTGGCCTCGTTTCAAAAGCTATAAACTCGCGCAAATGCTAAGCTGTATCACGGGAGTCACATGCGATATGCGCCCGCTGCGTCACTTGTTACGCAATGCATATATAAACACTCTCTGAGCGCCTCTGAGATTCACGGAAGCATTCGACAAGTCTGCGACCGTCCAACCAATACTTGTCGTTCAGAATGAAGTCCGAAGTGCTTCTAAACTTTTTTGCCCTTGGCGCGCTAGCCGCAGCACATGTTGTATCTGAAAAAAGATTCGTCCCCGAAAAGAGAAGTAGGTTCAACAAAGCACATCAGCATCCATCATTGTAACATGAGAACCAGACGAGTGTGAGCTGGGACACAGTGGTCAATACGCGTTTGTAGGATGTGGCGCCGATCTCGGTGGTCGCCTCTCCAACGTACTTCAAACCCTCTACACAGCCCTCCTCCCCATCGTCCAGGATGCGCTGAATAGCCAGACAAACCCCAGCGCCGCGTACAAAGCATTCTTCAAGAATCAAGCCAACGCCATCTTCGTGGCGCAGATCCTGACCAATGTCACCACCGGCACAGCCAGACATGCCCCTCAACCCCCCTGGAGTAACGGCAATCCGACATTCTTTTGTCCAAAGCCGGGCTGCTCTTTTACCATGTCTATGCCGGACGGGTCGCAGGTGGATGCCGCGGCACAATGCAACCTTCCCGACACAGCCATCGCCTCTTACTTGAATCCGACGCCGTTTATCGTTCTCTGTCCATCCTTCTTCACGGGCCTTGGCGGTCCAATTACTCCACCAACTGATAGTTGTCCGACGGTCAACACCGCGATTAATAGATTCCGGAAGAAGCCATCGGACTATACGAGCGCGGGGTTAAGCGTGGTTCATTGCCAGATATGGATCCTCCTTGAGGAGATTGTGCATTACTACCTCTTTGCCACCCCTCAAATCACGTATCTGAAGCCGGAGGTTTACGATATCAATAAGGCGTGGCGCTTGAGTGCAAAGCTAGCGCTTTCGAATGCGCCGAATTATGCGTTTTATGCCGCCAGTAAGTGTGCTCGGTACTATTTAAGTGACAGATGCATGGAAAGCTGACCTCTGATCGCGCAGCTGTGTATAATCAATGCCATGATTACCCGGTCTCGAAGGACGATTATGGGCGCGAAATGTTGGAGGCGGATCCGGATCCGGATGATCCGTCGGACGATGGACCGGATCAGGCCGGGGCTCCTTTTGGTGTCATTGATGTCGTGAACTTTGATATTGTCGGCCCAGCTAATGGTCCTACTAGCTAGGGAGATTTACATTAGTAGAACATGATAATCCAATACGCAGGGTTAATATTTGGCTCGCTAGACGAGGTTTTAAGGTTTAGACTGAGATCATGGAACTGAACAAGAAAGTACCCAGGTTTCTGAGACGTGCCTTGCTTGCATTACCAGTCATGAGTCTTCCCGCGGACCAGCCTCTGATATACACCATTCCGCTATAGGAAATTTCGGTGCGCGTGAGACGTGTACCCACAAGATTCTCCAAGTCCATTTCCAGCGTTGACACTGTTCGAGGTATCGGCGGTCAGTAGTCTTCTTAAGACTCCATGTCGGATAAGATGACTGGAGAGTAAATCGTGGAATGCGATGATGCAGTGAGTCAGAAGGAGGAAGGGAAATAGATGCTTCTTGGTATATGCCCGAGCCGCCGCAGAGCTAGATTTGGCCTACTGGCACATAACCTTGATCGCCACAGTGGCCCCGAGGTGGCTGCTGTGTGCGTGTTCTTTATTGTTGGTCTAAAACCGCCATCAATACGCTTGCCAGGCAAAACATGCATGGTTGAAATATGCGGTCGTCGATAACAGCTACTCTCCAGTAATTTCGTACGAGACTGAACCTCAGACGGCTCTTCGCTAAGCCGATGCTCTATGAAGCTTCCATCCGACAGATAAGCAGACCCAACGCCCGACGTCCTCTGTACATATTCCCACAAGACCATCAGCTTTCGCAGCCATAGGGAATTTCCCCAGAATGACTCAATTGGCCGAGATCGAGTTCTTGTAAGCTCTTGTCATCACCGACAACGAGATCGATGTGCTGTTCCGGCTAGCGCTTGACATGGTCAAAGTAGGTAGCGGTCTCGGTGAGATATCTATGAAGCTGCCAAACAACGACGAAGGGACATGGTAATTGCAAGAAAGAATTGTCAATGTCGGGTATTTGCTGTGGTGCCTTTGGATTTTTCTCCGTGCTTATGAGTAGCGGCGATCACCCACACGCTATTAGGGCAGCAGCAGTGCAGACGGGCACTGGGCCAGCGGCTTGGTGTGGCTGTGAGATGGTGGATATGATGGCTACCGTATGAAAGCATTGCGAAACCATCAATCTCGGGATTCGCCCAGAAAGGGAGTAGACGATTTGAATTCATGATACAGGCTATTTTTGACCCGAGTCAGGCGTTCTAAAAAGCTTTCCTATGGTGTCTTTTTCCATAGGGCGGAACGGCTCTCTTCAAGACAATTAAAACCCCAGATACGATTAATTTTATCCTTTTCTTCCGTAGCGCTGTGCGAAGGTAGCCTGCGAGCCCGATTGGTCGGCTGTGAGGGTCTGAAAAGGGTCTGCAGCGTTGCTTTGATATCTGTAGGACGCAGTCTCATGCCCCACAATGGCTTTTACCACCAAAGCTGTGTTGAGACGTGCCCTAAGTTGTTCGATCTTGCCGTCGGTAATCCAACGCGTCACCCAGGCGGTTGTCGAACGCAAGCCGTACTTCTGCTTAGCTCCGCGAAGGGGTTGTCTGTAGTAGGACCGATGCTATCGTCAATATAGGTTCCGCGAATACGGAGCTATAATACCAAATATTGTTCGTTGTAAATCACTGGTGACATCGATAAGCAGCTATACCAGTGGCTCGGTGGCGTCAATGCGAGCAAGCGCGGCTTCCAGGCCGGCTGCAATATTGGTCGGCCAAGGGGCGTGTCCGCTCAATCAGTAATCGTCCAGTTGACGTTCTCGGGCACATTGGCGAAAAATATCACGAATGCTGGCCAATCGTCTATGAACTGCCATGTGCCGTATCTGGTGTGTTGCCAAAAGGACAACATGGAAAGATGCCCCGGGCATCTCGGTTATAGAATAGCCAGTGGCGGAAGATCTTGGGCAAAAGCCTGACCGGGATTCTTGTCCATCGAGTAAGCTCTGTTGATTCCTCACCTCGAGAATTTCTGGCGGCCATAGACGCGATAAGGGGATTTCTCGCATCATATGCGCCTCAGTAGAACAAAAGACGCATGTTCGCTCTTGACTTTGAAGCCCCACCAACACCGTCCTTCTTGCGCACATCGCCGACCTTGTACAGGTAAGTCTTCCTCCTCTCTATGGAATCTGACGTACGCATAGATCTTTCTAACCCATGTTCACTCTAATGCTGAGTGAATTAGCTGTCGCATATTTTTACACTCCACGAGACAAGCCACACCCCAGCCCACCTCTCAGTCGACGCTGCAGCATACTTAAGCTTCTACATACTGTATCCTCGACTTTACCCAGACTTCGAAACCACCCACTTCGAAATGGGTAGGAGCAACACGGCGAAGTTGTGCTCGTGAAGCCAAAAGCTTTCCAGGCGATGGCTGAGACAATCAAAGGGATTGCCTCAGGGTCCAAACATTCAGGGTATGAACAGAAGCGCACGATACGAATCGCGTCTCCCGAGTCGCACGACTGTATCAGCCGCTTAGCCCGCTTCTCAGCCACAAACGCCTTCAACGACAGACATGGCAACGTCTCAGACTGTGAAATGTTCTGAGACCATTCCGTTTCTGCTCGTGGATGGTTTTCTTGGTGTTATCGAAATAGGTTTGGACCCCGGCTGCCCGCGTAATCGACTCTCTCTCGGAAGTTCAGAACGAGTTTCATCGATACTTCCGACGACTAACCCTATAAATTTCCCGTGTTCCTGTCCTGCGGCAATTTAAGTCGCCTATGTAGTTTGATTTCCTTTTTGCGGAATTTAGGAGAGATTTTGGTTCTGTAGAAGAATAGTTCAGGTTCTTGATATGTCGCGCTGATGTTTGCAAGTTACCTTGCTGTCTACCGTCGATTCAACATCTCATTTTGAAGTTTACCTTCATTCTAGATTCCTCTCTAGTCGCGCATCAGGAAGACATTGCCTATTTTTTCCCACAACTCCTTAGTTCACAAATCACCACCAAAATGCAACTCCCCTCCTCTCTCCCCCTCCTCTCCCTCATCCTCGCCCTGCACACCACCGCAACACCCACCCACTTCCGCCGCGACGGCCGCAGCCCCGACGCCTGCGGTCCCACTCAGCAAAACCCTTGGAGTCCCAAAGACACCTGCAGCGCGCCCCTTGCCTTCACCGCCAGCACCACCGCCAGAAAACCAAGCACCTTCTCCAACGTCTGCATCCTCAACCCCAACCTCGGTCAATACGGCTACAACATCTTCACATATTGCCCCGCCCTAATCCCCCAAATCTGCAATTCCCTCTCCGTCGCCGCCCCCCCTCGAGACCAGTGGGTCTGGGCCGACAGCACGGACTGCGCCATGGGGTTCTGGATGCCAGGCATAGCTACCAGCGCTTTGGTGCCGCAGCAGCCACAGTGTGTGTCGATTTTCACGGCTATGCTTACCCAGTGTGCGCCACCGCTACAGAAGGCTCAGGGATCGAGCGTGAATCTGCAGGTATTGCCTATCATATCGTCGATCCAGACGGGCGCGGGGTACGGGCAGAACGCATCGGGGATGGGGATGGCGGTGGAGCCGCTGTATCCGAGTTATGTCATGTATTCGAAAAGGACCGGGGGCACTTAGGTGGGTTCCAGTGTACGGGAGCGGGGGGGTCGGGTCTTCCGCGTTGCTTGAGATCTTGACCGTTGTTGCTGGATTGAGGATCCTGCAGTAGATATTATTTGAAGACATCGTGATAGAATCATTGACCTGCCGTCAAGCGAAAATTTCCCTAATTCAACTGTTGAGCGTCATTGTCGTTCATCTAACGATACACGCGCATGAAGAGTGTCCAGTCCGACCAAACTTGCAAAATGATCGTATATACAGCTCCATCGAGTAGACATTCTGGTCCCAAAATTGACAAGACCAAACTTGTCGTCATGTATAAACAACATTGATCTTCACAGATTTAAATCTTTTCACAGCCTTCTCGATCTCACCATTCCAACACTCTTTCGGTCAAACCAAACCTACGGGGATGAGGAGAATGCGTTAGCGTTGATATAGTTTTCGAGACGCAGCGGGGGCTCAGTGAAACACAGGTGACGCCCAAGGACAACTACTATCTCTCTAGCTGCTTTTCGCCTTCAAAACGAATGGAAGATCTGATGATAATGCACGCGGCAAGCGCTGTTTGTGTAAAGGAGCTAAGCGAGACTGAGTGGAAGCCCGCGCGATAAGCAACGTTTGTTGATACATGAAAAAACCAAGGACGCCACGCTCATACTTCAGCGGCAAACGACGCTGCCCTTCTCAACAAGGAAAAGAACAGTCCATGTTGTTGACCGCATTGTGGTTCCCGGCTCTCCGCCCACAAATCGGTCCGTTCCTCGGGTCCCACCCCCCATTACTGCACGTCGCTGGACCCTTCGTATCCCGACTCGTCCACTGCAAACTCCCGTATGTGAATTGCAAGTAATATTTTTGGTGCTCGCCGGTGATCGTCAACGTGTTGGGAAGCTTGGAGTGGAACCGGTATGGATTGGAGACGCTGATGGACTCGCCAACGGGGAAGGTATCGCTGACGGTTGTATGACCAATGTCGGCCTTGTTGTTGTCGACGAGCTTGATGATGGCGAAGAGATTCTTGTCGTCGCTGGTCCAGGTTTGCATCTCGGTCAGGTGGAAGGAGCATGTGCTGGGGGCATAAGCTGGCGTCGGCGCAGGAGGAGGCGAAGCAGCGCTTTTGGCGTCGGCATGGGAATCGTCTCCGTGTAGTCGGCGGCGCCTGTTGGGCCGGCAGGCTGAAACCCGCCATCTGGAGTGCATTCAGAGCCTGCGTAGAAGTCCTGGTCGTCGAGGATGGCGCCTCCGTTGACGGTCATTGTGGAGCCGTCGTCGCCCAACGGGTCGGAGTCATCTGGCTAGTGTTCGTCTGCCGAGAGCCTAGGCCATCCGTATTTGGGTTTCAAGGGAACAATACCATGATACGGCATAGAAGACGTAGTTATCGACGTTGATGCATATAGCGAAAGGGCCTCCGAGTTCTATGCGGGCTGATTGCTTCGCACGGCTGGGGCCGCATGCTTTTCCAGGGTAGCCGCTGACGGTCACGTCTTGGTTTAAAACAGATTCAGTCTGATCATTGCTTTAGTGTATTAGAGGGAGAAGAACGAAGTCCAGGCAATGTGCTTCTGGTTGCGGGGTGAGGATATGGGGACGTAAAGGGAGACGGGAGCAGCTTACACCGTGGCGAAGAGACACCGGATGCCGTCGCACTCGTATGAAGCATCTCATGTAAGAGAGCAGTCCCTGGTCATCAGTTAACCAGCTGCCTCCAAATTTGCAAATTTTGGTGCAGTAACAACGCATGGCGGTCAAGCTCTTACCTTGGCTAACAAGACACGTTTGACTCTTTCGGCCAGCGATTTCATCTACCAGAACGCGGAACAGAAGTTGATGAGCGGGTATTTCCCATCGTCTACCCTGTTTGTCGGTTCAACCTCGTCCCCGGGGCTTGCTTCTTTCTTGCAGCTGTGACCGTTCTTGTCACCAGGATCATCACAAGCGATATCAAAGTGTCGATCCTTCCACCAATCACCGATTTTCCTATGATCATTCGGGGCCTGCGCCCTTAAGAAAATTACCTGCTCGGTTATCAGTGGTGAAAGCCAAACCGTCGGTCGATGGCTTACTGGTTATTTAATCCTTTATATCCTGGGTGTACTTTGATTTGGCTCCGAAATGGTCTCAAGGGGGTATGGGATTTGGAATGATTGGATCAGGTTCAAACATCCATTGAGGGCCCCAGTTGCCGCCGACGGTGTTAACGATGTTCAAAGCGTCGAGGTATGCCTGATAGATGGCTTGTTTTTGACCATCATCTCATCCAGAGAAACTCAGCAGGCTTGTCAGGACAGTCGCATTGCCATTGATGGGCGCTTGGGAAGTGACATTGACTAAAGGTTCAGCTCTGGCCAGAATCGGAGCGGGTTGTGGGAGCGCGCTGGTCAAAACAGCTATTGCAACGACACACAGGGTTGCCCATGGGAACGAACGGCCAGGCATGGTGAGGTGTGAAGCAAGACAGAATGAATTTCACACAGTAAATGTGACTGCCTTAGATGCTTGATGAAACTCAACATGCTTAGCAGGAGGCCAAATATATAGGGGAGATCGATCGGAAACATAAACACTCGAGTCCGAAGCAATTTCTAATTTCAAGCACTTCAATGGCACAGCAGCCGAGTAGGAGGATAAAAAGTATATCAGAAAAGCGGACAGGTACGTAAGTTGAAATAAAATTATCAAGCACTTCAATGGCCCGATGCAGTCGTATAACAGACACGATATGCAGGTAAGATCTTAGATTCAGAGAGTATGCATTGATTACTCGTTGTGCCGCCGAGAATTGTTTGAAATACCTACCAGACATCATACGGCCGCTAAATTAGGCAAGATTTAGGAATCAATCTTCTACAAAACTCAATCAGTGTTTATGGCACGATGTACTTGACGTGTATACTCGACACCAATACCTCCCCCACCCCTGTATCCTCCTATTTCATTCTACCCTCTTAATTTTCCTCGTCTCCAACACCGTTTCCGGATCCGCATACAAAAACTCATCTGCGTTCAGATTCTCCGGCCTTCCTTTTCCATTGGGATACCCAAACTCGTAATTCAACAACAGCTCCGCTAGCACCATCTTCAACTCGTAGCTGGCGAAGAAGCGGCCAGGACAGGCGTGCTTGCCGTACCCGAAGTGGAGGTGGTTGCGGTCCGTCATGGCGAATTGGTGCTTGTTAGCCTCGCCAGGGGAGGAGCGGCGCTTGTCGAAGTAGCGGAAGCCGTGGAAGGAGGTGGGGCGGTCGGGAAAGTTGGCGGGGTCGGTGGCGGCAGTGGCGGAGGCAACGCAGAGGTGGGTGCCTGTAGGGAGATGGGTACCGTCTGAGAGTGTGAGGGGGGTTTGGACGATGCGATGGAAGCCGACTGAATGGGTGGTGACATTGTAAGTAAGCGGTGGAGTGGAAGGTTTTAGGGGAGTGCTAGGAATACGTACGTAAAACTTGTAGCAAGTAGTTCAGCGATTTGGGCGCCCGTAGATAGAATGACTTGGTCCGCCATCAATGTCTTTCCGTTATTCGTCGCGACACCGAGACAGTCTCCCCTTTCATTGAATAGCAAAGCCGAGACAGTTGCTTCAATATATGTAACACTGCGATTGATGACGGCCTCTAAGGTTCTGCGAATTGCGGTGATAGTTCTTTCACATCAACATAATCCCAATTCCGGTACAGACCATTGAAATTTGTCCTCGCTTCTGGAGTAATCGTCTTGGCTAAGATGTCCACACCCACGTCTTTGTAGTTCTGGATTATCTCCCGACCCAGGCCTGTATCTTCAAATATGACTAACCCAATTCTCGTGGTAATAGGGCTCATAGCCATCTGTCGAAGAAATTTGAGCTTCAGACGCCAATTCTGCACAGAACGCATTGCCGTAATGAGAACAAATAATCTTGTTGATATCAAGTGATGCAGCAAGACGGCAGGGGAATGGAGTTCGATCGAGTAACGTGATAGACGCTGAGGGATCAAAGTCTATAAGATAAAGGGCGGTAGAAGTTCCAAAGATATCCGCTCTTATAGTAAGATAGGTCTTCTGTACCGAATCCATAGTGGTGGAGTTCGTTAATAAGTGTTAGGAGAGATCATCAACAACGTAGCCAAGTTGGAAAGCATTTATTGAAAGCGTTTATAGTCGAGGCAAATTGTAGCTGAGTAGTGCATACCTTGTTGTAATAGAGATATTCGATTTCACCGCCTCAGGTCCGCAATAAGATCCACAACATCTCTTGTGCTCTTCCGAACCTCTACCCACCCACCTTCGTTCACCCGGACTATCTTACCATCCACACAGACTCGTCGCCAGCGACTGTCTTTCTCATCAAAGTCAATTCTCAAGCCATCAATGTTCTCGTAACCAACAGCTGCATCTTCGACATGGCTTCCGCCCTGAAACGCCAGGCCTAATATTCTCATTACTTCAGCGCTGGAGACGACGCCAAAGTGAACCAAGCGTAGCTGACCATCCAATGGTTTTGAACCAGGTGAGATCGTAAGATTTTCTTCCAAGTTTGAGACTAGGGTAGCAAGAATGTACATATGCTCCCGACGCTCCAGGACATGGTGGGTTTCTCGACCATCTCGATCCTTTGTGATAAGTGTAATTTTGCCCTTGTACATATGCGGTTCAGAGCCATCAGATGGTGCGAGCAACTCTTTGGCAGCCATCTGAAAGCGATTGGTCCCATGTTTCCGATATTCTGTGGTATCGCTATCGGCAACTAAAGAGGCATGAAGAGCCCAGCTGCAAACCACAGCTCCATAGACTATAGCAGATCCGGCATCGGATAGAGGCAAAATCTCACTGCTTCTACCTTCATTGAAAAGAAATTCAGATCCTGGCGAGAAGTTCGCTGTGAACGTTGGCAGGCTACGCGGCGTGCCTTGAAGGAAGTTGCTAAGACCCCTCGTTGCGCCACGATTGAGGCCGGTAGAGTTGGCTAAAGCATTTCCTGTACCCATAACCACAAGGCCTATGACCGGCTTCCTGTAGCGAGGGCTCTGCAGAGACGAGAGTAGCACGTTGACAATGTCGACGATGCCGCCATCGCCCGACAAAAGGAGGATCGTTTGGGCTATACCATCGTTGGCATGAGGTAGAAAGACAATATGAGCGAGGTCCGTGATAGATCGCTCTGATTCAGTTAAATGGGTCTGGTAAGCTTGCTCCTCCAAACCCACAGCCTTGAACGCTTTTCGAATGACGACATCAAAGAAATGCTGGGCCTCGCCTCTTCCTGATCTGGGAGAAATAACAACATGCAGATTTGGTACATCGCCAGGCCCTCGCGGGATGAATAGATGAGATGGGGGAAGTGAGATGCCTGATTTGTCTAGAATTGGCCGTGGTACGTCCGATAATTGGAAAGATTCAAATGTGAATTCGGTCCTGCTTGGATTTTCCGTCTTGGTGGATAACAGTAGTATTGAATGCTGCTCAGGCACTCCATTTCGATCTTCATTCGTTGCTACCTTTTTAGTTACAACACCGATCACATCTCCATCACGGAATACCTTTTCGGATCCTTCGGATTGGAGGACCAGGTTGCCATTGTCTTGCTTCACGTGGTATAGGACATCAGGAGCGATCCCCTCAACCAGCGGCTCACTCACATGAGACGGCGACATTAGGGGTCGAAGTGCCTACTCACCAACATTGATGATAAATATCGTCATATCGCATGTTAAATGTGATGTTCTGCATCATAACGGCGCTTATGCGAGTAAACGCGTTGTAATTTCTGCGCTACTATCTAAAGCTACCTTACCCTTGCCATTACCCTCGTCACGTGCTCGTATTCGCGCATGTCGGTTCAATCTAACAACCACATTCGAAGTCTGTATCGCGATGGAACTCAATACACTATGAAAGGTCAAGCACTTACACCAAGGGCCTTCGCTCGGCAACGAACCCTTGTCTAAGCACCGTCGTTTCACTGTCTATGCCAATTGGTCGTTTGACCATCGCCCTAAGAAACCTTCGATTTACTGAACCTTACACGCAACTCGGATTCTCACACTAAGAAGATGTCTCCTTTCGGCCTATTCCTTCTTATCCTCGTCCTTCTCATCATCCCCGCAGGTATCATCGCTTACATCTTACTCGCACGACGACGCGCTCAACGCGCTGGTCTCCCTCCTCCACTAATCTCATCATATATCCCTTTCTCGAATCGAGGACGATCACAGGGCTCTTCTGCATCTTCGGGCCCACTCGGCTGGGTGCGCTCAAAGGTTCGTTCGTTGAAGAACGCGACTTCGGGCGGAGGCTACCAGCGGCCACTGGGAGGCCGTGGCAGGAGAGGGTTGGATCCAGATGAGGCCTGGGACGCAAGGGTGGGGAATGAAGCGGATGCTTATGGGCCAGGAGGGTACTACGAAGAGCAAGAGCTAGGTTTGCGACCAGGCGCCCCCGGAGAAGGTTCATATGCTGGAAGCGGCTACGGAGGACATGGAACGGTTCTACCAGACTACGGTGCTGAGGAAATGGGTAGGGGCAGAAGCCGGAGCCGGGAAGGTCCGGCTTACATTGGTGGCAGTCAAAGTGGACTGGACCAGAGATACGATGAGCAGGTGCGGAGGGAAGATCCGTTTGCGGACGGAGTAGAGAGGAGTGAGCTGAGGGAAGTCAGCCTAAGGCCAATGGGGGAAGGGGATGAGGGAAAGAGGCACTCGCAGAAGGAGAGTCTCGGTGGACACGATAGTAGTCCAACTGAGAGAAGGAGCATGTTCCATGAAAATATGTAGGACCGGAAAATCTAGTTATGATAAAGATATTGTTGAATGCTTGGGGCGTTATAGCCGGGGCCTCGTGTGATGGCTGGCTCAGGCGTTACTGTGTCTAACATCGGTGTCGGCCTCATATACCATAAACATAACACATAAGTATATGACGATAACGATAATCCAGGAGCATTATCATTTCAATCAATCGTGACGGCTATTCAAATACAAATTCTACCCTTACTTCCTAATGATCCTGATGACAACGCACTCAGCGAAAAAGAACATCAATAAAAACGCGCGGCAGTAAAAGGGGCAATGGCTAAGTCGATAATATCTGGACAAAAACGGTGCAATAATGGGAATCCCACGCCTCACCTCTCACATCCAACCATATCTCATCCCAACTGTCCTCGGCTGTAGCACACCTAATTGCAAAAGTCATCCCAACTCCCAGAATGGACCGGAAAAACTCATCATCGATGGCCCCGGACTAGCCTACTACCTCTACTACAGACTACTAGCCCACAAGCCCGACTCTCCCAACAGCCTCGACGCAGTGCCTTCCTACGATGAACTAGGCAAGGCCACCCTTATCTTCCTTGACGAACTACAAGCCCATCATGTGATTATGTATGAACCCTGAATCTTGCACACCCAACCCAAGCCAGCTAAACACGCAACTGCAGAGGAAAAATCTACTTCGACGGCTATCTCCCATTATGGAAACAGGGTATCCGGCTTTCTCGCCTGGAGAAGAACCGGCAAGATGTTTCCAACCTCCATGCTGTCAACTCGAAAGGGTTTGCAGTATCAAGCACGACTGGCGGAACTTATCAGGTCAAAGCTTCTGACTTGTTCGACACTTCACGGCCCCTTCCATCCGGCCTGAAAGGCATTCCCGCACCCCCTTTCATGGTCCCGGCTATCCTCGATGCCATTAGCGATAGTGAATATGCTGCCATCACCGAAGTTGTCCCGGACGAGGCAGATCCTTATTGTGCAAGAGCTGCTGAGGGAAGCGGTGCCACTATCTTGACCAGCGATTCGGATTTGCTCGTCTACGATCTCGGTGATTGTGGTGCCGTTGCTTTCTTCAGCAGCCTAGAGCTGAAGGCAGGGATCGGAAGTTCTGATTCTTGCAGCACGATCGACGCTGCTGTATGCAGACCGCGAGGTCTAGCCCGGCAACTGGGTCTTAAGGATCTCCAAAGGCTGGCTTTCGAGATAAAAGAGGATCCTTCACTCACGTTCCTCACAGCTCTCGGGCTTGCACGATTACCAGCGTCGAAACCCGCTGAAGTACAGGCTTTTATAGACCAGTACCAAACAGAACCATTAACGATCAATTGCCCCAGCATCCCACCCAGTCTACCAACCTATTCCACTACTCACAAAAGATTCCTCGACCCCCAAACCTCAGAATTCCTCCTCCAAGCCACCTCAAACCCCCAAGAAAACCTATGCTTCTACCTCCCCACGCTCCTCGACTCTCCCCCAAAAACCTCCGCCTGGACACCCTCAACCCCCTTACGCTTCCTCGCCTACTCCTACGCTCTAGCAAGCTCCCCCAAACACCACCACCACCACCACTCAGTCTCCGAATACACCCGCAAAGGCGCCCGAATCACCCCCTCGCCCATCCCCCTGCTCTCAACCCCCCATCTAATCTCCTGCGCGACCGCGCTCGCAACCCGAGTCCAAGCGCTCAAAAACATCTCTCCGAACGTACCCACCGTGATGGCATGGAGGCTTTTCGCCCTCCACGAAACCCTCATCTGGTGCTCCGACGCAGGAAAACCCTCCCCATCCAGAAGCGCCTGCATGCGCGCTCTAACGGGCACCGCTGCCGCTGGGACCTGGATGTGGGAAGATCTCCACCTGTCGGCCCAGATACAGGCGGTGCTGTACTCGCTGCGTATGCTCGAGCAAACCCTTGCTGCCATCCCTCCCGGCATCGAATCCACGGAACTGGCACCCGTCCAACATCTCTCGGTAGTTCTGAGCGCATTGCCCCCCTTGGCCCAGCTGTTGGCATCCAGGCTTGAACTGGCGGCGCAAGTTCCGCGGGGGGTTGAGGCTGAGATCGTTGTGCGGACGGTGGTGGTGATGCTGCGAGGTAGGACTGGTGGCAATACTGAAGAGGATGGGCGTGATGTGCTGATGGAGGATGCTGTTGAAGCGCCGGCGTGGGAAGAACAGAAGCGGAGGAAGGGGAGGAAGAGGGGGGTGAGAGGGAAGGAGGTGGGAGAGAAAGGGGTTGAGCGAGGGGGAGGAGGGAATCTGTTTACTGTGTTGGATTGTGCTTGAGGGTCTTTGGTTTTTTGGGGGACGTGGCGACAAGTAATGGCGTCGCTACTTTTTGGGTATATAACGAGACAACGGCTTCCTGAAACCACCAATCCAAATCCATCCCCTACCCCACGCTCACCAATCTCCCTCAACATCACCGTCCACTTCTCACCCACCCGCCCACTCCCCCCACAAACCCAATCAACCCCCCTAACCTCTCCGCCTCCCTGCCCTGCACCCCTCTCCACTCCCTCAACGCCTCGAGCAATCCCTCATCCCTCGCATCCACAGACGCAATTACATCCCCATGCACGCGCAAAAATACCGCCATCCACGCTTGCACGAGTTCGTAGTCCTGTTTGGCGCAGAGGCGGGATGTTAGGGCTTGGATGAAGAGGGTAAGTTCGGAAACCCTTGGGGTCTGTTGAAAGGAGGATATGGGAGAAGGGGAGAGGGAGCGGATTTCGATGTCTGCGGCGGAGGGGGGGAGGGATTTGAGGTGAGAGAGGAAAGGGGTGAAATCTTGGGTTTGGGAGGCGTGGTGGAGGAGGGTGGTGAGTGTGCTTTCGGTGCGACTCATTTTTGAGATGCGCGACCGCTCGGCTTTGGTGACTTGAGTTTCTGCTGAAGATTCTTGACTTATTGGTTGGGCGTTTCCGGGGCCCTCGATGGAGGGAAGGAAGAAGGGGGCTTTTTCGGGGGCTTTCGGGGGTTCTTTTGGCTTGTTGCGTTGGCGGATGAGATCTAGGTGGACGAGGGTCTGGTAGTGGGTTTTCGGGAGGAGGGACAGTGTTTGCAAGGTTGCGGAGAGTTGGTCGGGTGTTGTACTTGGCGGAAGGTCCTCCTCTTCGTCCAAGCTATCTTCTTCAAATGCGGCTTCTATGAGCCCTTGCCAGCTCTCTCCAGATGTTGTAGGTGCTATCACAGGCATGGTCTCGTCCTCGCGGATAAGCCGTGTTGGGACATGCGTGAATAGGGTTCGATTATTCCAGATATTGATGCCTACGCCGTCTGCATGGGCAGTGGCGAGAAATTCGCCGCTGTCGGAGAAGGCGAGCGCGGTGCATGGGCTTTCAAGTCGTACGGCGTTGATGAGGTGGCCGGTTGGAAGGTCCCAGATGCGGATCACGGAGTCCATGGAAGCGGCAATGATCCAGCGGCCGTCGTTCGAAAAGCAGAAATCGCTGATCTGACCCATGCAGCCCCAGAGTTCTCTTACAAGCTTCTTGGTCTCGGTATCGATTACGCGAATAGAGAGATCGTCGCAGCTGAGCGCGATGAGATCGCTGGGGCGGTGGTATTGGGAGGCTGTGATGGTGGTCATGGGAGACCAGTCGATTTCGGATTGGAGATGACCGGATTGGAAGTCCCAAAATTTGAGTTTGCCGTCGAGGCTGCAGCTGATTAGGGTTCGATTAAGGCCGTCAACCATGAGTCCTGTGATGGTTTTTTTATGCTTTCCTTCGCCTGGTCCGAATTTTCTGTTTCCGGTTGTCGTATCACATTCGTTATCGAATGGCATGGCTTTCAGCTTCTTGGCTTGGGCAGGAGTCAACGCTGAGGGAAACCGCTGGCGTTGAATGCCAGATTGGAGGTTGAACATTGATATATGTCCTCCGGCAGAACCAACAACCGCAAAAGTGCCACAAGGGGTGACCGCGACACTTGTGACTTCAGTCCCATCCCCTGTCTCAAAGGCCCACCTTCCAGCCTTCTTCCTGCCCCAAAACCATGTTCTTGCGTACTTGTCCCCACGGTGGCCTGTTACGATGCTCTCCCAGCCTGTGGCCCCACTTTCTGATGCATCTGCTGGACCTTTTCTTGCTGCAGCGTTCGCCCACACCCTACCACCACCGGTCGAAGCGCCCATGCCTCCATCACGATTCAGCGAGCAGGAAATGCATGTAATCTCAGGCGCTTTCAAGTCCTCAAGACTAGTGGAATTTTCTAGATCAAGGCTGTTCCCCAGAATACCAAGCTTCTTCGCTTTCTTCCGAACATTGCCTTGGGAAAGCTCTGTGCTTTGCCCATCTCTTCGAAGACTCCAGCCCCAAAGACTCTGGTCTCTTCCAGCACTCAGAAGCCACTTTCCGCCCGCTCCAGAACCGTCTGAATTGGAAGGCACGAAGCTAAGCCTTGTAACCGGTGCAGCATGGCCACTACGCGAATGCAATATTCGCGGTGTTTCTGATAGAGACGTTGCGTCAAAGATCCATGATTTCAAAGCATTATCCAATCCACTTGTGATCATAACATCCTGGCCTGGTAAGAACTCGACTTTGTTGATGCCGCCAGAGACTCCCCCACGGGCCGAAGAAGACGGGTTATGCGCCCCTCGTAAGACGCCAACTACTCTGCCACCGCCATTCAAGTCCCACAGAGTGACATCGCCATTATCTGTCCCTGCCGTAGCCATGATACCGGGTTTGCGGCCGTCTTCGCCGGCGCCAAGCCCATCGGTCCGGAACGATATTGAAGTCACATTTGCTGTACGAGGAACCTTATTGTTCAATTTAATGATGACTTGATCTAAGCGAATGTCATGGAGAACGACTGATCCATCAGAACGAGCGATCGCTATTATGGAGAGAGCTGGGGTAGGTTGTAGTGTGGTCACCGGCCCGGAAGAAGAGTTTGGCGAAAGTATAGTATATATGAGCTTTCCAGTGCTTATGTTCCACATCTCCACGCCGCCATCGGTTTTGCCCACGAATATCTTATTCAGAAACGTCGGCATATTGCAGACACATCCTGATAGCGCCTTCATGGAGCCTGAACCCCGCGAGCATGAGGGTGTTATAGTGGTGTAGTGTTCGTAGTTGGCCGACTTCCAGACCTCAATTCGAGACGAGCAACATCCCACAATCCACGACCCAAAGATCACTATTTGCGAAACCGGTTCTGCCAGGTCGTTTTTTGGCATCTCCAGCTCTTCAACCTTTTTCCCTCTCTTGAATACCCAAACCCCCACCCCGGTGCCGGCCGCTTCTCCGCCCCATGCTGCAAATACACGGTCTTTCCATGCAATTGTTGATGTGATATTGGCTGGTGTTTGCGGTCTGGTGAGGAAGACTAGATTTAGGCCTTTCCGGAGATCGTAGGTATGAAGACATCGCCCCACAGAGGTGGTGATCTGGAAGGTGGTTTTGCCAAGCGGGAGGGAGGTGAATGGCACAGTGGTGGAAGATACAAGCCCCAAGCTTCTAAAGGGTGCAAATATCCTTGCGGCCGGTTTCTGCTGTTTGAGGCTGGTCCCGTTGCTGAGCTTCTGACGCTTGGCTACCACCCTCTCGCCGGAGACATTGGGGCTATCTTTTGACATGGTTGGGGGGGTTATTGTGGAAGAACCAATTTATCGTTCGATGTCCGATGTCCGATGTCCGATGTCCCTGGAGAATTTGGACATTCTCCATACAGCAATTTTACGCGAGTGACGCGCTAACAACGCACAATGAGGCGCACTTCCAGTGAAGTACTTTCTATCTAACCTAGAGGCTATCTTGATATCGTGCAACCCGGTCTATCCCGAAGACTTACTGGGCAGGAAGGCAATCATGGCCCAGTCACTCGGCCATGGCACGTTGTTGGTGGTGCACCAGGAGGACAACCCATAATGGAAAGCACGTGCCAGACGCTGGCTGATACTATTTCGGAGAATGACTTCTCTGTCGAAAACGACCAGCCGGGAAGGCACAACTTCTCTCCAGAATGACCCGGTCAGGTCCAGACATGTTGAACAGCAATGCCACAGTGCCGCGGCTTCCAATCCTCCATCTCCTCCAATTGTGGAAGATTCTTCAACAGCAGCAGCACCACTGCTAGGGCAACTTCCACGTTCACAGTCTCACACGTTATTATCTGCTTCTACCACTTCAGTGTCAGCAAACAGAAAGAGCCGGTTTGCAGACGTTGGCACAAGTAACGCTGATATAGCAAGGGCCAGCATTTCCATGCCCCCACCTGTGACTAAGCCGTCATCAACCTACAAACCCTCTGCTTCGCGTAGGCCTTCAGCTGCGATGGCTAGCACCGACAGCGTAGAGACGGACCAAAGTACGGATGGGTCGATAGAGAAGAATGTTGTAAACGACCCAATTGGATCGGACGATCTAGAAAAAACACCAAGCGTGGTTGGCCAACAACCGCATCCTGCTTCTGAGCCCTACACTTCTCTGATTCTTCCAGACTCATCTTTGAGACCTCCACACTCGTCAAGCACTAACCCCGAGATCGAAGGTAATCGTTTGTCGTTCTCATCGTTATATTCACTGGGTTCGGCCATCTATAGTGGACCGGCAGGAGGAAGTAGTGCCCCACCAAGTGCTACGAGCTCAAACGCTGGTTCTGTGAGAAGTGGAGCGTTCGATGGCTCTACCACGAGTACTGTGCCATTAAGTCCGCCGCTGGGTTCGGTTAGGGGAGAAGTCTCATCGTCTGCAACTACGGCAACGGATCCAGTATATGTGACTGCAAACTTGATATCACAGCATCTGCCGTTGAGTACGTCGAAAGATGCAAGTTTAAACTCTAACGCTGCTGCAAAACATCTTGAGTCTTGGAGTCCTGGGTCGTTACCAAGGCCAACGCCACGTCGTTCACGGAGTAGAACGCAACAGCAGTCGACTGGGAGCACTGCGCCTAGCAGCACTGCTAGCCCCAACAATAGCGACCGGAGTTCACAAGCAAAACCCGCCCCTCTAGGACGAATCGGTGTATGCGCGCTCGACGTAAAAGCTCGTAGTAAAGCAAGTCGTAATATCCTCACTCGTCTTCAGTCCAACAGTGAATTTGACATTGTTGTGTTTGGTGATAAGGTAATTCTAGATGAGGAGGTAGAAAACTGGCCAATCTGCGACTTCTTGATTTCATTCTTTTCGGATGGCTTTCCTCTGGACAAAGCTATTGCTTATAGCAAGCTTCGCAAACCATTTTGCATTAACGATCTGCCAATGCAGAAGATTCTCTGGGACCGGCGGATATGCCTGCGCGTTCTGGATAGTATGGAGGTACCAACGCCAAAGCGAATTGAGGTCAACCGCGATGGAGGTCCAACTCTAGAGTCGGCCGAGCTTGCAGATCGCGTCTTTAGGTTCAGCGGAGTCAAGCTAGAGGGACCCGAGAACGGTACAGGCGGTGGAATGCCATTGACAAAGAAAGTGGAACTTATCGATGATGGCGACACCCTACTTGTCGACGGTGCCACCTTGAAGAAACCGTTTGTCGAGAAGCCCATTAGTGGTGAAGATCACAACATTCGAATTTACTTTCCGAAAAGCCATGAAGGTGGTGGTGGCAGGAAGCTTTTCCGGAAGATAGGAAACAAAAGCTCAGAATGGGACAAGGACCTGATTGTGCCACGAGCTATAACAGAAGAGGGAAGCAGCTATCTTTATGAGAAGTTCTTGCATGTCGAAAACGCCGAAGACATCAAAGCCTACACTGTTGGACCAGACTTTTGCCATGCCGAGACCCGAAAATCTCCAGTGGTCGATGGGCTTGTACGAAGAAACACTCATGGGAAAGAGATTAGATACATTACTAGTCTGGCGAAGGAAGAATCAATGATGGCCACAAAGATTGTGAATGGCTTTGGTCAGCGCGTTTGTGGGTTTGACTTACTTCGAGCAGGTAAGAAGAGCTACGTTATCGATGTGAATGGCTGGAGCTTTGTAAAAGATAACAAGGAGTACTATGATAAATGTGCCAGCATTTTGAAAGACCTATTCGTTAAGGAGAAGCGTAAACGTGATGGAAGCATCCCTCCTACGGAAAGCCAAGCGGAAGTTGCGCCGGAAAAGGGTCTACCGCATCGCAAGAGTACTATCAGCAACCATCGGAATACTCTGAAATCTATGATCAAGTCGCCTAGCATGTCTAGACTGACCGGGCATAATTCGGGCTCTCGCTCTCATGGCTCCGGCTCACCAGATATATCATCAGTAACAACGCCAGTAACATGTCCTCCGAGTGTTGAAAATGAACCTTCTGCAACCCCTGCAAAGAATGTCGTGGAGATCATAGATCTACCTCCACCTGCAGTCTCAACTGCTCGGCCTGATATAGCAGCAGAGCCACTCGAAGATCATCCGGCCCCGGGAGCTACTCCCCAGCCTGCGTCCAAGCATTCTTGGAAATTGAAGGGTATGGTGGCTGTAGTACGCCATGCAGATCGTACGCCGAAGCAGAAGTTCAAGTTTACTTTCCACACCCAGCCTTTTGTTGATTTGCTAAAAGGCCACCAAGAAGAAGTTCTACTCAAAGGAGAAGCTGCCTTGAATAGTATTCAAGAGGCAGTCAAGATAGCAATGAAGCAAGGTGTCGAGGATCCAGAGAAGCTCCAGCTTCTGCGGATTTCTTTGGCGCGAAAGGGTGCCTGGACGGGGACAAAAGTTCAGATCAAGCCTATGTTTCGGAAAAGAAAGCCCGAAGAAGCACTGCAGAAGCTTCATGAAGGAGGCGGTGGGGACGCTGCCGAAACTAAAGTAGCTGCGCCTGAGCTCTCTGGTAGCATACAAGACTTCTCAGTGGAGTCCCCACTAGCCCACACGAGGAGTAACTCTTTCAATGGAAGTACCCTCTCGCGTTTCTCTGCCGCGGAAAATGACCTGATCCTTGACAAGCTTCAACTGATTGTCAAATGGGGTGGTGAACCTACTCACGCTGCGCGCTACCAGTCACAGGATCTTGGAGAAAATATGAGAAATGATATGTCATTGATGAACAAAGAAGCTTTGAACGATGTTCGTGTCTTCACGAGCTCCGAGCGGAGAGTGAGCACTAGTGGTATGTCTTTGTCTTTGGCCTTGTTGCGTTGAATTTGCGGTGTTGATTGAGCCTAGCACAAATCTGGGCCGCCTCTTTTCTGGATCAGAAAGAAGTGGCCGAAGATTCCATCACAGTACGAAAAGATTTGCTAGACGATTCCAACGCGGCCAAGGACGTCATGGACAAAGTCAAAAAGAAGTTGAAGCTTTTGCTAAGGGAAGGCCATCAAGCTCCACCCCAATTCGCCTGGCCTCCTAATACGCCAGAACCATCAATCGTCGTTAAGAATGTCGTTGAGCTTATGAATTTCCATAGGAAGGTCATGAGGCATAACTTCAAAAAACTCAGCAATAGCGCAGCAGCTTCCTTAAGCGCTCTCAACAAGTCAAGTGAAGGCTCGCCGGCACCAGTTCCAGGGTCCGGCGGCGCACTTGCTCAAGCCCAAGCGGTATCTTCTGTTCAAGCCCGATGGTGCTGTGGGGAAGACCCTGAACTCTTCAGGGAAAGATGGGAAAAGCTCTTCACTGAATTTTGTGATTCCGAAAAAGTCGACCCGAGCAAAATTTCAGAGCTCTATGATACTATGAAGTTCGATGCCTTACACAATCGGCAATTCTTGGAGTGGGTTTTCACGCCCAGCGCAAGCATTCTGGAGGAAGACAGTACAGGGGATGTAAAGCCAGACGGAAAACCCTACGATGAAGCTACCGCTCATGAAAACAAACCACCGCATAGTAAGTATGAGCGAAAAGGCAGCCACGGTGGCGAGAAGACAACCGATAAATCATCCAATAACCTCGCCCAACGTATGGGCTTTGGAAAGAAATCCGCCGTGAACCTTCCGTCACCACAGACCGTTCCACAGGAAGACTCCCAAGACTCATACTTCAAGCTCTTTGTAGGCATCGGCCAAACAAAAGCCAAGCCAGACGTTCGATTGGAGAAGTTGCGTGAGCTGTACAAATACGCAAAGGTCCTTTTCGACTTTGTGTGTCCGCAGGAGTACGGCATCAGCGACAGTGAAAAGCTAGAAATTGGCCTTTTGACATCCTTGCCATTGTTAAAGGAAATCGTAAACGATCTAGAGGAAGTGCAAGCTTCGGAAGATGCAAAGTCGTTCATCTACTTTACCAAAGAATCGCACATCTATACCTTACTCAACTGCATCCTCGAAGGCGGAATCAAGACCAAAATCGAGAGAAACGCCATCCCAGAGCTAGATTACCTGTCACACATCACCTTTGAGCTCTACGAATCGGAAGACAAAGATGCAGACACCTTTGCATACAGTATCCGCATTACGATTACACCGGGATGTCACACTTCTGATCCGTTGGACCTGCAGCTCGATTCAAAACATTCGATTGGGTGCGCGCCAAGGAGGAGCCTGACGGCGCATCAGGACTGGAAGGAGGTTATTGAGACGTTGAGGGCGAAATTCCACACGTACGTTCATGCGTTGCATCCTATGTTTGGAATATGGGAGTAGTAGCTAATAGTTCGATGTTTGATAGGGTGAAACTACCAAAGAGCTTTCTGGCCATCAACGTCAGCGATACCCATGTTAGCGATGCCTCTAGTACGGTTTCGGGGGGCGAAAATGACTGATAGAAGGGTGGCCGGCCGTGAACATCAGTATTCTCTAGAACGAAATAGCAGGTAATGAGCGAAATCGTGGCTTGATTCGCTTGTACATAGGTCTTAGGGAGATGAGGGATAGAATCCTCGCTGGATGATGTACTGTAGATAGTCAAATTAGAATTAAATGCGGGTTTTTCTAGCTTAGCTTAGCCAGCGAATCCTTCCAAATACTTCATGTATCTAAGAGAATAGGTCATAAGTCATGCAGAGAGGCAGAAAAGTTTCATTTCTTTTGACCGAGTCCCACTGCGTATCCCGCTTCTACATATGCATGACACATACCCCACGCTCTGCCATGTACTCAACCACAATAACTCTCCCACATCTCCCAGCTACAGTAGAAACGACAAGCACTAGCCCGTGGGATCCGGGCAAAAAGGAAAAGGAAAAGAAAAGAAAAGCGCCATCGTGGATCCGGGGTGTGGAATCAGTAGGTGTGGTTTTCTGAGTAAGTAAGTAAGTAAGTCTGTGTAGGAACGATAGAGATATGAGTACCTACAGTATCTTATGTATTGTATTGACTTGGGGTGGGGGATAAAAGTTATGGGGGTATGTATGCAGAGAGATTTTTAGATGGGTTCTTGGGTGTATATAATTTTTGGGCTTATGGTTTCATGTTTCGCGGGTCAATCGATGGAAGGAAGGGGTTGGTATCGTGGTATATGATGGGATGGGAAGGTTTTTTTTGGGGGTTTTTTTTAGGGGATAAAGAACGAGGATGTGTAGGGAATGGTGGGGTTGGGATGGGATTGGGGGGGCTTCCCGGGGAAAGGGGGGGGTCAGCTGGAGGAGTATGGGCGGATTATGTGTACAGTGATTCGTGGTCCGATGATTCAAATCTTCCTGCGGTTCCGAAAAATTCACCCAATGTCTCCGGTGGTTTTTGGGGGTTTCCAAGATTTGATCGAGGTGGAAAGTTCCTATTTCTCGCCACTCCCGGCCATAGCCAGCACGGCCGCGCCGATGAGTATCCACCAGTACCTGGAAATCCCTCATGTGTTAGCAATCTTCTCCGCAGCACATCCCTATACCCTATCCGTCTTGCCGACCATTTCCCAAGCCATACTCCCCCCGTAGGCCGAACCCTCCTAAAGGCAAAGGGTAAGAGAAATAGCAACTCACTTCTGCAAAAACGTTTTCTCTTCCACCTCCTCCCCATCCTTCCCTTGCACCCCCACCTTCTTCTCCGGCTCCAGCCCCACAATCTCCGGCCCTTTTTCCACAACCAGCATATCGAAATCTCCCCTCTCCTCCCCCACTCCCGCCTCTTTCTCCCTGTTCCTTAGCGACGCATGAAAGCTCGCGCCCAAAACCTCCCCCTCGGGCGTAACTGTTATCCTAAACCTTCCAACATAGGGCGCGTGGAACGATGATGTTGCTGTGAGGGTTGTGCGGTAGCTTTTCGAGCCGAGGAGGACGCCGATGCGGGTGAGGGAGGTGGAGTTGGGGGGTGGGGTGAAGGATTCGAGTTTTGAGAGGTGGGGGTGTTGGGGGGAGAAGGAGAGGGTTGCGAGGGGTTTGGGGGTGGGGGAGAGGTGGTGGAGGGTTGCTGTTTTGAGGGCGAGGGTGGGAGAGAGGAGCGAGAGGAGGGTGAGGAGGATTGGGGGGAAGAGGTGCATTGTGGTTGAAGTGGTATACCGTTGATAGGTGTTTGGGCTGAGATGAAGTTCGAGGTCAAGGCACACCCCCAACGTAGTAATCTATCGGCGCTAGTCCGTATTCAGCGAGTCTCTATCATCAGTTCATCACCGTACAATGCCCAGAAGCAACCCCCAGTGGTGGATTATCACGCTAGGAAAATATGTCAATCTTCTCAAAGCTGCCGAATAAAGATACTGCATCGCATAGTCAGTATACAGGGCGGTGAAGTGGGGCTGCTCATCGATTCAGGGCTGTGTGAGCTAGCATCTGCAGGTAGGGCACAGCCTGATTGTCTGCAAGGCTGGAGACCTTCATCACTCGATACCTACCAATCATCTACAGCTTCTTCGACGTGGGCTTCATTGTGGCTGACCTGCGAGAATGTCCTACCTTTTGAGACAAACTAACTTATTCACCAATACATATAATAATGTGGTACGTCGTCAGCAGAACGGCTTACAATCCAATCATATACGGCGAATTGGTTGTTGGTAGTCTGCGACTGCAGGAGTCAGGGGCTAAACATTTGGTGAACAATTTCTGGATCACTCATGTATACTGAGGCTGTGCCATAAACAAAGTCATCGACAAGGCTACGTGAGCAGGTCGCAAAAACTGTTCGTCGGCTGAGGAATTTGGCGACATCTGATATAAATATAAGGCTGGCTGAAGTGCCCTATTGTCAAGTTCGCATTAAGAGGTTCTTGCTTGGCCATTCTGGCAAGCCTGTGTATATTAAAGGACTCTGTGGGTCGGCCGTTAATCGATACCAACTGATCTGCTGCAGCCTGCTTGGTTTTGCTACATACTCCCGGTCGCGCGCCTCAGAAGTCTGAGTTTGAATATCTAGGCCACATCCAATCCATTCAATCAGCTGCGAATGTTGGAGGAACTCTATAATAACGAAATCCTAGATTCAAAGATCTACTCGCATAGAAATTCTCAAAATGGATGCGACTGATCAGCCTGCACCGACCAATCCGGGGGCAGAAGAATTATTACCTGCCTTTCCTGACTTCGAGTTACATTACGATTTTGACAGTCGCTACAGTGTCATGCATTTTCTAGACTCGATTGTTGAAGATCTCTCGACTTATAGCTCTGTTCATAGTTGGGATGAGAAGCTTATCAATGACGAGGTCAAGGACATGGCAAAATCTGCAAAGCAAGGGCTAATTCGATTGTTTTTACACACTGCCAGCTATGTTTTGACATATAGTGCAGTCAACGAAGTGTCTACACTGAATGGGATAACTCGCAGGCATCATGCTCCTGAAAGGTATCTTCCCGAGATAAATGTTGGTCCTTCTAAGCGTTGGAGGGCGCCATGCCCTAACTGTTATCACTTACAGGAAATAAAAACGACGCTCGCAGCTCCTCGACATATAAGTAGCACCAAGACACCCAGATCTGCCTATGGCCGAATTGTGTACGTCTAGTCCTAGGATGACCGACAGACATAACCAGTGACTCTTGATTGTAGTAGCTTAGGCATGCTAATATCTTTGATAAGGTATACTAAGGAGCATATATCTAAGGTACCAAGAGCTGCAATACTGCTCGTACAAGCGTTCTGTATCCGATTGCATGATGAAGATCCTACCTTCATTCGACACTTCATACAGCGACATTTGCGATTGAAGGCACTCTACAAGGAACCGCATCATCTACAAGAGACCTCACTCTCCGGTGTGAGTCTTACTTTGCTTTCTACGGATTATCCCCGACCTCCCACAAGTCTACGTCACGCACTCTGAGTCTAGCGGAATTACATCAGTTATACAAACACAACTCTAGAGATTGTCTTCTAGCCAGTACTGACGCTTATCTCGCCCTCAGAAATGCTATAAGAGAGTTTCACTGTCCTACCACCTACCTCATCTTTTCTTACAGCCGTGGCAAGATTCCGATCAAGAGTTCACGGCACACGATAGAGAATTCCTTGGATATTTCGGACCGGACCAGACTACAGCAGCCCAAGAGCACAATGGAAGCCTTTATAAAGCATCGTCATCTGTGCTTCTAACTCTCGTATCTCCAGGGGAAGAAAAGCACCGAGAGGAAGCGATAGATCTTCTCTCCAAGCCAGAAGCATTTTGGAATGTTTTGGTAGTCAATAGTCCAACGCAAATGGTTCCTGGTTCTTCTCCGGACCCAACGGGGTTCCTTACCCCCCTAACCCAATTTGTTCGTGGGATATCCAGCGCCATTAGTTCACAGAGGCAACATACTGATACTATATTTGAAGAACTCAAGAAGCAACTTGCCGAGTCAGCTGTGAGTTTGACTGATCCCGTCAACTTTTACAGAAGGCTTTCTGAAAATTATACAAAGGTTCAATCACCGCTCCGGCCTTCGGGGAATGCACACTTGTTTGACGACCAGTCCTTTAGCAATTCAAAGCTGTATCACTGGATTATCAAGATATGTTATGAAATTTGTGGCTCGATCGAAGTGACCCTGAAATTCGTCCCCAATTTGGAGAGCAATCAGCTAGCGAAACTGCAGAGAAGAGCGCACAATTTCGAGAAAAGCGGACTACAGTACTGGATGGATAGACTAAAGGAGGAGACGGAAAGCTTAGACACCGTTCACGCGGAAGTGCAAGCATTCAAAGAACAAGTAAAGGAAATGGTTTGTTCGCTCGCGCAATTGCCCCTTTTCTTTACGTTCATTGAGCCGAATAAAAAGCTGTTCTATATCCTACAGTACTTCTACTAACTTTTGACCTTCAGAGAGAAGCAGTAAGCCATTGAACTTCCTATCGATACTGGAAAGGAGTGTTGACATATCTAGTTGCTGGGCGCTACTGCTCTACTTGAGAGTCGAACAGCAGTAATGCAAGGAGAAAGATTGCAAATGTTGACATATCTTTCCATGGCATATTTGCCAATAACAACTGTTGCAGTAAGCCTTCAGATTTAGTATCTTAACGACTGCCCCACCTTTTAGCGAAGAAAACTACAGCTGACGATGCCCAAATCTACAGTCAATATACAGCATGACTGTTCTCCCTAAAGAAGCCACGCTGGTATCATTCGCAGTACTCCTTGTAACTGTTCTGATCATTACTACCTTCATAGCGCTTAACCTTCGGAGCATATTCTCAATGCTCGTACGCGGCCAACAAATGGCGTCCAATTTCATCTACTCCTCCATGCAGCAATCAAAAAATGAAAAGTGGAAGAACTTTGCACGCAATTCATCCGGCCCGAACAGAGAGGTCGTTCACGGTGACACTCGAATCACAAGTAACACAATTTCGATACTCGCCTTCTTCTACGATTCCTTAATAGCGCTGCCCACCAATGAACTAGCCTACGGAATCAACCTAATCAAACCGGTCAGAGCGGGAAAACTGCCTTGGTATGTGGAAGTACGTTTCAGCTATGGTAAGCTTGTTGGGGACCTTGTACGGCTTCTTCTTCTCCCAATGTGGATGGTTCTTTCTCTTCCGTATTGGGTGGTGCTGGGTGTGATGACACTGTTCAGAGCGATCCGGAAGCGGATTGGCTTCTCTGGGACATTGAACGAACCCTGTGTTGGGTAACTGGTTGACTTAAGTTCAAGAGCGGTCTGACGCCAAGATGGGGCATGAGTATAAAAGATAGACTTGGCATCAAGCTTATAGTACAACGCAATCAAAGGTCACGCATTGAGGCTGAATAATATTACTTTCGACAACTGTCGAGCATATACCAAAAACACGGAATGGAGTTACGGTGTAGGGAACAAACCGGCTCTACGACTCCATCTTGGAAGAGCAAACCAAAACATGGAAGCCTGCTAAACCCAGCGAGCTTCAATCACAACGCTATGAAAGTTTCGGATTGCCTCACCATCCCACTCATCCATCAACTAAACCACGTCAAACCCCTTCATAGTTCTTCCTTTACGTAGCTTCCTCATTCCCATCCTAACTCTGTATCCTAGCCACCGCATTACTTCCTCACCGCTCCTCGAAAATCCATTTTAAAAGACCCCGCCGTTTCTCTTCTCCTGGTTTCAACAATTTCGAGATCGCAGACCCCTTCCGTATATATCCATTGCCGCCCCATCAAAAACAGCAAAGTCCTACGTCCATCCTTCGCCGACTTCAATCATTAGTGTAACATATATCGTTTCTCCCAATCCCTCCGGTCCTAAAGAACCGCTTACCGTCTTAACCCAGTATCCATCAACCCCTTCCAACCCCTTTTCCCTTTCTTTCTTCCTTTCTTTCTTCCTTCCTTCTCATAGCCTCCCCCCCGAACTCCCGCAAGCACACAGCCCAGAAAAATCTGCCCCCCGGGCGCCGAAACACCCCTTTTCCCTTTTCCGTTTTCGAAAAACAAGAAACACTTCTTCCGCATTCTTTGTTTCCCCCGATAAAATATTCCCGCAGCTTTCTTCGCCTGGTTTCTTTGAGATCAAACAAGTTTATAATATGAAGGGAATGGTGCTGCTGGTATTGGTGATGTCTGCGATACTGTAACATCTACCTTATCTTTTTTGGAAAGGGGGGTGCGGGAGGGGGAGGATAGAGGTGGGTGAGGTGGGTGAGGTGGCAAGGCGGTTAAGTATAAGAGTGGCTTGGCGAGATGAAGAGTGCTGGAATCGCTAGCTTGCTGAGGCTGGCTTGTAATAATCTGTTCGTCTCATCTACATCTATATCTTAAGTTTAACGCCATTTATTTTTGATATAATACTTCTCTTAAGCAACATGTATAAAGCAAAGCAAACCTACAGCAAAGGTAAAGCAAAGTAAAGCACAGCAAAGCAAGGGCAATTTCAACCCTCCACAGCAGAAAACAGAACGAGAGTCCGAAGAAGAAGTCGTGGCACCCCAAAAGCTTACGCTTGCTTTTTTATACAGTATGTAGTATAAAATTGAAAATTGAAAAGAAAAAAAGAAAAAAAGAAAAAATCAAGTATTGACAGAATGTGCTATGTAACATCAAGCTTTTTGCAATCGATAATGAAAATCAAAATTCCACCTTCCCCCCCCTCCTGTTGGTTGACAAACCGGCCAAAATGTGAACGCTCTTTTGGAAACAATCCTAGTAGTCAGATATGTATAGCATATTTCAAACCAACCCCCTTCCCTCCCTCCTTTACACATCAGTAATAAGATTGAAAAGATTGAAAAACAAAAAAAAAAAAATCAGGCCAGTGTCCAACAAATTCTTCTCAGGGCAATCTGATTTACATAGTATCAAAGCTGTTACAATCTTACTCAACGAGACGTCAAGTGCCACGAAGCCTAAAAACTCTTCATCGTCGAACCATCATCAAGACCTTCTCGGTGGAAAACCCGCTGAATTTTAATTCTTCTGACTCTTCTGACTCTTCAGAAATACGAGAAAGAAAGTCAACGAAGTTGAATTTCGACAAAGTCTGAACGTTTAGAAGGTTGCGATGAATTTTTTTACAGTAAGTGAAGGCTAGATTGGTGCGTGATGGTGGAAAGTAGGAAGAGAGAAAAAAAACTAGTAAGGGGGAGAACTCAGAAGGGATGGACGATTTAAATGGGGGGCGATGAGATTGAGGGAAATGGGAAAAGGCGTTTGGATTTTGGGGGGGTTTTTTGGTTGGAGGTGGGGGGTTGAAGTCGTGGATACTTGAGAGTTGAAAATTATTAGCTCCGTAAAACCCGTCCTCGCGAATCCATTACTTTGCTTCATCCCTGATTTATAGCCCCCACACCAAAAAAAAAAACCCCACATTGTACCCACCACCCCATTCACTGCAAACCACCCTCGTCCTTACGCTCCCCCCCCTTTTTTTTGCTAATACGCTGCTTGCCTATCCTCTTCCCTCTTCCCCTACGCACCCCCTGCGACCTACAGCATCCTGCCAACTTTTATTCTTCTTTCGCGAACTATCCAATGTGCTGGTCGGGCTGTCGCGGACGATATGGCGGGTGCTTTGGGTGGGTGTGTCTGTGTGAGAGAGGGTGTGGGTGTTGCATGGTTTTTTCGGTGGCGTGGAGTGGACGGATTAGAGGAAGGAGGAGGGGATGTGGTGGGATATTTTTGGGGGCCGGGACTGGGTTTGGTGGCAGTGGAGGTATTTGGGGGTTGGCTTGTTTCATATGGATGATTTATAGCGGTAATACAAAGGTTGACAGCGAGATTTGGCTTTGGGGAAAAAAGAACGAACGAAGACGGAAGGATGGGGGAACGCGGTTTTCAATTGGAGCGTATGGTTGGAGGAGGTGGGGAATGGGGGTGGGGAGACGTTGAGATGAGATGAGAGGTGTGTGAAAGGTCGTGCGTAGGTGGTATGTAGGATGCAGAAAGTTATTGAGAAAGGAGGAGAAAAGGTCTTTGCTATGAACCTACCGTGAGGACAGATATAGAAATGTACGGAAATATCGAGTAGGAAGAGAGAGGGAAACGTATGTAAAGCATAGCAACGCGATGAGGGTTTGGGGAAGTCATTAGGATAGAAAGAAAATGAAACATTTGTTGCTCATCTGCCGTAAGAACAGGAATGGATGTATGCGGTAGTACTGAGTACCTTAGGTAGCGGCCATGAGTGACAGCGCGCCATTGCTCATATATTTTTGTGAGGCAAATCTCATGCTCTCTGGGTTCTGAAAAGCCCCATGTACGATATGACAGCTTTACAAACCCTCGAATTAAACTTCATGTGTTGAATCGAGGGTCGAGATGCATTTATATCTTTTGCATAGCTATGGGTTGGAAGGAAGTAAAGCAATGGATACGGACTGCTGCGTTGAGTTGCTTGTTGCGTTGGAATGTGAGAGGAGTACTATGTATGTGATGCACCAATGATGGAGCTCCCCATCCTTAGATAGGGTGCAAATACAGACCTTCATCCATGGATCAGATGTTATATTGATGAATCAGGAAAGTTATAAATCATGAAGCAACTCTCGAATCTACTATGACTTTTGACTGAGTGACAATCTCACTGTCGTCTTCTGACTCCACACACGTCGTAATCGCAGGACGAGATCAAGTTCAAATCTTCATTATCAGTCTGAAATAAAGAGAGCCGAAGACAAGGATAAGAGTACACAGCCTAATGTCATAATTGTAAAAGATGTAAGACCTATGTACGATTAAACATTCATGAAAGTAACATCTGATTCATGGATGGCAATCATCCATTGATGGGTTGCAACATGTGTCTCTACCATCTAGATGAACCACCTTTTTCATTCAATACATCTATGAAATCCTAGGGAGATTGTAATATAAACTGGTGTAAGCTGTTAACCAGCGTCTTTGCGTCAACGCGTTAATCGTAACTGTTCCCATAAGGCCCGGTGCCCGGTGATAGAGGCAATAATAGCCTAGCGAAATAGCTCAACAAAATGGCTCAACATTTGTTAGTCAGCCGAGCGGGGTTAAATACCCGCTCGTTCTGTTTAGAATAAACCACTCCTTTTTCCAATAGAACCTGAACAGCAGTTCAGTAGTTTTCACCGGTCATCTCATCCCTTTGCCGCTAGAACCTCTTCCGTAGTACCGACTAGTATCTCAAACGCTCTTCGTAAATGCTTCTCGTCAGCCTTGGGATTGGCGCTAACGACTCGGATGGCGTATACGCCTTTTACGACGCTGCTGGTAAGGAAGATCTTGCCTTCCGCGTTGATGCGCTCATAGATCTCTTGCGTGAGGGTGTCTGCGTGGTTGTCCGTAGCGGAGGACTTGATAATCTCTGTTTCGCCAATTGGTGCTTCGCTGTTGGCACCTCCATTAGACTCACCGTTTGTTAGATGACCGTTGGTTTCAGGCTGTGCCGATCCGTGTCTTGGGGGCACAATCGTTAATACCGTTAAAGCAAAGGCAGGCGGTGCCAGCACCCTAAAGAGGTCCGGTCTTGATTTCACAAGCCCATGGAACATTTCTCCTAACTGGATGTGGTTCCTGATATGGTTCTTCAACCCAGCAACCCCATATGTCCTCAATACAAACCATATCTTCAAACTTCGAAATCGCCGTCCAAGCGGAATTTGCCAATCTCGATAATCAGTCACGAGACCGTTATCAGAGAACTCATTCCTCAAATAACTCGGCGTGATGCTTAAAGCGTCAGTGAGCTCGCGTCTTCGCTTGACGTACAGGCAGCTCGCATCGAATGCGGTAAGGAGCCACTTGTGCATGTTCACATTGAAGCTGTCAAAGGCAGAAAAGGAAGTGGGGATGTGCTGATATTCTTCGCAGACGAGGGCGGCGCCAGCGTAGGCGGCGTCAACATGGATCCATAGGCCCGGAGAGGAGGCGGAAGCCACATTTGCAATTTCGGAAAAGCGGTCGGTTGCGCAGGTTGCGGTTGTGCCGAGTGTGGTGGTTAGATAGAAAGGCTCCAGCTTTTCCCGCTTGCACTCCTCTAGCGTCGCTTGTAGCGCTTTACCAGTCATAGCGAGGTCGTCTTCCATTCGAGTCAGTATAGATCTATATCGAACGCCTGCGATGATGGCCGCTTTCGCGGTGCTGCTATGACTTTGCTCGCTGCCCAGAGCAACGAGGCGTCCTCTGACTTTGGCCCTCTTTTCTTCCATCTCTTCCCCTTCAAGGCCTTTGCATGCAGCATTGAGGTGTCTCTCCCTGGCAGCAACCATGACCGTGACTACAGCCTCGCTAGCACTCCCTTGTATGACGCCTCCTCCTTCGCCTTCGCTCAGAAAGAATTCAGGGAGATTAAGCAGGCGGGCTAGCCAGTCGAGGACAATTGTCTCCAATTCAGTTACAGCCGGCGAACATAGCCAATTGAAAGCAGGAGCCGTGAAAGCGGCAGAATAGAGCTCACCGAGCATTGAAGGATAGGTCGCTGAGGCTGGGAAAAAGGCCATGAAATTAGGAGACTGCCTTTTTCGCTCTCAGCTTCGGACAGGAAAGACTCTTCCTTGCGGACCGTCATACCAGTGTGTTAGGCCGGGCATAATTTTCGACTCAATATCCTTCTGAATCTCTTCCCATTGCTCTCCTTGTTCTGGTGGGCCGGAAGGGAGGAGTTTACGAAGGTAGCCGGGGGCAACGTTGGAGACAACTCGACGGTCTTGTATTGTGTCGTAGTAATCAATGACTGTATGCCGGTAAATTCCTTACCTTAGATATTGAAGAAGACGGACTCACTCTCGTCTATGGCCGAGTGCGCAGCTTTGCGAAACTCGTTAGAGTCCATGATTCACTCACACAAAGAATCCGAGAAAGTCAAACGATTCGGACAGCGACGAAGGAGATTTGACAAGGTACTTGAGAACATAGAATATGTGAATAAGGAGTTATATAAAAGCTGTTATGGCCGGAAAGAAAAACTGGCTACTGACGAGGTGTCGGGGATTAACGGTTAGAGCCGGTTGTCAACTGATTGAAATGTGGGGTGGAAAAGACCCACTAACCACCGTACTAACATGATAGCATCTATGCATCTTCAGGGCGGGGAGGACATGAATAGTTTATGGAAGATTTTGTCGGAATCACTGATGGAGGAGAGGTCCACAACTTGCTAGGCTGCCCAAATTACGGGCATCTTCAGCTACCTTAGTTTGTACTTCCGTATTGGGGAACGGTTGACTGCTGGAAACTGGACCACCGATATTGATGAAGACTGCGAGGTATCATTCAGGTGATAGATTTAGCCATTTCTTGATGTACTGTAGTGCGGCAGTTGTAAATATACTGATTACCAATTGCGGATGTAGGTTGATAGGCGGATGTGCTTGATCACTCATCATGCCTGCACGGAATACGTAGACCCTGCATGACCATTAAATGGAAAGCCAATATAAAAATGGTCACCCTCTTCCATTGCATCTTTCGAAGAGCTTGAAATCCCTAGACAGTACCCCACAAGACTTCGATTGAGATATATTTGATCAATCAGCCTCTAAAGATGCCACATGCTACCGCAACCCTCAATGGAAAAGTAATTGCAGACGCAGACAAGTGGGAGACTGTGGAAGGCAATATCTACGTTAGCAGAGTCTATCATGAAAGGTCAAGCAAATTCGACACTGACTCGCAGTCAGTTCCCGCCCTCATCCGTAGAAAACTCAACCTTATCCAAGGCAAAGAGAACAGCGGTCTGCGGTTGGAAGGGTACAGCTTCCTATTACAATATCACCGTTGACGGTATGTTTCCCATCTTACCCAAATCAATGCTCTCGACTGATACAAAGAAGGCAAGGAGGCGACAGATGCCGCATGGTATTACCCCGACCCAAAGGAGAAGGCCATGAATATTAAAGACCACCTTGCTTTCGGTATGTAATCTGCGAATGTGTTTCGAGCTTCGAAAATCAGAAGTAAAGCGCTGACAGATCGATAGACAAGTCCAAGGTGCAGGTCAAATCAGAATGATGCACTCTGCGGTTCCAAGTGGGATCACGAGCATTAGATGATGGCTCGAGCAATTTTATAGCGCAGATATATGGGATGAACCTCTTTACCAGCTTCAGCAATTCAGGGTTCTGAACGCTGCTCCGTATTCCCCTCTGCGTGTGTTGATTTGGCGATTATGGAGGGAAAATGGTCTTTCATGAATCCTTCCATATAACATGCACCGTCTTGCACATTTTAAATGGCCGGATCACCTGCGAACACAGCAGTACGGCTAGGTTCATCTCAATGTCCCAGTAGCACCAGGCAGCAAGGAGACAACGCACATGCCCCTAGCCTTTTTAAATTGTCTCTGCTCGCTCGCCCGTCGTTTCGTAGCCTACCGTGTACTTTGCATCCTTCCCCACGTAGTAGGCCATCATTTCCTCCCCAAATTTTAGGACTGTACCCAGAGATCTTGTATTGCTGTAGTACGGGTGCTTCTCAAGCTCTGGGATCAATTAGAGGATGAGTGGTTCTTTGTGTACCGTAGAAGAACATTGTGCATATTTTCCTCGTTGCTGATTCGGTAGGATCAAATATCCACCTTTGTAGGTAGCAGCGAGGGTTTTTTGGATAATAGATGCCGTTTGAGCTGATTTGGTAGACTGAGCTGAAAGGAGCGCTGTTCTGGGCGTTGTTAAAGGTATCTTTTCCCTGGCCATGTCTAACCTAGAAAGTTAGGGTTTTGAATAAGTCGTAATATGATCTACTGTTGTTATAGATATCTAAATTCAACGGCGGGAAACGCGTCCCCCCAGCGACGCGTTCTATTGTAGGCCCAATATGACCGTGACTATCAAAACCCCACCACCACTTTACTATATCCATCAATTTGCGTCTTGAAATAAGAGAACAAATTGCTACAATGTCTGGAGATGATGATGAGCAATACAACAATAGCAACAGAGCGTTTCTCCAAGCTTTCCTAGCCCGCTCGGTTCTCACTTACGAACAGTCCAAACCCATCCTAGCAGCTATTTTTACAGCACACGGTACGCTGTCCACCGTATATTCTGGCACCCCACTTATATGTAAGAGCTAATACGGGCTCAAGAGAGGCGTGAGACACTGCCCGAGGATGTTACAGAAGCCGATTTCAACTCCTACATCTCCGCCGCCAACACCAGAATCTCGCCCTTCGACCTCGAGATTCGAAGCACATACCATCAATCCACCCGAGAACGTATATATGCCCTCATCAACTCTACAAGCGATCCTATTACACAACTAGCAACGACCCACTCAGCAGATGAGATTAGTTTCCTGAAGCGGGTGCTTGATGCTATGTTTGAGACCTACAATACCCCTCGACAAGAGATTATGGCCATTACATCTATGCAAGCGGTGAGGCTGCATAAAGCGCCGACGGAAGATAGAAGAGAGACGCAGAATGGATCGGCGACGCAAGGAAGCGCAGGGCAAGGGCTTACAATGGCTCAAGCAGAAAGGATGCTCAAGACTCTGGTAGAGGAAGGGTGGTTCGAGAGGAGCAAAAAGGGCTTTTACAGCTTGAGTGCAAGGGCATTGATGGAGCTGCGGGGTTGGCTGATTGAGACATACGACGATCTCGACGATGAAGAAGAGGACGATAATAGGGTCTTGAGAATCAAGGTTTGCGTTGCGTGCAAAGAGATCGTTACCCAAGTAAGTTTATGTTGCAGAAGATGCCTATGTTCTAACGCCTACTAGGGCCAAAGGTGTCCGAAGAGGGGTTGCCCCTGTCGATTACACGATATATGTACGCAGAACTTCTTCCGGGTGCAGAAATCGAAGCATTGCCCATTGTGTCAGGCAGAGTGGACAGGCAACAACTTCGTCGGCGAGAGGGCGGTCACGACCACGGAGAAATACATGCAAGGCAAAAGGCGGAGTGGCGGTGTGACGGACGCAGAAAGAAACCCTGCTCTAGCCGTTGAAGAATCAGAAAATGAAGCAGATGAGCAGGGGTGAAAGAATGTGCTCCCTCAGACCTTTCGAATATCTATTTGGCGCGGAACCATTGGCGGGGCCCGGGCGGAATGCAAATGGCGGGGAAATAAAGTTTCCGCTGGCCGGAAAATTGGACTAGGAATGATAATCTGAAAAGTATGGGAGACAGCGCAAGTTCTTCTGATCCAGTCTTCCCAATCGTCATCGCAATGCTCGCAGGGTTTCTTTCTTTCGTCCAGCAAGGCTGAAACCAAATATCGGAGGTTCAAATGGCAAGAAATGAGCCAATGAGGCCAAGATACTCTCCGCTTTTCCGGGAAAGCCTCGACCGAGTCTCACGCCAGGTACAAGGCACAAGGCACGCACGCACGTGAGGTTACCCCGCTCCAAGAAGGCGCCCCCACCGCTGCGTTTCTCTAGCGTCATACAGTATTACGCCTCTGACGCTGCTACAGTATCCAAGGTACCTTACTCGTAAGGTAACCTAGACCGAGACGGTGACTGTGCAAGCGAGCCAAGACAAGAGTCTCCTCAATTCAATCTTGATGATCTTGTTTGTGCTACCACACTACTACTCCATGTAAACACTACCTACCTTGGAGTACTTAATCTTCAGCCTGCCCGCCGCGCTTTGGCAGAGAGGGCTGCCTTCGTGCTCAATCGGAATGCATACCATTCTCTAAAAAGCATCTAAGAGCAGCTTGTCATCGTTTACTGCAACCATGAAGTTGCTAACCTCTCCTCTTGCTTCCCTGTTTGCTTCTTTTCTGCTTGGCTCAAGTGCGCGTGTAGATGCATCGGATAAGGGCCTTGCAAGTACCTTTTTAGCAAAAAGACAGTCGAGCAACTCTTCCAACTCGATATACTCGACGCGTTTCCCCAACGTAACATGGGACAATGCGGCGTGGCAAGTGAAGACCACTTATTTGGACCAAGGTCACTTCCAGTCGCGCGCGTCCCTTGCCAATGGCTATCTAGGTATCAACGTCGCTGCTGCTGGACCGTTCTTTGAGGCCGATTCCCCTGTCAACGGTGATGATATCAATGGCTGGCCGCTGTTTAGCAAACGCCAGACATTCACCGGCATTGCAGGTTTTTGGGACCAACAGCCGACGACCAATGGTACAAACTTCGCATGGCTGAATCAATATGGGGGCGAAAGCGTCATCTCTGGGGTTCCGCACTGGGGTGGCCTTATCGTTGACCTCGGCAATGGTCATTATCTGGATGCTTCCGTTGACAGCAGCACCATCTCGGGGTTTAGCTCGACTCTGGATGCCAAAGCTGGTGTGATGGAATGGAAGTACACGTGGGCTCCCGCCAATGCTGGCGGCGTGTCCTTCAAGATAGCTTATACCATGTTTGTACACAAACTTTACGTCAACCAAGGCTTCGTACAGCTGCAGATCCAATCCTCTGCCGATTGCAATGTGTCCATCGCCAACGTACTCGATGGTACTAGCGCTGTCCGAACGAACTTTGTTAGTAGTGGTATGGATGGAGCCCAGATCCATACTGCCGTGACGCCCAACGGGGTCAATAATGTCACGGCGTACCTATATGCAACAATGTCCGGATCATCAGAGTTCGACGCATCTTCACTGAAATTGGTCTCCGACAAGTCTTATATTGGAGTCAACGACTCCAGTATCGCCCAAGCAGCCAACGTGGCTTTGAAAGCTGGTAAAACAGCAGTGATTACAAAGTATGTCGGAGCCGCAACGTCGGACGGGTTTCTAGACCCTCAAGGACTGGCCAAGTATTCTTGTTCGAAAGCAATGAGCACCGGTTTCGATCAATCTTTAATTTACCACGTTGCAGAATGGGCTCATGTATTCCCAGCGGACTCGGTTGATAATTATACGTTTCCCCAGAATGGTACCCTTCCAGCCGATGAATTCATTATCGAGTCAGCCATCACAGCTGTTCTGAACGAGTACTACCTTCTGCAAAATACAGTCAGCCAAGACGCTCTTGCAAACCTTAACAATCCCCCAATTGATACCAATAGCATTCCGGTTGGCGGTTTGGCATCCGATTCATACGCTGGACTGATCTTCTGGGATGCGGAGATCTGGATGCAGCCTGGTCTTGCGGCGTCGCACCCTCAAGCTGTGAAGCAGATTGCCAAATATCGTGTTGCGAGATACGCACAGGCTAGAGCCAATGTTCAGACAGCATACACATCTTCAAAAAATCAGACTACCTTTTCATCAGATGCCGCGGTCTTCTCTTGGACGAGTGGACGATATGGTAATTGCACTGGAACCGGGCCATGTTTTGGTAAGTGGTTCCCCAAACGACTTGAAGCCGGGCTGACATAGCACCAAGATTATGAATACCATATCAATGGTGACATTGCACAGGAGTTCGCCAACTATTGGGTTACCTCTGGTGATATCGAATTCTTCAGAACCTACCTTTTCCCGGTCTACAACTCTATCGCAATCTTCTATTCTGAAGTGCTCACTAAGAATGGATCTCTTTACACTCTGACTAATATGACGGACCCAGACGAGTACGCGAACAAGTAAGTTTTTCTTCGAGCATCTTAGAGTTGACATCGCTTACCCTTAATTAGTGTCGATAACGGTAAGGAAAATATCTGTAAGAAAATCGCTGTACTAATAAGAAATAGGCGGTTTCACCATGCCATTGATCGCAGATACTCTTACAAACACCAACTTTTTCCGCGGCCTCTTCGGGATGGCGACTAATGCAACATTTGACGAACAAGCAGCCAACATATATATTAGCCGTGACGCAAACGTAGGAATAATTGGTATGTAGCCCTCTTCTACCGTTGCGTTCGTGAGTGAGCTAAATGAACTTCGCCAATAGACGAATACACTGGGATGAATGGATCCATAGCAGTAAAGCAAGCAGACGTGGTTTTGGATACATTTCCCTTGAACTACCGGAATAATTATACTGCACAAGACTCGCTAAACGACCTGGAGTACTACGCTGGCAAGCAGTCATTGGCAGGGCCTGGAATGACTTATGCCATCTTCAGTATCGTCGCTAGTCAGGTGTCAACATCCGGCTGCGCTTCTTATACTTACCAGCAATATTCGGAACATCCTTATGCTCGCGCCCCCTGGTTTCAATTCTCGGAGCAATTGACTGACGATTTTACCACTAACGGTGGGTACCACTTCAATTAAGATTAGAAGCAGTAGCTGATACAGAATGACTAGGCGGGACCCACCCAGCTTATCCATTCCTGACTGGACATGGAGGCGCGAACCAAGTTACATTGTTTGGCTATCTTGGTTTGCGACTTACGCCTGACTTTACCCTACACGTCGACCCGTCGCTACCGCCTCAGATTCCAAATCTAAAGTACCGCACCTTTTATTGGCAAGGTTGGCCTATGTCTGCTGTAGCAAACCAGACGCATACTACCATCACCCGGTTGAGCATACCTTACATGGATGCCAATAAGAAATATGCAAATACTTCGATCCCTGTCCAGATTGGGAACGACAACTCAACAACATACCAGCTGCCACCGGACGGAACGCTCACACTTCAAAACCGCAACATCGCCAACATTACTACAATCCCTGGAAACATAGCACAATGCCTTCCCGTCTCCTCTCCAGACGAATACCAGCCAGGCCAATTTCCTCTCTCGGCAGTGGATGGCGCCGCCTTCACAAAATGGCAACCGAACCTCTCAAACGTTAGCCAATCCATCACCGTCTCCCTCGCCGGCCAAGCAATCCAACTTGTCAAAGGCTTCTACTTCGACTGGGCACAAAACCCCCCAGACAGCTTCACCGTCACATTCCATAACACCTCCACCCTCTCCCCCTCGGACACCCCAGCCACAACCATGAACGTCACCATCAGCACCCCCTACAACGCCACCCTCGCCAGTCTCATTACCCCCTACACCAGCAACACCACAAACGTCACCCTCTCCTCCCCCATCTACAGCGCAACCTTCGCCACCCTCGCCATCCAGGGCAATCAAGGTAGCCCCTTTAGCAATGCGACGGGGGGCACGGTGGCGGAGTGGGCGATTGTGGGCAGTCAGGGGCAAAGTTTGAATGTAAGTACTGCGGAAAAGAGGCGTGCCGCGCCTGTTGATATGAGGCGGTTTATGCAAAGCAGGGACGCGCGAGCGAGTTCTTGATGACCTTATGGCGGTTGTTTGGATATACGAGCGGGGACGAGGTAACTGAGGAGGATGAAGGGGTAAGAGGGGGGAGGCAGGAGCTTTGACAGGGGGGGTGGGATGTATAGGTAGTAATCTAAAGAAAGATAAACATCAGGACCAAGCTTCTGATAAATTTTCTCCGTCTTCCCTCCGTTTCCCCCCCCTTTCCACGAATATTTCGACATCTGGTTCTATGTTGTCATTCAGCGCGTTCGCGAGAGGGGCTAGGTAAGGGCTTGCTCGCTTGTTGTTGCCTTGCGGGATTTCTCTCTCCTTTCGCTCGCGCCCCGCTTCCCAGCATTTCTACCCCAAACCTCTCCAAACGACATTTTCTGCCACCGTTCCTGAGTGAGGAAACCCACACACGGTTTTCGCGCTAACCATAATCATGCAAGGCGGTTTTTTTATCTTAGTGCGGAAGGCGGCGGTGGTATGGGAGAGGGGAAATGGGGTTCGGATTCGACAACCTCATCTCTCTTCATGCCTATTTTTTTCTCCCCTTCTCTTCCTCTATTCTCTTCCGCTCCTTTACGTTTCCCTTATAATAATCCATTCTCCCGGCTTTTCCCCCCTTCTCATCATAAATTTCTTTCCCCGCGAAAAATTCGGAGTGATGGCATTTTGCGCTGGTTTTGGGTTTTGGGATCTTTTATCGGTTGTTGGTTCTGAGCGTGGTGGGTTAGGTTTTGAGGGAGGGGCGGGGGGAAAAGGGGGGGTGATGTATCGGTACCTAAAACCGCAATTTTTTTTGGTGGGTCCTACTGTACTGTAGATGAGTGCGAGTGGCGGTTTCTCGGCAACGCTCTTCTTGGCCGGGGGGTTTTTTTTTCTGAATGTACTAAATTTCTCGGTGTGCGTTTTTGTGAGTGGTGGCGGAGGCGATGTGGTTTGGGTTTGTGGCGGGTTTTTGGGGAATGAGATGGTTTTGGTTGTGTGTTTCTCGGTTGAGTGGGGTGGGGGTGAGGGGGTGAGGGGGTTGGGGTTGATGGGGGGGTTGATGGGTGGGTTGATGGGGGGTTGATAAGTAACTTGTTTTTCACTGTTTCTGTCACGAAGGTGGAAAAGGGTTGATGATGAGTTGCCTTGTCTTCGTATATTTTGTTGATTTCATACGATCTTTGCAGCTGTTTGATACTTTCCCATCTAGAAAAGGGAACGGAGAATACTTTTCCCTCACACCTATCACAGCGATATTTCTAGCCTTGTAACTAAACCAGGTTTGAGCTTCTTTCTTTTTCACACCTTTTTTCCAAATGCCTCGAAACTTCATTTTTGCCTTACTTTCTTTCCTCACTCTTCTAGAAATGTGTATGCAATGCTATAATTATTTATTTTTACGCTTTCTCACGTACCGAAACACCATCTCGAAGCCACTCGAAGTACCGTGGCTCGCTGTTTGGTCCCCTGTGTTCATGGATAAGTACTGATGATGTTTTCTTCTTCATGGCTTTTGTGGAATTGGAGTACGATACCTCGTTTTCTAGGATGGCTAGGGTTGGTAAGGAATTTTCTCTCTTCAGGGGGCGTCCTATGATTCGAGATGTGGTTTTCGGTTTAACTTTGTCGGCTTTTGGAAGAAAGATAGGGCTGGGGCTGAGGTTGGGGTTTTCATGTGATTATGAGGAAGAGGTGTTTGATTTGCTGATGTGTGTTTTGTCTTTCTATTTTCCCCCCTTTTTCTTAGGATAAGTAGATGGTCCGAGGGGTCTTTTTCTTTGACTGTTTTTCGTGACACGAGGTATAACCTCTACGTTAGCTGATCCAGTTCCTTCGGTACAGGTGGAAGGGAGGTGATTCTCGCTCTTCATCACTTCCTCCTATTTCTAAAATACAAAAAATCTATAATTACAACTCTCTCTTCACCATCTTCCTTGGTGACTCGCTAAGTGATAGTTTCCGTGAAACAAACTATCAGTACTAATACTGTTCCCACCACAATCTTTGTGATGACTCGATGTATCTTCTCTGTGCTACCTTGAGTACTATAAGAAACCTCCTATCCCTCAGCTGCAGCTTTCTTCTTTTCCTCACTTAGGATATCGACAGCCAAAATCTCGCAAGCAACAACAACAATACCTCTCCTATTTCTCAAGATCATCTACATCAAACCTCGCATCTCCAGTATACTAACCCCCCCCCAGAATTTCATATCATGTGCCAATACTCCCTCCTCGAATACGCGTGCGGCCACACCATAATCCGACAGTGGATCGACTGTCGGAAAGCTTGGACCTCGACGCACACGAGCGAAAAAATTGAGACATATCTCCGTGTACTCATAGATTCTCCACATCTAAAAGGTGAGGTCCCTCGATACTTTCGCCTTCGCCCTTATGATTTTAGAGCAGAGGTCAAGAAACAGTAACATCAATCTTCGCACTCTTTCAAAAGACGTGGGTGTTTTCAACAGATGTTCGCTTCGTGGAGCGATAGTAGTACAGTTGCTGTGGGTCATAAAACCTGAGTTTCCAAAAGTGTTATGAAGGACGTTTTTGTAGAAGTAGAACAGTCGGCAGAAGCTTTTCTCAGGAATTTGGTTCGTCATAGCGAATTACTCTCCCTTTCCCTAGCCTGAAACCGACAGTCTCTCTCTTCCCCACTTCTTCATCATCTGAGTTTCACAATCTATACTAGCTAACGTCTATCTCTTCTCTCTTTCTTTGCCTGTGCTCTGTATTGTCTGTCTTCACTGCTTTCCCTTCTTCTAAAACAGACAATCAGCAGCATTATGTTTTTATTCACAATTATTCTGAAGACTCGATCCACGATCTATTATTAAAAGCAGGCCAATAATATCATCTTTTATATCTTCACACCCGTTACTGAACCCACATCTGTTTTAAACAAATAATCAGTAGTGATGTTTCTTCACTTTCATTTCTCTCTGTGCCCGAGATAAGTGCTCTGAAGTCATAGTTTTCTTTTCACAGCTTCTCGATTGCTCAAAACAGGTGAATCCTTTTTCTTTCCCTTCACACTTCCCTACTGATGCAACTCACGATCTCTATGTTTTCCTAAATGTTATAAAACGTCGTGTCCCTCAGCTTTAGGATCTTCTTTTTTTCCCATACTCTTCAAAATATCGAAAGCGAAATTTTTATCCTTCAGCATCAACCTCTTGTCTAAAACCCGACAACAATCTTCGCAAACATTTCCCGCACCCTCTATTTAGGTACCATATGCCCCCCGAGACACAGCTTCTCTCCTTTACTAACATCCCCCCAGACTCCCCACCATGTGTCACTACTCCGTCCTCAAATACACATGCGTCCACATAGTGCGGCGGAAGATCGACTGCGGCCAAGGCGCTACTTCAGGACACATTATTGAACCAGATGAGATTTTTCTAATGGGCCAACCTTGTCATGACTGCGCTCGAAGAGGATAAGATTTTTTTTGGAATAAGGGGGAGGATTAAATGCGTGATTGGGGGTTTTGGGGTTCGGTTGCATGCATGTATTCGAGGATTAGGGAGGCGGATGGGGTGATGGGGTGGTTGGGGTTTGGCGCTTAATGCGGCATGAGGGTGCGGGTGGGAGGGGTTTGTGATGAGTTGTTTTTTATGTGTGGTTCGATAGTCTTTTCTGATCAGTTGTCTTCTTCCCTTTTTCCATGAGTTGATACATGATATCTGCGTATTCGATAATGTAAATGTCTATTAAGATTTCTGATCGAGATTGAGTTCGGCTCGCCTAAAATACATTGATATGCACCTTCTAGTTAGTTAGCAATCAAGCTCTTTACATCATTGACTTAACCATGCATCATTACAATATAAGACAGCTTACAAGAGACGATACCTTCTCAAACATCCTTGATAAGCCAAGTAAGTAATACTTACTATCTCTCGGTAATCCTCAACCCCATTTTGCTCTCTCTCTTCGCTCTCTCCCTCTCTCCCTAACTTTCCCCTATATTCCATAAACAAACCCATTTCTCCCGTATCACTTGAACACCCTCTTTATACCATCTCGAGTACTTTTCTTCGCTCCTTTATTACGAAAAGTTGAATTACAGGACGGGCGATAATTTATATTCAGGGGATTCGGTTGACTAGGGTTAACTTTCTGGGAAGACTCCGTGGGTCTTGTGATAGAGGATGTGGGTGGTCGTAACATTTCGCTGTTTCAACGCCCCTTGATGATTCGTTATACCACCTGTCCCTTAGCCGGATGAACAACAACGTCTCATTAATGACTTAATATATCATCTGCACGTTGCTGTCTCGCTTTCTGTTGCCAGCTTAACATATGACATGAATAATAGCAACATCGATGGGTTTTTCTCGTTGTGGCTTGACTGAGGTACGCTTTCTAGATTGGCTTGACGGGTATTTATGCTATAATGAATTTTATTCCTATGTTGCTTTCGGCGCAGTCTTGAAAAGAGATGTCTTTTTGGCCCGAAATAGTCTTCTTATTCGCGATAATTCTGACGATTTGATGAACGATATTTATGTTATCTTACTTTCCTGAGCCAAAATCGTGAGGAGTAAAAGATCTTGATTCTCATTATTTACCTTTTTTCAGGACTATTCGAGAGATCATGACTTCTCTCTCATCGCACTCTTTCACACATATGAATATCTTCTTACTCTCGTCTTCCGTGACTCTACAGATGTGCAATAGCACTAGCCATGTCTTTCACTTCATAACTGTTTCAAGACCAGGCAAACAATCCTACTTTACATCTCTTCACCATCTTGCGGATGACTCTCTAGACGATCTTTGAATTATTTCTCGTACTATAAAAACTCCATTCAGATCCTTCCTCTTCATCCCCTCAAATCAACTCAAGTCAAACCTCTCAACCTCTCACACAAACAGAACTACCTTCTACAACTCGATCCTCAAATCTAAACCCCAACCCCAACCTCAACCCTAAAACCCCTCTCCTGAACCAAGCCTCCCTCTCACCACCCAAATCCCTTTCTACCAACCACCATCCCCTCAGACTCTCAAAATGTGCTACTACATCGAATCAATATACCAATGCGGCCACAGCAGCCGGCAATTCATGAAATGCAAAGCCGGTCCGAGCTCAACGCACATACAAGGGGCCGATGTGTTCAAGAAGCTGGCAGAAGATTGTAGGATGTGTCGGATTAAATAGTTTTGCTCTTTTAGGGGGTCGAAAGGGATTCTTTTGGGGGAGATTTAGGATAGGGGTTGAGTGGTGTTTGCATGCATTTTGGGTGGTGTTTGGATGGATGAGTAGGTGGGTGGGGGAAGGGATAGATGGGTTCGGAGGATGGCTGAATGAGGGGAATGAGCTGGTGATGGATTTGGTGGTGGAAGGAAGGGTATGATTTAAGAAATACAATGAAGGGGGCGAGGCTTGTTTGAATATTTAACTGTAACAAATACCTCGTGATGCCTTGGTAGCTTTGTCTAGTCTTTTTGCCTCTCCTTTTGTTTTCGAGAGCTGGGTTCGAAAGTTTAACGGTGAAAATGCTTAGGATATTAGGAAAGACGAGGCACTTACTGCTTCCTACGCACTTTCCCTAAACGACGCAAAAGTCATTAATTTACTTCGCGGACTAGCATTGCTCTTTCGGTTGAATTTATTATAAAGGGGTAAAAGGGGTAAAAGGGAAATTTTATGATTTTAAGATGGCTGAGGAAATTTCTTATAATGAGAACGTGTGAGTAATATGAATATTTCTGTCTTACGACTGTTCGAGTGACTCGGCATATCATCGTTGTGATACTTCGAGGTGGCCGTTCTTCCTCTCTCTTTGCTTGGAACGATGGAAAAATAGTGGAAAATGTTTTTGTCTTCATATCTTTGACTGATAATTCGAGTATGACTTTCCGCTTTTATTTTTGTAGCTTTTGAATAAGCAGTAGTGCTGTTTTTCCATTTTAAGGGATTTCGATGAGTTGAAGATCGTGGTTCGTGGTGGGTTGATAAGGTTTTGGGTGAGTTTGTGAATTTCCGATGAAAGGGGTAATCAATGAAGACAAAGCATTCACTGGTAGTAGGAATTTTCTGTGAATCGGAATGGGTGAAGTGTAGGAACGTCTCGCTCTTCAAGAGAGTTCTAATAATTCAATCTACGATCTCTTCCCCAAACTAGATAGTCAGTCATTATACCTCTGTCTTCACCCCCTTTCCCATGACTCCACATACCGTTTCTTCACCATCCTCCTCATGACTTGCCATGTTCTCTCTACCAAGTCTTGAGTACTACAAGTACCGCTCGAAAAATTCGATCTTACCTTTCAAAGACCTTCATACCAAAATACAACGCATGTCTCCCTCGCTTTCGAAGATCGCTTTTGCACACTGACACCCCTATCAGCTCCTTCACCATGTGCTTCTACTCCGTCATAATCTACGAGGAGTGCGGTCACGAGGAACGTACGATTGTTCATTTTTTTCTGGCGTGCTCTGACTGCTTGCGGCAATTGTTCTTGATGAGGTATATGATTCCTATGAGAGGAAGAAAGAGCCGAGGGTTGTGACTTTTGGGTGTAGGGATATGGTATTTCTATATAGATGATATTTTTTACTATAAGGGATATAGCGTTAGTCACATATTCCTTCATACTTATGAGAAAGACTGCTTCTGGCTGAAACAAACAAAACATGAATACCTCCGTCTTCACACCTCTTCTTCTGCCTATTCACAAAATTAGAAAAGTAAAATTAGCATTTCTCACTCTTCATTCTCTTCTTCATAACTCGACTTATCGTTTTTGGATAACCCCGAGTGGTATGAAGGCCTCACTTTCCCTCAGCTACAACACCATCTCTTTTCTTTATCCCCCAGAAACCCCAAAGCCAAACATTCAATCTTCAAATCTATAAATCATCATCTTTCACAAATACAGTTTTCACAGCCGTAACAGACCTTCACGTAAGCGGGCCCCCCTATTACCCTCCCCTTTCTCCCACCTTCACTCACTAATACACCATCAGAATCCCCAAAATGTGCTACTATATCATCGTACAATTCGGGTGCGGCCACAAGGACCCGCGGGAATTTGAGAAATGTGACCTTGGTCCTACCTCAGCGCACAAACATGACCCGGATGTTGTGGTACCCGTTGGCCACAATTGTGACGATTGTGGAGGATGCTGTCTTTTGAAGGACCTTGCATGTGGGAAGTTGTGGGGGGGACTTCGGGCTTGCGGGTTTGGTGGTGTCTGCATAATGGGTGAAATCTTGGAAAATTCCCATAGGAATGTTGGCAGTTCTTAGATTTCGGTGTCAAGATATTCTTTTGAAGTTAATGACAGAAAAGCTTGCTATGGTAAAAATTAATAGTTTCCTCAAAATAATTTCTCATAGGTTTATGATTGAAGATATCGGCAGATGCTGGTCGGTTTTCCTTGTATAACTCTTGACTAACTATTAGTATTGGCTTCTTCATATGCATCCAATGATTCTATACGTACTGCATCTTCACCCTACGAATCCACGATTCAACCTTGATTCTTTGAGTACCTCAACCTTCGTTCAGTCTTCAGTTTCTTTATCCTTCACCATGACTCCTTTGATGCTTTACCTTCCCCCTATGAATACACAAATCCTAGGTTTTCTGACTACACTTCCCCCTTATAAAAGTCCCTCTCCCTTCGCTCTAGGATTTCTCTTCCACCCAAAACCCCAAACGCCTGTCGTCCACCATTGCAAGTGTCTTTGCACAAAGCCGATACACACATCATCCATCCTAACCACGCGACTCTCACAGTTTCCTTCGCACCACGTCCACATCACTCATGAAATACGATTCCTATCCTTGAGAACTTCGAACCAAACGGCATGCATGTCTCCCTCTTCTTTGAACATCGCCTCTGCACGCTAACATAGTCCTAGACAACAAGATGTACTACCGCTACTACGCCGTCCTTATCTATGAATGCGGCCACAAGAGCGCGCCTAAGATGATCCAGGTTGGAAATGGTCCTACCTCCGAGCAAGAAGATGGCCCGGATGTTGAGATTCCGGTTGCTTCCAACTGTGATGCCTGCACACAGTCTGCATCTTGAACGGGGTTGGATGTGAAAATCTGTTCTGAATCTTGTTTGCACGCATGATGATATGGCGGGCTGGTGAGATTAGGAGCTTTAGTTTTTGTTTTATATCAAGACTCCAACACTGAGTATGCTTGACGATATAAGTTTGCCATAGGAGAATGCGAGGAATACCCAAATCCATAAAACTAGGATTGGTTATCGAAAAGGTTCGCTGATGCATGTCGCTCTCTATTTATAGACTCACGTTTTCAAAAATAATGTATGACAAGATACATTAAGAAAGACGCATAGGGAATAATTTAATTCTACTCACTCGGTCAATTATGAAGCTAAGTGATCGGAGTGAAGGTGGTTCTGGATTTACTTCAGGATTCCCTGATGAATGTTAGCATTGAATCCTTCACGTCTACTCAATGACTCGATACGTAATTCACCTTCACCATATGAATAAATAAAAACTGACTCCTCTGACTATACCTCCCCTTATGAAAATCCCTCTCCCTTCGCTCCAGGGACTTTTTTCATTCTCCTCAAAAACTCAAAGACTTGACTCCGAGATTTGAAATACCTCTACTACAATACGTCCCCTTACAAGACGTAATCTTCAACCCCCTGCACACCTATACAGCTCAGAAATTTACTAATATCACTTCCTCAACATTATTATCACCCCTCAAGCCCAGCAAAAATTTGTCGCACGGACACCACCTACTGGGCGTGCAACCATGTTCATTCCACCAAAAAAGTGGATTGTGGAGAACAAAATGGTCCTTCTTCAGGGCATCTTGTTTCAAGCGAAGGCAAAGAAAATATTCCTTGAGGAGGCGTGCTCGGAGTGCAAGGATTGGTATTTGACTATTTGAGACGGGGGTGATTTGATGGTTTTTGACCTTCGGCTTGAGAAATTCGCGGACTTGGTGGTGGCGGGGGTTGGAGGAGTGATTTTAGGGTTTGGCGTGTATGAGTGGTAGAGTGGGAGAGTTCGGTCTGTGGTTTGGTTTTTGTTAGCATGCGAAAGCGAGGATGTCCAGGAGCTTGTACCTTGGAGTTGGCGTATAGCAAACGAGGAATGATGTCTCACCACGTCATCATGTGGAATGGAAGACTTTGAACTTTCGATATGAGCGTATGTGTAACCTGAATGGTGTGAAGTTCTTCTACTCCGACTCTTGAATTGAAAGAGGGCTTGCATGTCTCTTTCCTTCTGTTACAATAAGCAGTGGCAATTCACCTCGTCGATTGTCCCATATGACTCCCTGCTCGGTTCTTCTCTAACGTATTTTCGGTGACTCTTAGCCAAATTTCCAGTTGTTTGTTCTCTATAAAGCTCCACTCATTTCCTTTTCCATAATCTTACATTACAACATTCCGAGAGACAATATTTCGTACCTTCGACCATCCCGCAAATCGATCTGCCAGACCACTTTCACCTACCCCTTTTTTCTTTAAGAGATTAATCGAAGAAAAAACGCTTCGAGTATCCTTTCCATTTCCACAAATATTTTATTGTCTCTATCTCGAGAACATGTGCTACGATATGGAAGGTAAGCATCATTTCAGAATTAACTCTCCTTTTGTAAATAGTTGTAGAGACTTGTGATACCCTACCGTATAGTCCGAAGTTTGTGGCTTAACGAAGGATTGCTAATACTCTCTCCTTCTAGTCAAATATTCTTGCGGCCATTACAAGAAAGATCTTTTCATGCACTGCGAAGTAGGATCAAGCCCGAAACATATCATTAGGAAGGTCGCCTATGTCGAACCATATGTTGAAGAGGACGAGAATTTCGGAGAGGAAGATCCACTCAATTCTTGTCAACCTCGAAACCTATGGAACCCCTATAACAAAGATACCTTCAAGGTACTGTCGGGTATATGTTCGGCATGTGGGGATAACGGATTCTTGGTAGAAGAATAGTGGCTGTGGTGATGGGAGTTGTTAGACATTGTAGGAAGATAGTAAAATGGAAACCCAGGGCGCTCGGTTTCTGTTTCTGTGCCTTTTTCCCGGATGCAAGACTTGTAGCTTCTGGGATTCGGCTGTGAGCGTTGAAATATCTGGAAAAGGATGAACGGCATATGTATTTGAGAAGCAAGTATACGATATGCAGATCAATTTACCCAATTCTTGATGGCTCACTTGTTAAACGGATAGTCTGACCAAAAATGGAAACTGACTTACACGGGCCTTACCCTGCGCCTTCTATATATTCTGGTACTATGGTTTATTCATGTCCTTCCCAACCCAGAATTCTCAAGTTGCTATAGATTATCTGCAGGAATTTGTCCTAGATTTTCCTACGAAACGCCTTTCTGCGCCACTATGATCTGTACATTGCCAGGGGCATAGGCAATGGACTTTAACCCTCTCATTGTTGGCATCAGTTGTAGCGTCATCTCTTACGACCTTTCCATGTATAGTTGTATCTTTCGTGGCTTCTTCTTTTGCAGCTTGGTGGTTTTTGTCTTCCTTCATTGCCATCTTTCCTTTTACCTTTCCATTTTCCTTCACTCCCTTCTTCTCAGCATATGTGTTGTCCACGAGTCCCGATGTTTCAGTCTTAGGACTTGCAGACTCCGACTCTGAACTTGTCTGCTGCTGAAGACTTCTTCCGCCAACAACCTCTTTCTCAGATGTTACCGCCGCAGGCTTGTTGTCTGTAGCCTGTGCAATTGGAACCCCGCACTTGAGAGGATTCTCCTTCTCGGCGCTAATATTCGTAACCTTTTCGGGTTACCTTTTTTCGACGTTTCTTTTCTCTGCATCGTGTTCTCTTGCAGCCTTCTCCATTGCAGCCTTGTGTTTCGCAAAGGACTGTTCTTGAAATACATATCCTAGCCAATCTTGCTTGATAGTATCTTGTGTTGGGGCCTTTTGTTTGCTAGTCTCCGGTGTCGCGGGCTCTCCTAATCTAGCCTCTCTTCTCCCTCCCCGCTCGGCCGTGTTCATGAAACCAGCTCCTTTACGCCTTTTACCAATGGTGCGCTTATTCCAGCTCCAACGATCGAGCTCAGCTTCAGGACAGTAAACTTTCGGATCCTCAGAAGCTCGTCCGGCCTAATTTTTACCGTTCACGGCCTTTCCCTTGAAACGCTTTTTCTCAAAAAGCTAGGTGCGTCGCAGCCTCCTGTTCTTGACGTACGGTAGAGCTGCCTCGTGTTTCCCTGTACTTCGCATTATGCACAAGCCCAGGTATACGTTTATTCTCCGTAGGCCTTCTCCCACCGCGGCACTCTCTCTGAAGCGAATGCCAGAGCCTTTAGGTATTTTTCACTTCTCAGTCTCTCCCTCGAAGCCCTCTTCTCTTCCCTTCGCACTGCCCTTTCCCTTCTCATCTTAAATTCACAGTACGAACACGCCTTTCCGTCGGCTCTATATTCCGACCAGGGATTCTTGAATGCGATAAGACCGGCATTGATACCTTCGCCGCAAGGAATGAATTTGTGGGGTTGTCTGGGCTTTGGAAGGGCTAAGGATTTCCGAAGAGGGTGATCGCAGGGTCTCCAGACCCATCCGAGTCGGTGGTTGCAGGTATGGTAAAGCGCGACCCTGAGACACATGGTCGTCTGGGAAGTCTCTCCAAATTATTTCTTGAAAATTATAGAAAAGAGCTTTCTACAAGACGCGATTCTGGTTTGGGCGAATGGGTATTAAAAGTAGTTGACTCAAATTGTGTGGTTGGTTTGTATTGAATCAAACGATATGTTGATCAAATAATCGCAAGACACTTGCCAATTTCATTTGTGTAAGAAGGTTTTGACAGCTGTGAGGGAACATACTTCTTATAGCGCATTATACCTCAATGGTCCAATATTTTGCATTGTGAATCAAGAAAAGAAGGAGAAGCAAGGACAGTCACTCAAGTATTACCAAAAAGGAACAAGATGCCTTAAGCTGACCGGTGAATGAACGATAGATATATTCCTTTGCCAACATCTCCTTCCCTGAGAGACCAATCAATGACCAAAAAGCACACTTCCGTGGTTTCTTCACCGTGCACTAGAATGAGGCTCCCAGTATGTGAAGAACTGTCCTAGAAGCCGAAATCACGTCGAAAAGAGCAATCACCACAGGACCGCAGGAAACTTACCAAGCCATTGGTTTCTGTTCCAGTCACCGCTCAATTCACAAGCAATCTTGCTCTCTTAATCCCCACTTCTGGCTACTTCGCATCAATAATACCCGTCATCTCAATGGCGCATCTCTTTATCTTGGACATCGTAGAGTGGCACTACTAAGACATATTGGCTAACCCTTGAAGAACTCCATGTAAGCGGAATGCACCTCGAGGTGTGGTCGAGAAGCTTTTCTAAGAGAGGAGAGGAAAGGTGTCCCAAATGAGGCTTGCTTGCCTCTATGAAATCACTAAGCTAGCGATCTGGGCAAGATACCTTATGTAGCTGCTTGAATACGGTCATCGCGCTATGTGAGGTATCCGTGCCCCCCACTTTCGCTCTACGCCAATCGGTACCTTCTACATAGTTAGCTCGATACAACCCTGGTCGTTTCTATACGCGCCCGCATTTCTCACATAGAATAACTATCTTAGTGTAATTTAACTTACATTATAGTCGTTGAGTGATTTAGTTTATATTAGGTTCGATTCCTAACAGCGCTGGTACAATGGTGTTGTGGTTATCTTTTCTCTTATTATATAGAATTTCACCAAGCTTGTTAGCCTTGTCATTCGTTTAGCTCCTGTATTGGTATAGGGTCTAAACCTACAGCTAATGAGTTACCATAATCTTGTCCTCGCTTATAACTATAGCTTGATACCTAGTTTTGAGACAAGCTGTCGTTAATATCTCGCGCATAGTCCACTTATATATGTTAGCGAGACTGGTGCACAGCCGCCGTCGCCGCCGCCGCCTTCACCTTGCGGACTGAGACGATATGCGTTTGTTGCAGTGCAACAACGTAGGCGAGTTCAGCCTGACGAGAGACCTCATTAGCAATGACACGATCCCTCCTTACGCAATACTGTCTGTCGCACACTTGGGTTGAGAATCAAGAGGTGACTTTCAAAGATCTGATAGATGGTACTGGCAAGAGCAAGAGTGGCTATGAACAAGCTTCAATTCTGCGCAGAAACAAGTCAAACGTGATGAATGATCTGCAGTGCTTCTGGCTTGACACTTGCTGCGTTGACAAGTCAAACCATGCCGAGCTTTCACGAGAGATCAATGCCATATTTCGGCGGTATCGCTGGGAGTAACTATATCGAAAGCTGGGGCTCGTAGTGTGCGGGAACATTGCACGGTGCTAAAGTGGCCCTGCCATACGCGTCTCAGATTACACGCGTCTCCCCTTGCTTGTTGAGCGTGGCGGTGGTGATAATGGCGGCGTCTTACTCTATAACCCTTCCGGAAGGCTGGGAGTACTTACTTAGGGAAGCAAATCGAACCTTGGTACACCTAGTTGTATCAACTACATCAATAGACATCTGAAATTGAGTTTATTGACATATAACTTGGTCTCGTGGAGTGTACGTGGATGTACGTGTAGCGTACACCTACATCAATGAGTGTATCTGGTGTAATGGATCTGGACCCTAGGTTTACAACCACTGCTTGTTTCCAAAATGCGAGATAAATGCACCACCATACCCACTGTCGATGCTGGCCTTCTCCCAGGTCGACCTGATATTTCGGATGGCTTCGTCTACAGGGGTTGGGCCCTTGAAGTGAGGGGCATAGGTTGAAAGCTTGCCCATGAATCCCATCACGCCTTGGATCTGTTCTGGAGTGGCTGTGGGTCTGCATTAGTAAAATATCCAGATGTTTCAATCTTGAAGACAGGGATACGTACCATTCACATAGTGGCCCACCTCTACCGCTCCCGGGCTGATACTCACGAAGAGCACACCGTCTTTCTTGTATTGCGCGTTGAACTTGGCCACAATGACGTTCATGGCCGCCTTGGAGGCAGAATACAAAGCACTTATCTCAATCTCGAGATCGTTGATCAAGTCGAGATCGGCATGACCGCTGGAAATGGTGATGACCTTCTTGACCTTGCCCTTCATGACAAGAGGGAGGAAGAGGTTGAAGAGGTGGATGTTGCCGACGACATTGGTCTGGAATAGCTTCAATGAAACATCCTCCAGCTCCTCGACCTTGTCGCCCCTGTTGAATACATAGCGTTAACCACAGACCAGCCCGGACAGTAGCCAGAGGGAAGTAGACCTACAATGCGCCGATGGGGTCATAGGCGTCGAAGAGGGACGGGAAAGCTCCATTGGCAACCAGGTAGTCGATACCACGCTCGCCAACAATCTTGGCAGTGTCGGCAGCGGCTTGCTTCAGGCTGGCGTAGCTGGTGAGGTCTACATGGAGGATGTGGACATTGGAACGGTCGCCCAGCTCTGCCGCCACCTTCTTCTCGGTCGCAGCCTTGTCGCGGACCAGACCGACGACTAGGTTCTTCGGGTCCTCCGAGATCTGCTTGACGAACTCGAACTATGCTGGATTAAGCACAAGCAATGCATAACACGGCATAAGGCAGACTCACCCCGATTCCCTTCGACACCCCAGTAATAACGTAAACGGACATATTGAGTGATTTCAATTTGGTGTGGGATGCAAAGCAGAGTACTGAATTATGATATGGATTGTAAGTCCGCGTTGGAGTCTTCTTATATATATACTCAGAGCCACCTCACGGCATCCGTGCGAAGTCCCGAGAGCTAGCCCGCGCACAAGTTCGGGTCTGCTTTACTACATGTCGGTGGGCTCTGGTCCGCCGCGGACTCCTAAACAAAATGCATTCAGGGTGTGACTTGGAGTACATTGTCGTTTCTTCAGGGCAGAGAGATATCTTTTCCCGTAATGGAAATGTGGCGAAGTAGTATGGCCATGGTGTAGTAGAAGCACCCGCCGATTGCATGGCCGATAAAGACTGCACTGCAACTCCAGATGCCTCTATATCATCAAACCATCTTGCCTCATCAATAAGAGGCTCTTTGTCCTCGATATTGATCCCCTAGAAATGGAGGTGTTTTATATTGCGGACTAGGCTTCCGCCGTTCGGGTTAGCGTGCGGGCGATTGCCCAATGAACATGGGGACGCACCCAGCTGATGACAAATACGCGCCTACAGTATTCCCCTCGACTTCCGCCGCGGACAAGATCGGGAGCCAGTTCTGCCCCCGGAAAAGACTCCAAAAGGATTTGTCCCTCGACCATGCCGGCGCACGCGGAATCAAACGCCTGCAGCGCCTGCGCAAGGTCGAAGCGGAAATGCGGTCGGCAGATGCCGTCGTGCGCACGATGCGCGGATAGGGGCAGGTCCTGCGTCTATCCGCCGTCGAGAAGCAGAGCAGCTTCCTCGTCTCGGCCATTGCTGTCGGATGCATTGAGAGGCTCGGTGCCGAGAGTGGAGGATGGACTGCTCGCTGAGGTTGCAGGCAACACATCCTCCCGCACCGCAAACCTGATCCTTGCAGACGACCTTATGTTGGACCTGGCATTCCCACTCATGGACAGTGACTTCACTGCCCCGTCGTCTCTCATTCAAACGCCCAGTGCGCCGGCGACCAGGGCAGACTGGTTCCTTGCGCCCGAGACGTGGAGGATATCCCATAGAGTGGACACCTCGGCCGCTATGCCAGTTGGCAAAGCGACGATGAAGAAGTACGTGGCGGTGCTGCAGTCTTGGTTCGAACGCTGGGTCACCACCGGCAGCAACCCTTTTATCCATCCCTGTCTGTACAGTGCGAACTCCCCGGCGTGCGTGCAGGTCGCGTATGCCACGCTGGCTAGCTATATCCACCGGACACCCGCAAACACGGACACCGTCCTCCAAATTGTAGAGGACAGGTCGAACGATTTACTCCGGGAGAATGGGGCTATTCTGGACAGGGTTGGCGCAGAGGAGTGGGCCGACGGAGGGGAGCAAGATGTTGACCTGTTCGCGCATCTAACAAGGCTGCACGCGCTCATGGTCTACCAGATCATCGGCCTCTTCGACGGCGACATCCGCTCCCGCCACGTCGCCGAAGGCCACATGGCCGTCCAGGATAGCTGGGCCGGCGAGCTTTTTCACTCGGCCGCAAAGGCATTGTCAAACACCCACGCCGCTGCCACGCATCTTGTCGGCTGTCTGCCAACGCCGTCCACCTACTCGCAGCAACAGTGGTACCTGTGGATCCTGTCGGAGAGCGTCCGCCGCACCTGGCTCGTCGCCGTCAGCCTCTCTCCCGTCTTCTCCGCGCTGCAGCAGCGCTGGTCGGCCTGCCCCGGCGGCGTCATGTACACGAACCGCAGCGGCCTTTGGAATGCCGCGAGCGCCACCGAGTGGGAGAAGCAGTGCTTGGGAAGGAATGTGGCGTTCTTGCAGCGCTTCGAGTGCGCGAGGCTCTTTGACGACGCGGAACCCGCGGACATTGACGAGTTCGGCACGGCCATGTTGGACATGACTTTTAATGGGGAATTGTTGGAGAAGTGGAGGGACAGAAGCGGTGGCTTATAGTCACCGAGACACGTTTCAAAGCCGTCCTATTGTACATTAATACTTTATATATGCAACGATTCTTTCTGATACCCATATGTGTGATACAAAACAGCTTCTCGGCAATAGGAATGAGAACATGAAGTAATATAGTAAGATATTATAGAGATTGATATAACCATTACCGGGGTGCAGCTGGTAGGGGGTTGGAAAAGTTGAGCCGGGGGTTGGAAAAGATTCTTGGCGTCGGGTTGAACTTTAAAAATGGCATATGCCCCGCACATCCAAGATCTGGCGTCGGGTTGGAAAAGCCTCAGGCCCTATGCGAAGCATATGCCAAGAGCATTAAGCGAGGCCACAAATAAACTCACATCTGGTTATCAAAGCCTCGACTGTGCATATGCGCAGCAACAACTGAGCATAAAGAAACATCGATGAACGACGAAAGCATCAATGCTGAAAATTGAGCGAATGAGATGACAGATTGACTAAATGATTTGAAGATGAGAATTTCAGTTCGCATATGCTGCGCATATATTAAAAAGAAACTCAGCTCGCTCAAGATTTGTTCGATGCAAATGTTGAAAACAATGAGAAAAGTGATGATGCAAATCATGAGCTGAACAACGAGAATGAAGAAGAAAATGCAGAAAAAAGATCTGATGAAGATGACATGAGCAATAGCTTGTGAATGAGCATGTCACAAGTTGAGTTCATGATTCACATGTTTTGTGCATATGCTAAGCATATCTACTTACACAGAAGAATCTTCGCTCGTCTTGCTGCAAAGTCGATTCATGATATATGCATGATCTGTGATTGTGCTGTTTTCCGCTCAAGCTGTGCATATGCACGGCTTCAATACTTCGCTCTTGCTGTTTATCTTCTAGCTACTTTAACTATATAACATCAATTCTTGAGCTCATGATCAGCATATGCAGAAAGCTGAGTCGGGGTTGGAATAATTTTGAACTCATGATTATTAGCGTATGCAGAAAGCTATGGATTCCTTGGCATCGCAATTGTCGCGGCCCCCCCCCAAATTTACTATTGAATCCAGACATTCTTGACATTCTCAAACCTCAACGCTCTATTGGATAAATCAATAGAAAATCAAACCGGGTAAATTTGAAGCTGTTCAACCCTTTCACAGTGCTGACATCCTTTTAGCTATGACAGGTCAACTGGCTCCGGCCCTTCGCTCGAAGATACTACGCCTCCTGCTTTTACATTGGACCCCCCCGACCATCGCCGAAGAGGTTCACTGTCATCGTAACACCGTTTATACTATGCAAGAGAACCTCTTCATGTATGGCTCTCCCTTTAGACCTCAGTTTCGTCCGAAGGGCGCCCCCCGAAAGGTCTTTCCAGCAGCTGAAGACGCCCTAATTACATACTTGGAGCAACAGCCATGGGCCATGCAGAAAGAGATGATGTGGTTCCTATGAGAAGAGTGGGGTATACATGTTCATCAGTCCACGATATCGAGGATTCTGAAGAAGAGACACTGAAGCAATAAGAAGGGACAGCGTGTGAGCATCAGACAGAACGATGAGCTGCGATTAAACTGAGTTGCCGACCTGTTGCAGCTGACGGCTGAACAGCTTGTCTTCGTCGATGAGACTCTGTTCAACGAGACTACGGGGTGGCGTCATCAAGCCTATGCATCAGTTGGTGAGCCAGCTCGCTATCAAGCCTCTAGAAAGAGAGAGCATTTCTGAAGCGTTCTTCCGGCGTATACAATCGATGACTATCTACCCTGTACCGGTATTCGTGAAGGCTGGTTCAACGGCGAGGCTTTCTTCGCTGCTTTGAAACTATCAATGATCTGTCTCTTGAAATTGCGAGGGCAATTGGCTTTGGCAGCAGCGTCTGCAGTGTTTGCTTTGGCAGCAGCCTCTACAATGATTCTAGCAGCGACGTCTGCTTTGACTTTGTCAGAAGGTTTCTTCGTTGATGAGGTGCTTGAGAGAATGAGTGAATCCTCTAGAGATAGTTTCTGACTTCGACGTGACGACGGCATGATGGTTTCGGGGGTCGGGGGGGCTAAAAGGATGTCAGCACTGTGAAAGGGTTGAACAGCTTCAAATTTACCGGTTTGATTTTTCTATTGATTTTTCAATAGAGCGTTGAAGGTTTGAGAATGTCAAGAATGTCTGAATTCAATAGTAAATTTGAGGGGGGGCGCGACAATTGCGATGCCAAGGAATCCATAGCTTTCTGCATACGCTAATAGCATATGCAGAAAGTTGAGTTCGGGCCGGAATCAAAAAAAAAAGTTCCGGCTCTGGCTCAACTTTTCCAACCCCCCACCAACTGTAACCCCGTTATATGATCTTTACTCTCGTACGAGTACAACGTCAAGCTCTAGAATTTCAGACAGCAATCTATGACCGAACCTCAGCACATCGTCCGGATTCATCCAGGAGTCGGATGCTGCCGAACTGTCTGTTACGCCATGTTCGGCCCATGAGACACCAGGAGATGGTACACGGCCCCAGGGAATCAGACTGAAGTATTTCGTGAACTGCGATATTCAGCCTTGCTTGCTCTGCTTCCTCTCCTTCCTTCCCCATGTCCTCATTCGCTTGACAGCCTTTTTTGATTGAGACTTTCAAACCTTCAACTACCTCTTGGCCTGAGAGATCTATTCAATATCACGGCCCCGTATCTCCCGCCAGGATGGACTCAAGAACGTTTGAACCGCGCATCCCCTGCCGGATTTGCCTTGCTCCCTGAACATGTGAGCTTTGTTCGGGCCATTTCCAATTAGAAATGCCCTCAATGATCACAATTGATCTCTAAAGCCGTAGGAACTCGATCGTGTTCTTGAATATATCACCGCCCAACATGACAACCAATCCGACGCCGTGCGCAAAGCTGGATCCGAATCTCGACTTCGCGAGTGCCAGAACGCGGCGTGCGTGTGGCATGGCATGCCTCCATAGCCGGAAACGATCCCGCCCGCGGAAGCAGTCGAACAACTACAATGCCCACTACTAACGACATCTCAGCTAGTGGAGGTAGTAGAGAGAGAGGGTTATCAGGAAAATTGGGGGTTCGTGCTGTTCAGAATCGATTATAGTGAGAAAAATCGGAGGGAGAGGCTCGAGGAGGGCTTCAATGATTTGATTGACAAGTCGATCGAGGAGTACGGGCATTGGGAGGATTGAGGGGGGGTTGATGGTTTAGATGGTGTTGGATGAGGAGTTGGAGGGAGCGCGGGAGGAGGATTTGACGTAAGTCACTTAAAGCTATATATTATCATTCAATTAAGGGCACAAAAGTCGGAGTCGATTGTAGAGACTTGGAATGCAGGCATTTCAAGCTGTGAAAGAAGCCGGTGGGGTCCCTGGCGGGCTGGACTTCTCGATGTGTCTGGTCGTCGACAAAGCCTCGATTGCTTCCATTGCTGACAACGAGCCGCTCCCGTTTGTGGTGGCGGTTGATGTTGACCGCGATCCTACCGACGAGAATCACGAGAAAGGCTATGAAGGACATTTCAAGGTTGCGATCTCATCACTGCTGCCGGACTTTTACCCGCCTTTGGCAAATCAGGAATTGAGTCCGGAGGAGCTGTAGCCATTTGCGAAACCTATTTTCAAGAATGCATATTGTTTGGAAGAATAGATTTTGTTTAATGTGCAGAGATATTTTACAAGTAGGGCTCGCATTGCTGTGTGAATTTCAAAGTCTCAGAACTAGGTATAGCTTCTTCATCTGTGAATGATGCTCCATATATTAGACCTACTTTTACATCGTAGAAGTGCACAGCAGTCTCGGAAAAAACTTGATTACTGAGAACAAATTAGCTACTCTTAGTCAAGAAAGGTTTCCCGACACGCATATGCTCTCAGCCTTGAACTTCGTCACCAGAGATCCAACCCCAGCGCTAGGCCAGGGAACTTCCCGTATATGAATATGATTTGTCCCATCTGGCCGTCAGCCCTCCAAGTGACATCGACAAACCGAAAAAACGAGCGGATAACAATGCATCGTATACAAGATAAAGAGCGACCCGAAATCTATAAGAACGCATAGTCGCTACAAATGAATACGACAACCTTGCAGTAATTGCTAGATAATTTCAACAACTCATTGTAGAGAGGGGCAAGATTTAAAAAAGATGGGGAACCCTACACGGCCAGGATAAGGCCATGCTTGTAGACGGCAGGTTGTTAAGATCGGAAGTAGGGTATGGAGGTATGTTTAAGCCGCATGATGGAAATAAAGATGGGCTGAGAGGCGAAGCGGAAAGCGAAGGCTCATGATGTATTAGAGTGGCATGAAGAGAGGAGCAGCAAAGGTAATGATAACTGGTTCAGGGAGGATCACGCATGTTGGAAGGCGAATAAAGTAAAAGGTATAGAGGTCTGCAAGTTTGATATGTAAGTTCAGGAGTTGTTCGTTCGGGGTTGAGTGTTATGCGGCGGAACTTGACAAACGTATGTATTTTTCGATGGGTTGGCCCGATCGCCGAGCGCTCGGATTGGCCGACGTTGATGGCAAGCCATGGGTAGTACCTGTATACTTCAACTGCCGAATTGGAGGTTTGTACGTCAGACCTGTGTCTTCAACTGTGCCAGAATGCATCGCTGTTTGCCAGGGCGAACTTAAGAAGCAGATACAGCACTTTCGATACATTCTCCTGGTTGCTAAGAAATCCGGTCTTTGCACGCGATGATAGTGTCATCACCGCAATGATGGATGATTAATGTGGTTGGTATCGTCGCGTTCTTGCTGTCTCTAGATGGATGAAGTATGAATTTGAAACCACAATCATCAAAGCTGCTTGTCGAATGCAAATATGGGCACCACGGGCACGTATGTCTCAATCCGTAAATATAGGGCAGACTCGCTTCTGTAAACCTTGACGCATCAGGCATGGCTGATGTACAACTACTGAGCTGTGTATCCACCATCAATCACCAGTGAAGTACCGGTAATCCATTGAGCATCTTCACTCGCCAGAAAAACAGCTGCTCTCGCAACGTCTTCTGGCTGACCCAGAGTTCCCCAAGGATGACCTGCAACCAGGACTTGTTTCGTACCCACGGCTACTGGGTTCTCAGTGTCCCTGGTGATTGCCGCGATCAACGCCGTGTCCACAACTACCAAGGTTTCAGCCCTGGCCTGAGTAGTGGGGTGTACAGTAGATGAATTCAGGTATGATGAACTCACATGAAGGACAAAGCGCGTTGCAGTGAATCTTATCTTTCGCATAATCAATTGCAACCTGCTTCGTCATCCCCACCACCGCATGCTTCGAAGTAATATAACTTGGAGCGCCAACCAGAGCGACCAGACCACCTGCACTTGCCGTGTTGACGATCCAACCTCTAGTGAAATCGCCTCTGCTGTTAACCGGCAGAGGATCCTGCTTGAGAAACTGGGCGATGGCGTATTTACATCCAAGGAAGATACCGCGAACATTGATGTTCATTGTAAGATCGAATGTCTCGGTCGCTGTCTCGTGGATACGATTGCCACCAGGTCTTGCAGCGAGTCCGTCGACGTCAATTGCTATGCCCGCGTTTTTGACCATACTGCGGTGCTGCCATTAAAACCTCCCCGCCTAGATTCTTACTAAAGAACTCAAATAGCATACATGTCCAAACGTCCAAAATCCTTGATCACACAGCCAACAAGTGCTTCGACTTGAATCTCGTCGCGAACGTCAGTCTCCACAAAGCTTGCCTTTCCGCCGTCATCGATAATCAATTGATGAGTTGGTACTTGAGACTCTTCGGCGCCTTTCGTGTCGGTTCGAGCATTGGGCTGGAGATCCGCGCAGACGACCGCGGCACCTTCTCTTGCATAGGTTAGAGCAATTGCTCGTCCAAGCCCAGAGCTTGCCCCAGTGACGGCTGCCACTCGGCCTTCAAGACGGTTGACCATTGTGTTTCTAGTGCAGAAGTCTACGATAATAAGGATGCGATGATTATATCTACTATAATTTATCTCGAAAGGTAATCTTGAGATACTTATAGCGCGATATTTCGTGGACTGATTCTAGTTTTCATTTCCCTCGATAAGTCCTTGTACAACAGCATTATTCTGGATCGGCTCTAGAGCGGTTCTTGGATGCACTGTAAAGTGATTACTGAATGAAATGAGCTTGACTTACCTTTGCTAGAAGTAAAATATATTCACTCACCTTACTTGATAATGCACCAAACTCCCTGATGCACCATGCTAACTACAACGCCCAGCGCTAGAGCTCGTTTCTAGAGCACTAGTACTAATTGAGCTTGATACATACTCCTGATGGCTTGGTGCACTGCCGGCTGAATACAAGCACTCTCAAGGTAACGCCGGCCTTTGTTAGCCGCGGACCCGCTTTCTTAGCCGAGCAATATGAGTTGCGACTACAACGTCACAACGTCAACTCGATTCTAAGATGATCGTGTCTTATTTATCGTACTGCACACTCATGACATTTTCAGATTCTTTATAGATGCTCTCAGCCATCATGTTGAAGCAACTGTATGATAATACTGCATGCTTGCTACGTCTCACCACCCAGCACTTTAGTATTTTATCGTAAGATATCAAATTCGAGATCCTCGAATGTCTGCAAAATGGATCGATTCAACCATCGCATATGGACTACTTACGGCTCTCCAATGATCGATAAGATTGTAACTAGAAGTATGTGCTAGTGGTATAGCTAGACTTCTGACATCTCGCATACTCCCCAAGCATGAAATCATCCTCTAAGAAGAGTGAGATGGTTGCAGACAGTCCGGAAAAGCACAATGATATCTCCGCTGGTAAATCCAATGAAGCACTAGTGGTTGTTCTTCTCCTGTTATATCAGTAACTGCACAAAGGAAGCAAAACGAGTATATGGCAATACCCAGGCTATACTTACCAGTACATCCGTAAAAGGATGGGGATCCCACTGTGGCACTTTTTCAATACACGCTTAGTCTAACACGCGGTGCAGGGAATCGATCCACAATCCATCGTAACTATCAAGGACCGAGGGTAACAGTCTACCTAAACATGATGGTTATTGATTGGTTTTCAACCGACTTCGATGTTTCGTCGCACCGCCCTACCTCAGTATCTTCTAATCCGTGGCATTCACCCCCTTCAATCCTTGGTTAGAAAGCGCTCAATGAATCTCGAGCAAGTATATGATCTGTTTCCAAAGATGGTGACCTTGTTAACGAGACGCTTACCTTACCAGTGCTTCAGGGACCAAAGGACAAGATATTACAACGCGTTGACCATGCGAGAGTCTTGGAAATTATTATACCAAGGAGAAAAGAAGCCAAATCATAAAAATACGGATTTTTTAGGCTCTTTCACCAAATGCTTTTCCCTCGAGCATTTATAACCCCTTTATATTATTGTTGTTGACGAGATGCCAATACATTCTCATTATTCATTCCCAGCAGAGCTTCAAGATTGAAACCATGTGCAAAACCAAAGGACAAGGGAGGCTCCTTGACAAACCAAGCGTATTCAAGCCCACATGTGCTTCTTGCATACTCTAAGCCAAAATAAAGCTCAAAAATTATGCTACGTCACTTCGCGTGCCTGAGCTTTGACGTCCAGTCTTCCTAGGTATTCACCTGATAGTCGGCTAAACATGGAGCCGAAAGATTTCTCTGATAGAATGAGAACGGTATTACGTGAAGCAGACTCATTAAAGCTGCCCAGTACCTTCCATCTAAGATACAGAGTAACAGAAAATATTGCACAGAGACAATCAGGATGAAATAGCCTTTCTATGATATCTAAGGTCGTGATATCATTGGATGAGTGTTCATTCATACTCACTGCACCCACTTTTAGCGCGTTTCTATATCAATCTTTTTTGGACTGAATATCCAACCAACCCCTTTACAAAACATCTCGTCTGAGCAATTTCTGCTCCAACGTCCAAGAGCTTTGCACCATGTAGGACCTTGCACGATTATTTACTTGATGCACGATCGCTATTCAGAGGAGTGCCAGCTTCAATAATTTGTCCCTACCAAAGCCGCTTCTTGCTCGCACAACTCCAACCGGCGATCACCACGATCACCCCGATCACCCACCATGCCTAAATCAAAATCCAAGGCTGAATCAACCACCGATGTCCAAGAATATCAACGAGGTCCTTCTCGTTGTTCTTGCACCAGAGTCCCCGTCATGCCGAAACCTTCTGAGGAAATGCCGCCAAAGGGACCCTCAAAGTTACGCTCAGTGGTCAGGAAGCTCAGTCTCCTGAAAAAACTTATTCCAAAGCGCCTTTTTAAGGCCAAGCCAAAGGGGACTACAACCCATGTGCCAGCTACCCACTCTCGCTTTGCATTACTCCCTATGGAGCTTTTACTCGAGATCGCCAAATATGCCGATCCTGTCTCTACCGCGTGCCTGCGAGCTACAAACCGCTACTTCCGTGACGTTGTCCCACGTCAACCCCTCAACAAATGCGCCCAAGCCCTCGTCATCGCCCGTATTGAGAGCGGCATGGAAGTACTCCCGCGAAACCTGATTTGCATACTCTGCAAACGCACATGCCCCCGCGAATTTTTCTGCCCTACTATGTGGGACATCTGGCGAGAGTGCGCCGAGTTCAATCGCTGCTTCGGTCTCTTAGACCGCAAACCGTCCGCGCGCTTCTGTGTATTCCACGTCTACCAACAAATCGATCACCGACCTTGGGATATGACGCAAAAGCGCACGTGTGTGAATAATGAGTTGGGGTGGCAGAGGATGGCGCGGATGTGCACTCATTGTAGTCGCGAATATGACGGACCAGGTGGCTGTGTGTGTGGATGCGAGATTTGCGAATTCGAGTGGCAGCCATTGTTCGATAGGTGTATGCAGTGGCATGTCGAGACTCCCTTCGACAATCCGAGGGGTCGTAGAACATGATGGATATGGCATTCAATGCGAGCCAGAGATGATGGGCAGATAGGGGGTTGTGATTTTCAAAGTGGAGCAGTATCTTCGAGTCGAAATTGGGTGCCGTAGGCGGTGGTTGTCAAGATTGAGGAATGAAAAGGGTCGACTAAGGCCATAGATCTATGTGCTGTTGACATTACTGGTTCACCCCTTTCTTCTACACGTGCAAACCCCTCCCACTTTCACCCCAAACACCGTCCTTCAGAAATGGAAGGAAGAGCAAGTAGTGACATGAGTGTCTGACATGAATCTCTGCTGAAACTAGCTACGAACGTTACTCCACAGCGCTCTAATTCCACCATTTCGCTCCACCATGCCACTCCATCAACCTCACCATTTTCCCATTCACAAATATACCATCCCACCGCCGCCATCATCCCTGCTTACATCCACACTTGAAGAAAAGGACCTTAACAATGACGACCTAATTACCCCCTACCACTGGCTTTCTCTTCCCCCCCTCAAACCCATCCTGGTATACATCTATAAAAACACGCCATACGTAACATCTAGCCTCATACTATACCGAACCCATCTCTCACCTCTCCTTGCTCGGCCCCATCCTCCTACTTCCACCATATCCAACCACCACCCCCATCCCAACTATTCCGCCAAACAAATGCTGGAAACTACATCACCGAATCCATCTCTTCGCCGCGAGGGTTGCAGGTCCGTTGGGCGAGATTTGTCATATCTAAAAAAGAAGAAAAAAGAAGAAAACCAACCAGAATGGCCGTTCACCTACTTACCTCAATCCTCTCCAAACAAACCCCCACCCCCATCCCTCAACAATCTACAATATCCCCATCGAAAAAAAAACCCACATCGCGTATATTGATAATCTCAAGCAACCATACGAACGCGCCACGGCTGGACTATCCTCACAAGCGGTTGTGTATTTGATTTTCTTCAAACAGTCTTGTCGAAATTCCAAATCCCCCCCCAAAAAGCAAAAAGCAACAAAAAAAACAGGTGAGAGCAGATGACGAGCAATGTGTGACGATGTACCTCGTTGTTGGCATGATTTACCGTGGTATTTTTGCGCAACCGGGTGCAGGTGACAGGGTTGGGTGGTGGTGGGTTTGCAGTTCCTTCGTCGATGAAAGAGGGGTTGTCTATGTACATAGCAAAACTTTCTCCACCCCTAAACCACCCAGTGTCGAATATATATCACTCGTTTTTTTTTATATCATCGATGCCATGGGTCGGTTGTAGAGTGGTTATTGAGGGAGAAAGGGTGGGGAATGTTGGACTTGGGGAAATGGGACGTCTAAAGATATCAAAGCCAGCAGATTGGATTTATATAGATAACCAGTTCTACACTTCGAAGCCATCACGTAATGTCTACTGATCTTCGAGCATCAATCAGCCCCTTTCTCGCTTTACAGCGCACAACCGCGTGTGCGAATGCATATCATATCGGGAGTGCGATTCTTCAAAACGGTAAGAGAGATGTGTGAGATGGTTAAACGCATCGATTGGAGTGACCGGAAGTTGGCGGCCATGCGGTTGTAAAGTAGGACTAGATTTAAGAACTAGACATCTGATTAATCTAGCAAATTCAAAGACCCTAACCCCAAGCGAATAGAATGCTTTATTGGCATGCGACCCATCTACGGCCCAAAACCATCACTCAACGCTTCCACCTACCTCGCCCAACCTCACTTACAGCCATAGCCACCGCCCCCTCATAACATGCAACACTGTCTCAGCCCCTCTCATCCACACACAACTCAACTCACTTATTCTTCGGCGTCAGCAACTTCGTAGCTCTATCATACCGCAAATGCGCCTTCATCACATCCGCGAATTTCCCCTTGCGCTCCGGACGTGCGGCGCCCGGGAAGAACTTCATCAGCTCACTTAACCTGATGCCTTCCGGTGGGACGTGGGCTTGGAGTTCGGCGCCGGTGGGGTAGACAAATGTGTCTGTGTGGGCGAAGATTTATGTTAATAAGATGCATGATAGAGATGGGGCCCGACAAATGGATTTAGATGTGTAAGTGAACGTACCAGGACCAGAAGCTTGGCTTCCCGCGTTGGACTTAGTGCCTCCATCACCGCCCCGTTCTGGACTCCCGGCTCTGCTTCCTTGCGGGGTTACTCCTTTACTTGAAGGTTGGCTGAGCTTAAGCTTGAGCTTCTTCCTTTTCCCATCGCTCATCTCACCACCAGAACCAACGTCACTGCCTGAACCGGCATCTGGGCGGGCGCGTTTCTCGGGCCGAGCGCCAGAAGTGTGGATGGCGGGTGATTTGCGTTGGCTAAGATTAGCCGAACGGCTAGCTTCTGGGGCGGAGGATGATGGGGCATTAGCAGGAGACATGGGGCGGGATGGAGGTTTGAGGGTAGATGACTGGGGTTGGGAGGACGTTGCGTATTGCTTTTTGTGTTTCTTCCGGGAGGACTCGTTGCCGCTAGCTTCGGATAGATTAGGAGAGCCGGGACGCTTGAGATTGTTGGTAGAAGGCTTTTTGGAAAGATTCGATGGCCTACTAGACTTGTGAACTGGCGTAGTGTTGCCGGAGGAATTTTTGGAGGTTTTGGACTTTTCTCGATCGGATGCTGTCTTCTTCTCCTCTTCGTCCTTCTTCCGCTCTTCTTCTTTCTTGCGTTCTTCTTCTTTGCGAAGTTCAGTCTCTGTGTCTTCGGATTCACTCTGTATCTCTAATCAGCAGGGTTTTCATCATGAGTCTTGTCTTAGGCCTAACCGTTTCTGAGTAAGGGTTGTCTTCCGTGTCCGAATCGTAAATAAAATTCTTTTCTCGCTTCATCAAGGCTTTTTTGACACCCTTTCCAAGTTTCTTCTCCGTCTCCTTCTCTTTCTTTTCTAATCGGTCTTGTTTGTCATACTCTTTCTCGTCTTTGAGGTCAAATATGTTCGCTTGTTTCTGATCCCGCTGGATTCGCTCCTCAGCCTCTTTGGTCTCCTCATTTTCTACCTCGAACATGCCGTTTTCTTCGTCATCTGCAAACCGATCTTCGATAAAATCGAGATCGTCGGCATCTACATGCTCGTTCTTGGTGATCGTAGATCGAGACGCTTGATCACCGTCAATCTTCCCCAGCCAGAGCTTTTTCGCTTGTCTCGAGTTCTGTTTCTCCGATTCTTTGGCTATCTTATCCAATTCCCCTCTTTGGAACCATCTTGGCTGAGTTACCTTCTTGTCGAGCCGGGCTTCTGCCTCCTCTATCGTCAAAGACTTGAATTGGTTTTTTGAGGTGAATTTATACCATCTTTCCAACGGAAGCATCCTGAAAGTGCCGTCCTGTCCGTGAACCAGTATCATGTGGGTCTCCGAAAGTGCGGCTTCGTAACTACCAACCCACGTTTGCTTGTTGTCAAAGTCTTCCATGAACCAAGGCAACGTTTCTTCATAACGCAGCTTTGACTCAGCCTTTTGCTCGTCGGTTTTGTCATTTCGATAGATTTGCTGCGTTTTTTTCTTGAATGCATTCAGCTTCTTTTGGCCTCCTGTGTTTGCTGATGGTGCCACCTGAGCCATCTCTGCCTCCCGCGCGGCATCCCTCTGAGCCTTGAGCAACTCTTGCCTTTCCCTCTCCTTGCTATCAATCAGACCGTCCTTAGAGTCTACTCCATCCATCGCCATATCATCGTCCTTGTTCCCACCTCCACCACCAGGCGGAGCACGAGGATCTCGGCGGTGCAGCCGTACTGGTCGAGTGAATTCCTCGGTGTTCTGTGGGTCAACACTCTTCTTACTAGCAAATCGGATAACATGATGCCGTAACCCTTCCATGAAAGCCCGCTTTGTCGTCACCAGGGGGAAATCCGTGTATGGCGCCAAAGCAGGGGAACTGAAGCCGCTGGTTTTGATTTCTGAGTCGTCAGGAAGATTGGGAATGCTAGGCGAAGGGCGTCGAGGTGGTACGACCATAGGTCTCCCAGGGTGTTGCGGCATGACTTGCGTTTGGCCTTGGCCAGGGACTGAACGGCCATTTGAATGAGCATCACCAACTCCGTTTATGCTAGGAGTTCCCTGCGGGCGTGGCTTGTTTCTCGGCTTTGGCCTAACCATAGGATCTGCAGGTTTGGGTCGGCGCATCACTTGCGGCTGTCCACCGGTGGGTGTCCGGCCTGGGGTGCGGTCAGCTGGGGAGGCACTCATCATTGTGACGCTGATGGATTAAATTCAGAAGAACTGGATTGATGATAGACACTGATCGGGATGGGTAAGGTGACTTGAAAGGTGTTGGTGAGGGGCGCTGTGAATTGGCCTGCAAATGGGGCACAGGGATTGGTTGCGCAGTTCGCAATACTTGTTACTATTTCCTCATAGTGACATAGTAGCATCTGCTGAAGAGACAGTGAGGGTGAAGGTGAGTAACCCTCAATAAAGGCGACGGCGTCTTTGTTGCTTTTCCCAATTGTGCTGCGGACGTTGCTGGCTAGTTGCAGTTAGCGGTATTCAAATACCGGCATAACGCTAAAGCGCTAGCGTTAGTGGCATTGCGGCTCGTTGCAGATCACTGTCACTTTCGCAGCTTCGCTCCATTGGAATGGAACCAATCACAATTGAGTTCTCAGTCCATGAATAAGGTCAAGTTGGTCGAAATATCGCTGTATTGTTGCAAGGTAGACCGTATTTTACATGCTTGAGGTGACCATACATGTTTGATTACTGGCTGACGTAGGTGAATACATAAGAGAGTGGGGACTTATGGCTGGACATATTCAACTGAACGAAAGAGCAGCTATGCAGTGATTGGGAGAGCTTGTAACAGCTATTCGTTATTTAGATTGCTGGTACCGTCTGTGAATCAAACGTGCTCTCAAGGGCGACAAGATGGACGATCTACCAATTCCTACGGCCAATGACGGCTTGCAAAGAACTATGGATCTCGAAACCCACTTGCGAGGAATGATCCTCAGTAACGGTAGCCAAACTTCCGCAGACCTACCGGTGGTTCAGCAAAATAACCAAGCTCAACAACAACCACCTGCGAACCAAGCGCAGCAATTAACGTCAGGCAAACAAAATGGCCAATCCCAGTCCCCAGGTAGAGCTCTTCCAGCGTCACGTCAGCAATCACCGGAAGTCCAGGGAAGACAGCAGGAAGGTCGGACCAGAGGGCACCAGCCTCTGGCTCCATCCATCAGATCAGTTGGTAGCCTCAGCTCGCACCCGCCAGGCACACGACGGTCTTTGCAGAATCCTACTTTTTCCCAAGCTCAGCAGGGTCAGGATGCCCATCGACCTGCGTATGGGCAGTCTAGTGTGACTCCGAATCCTCATTTCAATGGGAGACGTAGTTACCAACCAGTCTACCAAGAATCTTTGCCAAATACTAGCCGAGATCGCGTCCAGCATGGCTTAAACGGACAGCAACCCGAGTCGCGGCACCCTTATGTGGATGTCCGTGGCATGCATGCAGTGCCTAATTCGACTTCTATGTTGAACTCAGCAAACTATCGCCCCCATAGATCTCTACCACCACAGCAGTCACCTTACGCAAACTTCGCCACCCGGAATCAGAACCAGCACGCGCAGTATCCCCGGCCTATACCCCTTAACCGGCAACTCTACGAACCAAACAGCCCTCAGCCTCAAAAACACAACCAAAATCGACCAACAAGCAACTACCAAATGTCCGACGCATCAGTACGAGCACAAGCCGTGTTTCTGGAACAGCTAGCCGGCGTAGAGATCCCTAAAGCTGCCATCAGTCTAGACGAGCTTCAAGAGAAAGAAGCTCTAAGGCTAGTACTCGAGGAGGTCTGTTGCAAAACTATCACCGAGCATGAGCGTAAGAAAGACGGCGCCTTCGACGAGAAATCGGTTAGCTTGAAATGTTTTGGTAGTCTCGCCTCTGGATTTGCTACGCACTCAGCAGACATGGATCTGGCACTTGTATCTCCACACTCGAAGCCCGAATCATCGTCACCAGAGTCGGACATTCCGAGGCTTCTTGAGAAGGCCCTCTTAGACTTAGGATATGGCGTTCGACTACTCACAAAAACAAGGGTTCCCATCATCAAATTCTGCGAAAAACCTACGCCCGAACTTGCAGCTAAGCTATTAGAGGAGCGAGCCAAGTATGAGAAGGAAAGAGATGCACCGCCAAAGCCTAAGAGGGTAAAGAAGACCGAAGATCCAAAGAAAGCTGCGAAAAAGGAGAACCCCCCCACGGTAGATGGGGCTGCGCGTGACCATATGCAGAGCACCCAAACGTCCAAGGCCACCCAAAATCCTCACCTAGACACTGGACCTAAAACCAACGACCCCGTGAATCTTGATAGTGCGAAGGTCGAGGTTATTGTAGCAGCTACGGCTAAGGAGGGCGGCGTCAATCAAAACTCTAGGGAGATATCTGTTCCATGCATCAACCTTGTTGATGATGCCAAGGTTGACGAACTCAAGCACTTTTCAGCGAGCGTTACTTCTGGCAAGCCATTCTCTCACCAAGATGTTACTAAAATTAATGAACAGAAAACTCAAGATCCTAAGAATCCTAAAGTGGCCTCAGCTGTGAAAACGGAAAAGGCAACCGACTTATCTATGTTTAGTGATGAAGAGCTTGTCCGTTTATATGATCTTGCAATTAAAGAAGGATGGTATGAGCCTGCTGAAAGACTCGTTATCATGAACTTCAGAGAAGCGGTCAGGAAGTATGGTCCCAATAGCGATTACACAGACCTCGCCATCGCGCGTTCGAATCTGCAAGCCTTGACAGATGTTTTGAAAAGGTACCGCGCTCCTCCTGAGCACCATCTTGATTTCCCAAAATCTGGGATCGGGATCCAATGCGACATCAATTTTTCGAACCAGCTGGCTGTGCACAACACTCACCTGTTAAAATGCTATGGACTTTGTGACTGGAGAGTTCGTCCAATGATACTTTTTGTAAAAGCATGGGCCAAGCGTCGAAAGATCAACAGCCCATATCACGGGACACTCTCATCCTATGGCTATGTACTTATGGTTTTGCATTATCTGGTTAATGTCGCTCAGCCATCTGTGGCTCCAAATCTTCAGGTAACCCGCAAAGCTGCGCAAGACAAGTCCCCAGAGAATGGTATTGTGATCAACGGGTACAACGTCCGTTTCTGGAGATCGGACGACGAGATAGTGGATCTTGCGAAACGTGGAATGCTCACCCACAACCGCGAAGACACTGTGGGATCTCTACTTCGCGGCTTCTTTCAATATTTTGCGCAGGGATATAGTGGCTTCTCCTGGTCCACTGATGTACTTTCAATCCGCACAGAAGGAGGTCTCGTATCGAAAGCCCAAAAGGGTTGGATCGGCGCAAAGACTGTCCTCAGTGAGCCAACAGCTCCCGGGCAAGAGCAGAAAGAGATCAGGCATAGGTATCTCTTCGCGATTGAAGATCCTTTTGAGATTGATCATAACATCGCTCGGACCGTTGTACATAATGGCATTATCGCCATTCGCGATGAATTCCGGAGGGCACATCGGGTGATACAAAGCGCAGGGATTGGAGATGGAAGAAAGATAGATAACCTCTTCGCAGAAGCGGAGAGTAAAGAAAATCTGCAATATCGAGCTTTTGGTCCGATGCCGAAGAAGGCCGTTGCTCAAAGTACGAAGGATGGAAAGGAGACAGACGGCCTCAGCACTAGTAAAGCAAAAGAGGTCGGATCTACGAACAAAACCGGTCAAGTAACACCGAGTTCAGTCGGCAACCTTGGAGAAACCGGGACAATTCCCACAAGACAAACCTTGCGAGCAAAGCCGGACACCAGCCTAGCTCCTGCTAAAGACGGAGACATTAGTAACCTACCCAAAGCTGTGAGCGAGAAGTCTCAGCCTCAAGTCAGTAATAAAAACGCCCAAGCGATGCCCCAAAAACAGAGTCCACCATCGAAGCCGAGTGTTAATGGTGCTCTCACTAAAGAGAAGATAGGCGCGGAGCAAAACAAAGCCGGAAACACAGGCAGTCCTCGAGCTAAGATCGGAGAAGGTGGAGTAACACCTAAGAAAAGTAACCACCGTACTAGGAAGGCTGCTCCTAGTGCACCAGCTAATGAGAGAAATGTCGGACCTGTGTACAAGAATGGCAAGGAGGTAGTTGGCTCCTCTGGTAGAATTGGAGAAGCAGGCGTGATACCGCGGAGACCTGAAGATAATACCGAATCGGATGCCCATGCATCCACTGGCAATTTATGAGAGCGGAAAACGGGGGTTTGATGAGCAGTTACCAGAAATCCTAGTCAGAGAGAGTAATTTGTGTGCTAAGTCAACAATAACATGCATGCATCTCAAAGATTTTATCAGAGAGCAAGGCGCTATGGGCTGGTATTCAGAATAAAAGAGCATGTCGAGTGGCACTAGAGCTCACGAAATTACCTCTTGATCGCTGTATTATATCGAAACTTTGATTCAATACTATGTGGACTACCTACCTAAGGTATGCGCAGATATCAATGCACGTGACCTGAGCATAAATTTGATTATCTACTTCAGCCCTACGTATTTGGGGTTAGGGTTGACATCAATCTCTTCCGGAAATCCATAACATTAACCCACGCCAATATGCCCACGGAATTAGAAGAGGTTCGTGTACTCCGAAACTCCACAACCGCAACGGACGTCTCTGAAGCGTCCTTTCATCCAGCTTGTCGAGTTTCTGCACCATGGCAACACTCAGATACGACAGATTGGTACTGTCCCTAAGATTATTCAGGACGTCAGAGCACTACTGATCATGGGCTTTTACGTCGTAGCAACTGAGAATCTAGTCCCCTACTCGAAGATGCAGCCGCAGATCTTCAAGACCGGGCAGCTGACGCCGGTGAAAGACTTGAAGGTGCTGGTCAAGGACTACGCTGTGTGTAGGAGCTCCATCGCCATTGCATTTGCCAACGACATCACGCTGACCTGTCTACCACTCTAGCCCATAGCTAAGAATGCTTTGACCATCCTCATCAATATCTCTACCGATGCCGAGGTCCTTAGGTCCCTCGCTGAGGACGACGCCTTTCTCGAATCTATCCTCCTTCGCATAACAGTATGTCCGTGGTCCCTCTGGAGTCCCACACTTTTATATCCCTCCGAACTGACCAGCAACTACACAGAGCCCTAAAGAACCCAACGCGAATGAGCTCTCCATGCTCTTGGCCAACATGGCGAAATCCGACTCCTTCTCGCGCCTCTGCACGCTCAAGCGCTCCGTTGTTCCCAAACTCTCCGCTTCGTTGCTTGCACTAGACCAATTGATCGATCTCTTCAACTGCGGTGCCGATGCCCACTATAACACCGCCGCGAACTTCGACTACCTAGCCTACCTCTTCGCTGATCTTGCGAAGGTGAGTCTTTCCTTCCCTCATGGTCAACCGTCCGCTAACTGTCTGTCTCCTCAGCATCCACAGATTACAACCCATCTCCTCACGCCCACCCCTCACGACCCTTCCCTCCCTCCCCTCACCGCCTTTCTCCCCTTCACAACCCACTCTTCCCATATACGGCGGCTCGGCGTTTCCTCCCTCCTCAAAAACATCGCTCTCTCCCACTCGTCACCTCGGTTTCTTCTTCAGCCACCCTTGTCCGTACTTCCGCAACTACTGCTACCGCTCTGCGGACCTGATCCGAGTTTTACAGAAGTGGAGACCGAAGAATTATTGGCTGAGTTGCAATTCTTAGGGCCAGAGCACAGGAGGGAGGAGGATATAAAAATCATAAGAAACCATCTAGAGACCTTGTTTCTCATAGTGACGAAGGGAGGGGAAATGGGCAAAAACACAATCAAGGAGGCCGGGGCATACGTGATTATTCGAGAATTGCATTTAGAGGTTGAGGATGAGGCGGTAAGAGAAGTATGTGAGAGGGTTGTGCAGGTTCTCATGGGGGGTGAGGTCGATGGTGAGGATACCCAAAACAGGCAACGGAGGTTAGGGGCTGCAAGTGGAGGAAGCATGGTTACACAAAGGGAAGCGGAGGAGGATGACGATGATCAGATTGTAGAGATCTTTTAGAGCTCACAGTCAATCTTACATCTCAGCATTGCAGGAAGCGGAGGAGGATGACGATGATCAGATTGTAGAGATCTTTTAGAGCTCACAGTCAATCTTACATCTCAGCATTGCAGGAAGCGGATACCGTTCGCGAAAGTTCAGAACCTATCCAAGCAGTCCTACAGGTGAATATATGAGACATCTGTCATTACTCTTACTGGTAACATCAGTTAAAGATCGTGATGGCAGTCTCGAAAAACCACCTTATAATTTTGGAAAATTCATTGCTCCTTATCACAAAGATACCGAAAAACAGCAGTAGAAAAATCATACTTGGAAAGGAAATAAACAAAAGGTGAAATTTTCTTCAATACGAAAGAGACGGGTTGTCTAGTCTTAAAGGGAAGACTTAGCTCATGAGTGTGGGATTAACGGGACTTATAGTTCGCTTTGCTATTTCGCATGTTACAGAAGAGAAATTTTCGTGAGTGTGCTTCCTAAGTCGAATTGGCAAAAGGGTTGTTAAGGAAATATATTTTAGAGGCAGGAAAGGACTAGTAAGAGAGAGGAGAGATGGAAGAGAGAAGGGGACATGGTATGAAAGAGTGTTGTTCTGAGATTGAGGATTGATTGGGGAAGATTAGGTCGCGGTGTATGCTTTAGAGGGAAGATAGATATTTCGAGTGAGTGTAAGGGCTGATTGTTGCTGCAGTCCTTGTAAAAAATAAAATTTAATATCGTGTCTTTTCGAGAACAAATTTGCTTGAGGATGGGTGAACGTCGAAAAGACTTATCTATCACATTTTCTTGCGCTAGCAAGAATGCGAGGTTGAGAAAGAGAGGCAGTAAATGATATCTAAGTAAACGTATTCGTTTGCGAATTCAGCTATGAGAAGAACTAGTACGAAAGAGAAGGCATAGTACTAAGTCAAAGAGGTATCCTAGAAAGGGGGTGGTTTCCATGAACTCGCTATGCAAAATCTACAAGATGAACTGTGCTGTTTCACGACCACTAGATAGCATGAAATAACCTAAAGAGGCTATTGATCGACCTTGCTTTTGTATGCTTTCCAAAACTTACTCCTTCTCCATGCCAAACAGAGCATGAACGCTATTATCTGCCGATCCATCCAGCACATTGTCCGTCAGCGTCAAACACAACCATGGAGGTGAAACTCACCCAGCGAAGCTATCACTGCCTCCATCCCTTTGCTGAAAAGCAGCCAAGATCACGGATGCACTCCCCGTTTAGTAAAGTGCATATCCCCAAAGACAAACACAGAGAATGTCGAATACAAGTTCCTATTTCCGCGCATCGATCCCCGATTATTCCAAAGCCTTTACTCGACGCGAGAAAATCATAATGCGGGCACACTTGGAGACGGACATGAAGGAGCTACCGAGGAAGGTGGTGCGTATGCTTTGCAAAGCCAGACTCAGCCAAGAGTGCTTCCGGCCTACCACTTTGAAACATCTGTGCGCTTCCCACGGCATTCATCGCCTACAGCTTATGAAAAGCAGAGCAGAAGAGTGGTATTGTGCAGGCCATGTTGCGAACGCTATTTGCGACTTTTCCGTACCGGGATATACGAATGAAGGGGGTTGTAGGAGGTGAATCGGAAAGAAGCAGCTGACATGCTTGCGCTGTGGGAATGATGTCTTGCCGAGCGACACTGGAACGACAGAGTGTGCGAGCTGTTCTTGTGGCGTCTGTCATCGTTTTTAACTTCCACGATATTAGAGATTCGGGGCCTGGGATCTTCGTTTCTCGAAGCCAGAGATAGGAGGGTTTTAATGGGGGTTAGACACCCTGAAAAGTTGTTCGTTAAAGGGCCAATCTTTCAGCTAGAGGTGAAGTCCTTATAGAAATCGTGAACTGGAGGTCTGAGATGACTAGAGGGAAGAAAGCATGATAGACATTCCTGTATGAATTTTATAAGGGAGTCAGCAAATAATAAAAATACCCAAATACATCAGATCAACCACCAAACTAAGTGACAGTTCAAGTTTAGGAATTTGAAGAGAAAATACTTCAACAGGTTTCTATGTCCACTTCTTTTCGCTCGCACAAGCTTTGCATGAACCCTGAACCAGTACTTGTGTTTCTTTCACGACGAAGATGAGCTAGGTGTCGTTTCAGAATACCAGTGGAGATGAGTCGCTGTTGAGTGAGTCTTCGCAATCTTTGGTGCTTGGGTGCTGGGAAGACTCTCAGCAATGCGTTCCCCAGCTCTTCCATGTCTCTACGATAATTTCTTGAACGCCAGTATTCAAATTCCAAATTGCTCGCCAGGCTTAAGCGTCTTGTACGTGCAGGCTTTCTAGTCACACCTCTAAAACCAGTATCATAAGCCTTGCACCCTTACTCCACGCTCAGGAATCAAGTCACATACTTGTAAACCTCCGTCCCCCACTATTTTCAGTCCCCTATCCACCCAGGATACACGACGCCGAAGAGAATAACCATCACACCAACCGCCAATGCACTATTCAGCCCCGCTGACAAAGTCATTGGGTACTTCCCCCACCACGCTCCTGCTCTCATGCGTAAGGGGTAGTTGAATACAAAGCAAACAGGTGCCCAAATCGGGAAATCCAGTCCCTGCGCCGGCGGAATTTAAAGTAAGCTCCCGAATAGCATGGGTAGGTTGATTTTTCGGAGTAATATTTTCGGTCCTCGGCGGGCAATGACGAAGATGAGGATCGAGCAAACGAACCCGATTGGGAAAGCCCGGATCAGAGGCTGGTAGAGGGCACCGGCGCCAAAATAGAAAATGGGAGGGGCCGACGACGATCCAGAGTATGGAGCCGTTGAAGTGTATGCGAGCTGGAGGGCAGATAAAGCCGTTGACGGCGTTAGGGGTGCAGATGCTTGGGATGTATGCGAACATTCAGTTCAGCACGCCGATTTGAGTAATGCTGGAGATGAGGGTCTTAGCCATTTGGACCTCGAAGAGTAATTTAAGGGAATCTTCATATAGTGGTTAAGCTTCGACTCGGCCGAAAAATTCACACCCTGAGCAGAAGTGTATGTAGCAGTAGGTCACGAAAACCATATTTGCAACGGGCCGACTGGAAAACACAACGCCGCAGATTCGCTGGCACATCAGGTAGAGGCTGCTGTGTTGGTTTGTGAGGGCCATGACTATGCCGACACGGTTGAAAAGGAGAGCGGTGATGGAAAGGGCGAGGAGTAAGCCGTACCAAGGGTAGTAGGAGATTACGAATTTGCCGGTAACCAACATGGCGATGAAAGTCAGGAGATACCAGGCTATCGGGGCGTCTTCGTAGCAACGCATAAGGCGGTTGTGGACATCTCCTCTGGTGTGTGAAGGAACAAAAACCCGGTGTGAGCTCAGATTATTACCGTCATAGGTCGAAGCGGGGCCGTCAGTACTGCTTTGCAGCATGCCTGGGTCAGCGTCATAATATTTTGCTTTGCCGCTGCTCCTGCCTTCCACGGAGGATCTCTTCGATTGCCGCCATATGTCCGGGCCACGCTAACAAGCGGTATGAGTGACCAAAGCTGCCAAACATGCAAACTGAACGGCATAAAAGGTGATAGGGAGATATACTTTGCTATATGCTCGGTAGGCTTCGCGGTCGAAGAGAAAATCTGGTGTGAGGATCCTGCTCACATTCGCAAGGCTCGCCTGTATTATCGAAAACCGATGATGATAAAATGGGCATGTAGGCAGAATAAAGTGCATTCTTATAGTCTGGGAACAGTAAGCCTCGACAATACGAGATCAGTAGTGGCAATTTAACATACACATGAGTGGTGCAATGATCCACATTACAATAACCAATCCACCAACTACATTAGCAGCAGCCAACCAGGATGTAAACAGAGGGGAGCCGATATAGGCCACCTGAGCCCAATCGAACGTCATACGAAAGAGACCTAGTCCAGATCGAATACCGAACTACAAACGTCAGTTTGAAGAAGCTGTGGGTAGCGATCGTTCTACAGACCAAGTCTGCAATGGCAATATTATCGGGGTAAACCACGTGATTACATTGAAGTAACTCAACGCAGGCATCAGCAGACCTGGCAAGAAGTACTAACAAAAGAATCAATTCAGATAAGTAGGAAAAATTTCTACCTTCATAAACTCCAGCCATATGCCGGCTTGTTTTCCAATATGTGCATTTTGGAACATGGCAGTCGACGTTAGTGTTTCAGGCTAGATCATACTTGGTGGTCGTGCAAGATGGCGCCATGTAAGCCCAGCAAAAGATTACCCAAGGATTGGAGTAGAGATTGTAAGTAGATATTGGTGAACCACAGTTGGCTCCTGATGGTAGAATTTCGCGTGCTCAACGATGACCTGTGAATCAGTCAAAATATCGCACACCAGACAAGACGAACTAGGCCTACGTCAGTCGCAAATGCAAAGCCAAACAATACGTTGCTGCTGATATATACGTATACATGCTCTTTCTCATTTCATCGCCCTTGAGCGAGTCATAGTTGAAGTCATCGCTTTTTCGATCTGTCGATATCTAAATCTAGTGAAGCTGAAAACCCTTTGTCCACACTGTTCTCATAGATATGACAGGATCATTGTCCCTTTTCAATATCTTATCCCAAACTCCACCAAGCAGATGCCCAAAGAGAAGAGAGATATGACTCGCGTAATGGCGACGCCTGGATAACGAAGGGAGAAAAGGAGATTTATGACCGATCTGAGGAGGGCACATATTAGAGAAAGAATTCATATACGAGGCGCTTCAATTTTTCAACAAGAATGAAAAACTGGAAAAGTCCTTAAACAAGCTTACTGCTGATTGAGGCTGATGTTTCGTCAGTCGCATACAGAAGCCCGTACCTGCGGATACCTGCTCACAGATTCTAGCCTAACAAATAATAAGGCCAAGGACATAATATAATGAACGGAATCGAAAAGAGGCTTACCAGGAGAAGAAGCAGGTTCAACGATGACAGAACCTGTGCCGAATTGTCAAACTCGACTAGTAGACTAAATTGAAGTCCTGAAATAGGAGGAAGAGAGTACCCATCGTAGACCAACGGTTAGTTGTCCACTGGATCCTTCAGAGTCCCTTTATCACTTGTTGCATCAATATCTACGGCTTCTCTTCTATCATGGTTGTCTTCACTATCACTGTTGCTAAAAGGTGGAAGGCCGCTATGAAAGCCACAGTATGCTCCAGTAGTGTCTCCAGGCTTGGTAAAAGTAAATGCTAAGCTAGACCAACGTTTATCGCGTCTCTCCTGACTCTGGGAACTCGATGTGTCCAAATATCCGGATCGCCTCAGCTCTGAGCCCTCAGTAAAGATTGCCGGAAACACAGTACGGCTTTTGCTATTCCTCTTGTCTTTTCTTCGGATATCTTCAACTTTGTCATTTCAACGTCGAAGGAACGGGCACCTAAGCTACGCTCTTGATCCCGGACAGCACCATAAGAGCCTAAGCCTTGACCTGATGGAAGACGTCGAAGAGGTCTGGACTTCGACACGAACGTAGATAGTGGCTGTATGTAACCTGAAGCTTCTGTTTTACCTATGTCTCAATACCATAACCTCGATATAAACGTTTTTCTGGAAGATCAATATATGAGGTTGCGAATCTTCTTCCTCCTCACACACATCAGGACCTCTTGTGGCCAGCTCACAGACGCTTTGTGATTTCATGCCCCAGATTTGTCCAGTGAGTGCGACCTCTTTGCATCACCAAGAAACTCCTCGAAACCAGAAGTACCGGCTCTCAGGATCTCCTCGCCATTGATCGAGATACTGTCCTGAATGAGGAGAAGCATGCCATAGGAAGCTTGAATCTCAACTTCTCATTCCGTGGCTCCACGAGCCTTGGGGATATCTACAGTATTCTGTTGATTGGACCGCCTAATCGACATCAGGTGATCGATCAATACTGTGTTCCCGTGACTCCCCAGTTTTGGCCCCATCTTGCACTAGCGCGATAACCTTTCGGAGATCCTCGGCTCGGTCGCGTACCACCGAAACGCGTCCCACACAAGCCTCTTCTGGTTCCAGTCCTTCAATTTCGACAGCCTAGAGTAGCACACACCACATTCGATTCGGACGCAAGGAGGCATAACACCACCGTGGTCCGTAGTCATCATCTACAAGTCATGCCTTGGCCTTCACCGACGTCTATATACTTCCACCGCCCACCACTGCGCCCTGATACGGTATTATGGACGCCCACAGCAGTGACACAGTTGCGCCTGCGAAGGTGCCGCATTTTGCGTTGAAACCAATTATCAAAGAACTTGTTCGCACGCAAGTATGCTTTCCCAATTTGAAGCTTCTGATCGATAAGGTCTCCATTGTCGCCCTCCCAAAGAACGAGCATACAACTGGTGCTGAAGCCTACCGGTTGTTCCTAACGGACGGGGAAAAGACAATTCAAGGTATGCGATCGGTTGGAGACGAGAAACCGTGTGAACTGTGAACTGTGGCTGAATAATGGGTTATTTTTCAGCATTGCTGAAGCGTAGGATTCACAAGACAATTACCAATTTTGGTATTGGCGAAGGCTCCTATGTTGTCCTCAAAGAGTATCATCTGGCAAAAGCCAAGAAGTTAGTAGGAGGAGGAACTGCAATGTACATAATTGAGGGATGTCTCAGCTGCTGGTACACACATCTGATGGTATTACAGATACATCGTCATCGATGATTTCTATTCTATAGGAGAAGAGGAAAGAGAAAATGTGACGATAGAGCACTACTACCAGTATACTTCATATTCTAGAGACGGGAGCCCTAAGTTTGCAATTCGCCGAGAGGATAAACATCCGCTATCTCTCAAATGTAGCGAGGATGAACGAAATGACGACGTTGGAGTTACATTCTCTAGTGAGACTGACAATGAAAACGATCCAGTCGAGGAGGTTTCATTAGTACCTATACGGCCTTCTGTCAACTCCACTCCTAATAAGAGAAAAAGAGAAACGCCCCTCGAAGAGAATCCCAACCTGGCTTCCAGATGGAGCTCAGCAGCTAAGCTCGCGCAGGAATTAGAGGGGCCTAACGATAAAATCTCAACGGCTTCTAGCAGTCAGCGCTCATCCTTCCTGTCCGAGTCGTTACATACCACCCCTTCGAAGCGTCGACGAACTCAATCCCAGCCACGACCGAAAGAGTCCGATGATATGCCTGCAGATGGCCAAAATAAGCATCGAAATCCCGCCTTTACTCATGCTGCAAGAGTTCGACCTACAGCCCCTTCACCAGAGCGTCACCGAACTCCTCTTGAAAGAGAGCGAAGTTCAGCCGAACCACCGCTAAAGAACCGCACCAAACAGGAAAACCTGACCACCCATACTACCTCAACTCAAGCCCTCACCCTCACCTTCCTCCAACCCACTTCAAATTCCCTGCCCCCGCTCCAACACCCCCTCGTGCCCCTCTCCTATATCGCCCACCACCATCTCCGCACAACCACCTTCTCCATCCTCGCCCTCATCCACTCCGTCTCCCCCAACATCACCAAACCCCCACGCCTCCCCCCAAAACGCGACCTCCGCATCGTCGACCCCAGCACCGACAAAAAGGTCCTGCTGAGCGTCTTCGTGGAGCCGGAGAAGTTTAAGCCAGAGGTGGGCACCGTAATGCTGTTTCGGGGTTTGACGAGCCATGAGTGGGAAGGGGGGATGCTGAATGCGTATCCGAAAATGTGTCGCGAGGGGTGGTATGTGGTGGAGCCGGAGGGGTATGATGTGCAGGGGTTGAGGGAGTGGTGGATGAAAAAGTATGGAGGAGAGACTGAGAAGCCGGTGGGGGAGGGTTAAATTGTGATGATGCTCCCGATGCAGCTTTTTCCGCAGAATACGCAACTATGGTTTCTGGCCTCTTTCCATCCACATCTCAACCTACTACGCCGCCGAACTTTATCGCGACATTTATCCGCGGTTCCGGCCATCTATCTACTACCGCCTCTTTTCAACAGACATCCCCCAAGATGAGCGAGCCCTGAGGCGCCGCCAAAGGCAATCTCACCCGCCCTCCCCCAAAACCATCAGCAAACTCACCAAAAACCACCCAAACCACTCATTTACAACATCCGCAAACCTCTCCTCCCCCCTTCCTTCATCAACATCCCCCCTCACCATCCCTTCAACCCCATCCACTTTCCTAGCAAATCCCCCCTCCCTTCAACTCAGCTACCGTATAGTGACTGCTTGGGTGTCTTTGCGTTTATATATAACGGATCTCATCTGGACTCTCGAAGTGGAGACAGGGACAGGAATAAGGGGGAGGGGATTTTAGTTTTGTTTGAGAATGTGAATGTGATGTGGATGTGGGTATGGATATAGATGTAATACTCGCGTTAGTAGTAGTAGAAGAAGAAGTCTAAGAGCCGACAAAGAATTTAACAGACGACGAGGGCTTAGCTTGCAACCTGCAGCCTGCAACTTGCAACTTGGAACTTGAACGGGGTCTAGATCGCTGAAATGATCAAACGAGATTAGCAAAAATCAAAGAAGGATACATAGCTGGGAAGGGGGTGGGGGACTGACTGACTGACTGACTGACTGACTGACTAGTGGACTCTAAGGGGGGGGGGGGATTTATGTGGGATCTTGGTTCTTACAGTATGATCGGGGTGTTTGTATCAAGCCCTGGCAACGGGAATAGTCATCAGGATATAGTTGAGTGAGTGCAACTACTGTACGACGTACGCATGCCCGAATTGTTCTCGCTCCGATTGCCTGATCATCATGAATTATACTCACAAAGTAGACACAACACCTGAATACAGAAAACAAGTTCTCCAAGTAAAATACCATCTAATATCTCTATTGGTGTATGTGTATGTCCTCCCTCGGGATAACTATGTACAACAAAGCCCCCCAGCTCTCTCTTATTACACCCCCCTGCGCCTTGGCTCTTCCACCAAGAATAGGAGAGAAAAGTAATGGAGGCACTGCAAATCCGATATCGCAGCTCGGTTTAAGACATGTAGTGGAAATTCCTTCGCACATTCCCTCGATATACTATACAAGCGCAGTCTTGCAAAACCTCGTCCGCCTGGCCTCAGAACTTACTCACAGCAATAGCAATAGCCTGCACGTCGCTATGACTGATACTAACGTCCACACTCTTCACGCCGGCTTTGTCGGCTGCTTCTCTCGCGTCTCCGTGGAGCTATGTGCATGATTAGCCTTCTCCTTTTGCAAGTTTTCGGGATATTTCAACTTACTGTGACTACGGGTGCACCGTTTCCATCGGCCGTAATCTCGATGCTTCTCAATCCGGCCCCGGCGCCTTTCCCCTCGACGCCCAAACTCTTAAACACAGCCTCCTTTGCTGACCACCTCCCTGCAAAACTGGCTTGCGCATTGGGAGATTTGCGGCAGTACGCTTGTTCATTGTGGGTGAAGTTTCTCTTAATGAATGTTTCGTTATCGATATTGATACTCTCCACACTCTCAACGTCGACGCCAATTTTGCTGTTTGCAGTGGCGGTGGCGCGGGCAAGGGATTCAACCATTTCCTTTGTATGCTCGGTGGTGGATACATTGATGGGGTGCGCGGGAGCGGTGGAAGGGTATGTGAGCTCGGAGGACTTTTTGTCCAGGGAAACACGGGATGTGGGATCGAGGAAGACTTGGGATTGGAGTGTATCGGGGTATGGGGAGTGTGTTTTGGCTACGAATAAAGTGTTGGTAATGAGACCGTTGTGGAAGTAGCGATACGCCTTCTTCTGTCTTGCCTGTACCTTCAATTTGTAGGTCTGGTATTGCGCGGGGTCGAGAGTAGCGAATAGGTATTTTGGATGTATACCAATGGCTTGAGCACCCTTTTGGCCAAAGCCAAAGGAAGTGACGGAGAAGGCTTTGACACCGTCGGTTTGAATGGAGTGGCTGGGATAAACGATGTAGTCAAATTTCTCCATGACTTTGTCAACGTTGTCGGCGTTGCGGTTGCCGGGAACAAGACCACTGTTGAGGACTTGGAGGCAGCCGTTGAACATCCAGGCACCGGCCGCGCCCTTAGGATGGCCAGTGAGATATTTCTGGAAGATACCCAGCAAGGCATTTCCTTTCTTGCGGCCGAGATGCTTCATTTGTTGGCAGATGACGTCGGACTCGTTCTTGTCGTTTGCAACAGTTGATGTGCCGTGGAAGGACGCTACGCCTAGATCATCAATTGTAAGACCCCATGTAGCAAGAGCTCCTCTAAGCGGTGCGATACGTGGATCCTGTTTCCAAAAGTTATTTCCTAAAGCGTTCGTTGCATCTTTCTCCTGGCGGGTGGCCTCTCTGGAAATGTGTCCAGCGCGATCTTGCATGTACTCAGACTCATCGAAGTCGCTTCCCTGGGATTTCATAGCAGCCACTTCTTCCTGCAAATACAGCAACTCTGACTCATGCCATTCTTTAATCTGGGCTTTCCGCATGTCAAGTTGTCGCTTGCGGTACTTGATGTCTAGGAGAGGTGATGGAAACTTCGAAGGGGTTTCTCGCGCAGTGGTTAAGACACCTTGGCCAGGAGCAGGAACCGATCGGCCAATCTTATCAGTGGCAGTAGCAGTCATGCCAAGAATACCGTAAATCGGTACACCCATGTCGAGAGCAAGTTGAGCAGTCATAATGACTTGCATACCACATCCTTGGGACTCCATGAAGCCATTCCTAGTTGTGGTGGTGGGCCGAGACATTTCCCTTGGCGTTCTCCCATGTGCAAATTCATCCTCCGCATTGCTCGTTGCTTTCATGTTGGCAAACTCATACGAGCCTTCTTCCTGAAAGTCATCAAAACCTCCAACCAAACAAACCCGAGCCTTACCTTCCAAGATAGTCTCGTAGCCAATGTCAATTGACTCCACAGCCGTAGCGCAAGCACCAACAGGCGTCTTAATTGGACCAGTCGAAGAAATGAGCAACATATTGACCCAAGCGCTCATGGTATTGATGAAAGATTCCTGCAAAATGTCTTTCTGAAGTGGCCTATCTAAGAAGCGATCTTTATACATCCCGCGTAGAGCTGTAGTTCCTCCAATACCGGATCCTATGCAATTGCCTACTTCCGAGATATGTACATACTGGTAGAACTCGTACGGATCGGTGATACCAGAGGCGAGAAGAGACTCCACTGTGCAGACGAGAACGTAGAGAGTGACAGGGTCTACTTGCGAAATGATATCGTCGGGAATACCGTAGGTCTTGGCATTCCATCCAGTAGGTATCTGACCAGCAACGAGACGGTCGAACTTCAAGGCCTTGGGGATGAGCAGCATCGCGCCCTTCTTTAGACGCACTGTGTATTCGCCTGAATCGGAGATTTCGAATATTTCGACCTTGTCGCCATGCTCACGCTTGAATTCCAATGCTGTTTCTTTCGAAGATTCAAATGGATCTAGATCTTCTTCGATGATGATCTCTTGCATCAGCTGTTTCTTATTGGGGTCATAGCCGTTGAACAGCTCGGGTTCAATGAGACGTATACCAGAATGCTCTAGGATATACTTCTCGTACTTGCCCTTGATATCCTTGTCATCCACTGGCTCGTTGGTCTTGGCGTCAATCCAGCCTGAGTATGACTTGCCCTTCAACGGTCCATTGTGGTTCTTGATGAGACCCATGACCCAGGCCATCTCGACACAACCTTCCAGAGAGAACTTCCCGTAGGCTTCCATTTCCCACCGAGTTCGAGAATTACCCCAAGGGCCAACCTCGGAAAAGCCTGTAACGACGACAACCTTGTCCAGATCTACCATACCTTTGAGGTTGGCGTTGAGAGGCTCAACATCATTCTTCCAGTCTGGCAAGTCAGGGAATTGATATTTGATGTTGGCCCGGGGATCAATGGTAACCTTCTTGTAAAGAGCTTCGCTCTCCTCTCCATTGACGATTTTATTCTCGATTGCAGTCTCCTTAGTCACTGCTTTTCGTACTTCACTAGATTCCATGATCTCCTTGCGCAAGTTGGTCATTAAATCTTTGAGGTCAGGTATGAATTGAAGACCGCCGTTCAAATCAGCGAATACTGGCTCGATTTGACAGAGGTTGACGATTGTTGGTGCCATGAGCCCTAGCAGATTGAAAGCCATCTCTTGCTGGGAAAAGGTACGAACACCGTAACGCTCGACACCCTCGGCCACCACATTATTGCCGGCCATGAGTCCGGTACCACGTGTCCAGCCGATGACCGCTCCACAAATTGTTAAGAAATTGCCCCAGCTCTCGGAGTGCCATCGATTGAATAGGGCCTCAAGGGCTAATTTAGACTCTGAATACAGGCCGTCGTTACCGAATGTGCCGTGATTTGGTGAAAGTGGTAATATGACTTGTGCAGGTCTGGTTTCAAAGCCACGTTGCTGCTTTTGTGTTTTGATACAACCTAGAAGTCTCAGGACATTCGTCAACATGATACGATGTGCCAGTTCGGACTTTGAATCTATGCTGTCAATTTCGCGGCCGTTCTCGGGGATTGCTGCGAATGGAATAACGTAGTCAAGGTCCCATCCCAGACAGCCTTTCTTGGTATCGTAAATATACTCGATGGTGGCCTCGATATCCTGCTTGCTGCCTCCATTGAAAGGAACAACAACGAGCTGAGAGCCTCGTGCGCCGTATCGGGCATACATGGATTGATAGTACTCGGTGACTTCTCGTGAGAAACGGCTGGTTGTAACGACGACTTTAGCACCGCCACTGATTAGGCCTTGTAGGACCTCAGCACCAATAGAGCCAGCACCCGCGCCCGTCATCAACGCATTTTTGCCTTGGAAAGTAACGCCAGATTTTGCAGCTTGCTCTAAGCCGTCCAAGTAGAGACCGGTAAGTCTCTTGCTGTACTCCCAGCCATGTTCGTCTTTTCTCTTGAGATGCAAGAAGGGGATGGTCTCGACCTTGCCTTGCTTGACATGACCGTTCATGTGTGGCCGCGACCCATTCTTGCCGCCCTTCTTCGCATGTCCATTCATTGGTCTACCATTTTCGAGTGGCATTATCTGACCCTCGTTCATGGCAAGCGAGCGAATGACATTTTCGTAAAGCGACTTAATTTGTAGGTGAGAAGATTTTGAAAGCTTGTGTTGCTGCTTGATGAGCTTGTAGATACGGCTAAGATCGTTTTGTACTTTGGTACGGTTACCATATTCTGAAATCTTGCCGCCATCCGCCATTTCACGAACATAGTGCTCGAGCTTACGAGCACTTGTCCGGGGTATTTCTTTGTAATCGAGATTTCCTCTGGCGTCAACGGTGGTCTGTGGGCCGGTTGGTACCCCGACGTCTTTGTATACCGGAGCTTCTTCAATGACATCTTTGCAGTTCTCAATTAACTGCTCTCCTAGTTCTTTAGCTAGTTGATATGTTTCCCCTCGTTCGGTGGGGCAGACATCCATATGATATTGCATAAAATCCAGAAGCAGAGGGTTTGATCGGTTCATAATGCGAATACACCGACTAACGATCTCGCGATCGACAGCTTTCAGACGACCAAAGATAATGTCATAGTACATGGATAGCACGTCCTGGCGCGCCCAATTCCATGCCGAGTCGTACACTCTAGCTTTAGACTGAACAAAAGCGGGCTCAATGCCGCTCGCATAAATTTCACCATGTTCGGTGTTCCAAAGGTCCAGTTGTGCCTGAAGCACCTTCTGGGATTCTTGCGATCCAACAAAAGCCTTGTCGCCAGCCCGCAGGTCGATTTTCAGGTACCGCGCAAAGAGCTCCAACTGTTGCTTGAAAAGAGCCTTTTGATCTTTGGTTAGTGCGTCGATTGCGGCTGGGTCCATCATCATGCCTCCGCCAGCTGCGCCGCCATCGCCACCAGCTGCAGGTGACGAGAGACTTATACCAGCAGTCGCCGCGTATTTATTGGAGACGTCGTCAAGGAACGCCTTTGCATCATTTTCTGAACCCAAACGAGAGGCAGGTTCCAAAGTAAGTGCAAGAAGCAACACACCATCTTGTCGCCCTGACCCAAGCCCCCACCTTGTCTCAAGGTATTTCCGGACGGCCGTGATATTGAATCCGCCCGGCATTTTTGACGAGACTAGTCGAGCGACCAACGAAGATGATTGCTTGCCCAGTTGCCCGTTGAAAGTAGCCTGCATCGAAGCCCCAAGCTCATCGAGTGGTGTGTCTTCTGGTTTCTCAGGTGTGGATCCGAATTCTTTGCCAAGATCTCCAAGGATTTCATTTTGTAGCGTTGATTTGCCTATATTATATTAGAGGTTAGTTGAAATTAGAATTTTCAAGAGCAAGGAGTTCTACTGACCACCAACAAGATCTTTTATCGCCTTGCTTAGGGGAATATCGGTCAGAGGCTTCTTCAGCTTCTGGGCAATTAAAGTCCTGACAATATCCACAGCTGAGACAGGAGCATCAGCGACAGCTGCTGCAGGCCCTGCACTCGGAGGCGGTGGGGCAGCCGCTGCTTGTGGGGCAGAACTTGATAAGGGTGCTGAGGATGGGCTCGGCGCAGATGCCGCTCCTCCACCAGCTGCGGGCTCAGGTTCGTCCACGGCTGGATCAACATCGTAGTAGATCTCCTTAGCGTCCTTGTTGTAGCACAGTATTTGCCGCTGAACGGATTTAGCAGCATCGTAGGCTTCGTATTTGGACGCCAGAGTTCTCTTGGCCATACCACCAAGAGTATCAGCAGGGCCAATCTCGACTATGCGTTCCGTGACCTTTTCCGCGAGGATAACATCTTGCGTTTCGATCCAACGGACCGGACTTGCGAATTGATAGGCGAGAAGTTCGACTAAAAGCGTATGTGCCAACTCTTGCTCAACTTCGGGAGTCATGGTGTTTTAACGTCCTGCGGACGGGATGTTGTACGTAGAAGGTGTATATGAGGAAGTGCGGTGGCTGTAGTCGAGGTTCGTGGTGAAGGAGCGATCAAGAGCCCCAGCAGGTGCTAATCACTAGGACTAAAGTGGAGATTGGTGTGAGGGAGAGAAAGACAGGTGCGACCAAGATATGAACGACCATTTACACCAGCCCTATCTCGCGTTAATGGACGAAGCACACAGAACTAGTGTGTTGGGGGGTTATCTGATAATGCGGAAAGCTCTTCTGCGCTAGTGTATTGCTGTGTCCTCGGTCGGTACGGAGGGTGACACCGAAAGTCCTGCCCCACGCTAAGAATATCAAAACATACGGTAGATTACAATCGCTGTGTGCGCTCAGTGCGCCCTCGACAGAACTTCCAGCTAGATAGTTCAATGTCTATTCCGTACAGCTCAATCATCGCTTCATAACCGTATCAAAATTAAGAAAATTGAGTCGCTTTTGCATCACCTGTCATTTATCACGCTGCTGCTCTTAGCCGTATCGCTTACTAGGGCTTTCGGTGTCGGCCTCCGTACTCCGTACGTGTACCACTGTATGTTACAGGTATTTATTCAGGCGAGATCGTCATTTGTTGGACCTAGCGTTCCCCAGCCTGCAAGGGTCTCAGGGCGAACCCGAAAAATAAATGGGACACTGCAGGTGAGCAGCTTTGCCCCCTTTTTACCTTCTATAGTCGACTTTCATCGAGACGACGTTCGTATTAGATGATTCTAAAGTATCTCAATATCTACATGGAGATGTGCAGAACATTCAATAGCGATTTCGAATGTTTAAACAAACGATTATCACTTTGAGAGTCGCATTCAGATTTAGTCAGGGATATCGCTGGATAACCCATCGATTTTGTCAGCGCTGCCGGCAGTTTCAGGGCAAGTGCAGTCTCAACGCATTGTTGGAATGACAGGGGGTACTTAGCCCTTTTCCGTACGACATACGACACACGGATAGTGTTATCACGATACGCCGAATCCGTTGAAGTCCGAGATCCCATCTTCACTTGGGGCGTGGGTAAGTAAAAATTCACAAAGCATCCAACACTTCTGGTCAAACCAACTGACGTATTTACGAACTTGCTCATATGCCCTCTGACAGCTCCGTTTAATCATCAGATTGGCCCTCGGTTTGGAATAAATCTGTGGTATGAATTCCATGTCTCTCACACCATTGACAGCTCTGCGTCGGGCCCCAAATCAGTTACGAATCTTCTTTCACGGAGCTTGTAGCTAACACATCGCTTGGGAGACCAGGTTGCTGTCACCATACTTCTCATTTCGTCCCCTCCGTTAACCAGTATGTACGGTGCGGGTACTGGTCCCCAAACGGGCGTATCCACCCCCCGATCATCGTCCTCACTTCGACCGCTCTTTCTCTCACATGGCTCGCTCGAGCACACCCTCCTCATACCAACAGCACAGCATTTCCACGCCTCTCAATTAAAAGAAAGGTTTAACGCAACACTACCATCACCGACAGATGAGCTTGCACAAGACGATGAGCCTTCATCAGTACCAGAGCTAGTCGCGCGCTACCTTGGCTACGTTGCATACGAAGTCGAAGGTGAAGATGATGCCCAAGGCAGCTACGGTGAGGTTCTCAAGCTTGTGTTGAACGAGTTTGAGCGGGCATTTCTCCAAGGTAACGATGTACATGCTTTGGCAGCATCTTTACCTGGTATCCCACCGAAGAAGCTTGCTGTGGTGCAATCGTACTTTGCGGCACGAGCTTCCGCAAATCGGGTGATAAAGCCTCACTCATCAGCACTTTTCCGAGCCGTGGAAGATGAATCAGCTAGCTTATATGCGATCTTTGGTGGTCAGGGAAACATCGAGGAATACTTCGAAGAGCTGCGGGAGATATATAAAACCTACCCTTCATTTGTTGAGCAGCTCGTCTCAAGTTCTTCAGAACTTCTCCAATCGCTGGCAAGAGATCCACGAGCGGACAAGCTATACTCTAAAGGGTTGGATGTAATGCGGTGGCTTCATAATAAGGACACCCAACCAGATACTGACTACCTGGTTTCTGCGCCAATTAGCTTCCCCTTGATTGGGCTTGTTCAGCTAGCTCATTACACCGTAATGTGCAAAACATTAGGTCAAACGCCGGGAGATGTAAGGGAACATTTCAACGGCACCACTGGCCACTCTCAGGGCATCATAATGGCTACAGCAATAGCAGCTGCTGATTCGTGGGAGTCATTCAACAAGCTTGCGAAAGATGCTCTCAAGATGCTTTTCTGGATAGGATCGCGAAGTCAACAAGCGTATCCCCGGACTTCCCTAGCTCCGTCAATATTGCAAGACTCTCTGGAGAACGGCGAGGGGACTCCGACTCCCATGCTATCTGTCCGAGATCTGCCAAGAGCAGCACTGCAAGAGCACATTGACACCACCAATCATCATTTACCTAAAGATCGCCACATCGCTATCTCGCTGATAAACAGTGCCCGCAATTGCGTCGTGACTGGTCCTCCAATTTCACTCTATGGTCTCAATTTACGGCTACGCAAGGTCAAAGCACCCACTGGCCTTGATCAAACTCGTATACCGTTCACAGACCGAAAAGTCCGATTCGTCAATAGGTTTCTGCCAATCACTGCTCCATTTCATAGCAAATATCTCAGTGAAGCCTATCAGATCATTGAAGAAGATCTCAGAGACGTCAAACTTTCTGCATCGAGCCTTGCCATACCGGTCTTCCATACCGACACCGGGTTGGACATCAGCAAGGAAGGCAGCAGCAACGTTGTACCAATGCTAGTGCGAATGATAACTCAAGAACACGTGAATTGGGAACAAGCGACCGTCTTCCCACAAGCTACCCACATCGTCGATTTCGGTCCAGGCGGAATTTCTGGCTTAGGTGTTCTAACAAACAGAAGTAAGGAAGGTACTGGTGTTCGAGTTATTCTTGGAGGTACGATGGATGGCACAAACGCAGAAGTTGGCTACAAGACTGAGCTCTTTGACCGAGACGAGGAGCATGCCGTCAAGTACGCAGTAGATTGGGTCAAGGAACATGGCCCAAAGCTCGTAAAGACCTCGGTTGGCCAAACCTTCGTGGATACCAAGATGAGTCGACTCCTGGGACTTCCGCCGGTCATGGTGGCCGGGATGACGCCTTGCACGGTACCCTGGGATTTTGTTGCCGCCACCATGAACGCTGGCTACCAAATCGAGCTTGCTGGTGGCGGCTACTACAATGCCAAGACCATGACCGAGGCTTTGGTCAAGATCCAGAATAATATTCCCTCAGGCCGTGGTATTACGGTCAATCTCATTTATGTGAACCCTCGAGCAATGGCATGGCAAATCCCTCTTATCGGTCAGCTTCGCGCGGATGGTGTTCCCATTGAAGGCCTTACTATTGGCGCAGGTGTTCCATCAATCGAAATTGCCAATGAGTATATCGAGACTCTGGGAATTAAGCATATCGCATTCAAGCCCGGCTCAGTAGAAGCTATACAGCAGGTCATTAATATTGCGCAGGCGAACCCTCAATTTCCGGTCGTACTCCAGTGGACTGGAGGCCGCGGTGGTGGTCATCATTCGTTTGAAGATTTCCACCAACCGATCCTACAGATGTACGGCAGGCTCCGAAGGTGCGACAACCTTATCTTGATTGCAGGAAGTGGTTTCGGCGGTTCTCAAGATACGTACCCGTACATGACCGGGGCATGGTCTCGAAAATTCGGCTATCCACCGATGCCTTTTGATGGATGTCTCTTCGGAAGTCGAATGATGACGGCCAAGGAAGCCAAGACATCCAAGAATGCAAAAATAACCATCGCTGAGGCAGAAGGTCTAGATGACAGCGAATGGGAGAAGACTTACAAAGGTCCAGCCGGCGGGGTCATAACCGTGCGGTCTGAGATGGGCGAACCAATTCACAAGCTTGCAACGCGCGGAGTAAAATTCTGGTCTGAGATGGATCAGAAGATTTTCACCTTAGATAAGGCCAAGCGCGTGCCAGAGCTGAAGAAGCAGCGAGACTACATTATCAAGAAGCTCAACGATGACTTTCAGAAGGTATGGTTCGGTCGCAACGCAGCTGGCGCGGTTGTAGATCTCGAGGATATGACCTACGGCGAGATCGTACGTCGTATGGTGGATCTCATGTTTGTTAAGCATGAGTCTCGCTGGATTGACCAGTCATTGGAGCGTCTGACTGGAGATTTTATTCGCCGACTTGAGGAGAGGTTCACCCTAACTCCAGGAAAACCCTCCTTAATTCAGAGCTATTCCGAGCTTGACGAGCCATATGCGGTCGTTGACAAGGTCCTCAACACATACCCTCGAGCTAACGAGCAGCTTATTAGTGCTCAAGATGTACAGCACTTTTTACTTTTGTGTCAACGCCGTGGACAGAAGCCCGTACCGTTTGTTCCTTCGCTGGACGAGAACTTCGAACTTTACTTCAAGAAAGACTCTCTCTGGCAATCCGAGGATCTCGAGGCTGTAGTGGACCAAGATGTAGGTAGAATTTGCATCCTTCAAGGCCCAGCAGCTGTCAAGTACTCCAATACGATCGACGAACCAATCAAGGAAATTCTCGACGGGATCCATAATGACCATATCAAGGGTCTGACCCACGACGTTTATCAAGACCGAGAATCCGCGATTCCCGTAACCGAATACTTTGGGGGACAACTGCTTCTTGACACCAAGGACACTTCTGATACGGACGGCGTGACCACTGCCGAAGAAGGGGGACGAGTGACCTACCGCGTATCTTCCGGCCCAAATGCCCCACTGCCCGAATTGGAGGCTTGGCTGCATCTGCTCGCTGGCAAGTCATATTGCTGGAGATATGCGCTTTTTTCTGCAGAGGTGTTCATTCAAGGACAGAAATTCCAGACGAATCCACTAAAGAGAATATTCTCTCCTCACAAGGGCATGTTAGTGAAGATACTACACCCAAGGCAGCCTTCCAAGACTGCGATTTCCATCGAGGAGCCTTCGTCGTCTGGCAAGATGATAAAGACAGTTGATGTAAGCATGACTGCCAAGAACGAAATTATCGTCAACCTTTGGGAAGAAAGAACTGCCGAAGGCAAGGCTGTTTCATTACCATTGAAATTTACGTATCATCCCGAAGCGGGCTATGCACCAATTCGGGAAGTCATGCAGGGCCGCAATGATCGCATTAAAGAGTTTTACTACCGCGTATGGTTTGGAGATGAGCAAGTACCTTTCGATACACCAGCGACCAGTAAGTTCGAGGGTGGACAGGCAACCGTCACCAGTCAAGCCATTGCAGACTTTGTACATGCCGTAGGAAACACAGGCGAAGCCTTCGTCGAACGACCTGGTAAGGAAGTCTTTGCACCTATGGATTTTGCCATTGTTGTAGGCTGGAAAGCCATCACCAAGCCAATATTCCCACGGTCGATCGATGGCGATCTTTTGAAGCTAGTACATTTGTCGAACGGTTTCCGCATGCTTCCTGGTGCCGAGCCTCTGAAGAAGGGGGATGTTGTTGACACGACCGCCCAGATTAATGCAGTCCTGAATCAAGATTCGGGAAAGATGGTCGAAGTCTGTGGGGTTATTACGCGGCAGGGTAATCCCGTTATGGAGGTAACATCTCAATTCTTGTACCGAGGTGCATACTGGGACTTTGAGAGCACCTTCCAGCGTAAAGCCGAAACACCCATGCAACTACATCTCGGTTCATCAAAGGACGTTGCTGTCCTCCGTTCCAAAGAGTGGTTCAACATGGACGAACAAGATATTGAGCTCCTTAACAAGACCTTGATTTTCCGCCTACAAAGTTTGGTGCATTTCAAGGACAAGACAACATTCAGCCATGTCCAAACCATTGGCCAAGTCCTGATGGAGCTACCAACGAAAGAGGTTGTCCAAGTCGCGTCAGTCGACTACGATGCTGGTGTGTCCCGCGGTAATCCAGTCATAGACTATTTGCAGAGATACGGATCCTCAATTGAGCAACCAGTTAATTTTGAGAATCCAATCCCACTAAGTGGCAAGACTCCCTTGGTACTTAGAAGCCCCTCTTCCAATGAGACGTATGCTCGTGTCTCTGGGGACTTCAACCCTATTCATGTGTCACGCGTCTTCTCCAGTTATGCAAATCTGCCAGGTACGATAACCCATGGCATGTATTCTAGCGCCGCCGTAAGGAGTCTAGTAGAGACCTGGGCTGCAGAAAACAATGTCGGTCGCGTTCGAAGCTTTCATTGCAATCTGGTCGGTATGGTCTTACCCAACGACGATATCGAGGTCAAGCTCCAACATATTGGTATGGTATCTGGCCGCAAAATTATCAAAGTCGAAGCGAGCAACAAGGACACGGAAGAGAAGGTGTTGCTCGGCGAAGCAGAGGTTGAGCAGCCCGTCTCTGCTTACGTCTTCACCGGACAAGGATCACAAGAGCAGGGTATGGGTATGGAGCTATACGCAAGCAGTCCAGTGGCTAGGGAGGTTTGGGAGCGTGCTGATGCGCATTTCATGGAGAACTATGGCTTCTCCATCACAAATATTGTCAAAAACAACCCTCAGGAATTGACAATTCACTTTGGTGGGCCTCGAGGAAAAGCTATCCGAGAAAACTACATGTCAATGACATTCGAGTCTGTGAACGCCGATGGCTCTATCAAGTCTGAGAAGATATTCAAGGAGGTCGACGAAAATACTACGTCATACACCTACCGCTCACCAACGGGTCTGCTTTCCGCGACCCAATTTACTCAACCTGCATTGACCCTCATGGAAAAGGCCAGTTTCGAGGACATGAGGTCCAAAGGTCTAGTGCAGAGAGATAGTAGTTTCGCTGGTCACTCATTGGGAGAATACTCTGCCTTGGCAGCACTTGCTGAGGTGATGCCAATCGAGAGCTTGGTATCTGTTGTCTTCTACCGCGGTCTTACAATGCAAGTCGCAGTAGATCGTGATGAGACGGGTCGCTCCAACTACTCCATGTGTGCCGTCAACCCAAGCCGAATATCGAAGACCTTCAACGAGCAGGCTCTGCAATATGTGGTCGAGAACGTTGCGGAGGAGACCAATTGGTTGCTGGAGATTGTGAACTATAATGTTGCTAACATGCAATACGTTTGTGCCGGTGATGTATATAATTCCTTGCTCACGTCCTTTGAGTAACGACTGATGTTACTTTAGCTCCGCGCGCTAGATTGTCTTACAGGTGTCACCAACTACCTCAAGGCCCAGAAAGTTGACATACAATCACTCATGCAGAAACTCTCATTGGAAGACGTCAAAGCTCACCTCGTCGAAATTATTCGCGGATGCGCCAAGCAAACAGAAGCCAAGCCTAAGCCCATCGACTTGCAGCGTGGTTTCGCCACCATACCTCTCAAAGGTATCGACGTGCCTTTCCACAGCACTTTCCTACGCTCCGGTGTCAAGCCCTTTCGTAGCTTCTTGCTCAAGAAGATCAACAAGACGACAATCGATCCTAGCAAGTTGGTCGGGAAGTACATACCCAATGTCACCGCAAAGCCGTTTGAGATTACAAAGGAGTACTTTGAGGAGGTGTACAAATTAACGAATAGCCCGAGGATCGGGAATGTGCTTGCGAACTGGGACAAGTATAACGACGAGGGAAGGGGTGATACGCCTATTGCGCAGGCTGTTTAGAGCATGCTGTTGATTGTGATAGATGTTCTTATTGCAAGGCGTTCCAAGATGGCTTTTGACTCCAAGGTTACCTTAGATTCGATAGATGGGCTGCTCCTTGTACATATGACGTAGCAGCTTTGCACTTCATTGAGTGCTTTGACTGAAGAGTAGATAGTAATCAGAATACATTCTTTAATCGTTAAGCATCCTATGCCTTATCGTACGAAGCAAAGCAAAGCACTACGCAAGACGGGGTTGAAGGGGTGGAGGACGGGGTGGAATATGAGGATCTCTCAAAGCCATTGGGTTTCTGGTGTGCTACTGTAGTTGTAGTTGTCCCAGAATTTCGGCAACTGGACTTGTGATAGAGGTAATCAATGCGATGGGTTCGCATGTACAGTAGCCTATATACAATAGCGTCCCCCAAGCCATCCCGCAGAGCTAACAATCCAGCTCATCACCTACCCCTTTCATCTCCTATCCTCGTCCAATCCTCAAACCCCCATCCCGAAAACCCTCGATCACGTATTTATTCTTCCATTCCATTCCATTCCATTCCATCCCCCACAGATCCGCTCACCACGCACCTTCCCAAGTCCTTTCACTTTAGAAAGAAAAGCTTGCTATAGATAGATTTTGGAGGTTTAGATATTGTTTTGCGTTGAAGCTTGGTATATATGTAGTACAAACTTTTCTTCTTTGAGGGGGGAGTTGTAGATATAGACCAGGTCTTAAGGGGTTGGAAGCTGGTGGTTTTGGGTTTTGTGAGTTTAGGGGTTTGAGATGTGGTGTTGTTGTTGATTGATGAGGTGGATTTGATGTTTTTGGGGTAGGTTAGATGGGTGGGGAAGGTAGAGGTATTTGTGCGTTTTTCCTGGGGATTGGGGGTTTGGAGGTGGTGGTTGTGGGCTTGTTGTTGGTTTTGGGGGGGTTGGATTTGATGAAGGGGGGTGGAAAGGCGGAGGAGGGTGTTGGATGGTGTTGGATGGTAGGGGTGGTATGGTAATATAGGTGTACAGTACAAATACTACATATAATTTCTCGGATTTTTCAGCATTTTTCATTTCATACTCCGTATCCAACGTCTTATTATTCTTGAACGATGGAAAAGCCGCACTCCGGCTCCGTCACACCCCGATCAGATTTCGATCACCAACAACCTACAGTAGTCTCACACCCCTACCCCCATTTCCCCCAATACCTAGTCAACCTCCTCGATGACAGTCCCTCGCCCTGACCCCGCATCCAGAACATATTCCTCCTCACACCACACACACCTCAGCACCCCCCTCAACTCCCGCTCATGCTGCACCCGCACAAATTCGAACTCGCTTCGACGACACCCAACGCAATTTCTGATGGCTTTGGCACTGATAATCAACGCCCTCGCGTTCTGAGCCCAAATGTCAAGACGGTCGTTTTGCTGTTGTAGTAGGTTGGTGATTTGTGTGTCGTTTTGGGATAGTTGTTGGGCTTGGGTTTCGGCGCTGGCGGTTTTGATATGCTGCATTAGGGCGAAGGTGAGGGGGGGTGTGGTTTGCAGGATTGTGGTGTATTGATCTTCGTTCAGCATATCGGTGATGTGTTTAATACATACCTTTGTGACAATTGCTCGGAGCCCGTCATCGCTGCTTGGCGTCGACTCAAACACTTCGTGGATCACGGTCGAGAAATCCTTGTGCGGCCATACTCCCAGGGCCAGAGCCTTGAATTTGTCCTCTGCGAGGTCCTTCAGTGCGGGGATGTCGTACTTGTCCGCTGTGGCATAGACGGAGATGTTGGCGAGAAGTTTGGGGTGTGATTCGTTTGCCAAACGTTTGGTTTTGACCTCTTTGTCCTCGAGATCCTCCTCTTTCATTTCGCCGTCGTCGCCTAGGAGTAGCAGGATCTCGGCGTCTTCGTCGCCCGCTTCTGGGGATGGTGGCCACGAAGAAGATGATTGGGGTTCTGTGTCGTCGTAGTCCTGTAGATAGAGATACAGCAGCATACGTTTCACTGTTGCTGTGTCGTCATCGCTTAGATTAATCCTGGACGTCGTTGCCTCCTGTTCTTTCGTTAATCAAGGACTTTCAGTATTGTGTAACAGTGGGAATGATTTACCTGGAAACCACCATCGCACGCAGCAGCAAAAAACTTGGACCTTGGGCATACAATTGCCCGGTGCACCTTGAATACCTCTAGGCCACAGCAAACCGTCAAATCCGAATATTTGCCCGTACTCAGCATCTGATGCATTGCGGCCGTCGTAGCTCTCTGATGCATGTTTGGCCTGCTTAGATAGCCGGGTCCGAGAGTCATCACAAACTTTCCGTAGTCGCGATAGAAAGCTTGAATCTGCTCCTCCGATTCTCTAATGCTGTCTGACAATGAAGACAATGGTCTAATGTTATCTGAATCTGAAGACATTGCTGCAGAGAGAGACGCTTGAGTAGAAGTATCTTTGGTTCAAGTACTGGAGAATGATTCTTGTTGGTCCATACATGTGAGCGGATGAATTACATAACATGATGAGCCACACAAGGTAGACTGAAGGTTCTTGCGATGCGTGAATTATAACACTTATATATTGTTGAACACAAGAAGTAATAAAGTGAATCATGTGCACAAAGGATCTTACACCGCTTAAATTCTGTCAGACGTATATCGTAGAGGCTAAATACAACAGAAAACATAAGACTGGCAGAAATGAAGAACGAGCGAAGAATGCAGAATTCTGTCGATATTTACAAGTTATAGCTAGAAGTTTGCTCTTATGTGACTATGCCAAACAGACAGATCTCGGATAACAAACAGAGACTTGCATGTGCAGCTTGACAAAACAGTGAAACGTTTCATGAAAGATAAATGTGTTGAATGAAGGATAGAGAGTTTTTGTAGTCAAGAAAGATATAACGAAACCTTGAATATGTTACTTTATGAGGTATCGGACGATCTGGAAGGTATATGTATAATGGTAGAAATTTCGATAAGCCGATCCAGACATGTCATGCATATGAATCTCGAATAAGGGGCTGCGCATGGCCGCGTATCCATATACACCGCTAACCTTTCTCCTTTCGGTCTAAAGACATTGAGCAATCAGAGGTTAAAAAGATCTCATGAACTGACAGACGATCTCCACCGCCAGGTCTATCCCTATGGCGCGTCATGTAAACAGACACCCATATATCAGACTGCCATCCGCCTGAGTAGCAGTAAAAGAGGAACAGCCTAACGCTTGGTTGGGCTCCCCGAGGCTCCAATTTGCGATAACCAAGCCAGCCTGATCAATAATCTGCCCAGACCATGACCAAAATCTTGGATTTAGGTTCTGAGCTGTCGCAAGCACATCAGCGTCCACTAGGCGATAGATCGTGTTAAGGATAGCCAGCATCTCATGATGTCGTAATCGGACAATATTTTCGGTTCTGAGGCTGAAGTTGGTTCTGATGTTGGTACTGGCTACGAAGGTCTGGACCATATACGCAAAACTCTCAGTGACCAAAGCCGAGTAGGTGCGTCGACGAGGGTCCATGGCTACCATGTTTATGGCAGAAGCCATTAGTGTTCGGAGGAACACGCCCGGGGCCGTTCCCAACGTTAAAGTGAAAGTTATTGTGTAAATAGTGCCACTGATTCAAGTCTGAGCAGTAGGTATGACTCGCTTCGGCAAGTGTGACGGGGTTGTATTGGCTGTGGCAGCAGAAGACAAAGAAGGGTCCATATTGAGAAGACTAAGCTTTCCATCGTTACCAACAATGACATATTCCGGAAGGTTCGCCACTTGAACGACTGGGTTCCCACTTGGATCCTTCACAATTCCGACGAGGGTTCTATTTAAATTAGGGTGCTGTGTAACTGCACGTAGTAGGATTGATGCAACACTGGAGAAATCCTGCCAATTAAACGAGTTTTCATCAACTGTTTTGTTTATCCAATTCATGATGACACTTAGGTTGCTAGCGGAAGAGATGAAGTTGCTTTGTAGCTCGCTCGCGGAGTGCTTGCCAGCGTGGTTGATTGCGGTTTCCAAAGTACCACGTAGGTCGCTGGCAGGTACAGGCAGTGCAAAGACGGTCAAGTTTGAAGTGAAGTTAATAGCTCGACGAGAATAAGTCAAAGAATACAAGCTTGATTGCCTGGCGAAAACCGAGCGGCGTGAAGACGCATCCGATAAGGCATGAGTAAATTGGACAGTTACGACTTGGCTTTGGTTGACAACATTCGACATGTCTATAGATCCAAGTAGAGCATCTTCTGCGATCGTTGTTAGGTTTACCGGAGAGGTATTTGCGTCTACTCGTAAAGCGATGAGAAGGATCGCGAAAAGAGTCTGCAAGCACATGACGAATCCCATATTGCGGTCTTTTGCAGCAGCAACCAGAGGGTTTTAGAAGGGCACATCCGACTATAGAGAATATTTATAGTGCAACTTCACCGACCTTGAGCGTGCAGCATTTTGTAGTTGCTCATCGCGTAGACATCCCCCATGACAGCGGTCCGTGTACCGGCGGAGAACCGTAAACTCGCATTGCGCCCAAAATACGGTGAATCCGAGACTTGGCTGTTTCAGTTAAGGAGATCGAAACCATTCGACGAATAGGATGATTGTTGCGCTCGAAGCACTATCTATACATTCATCCTTTCCTGAGATTAGCGCCCCCTTATAGAAGATACAGCACGCTGGGTATTAAAAAAATGCCAGATTTGCCTTCTTGCCTTCTCTAGCCAAGATTCTTAGCTGACAAAGTTCCACATGTGTATTTAGATCAGATTAAGGACGCTTCTCAGAAGTTGAAGAGATGTAGACCTATTTTAAAGACATTAACGCACAACAATAGACTAATGCAACGGATCTCGCTGGACTAAGGAGGACCATTGTTTTGGTCTGAAAAGCAGCTTGGAGATTTTTCTCTAAAAAATAACACATTGGATGACAATCAATTGGTCAGAAAATCGCGTATCATAGACTTGGGAAAGGTGCTGCGTATAGGAGCCAACTCAAGGGTTCTTAGTGGAAGAAAGCAGCAGTGTTATCGAGTGTGAGGGTTATGCAAATCCCATTGCATACTCGTGCGCAGCCTACGTTCATGTTCGATTCTGTGGATCTTTCGCCAATGCAATCTCGTAGAGGTTCAGCAGTTGGGAGTATATGAAGTTGTAGATGGAGCGATGAGGTTGATATAACAAAAGGTCTGGTTGCAAGTTGCGCTATTTCAACCGGCACCACCACGCTTATATCGACACACTGCACTAACGAGGTGGGATCGCTATTCGACGACAACGCATTCACTTTCAAGTTCACAGCTATATGGTTTGAGAGGGCACAGTGGCTGTCTCATCAGCTATGCGAAACTTGTCTAAATCAGCGACAACTCGCCTGACATGATCGTCGGCGCATAACAGCGTGAACCTACCCAGGCTGTCTGATTGGGTACTCAACATACAGCCACATGCAATCTCGAGGCTGGGTTTGTATAAATCATTGACTGTCTCCAGAGATGTAGAATATAACTATCAACTTGGGATTACATCGAAAGGTAGTGAACGGACTGACATTATTGGGAAATGGTACCACTACCAGGTTTAGGTGTTGTAATATTGTCACGCTGTGCCAGTGGGTCTGGAAGCAGTACAACAACTATCAAGATGCGCCGAAAGAGTTTGACCAGATATCTTCGCAAGCCAACACCTGTCTTACTGCCTTGAGGAAAGTCGAAATCGAGCTGGAGAAGCCGGATTCTCTCGTACAACATGCTGAACCTGAGACGTGTGCTTCTATCTTTATCTTCATTGACAGGATTCCCGAACTAAATTTTTTCTAGAAAGGAACATCTTGATGAGTTTCTGCGCGCCATGGGTGTTATATTGAATGAATTAAAGGGTATGATGCTAGATTATCAGGGCATACATACGTCACGTCGACGAAGATTTGCTTTTGGGTTCAATGGTTTAGATAGGTTACCCGAATTGAGACGCAAACTGGCCGACCAAGAGCAGCATTTGCAGACATGGTTAGCTGGATTGATGATTGGTGGCATTGGTCGATTGGAAATAACTACACAGAAAATTCTTGATCTCTTGAAAAAACATCATGATATGCCTGGAAATAAGGAATCCAAGAGCCCACAAATGATAGAGAACTCAGTAAAAACCGAGGTCGAGCAGAGTGTTATGTCAGGTGAAAAGAAGCAAGTAGTGTTAGCATTGGCCAAGAGGTATCTCAGGGCAGACCGCGCTGAGCAGGAGAGTCTTGAGTCCCAACTGCGCGAAAGCATCCCGCAACTGCCTGCAGGCATGAAAATTACAATTACGTTCGAGTCTAATAACCCCACGCATTCTGTTAGTCGAGATGGAAAAGTTGAAATAGATACGACTGGTCAACCCACGCAAGCGTGGGCGGCCCGAGAGACATCGCCAAACTCAGCCAGATTGCCTCTCGATAGTCCTAAAGAAATTCCAGAACCAGGGACGAGTCTTGGGGATCCTAGTTCAAAAGCAAAAAGGCTCGAACGAGGAGAGTACCGCATCCTCTGTGTTGACGGCGCCAATACTGGTGAGTACTGAACTTCAGTTGCCTCTGAAACAAGTTGACACGAAGGTAGTTCGATCGGTAATTGCTCATACATATCTTCAGCTTGCCAGGATCCTGACTGTCAATAACTCCAATCGATGGATGTTTCAGGAGGCAGACTCGGCTGGATGCTTCGTAGAATCGGAATTCACCAGGGAACACCGACGAGAAATCGGTGAATATTTGGTTCCGCCCAGACTACCCGCATATAAAGCTTTAGCAGCCATGGCAAAAAGACAACGGTTTGCATCACGCGAGAAAGACGACATTATGAAAAGGATGCAAAGTCGCGTGACTCAAGGTCTCAAGGTCTCAAGGAAAGTCATTTCTACGATTGGGATTTTATATTATACTTTGATGAATCGATCGGTAAGGTTCTACGGGCCTTGAAGACAGCAGCGCAGCAAAGCGCACCTTCAGGAGTTATCTCGACCGCGAAGCTCGTATACTTAAAAGGAACCGAGTGGAATTCGTGTCTGCTTATGCGAGATACCATAGACGCAGTACAGATCTCGTTGAGGACATGGCTGAAGAAAGAATTAGGATGGGCTTGGCCACCAATTGAAGAACGTGTTCGATCAGGTCCTTGGCGTACCAAAGAATTGGTAATTCCCGAGGATGCTTTTCAGACCATGTTCGGGATCGATGGATCAGAAAGTGACAAGGTTGAAGCCAGAACTGGATGCACGATCAAGTTCGCTGATCCGCACCCTCTACGGCCGGGAAGGCTTGTCTCGATCATAGGACCGCGAGAATCGTTGTCAAGTTTACCAGATGAGTACCGAGGAGCGGCCAGCTTCCCAATTGGATTTAGGAAATAATACTTGGGCAGCTGGTTCGAGTAAAATTACGTTTTTGTAGAGTACGAGCTCGAGACCTTCCTCCTAGCGAGTTCTTCACTGAACAGCCTATAGAGACCAATCCACCAAGAGCCAGGATACAGACCGCGCTCAGCACGACTTTGAGCCGTATCGTTGAGAATTTCCGATCGCGGGAGGACACCTAGTCTGGTCTTATCTGTCCAGCGATGCGGTTCAAAACTGGCAAGGAGGACAAGGACTGAGTTTACGGTTCTTATTCAAGTGGCTGACACTTACGGCCTTGAACACGCAATAATGTTCGACAACCACATGTGTGTCCCCTTACATTTACTGTTGAGATATGGGTAGGCTTTTGTATTGTAAGGGTCTACGTTCACGTACTACGTTGGTTTCACCATTCTCCAAAGTACATCTCTCAGTAGTATCCCATCGCTATTGCCTGCAACTCAGTTCTGCTTGTAGCCAAGTTTTATTGATTTGTTTAAAAAAACGCAATCTTTCGGATCATGTAGACCTGCTAGATCATTCTTTGCAGAATATCCCTAATAGGCCAAGACCGTTCGTCCAACTGATAGACTGGATACGAGGAGTGCGAGGATCGAGGGCGATGTGGTGTCTGTGGGCGAGAGTTATGTTTCTTGCAGGCAGAGGATGGGGGGGTAAGGACCAACGGCGGAGGGAGGCGCGGAGGAAGGGGAGGTGGGGTGGGGGGAGTTTGGAGGAGGAGGTGGGGGGGAAGAAGGTGGTGATTTGGTGGGAGGGGGAGGGGAGGAAGGGGGCGAGGCCGTTGATGTTCCAGGTGTAGATTTTTAGGTAGGAGGGGGGTGGGGTTGTGGGGTTCGTGGGGGAAGAGGGGGGTTGGAGGGAGGGGGGATTTTGTGGGGGTGAAGGAGCGGGGGGAGAGGGCGGCGGCGTTTGAGGGGTGGGGGGCTGATGGACATGGTGGGTTGGGGAAGTGTGTGGGGAATGGTGTGGTCTTTAAGGTAGATGTTGCTGGACTTACCGCGTCCTTGATTAAAATCTCACACGCTGTTACGTTTTTCAAATACTTTAGATACGAAGGATATCAATCATCCTCTAAATTCCGGGGGGTATTGCGTCACAGTGCGTCTATCAAATCAACCTCCATCTCCAGGACGCCAACTGAGAGATGCGCATCCTGCTTCAAAGGCAGCTCTCATGTATCCCCTGCGGTCCCAATTCATTATATTCCGTCCTCGACATAAACCCTTTACTCAACCCCTGGTCCACAACAAACACCACTTTGGCCGCGACCTGCGCGCCAAGAAAAGCCGCCTCCTCCGTCCCCGAATCTTTCCACTCTGGAAAGTACTCTGGCATCTTCGCTACCTTGATACTCGTCGGCGTCTGTCCATGACTGGAGTGAAGAGATTGCTGCTGCTGCTGTTGATGGTAATGCTGAAGTTGGAGTTGCGAATGGAGATGCTGTTGCGTTTGACCCGGAGGTGCGAGCCCGGTGGGGTTGGAGGCGGTAGTAGCGGCGAGGAGCAGAGGATTGACACCAGGCCCGTGGTGAGAAGCCTGAGGATGAGCTTGCGGTTGGGGGGTATTGGCACCAGTCGCGACAGGGGTCGTGAAATTTGAGGGAAGTTCAGAGGTAAAGATAGTAGCGCTAGAAGGGGATATGATATATTTCATGTTTAGCGTCGCTAGGAGAGCGTCCTTGAATCCTATAATTTATCAGTATTGAAATATGGAGTGACCGGGAGGCTAACAGACCTTTGACTTTGCTGCCATTGCCGACGATCACAAGAGAATCCCAGAGCTCGCTACGTTTGCTAACTTCGGGAACAGATAGAATGCACCGATGGATAGAGTCTGCAATCTGGTCTATTATGCCGCCACTCCCGGCTTGGAATCTCTCGACACCAACTTCGATGTCTTTTCTCACATATGCAGTAGTATCCCTATTTCGCCTCCTTTCCTCCCTTCGTCCGGGCGCAGCGTCTACTCCATCAGGACCGCTAATCTCAACGGGTTCCGGCGTTTTTTGTTTCTTTGCACTTCCATCGTCGCTGTTCTCAACGTCCGCTGTCCGCTTTCCGTTGCCATTGAAATCTTCCAATGGTCTTCTTGCGCTATAGTGAAAAGTAGCCTTGACCCGCTTCGAATTCGGCAACCTGGCCTTCGGGGCCGCAGCAGCATCGGCTGCAGCTTTCTTTGCAGCTGCCTTTTCAACCTTCTCTTTCTCTTTCTTAGCCAAAAATTCACTGGTCTTGCCACTAGCTACAATGCTAGCAACATCTAATATGCCCTCATTGTCCTCAGCTTCCAAGGCCGTACCATCTTCGCCAACATTTGCATCTATACCAGGTCTTGGTATACCACTCTGACCGGAAATGCTTCCTCTCTGTCCACTTACCGAGGAAAGCGCGCCTGTAGATGCTGCAGCTGCGGGATTGACAATCGATTGTTCCACCTCTTCCTCACCTGGAAGGGCTGTGCCAGGCAACATTATCTCACAGATGCTGCTCTTTTTCAGCTGCTCGCAAATTTCCCAAGTAAAGCCCTTCTCTCCGAGCAAATCGAGTAGCCGTTGCGTCATTCCCTCTCCACCACATCTTGCTATAGCTACACCTCGTCCAAGGTCATTGACCAAAAAATCCGTAACAGCTGTAACATCGCACTTTCCATGTCCAACATCTACCACGGTAGCCGTTGGAACAGCAAATGCGTAACATAACGCTAATGCCGAGTCCATTAAGCAAAATGCCGGTGTTTTGAATTTCTCAAAGAAGAATTGCGTGAGCGTTTCATGGTCTTGTGCAGTCCATGCTGGCTGAGATATGACAAGTATAGGAGTATGAAAGGGAGGGCTGAGAGTATTGTATACATGAGTCAAAAGGGCGAAGAAACATGACCAATTGACGACTCGGGCGTCCCGTAATGGAAACACCGCTCCCTCTTCTGAGGTGGGGTCTTCTTCAAATAGGGTCTCGTCCTCGGCCTCCTCTGATTGTTGGTGATCAGTTGCAGAACCGTGCCCATTTTCCACAATGACGCCCCCGTTGCTCTGGGCCTTCACGTAGTCCTCATTCAGGTGCTTTGGCATCTTCTTTTCGCGAACCTTAAGTGGCTCCCATTCACCCTTCTTCTCGGCCGGAAACATACGCGTCGAAACTCGGAGACGAGCTGGTGTAAAGGACTCGGGTAGGCCGAGCTGAGCGAGTGTGGTTTGCGACCCGGGCGCTATGATCTGGAAGTCCCATTGGTTTACATGTCAGCTAAGAGTTCTTAATCAGATGAATGCTGATGCTGCCGTGTTGCGCCTTGTCAACTCGGCTTCGTAAACGCACCAGAACATGCTCATCCTTGAAAGGAGGCATCGTAGACGGGAACACAGCTCTTCCGCCGCTCCTATAAGTTCAGAACCACGACTACGACTGTTCTTGAGAGTTATCTTCAGCGCGCAGCAGACACTAGCGTGACTATCTTAGTAAAGCTTGATGACTGATGTCAGCCCTACGGCCTTACCCGTCCTTCGGAAGATCCAACAGACTCTACGGATGTACAACGACATTTTCCTCGTACACCCCTACGACCCCCTCGACCAGCATTCCCCTTAGCCTTCGGTGGTGGTGGGTGGTGACTGGTAGATGCCTTACGCTGCCTCAACGCTGTCCATGCCGGTAATAGACTGTCTTCCAGGACGCTTCAGGTTCTTAGATGCTTGCTGTGCCATGGCCCATGGCAGACCTACAAAGAGTTCGTTCTACCCACCACACCCTGGAATCAGGCAAGCGAAACCTGCCCCTTCGATATCCTGAGTCCTGAGTCGCCAGCCAGCTCTTCTGCAAAGTAAATCTGCCCCCGAACCTAGATTCTGAGCTTGGTCAGGCCTTCTAGCTCTTCAGGTGCTGCTCTTGACTCTTGAGTTTGTATTTCCCGTGCGCGGCTCAAGCGCATGTACGGCTACTGTGCCGTCTTCTGCTATTGATGCGATGCTGCTCCTCGTGCTTCTCTATTGGTTTTACGCAGTTTTGAAATGATCTATTGCAACGAAATGCACATGCGACGGCTCCGGCTGTTCTAGAGAGTTTCAATTTTGCCTTGTATATCTACCTACTCTCGACTCCCTCTCATATCTAAGATTTCCGGCACAATCAATACTCCTGGATTCTCTCTCCCGTCCCCCCTCGCATACTTATTTCAATTCATTACCTTGACCGTCCGGGTAGTTTTCAGCGCCCTTAAAAGCTGGTATTTCTTGCTCTGCCTTCCGGAGCGCAATCTCCAGTCAGCACGTTGCCTCTTCGCGGCGTTCCACGCTAATCTGTATGCACACCTGAACAATAATGAAACTATTCGCTACGTTTTCTACGTTTTCTCTTTCTGTTGTTCAAATAGCAAATTGTTTCCCGGCGGCTTTTAGTCTGTACTCCTTATCTGTGAATGACATTCGACGCTCATAGTAGCCAGGTGGACCCCAGAACGAAACGTCAGCCAATGGTCAATACACGATTGAAGGATGCGGTGGCTATAGGCCCGCCGTGGAACACTTGATCGATGAAGCACGTGCAGCTATACCACCTGCCATTCGAGATGCGGAAAAATATGGTACACGCAGTCTCTATGGCTTCAAGTCAATGTTCAAAACCGATAAGGCTGTACCACTAGTCACGACAATGTTGCGGAATGTTGCTGCCCTTAAGGCACTACCAAATCTTCAACCATTCCCTCAGTACCTTCAAAAGCCTCATTTTGCCTGCGCAACGGCCGAAAGCGTTCACCGATACCCTTTCATACCATATGATCCCCTAATATCCTGCGAAATCGGTCAAGTATCATCTTTCTATATTGGAAACACCGTCTACATCTTCCTATGTCCAACATTTTGGGCCCTGCCGTCTCACCCGGAAGAGCCTCCACTCACTGGATGTTGCCCCGAGGTTAAAAACAACGCGTTCAAAGTATACCCCGGCTACGAGGTGTACAATTACCAATCCTACGTTATACTTCATGAGCTTGTGCATTTCTATCTGCAGTTGATGTCACTTTCGGGGTTGACCATTCCTCCTGAACAATACAGTATGAACGGATGTGTCGGTCTTGATTACGCGACGTCTCTCCTCAATCCGTTAAATATTCAGACCTATGTAGCCAGTAAGTATACACACTCTTGACGAACCCTGATCTGTGTAACCTCAGAGCACTGACATAAGGGTTAGTGGTGCAGCAAGGATGCGTCCAGTCTCCAGACCCCTCTCTCCCGCCATGGGCGCCAAGAGCTTTAACAGGCAGGGCCAGTCTTCCACATCTTAATGCATCTTCCCCATCCGGGTTCAGTCTACCACCCGGGTTCAGTCTCTCACAGGCAAACCTCTCTTCTTCCTCCACATTTACTCTGCCACCACTCAACCTACCCCCTGCTCCGGGAGCCAACATAGGCACCACGAGTGCACAAGGGTTGGCAAATTCCGTAGCCACTTCCTAGAAATTCCAAAGGTCGGATTTACCACCTGTCGCCGTGGCATATCCGTGTCAGACTTGTCAATGACCAAGTATTCTCCAAATACCTTCTTATTCTTGACAAGGAAATGAAGTCATCAGTGCACACTCCAATCTTTTCAAAGCTTTCTAGAACCCTTGAACCCCTACTAGCCAATTTCTCCCTGCTGAATATACGCCTCAATTTACGCACCATTTCCCCACCTCCTACTTACTCCTCCACAACCCCCCGGCCCCGAACAGATACTTCGTCCCCGTTATTCTCCACATAATCCCCAAACAGCCCCCTTCCCCCATTGTTTCCCCCTCTCCCACCACCCACCATATCCCCACCAGGTCCGCCCCCATACCATCCCATTTCCAACCATCCCCACACTGTTTGCATTAACCCCCCATCCCCCCACTTCACCCAAAAAACCCCAAATCTCCACACCTCAGCTCTGGGACCTCTGACACAATAAATCTCTCAGCCGTCAAATCCTTTCAATCCCATCATTACTAAAAATCTTATCACGGAACTCACATCCAATTAGCCAATCAATATAGTCAAGGTGATATTCATCCGGGGGGGGTGATATCGTAAGGTAGGCTGTGATATGTTGGATAGATATGCTTGAGGGGGGGATGGGTGTGGTGTATTGTGCTCTGGTTGATATATATGGTAGTACTGGTGTTTAGGGAGAGGGATGTGGGAGGTGACGACGGCGGCCGCATTATGTACCATTATGTGGAAGGGGGAAGGAAGTTCTAGACGTGGAGAATAGTATATACGAGATTCAGTTCGGGAGGCTAGATAGAGGAATTAGAATTATGAAATATACCAGTTCATTAATCAAAAAGAGTGGGAGATTTCGTCAGTGGTTTATAACTGTGAGTAGCTTGACGAGAATGCTATTTAGGAAAGCTAGGACGATGGGAGGGGGAGTGCGTGCGGGAGAAGGTGAGGGTGTACGGGGGTTTGTATTGACAAAGAGGTCACGATTTTGTGTGGTTAAATATTTGAGGTAGAAGCCTTTGATCCTAGCAAAGTGTGCTCGATACTGTGAAATACCGTCAAATTCTTTGAGGATTGGCGCGATGCTCTGGAATGTATTCCATGTGTCACCACTCACGTGTTCTTCGTTCAGATGCTAGCATGTACGAAGGTGTACTGATGGCCAATTTTTTCGGATTCGATCTTCCAACTGAAAGGGTTGTCGTAGGATACAGTTTTTCATCGACAACAGAAAGCAAATCTCGTATTGTTGAAATATGGAGTACTCTCAGATCCGTGATACAGCAACTAGCGTCCATGGCCAGAGCGAATCTTCTAGAGAGCCGGTATTTTTGTCGATCGCGCAGCAGTTTATCAACTCGAAATCCATCGTACAGCGCCGGTCAGATAACCATAAGCCTGACGTCCTTATTTGAGCAAGGGGGTAGGTAGTGTTATCCTACCAGCAGAAATACATTACCTACGAAAGATAATAGAAGACGGTCACGCAGTGGCAGTAGAAGTGGCAAAGCTGGTCTAGCTGAGAGTCGTGTATCTTGTAGTAGACAGCCGGATCCAAAAGATCTAGGCTGTGTGCAGGTTTAACGAGGCCGGTTTGCACCCATGGTTGACTGAAACCCAGTTTATTGATTCTGCGGTTCATCTGAAAATGACAAATCCAATCTCATCTTCTCAACTAAGTGCCCAATTTGATATGTAGGAAGGTCAAATTTCGACCTGTATTAAGGGTGAAATGAGGCAACTATCCCACAAACATAATCGTTCACGTAGCGAACGTCTCATGTTGCTGTTGGGGATAGGGTCGTTATGAGGATTAGACAATCATTCGCGCCTCTCGGTCGGGTACGGTATGTGAGCCTTCAACTCCTGTAACTGCCTTTTGACTACTGATAATTCCAGTTCTAGCACGGACTTCTCGTTCTTGATTTTTACAACCTGGCGCTGACACGTCTCTAAGTCCTTTGCCACGGCCGACCTCTTGAAGGTTGTTTCGACTAGAGGTTCCGGAGCTTCAACTCCGCCAGTTGCCTTGGCACTTGGTCCCATGCTCTCATCAAGTTGCTTTTTGAGTGATGCATTCTCGATTTGCAACTGTTGTGACAGCTGGTAGCTGTCTTGGAGCTTCGTCAAGGCGTCTGTCTTTTGCCGCTGCAACGAGTCCGTCAGCTGCTGCGAGGCGACATTTTGGGCTTCGGATTTTTCAAGCTGCGCCTTTAGTGCCGACTTGTCACCGTCCATCGGATGCCTGCTCTCTTGCAATTCACGCTCAACCTTGTCACTATGCCGCTTGCTGGCTTCAAGTTCTGTTACCAAAAGAGATTTCGATGCGGAGATCTGTCTTACTACCTCGTCATGCTTCGTCATGATGTCGCGCAGTATATCAAAAGACGCTTCGTACGTTCGGGTAACGTAGGCCTGAGCAAGGTCATCTATGGGAGAACTCGTTACCCGATTCGAGGACTGAGGAGTACTTGAGACATGAGATTAGCTGGGATCCTTGAAGTGATAAAGAATATATCTTACCTGGTACTAGGGTTGCGCATGTTATCGGCCCTAATGTGTGGGAAATGACGGAAGTCCATGCTTGTTATCGGACTGCTGGCAGAGCTTTGAGAACCAGAGATGCTGGCCCTTGGAGTAGGTAACGAGGCGCTTGTTATTTCGACTTTGTTATTGTAAGGAACGTTGCTGCTGGTAGTAGTGCTGGCAGACTCGCTGCTGTCAGGGCCAACCCGATACTGAGCCCGTCGGTGAGGCGAGTAGTAAGGGCGCGTGTTTCCAGTAACGCCATTTTGAATTAAAATGTTGCCCTTGGGTACATTTCCTTCGGGCACAGTGCCACTAGAAGCATTGTCATGGGGTGTTCCGCTTTTGAGAGCTCTGCGAATAAGATCATAACTGTCAAGAGAATTGCCAGCTGTAGAAGGATCGGGAGCTTTGCCGTTGATAAAGATACCACCGCATGCATCGCTATCCCAAGAATTGCCACCGGTAGTGTTGCCGGCTGAGGCTTCAACACCGGGATTGTTATTAACTGGTACATCTTTTTGAGAAGGACGACTACCGGAGACTTCATCTTTGTGAACATGGCCGACTAAATTATCCACAGTCTGAGATCTTGCAGCCGCAATATCATATTCGGAGTTTCTGACTTTTCCGAGCACAGACCGGAACCGCCGTACATTTGGATCATCACTAATTCTGTGCGGGCTTACGCCAGAAATCCCTTTTGGTTCACCCGCCCAGGCCCGAGAAGTGTCCTCTGCAGGGTTCACCTTCGATTGCCTCCTGCTATTGTATTCTTGTCGCACCTCTTTCCACCGGGCACAGAAATCCTTGACCGCGAGACGGAAATCTTGCTGATCATGCGTGGTTTGGCGTTCTAATATTTGGTCGATCTCCCAGTTGCACCACCGTTCGACCATTGACCGAGGCTGAGCCAAATCCTTGCCTGTCTCGGCCAGCATTGACTTCTTAACTAGATCCCAGAACCCAGTCTTGTCGCCTTGCTTGTAATCCGCCTTGTGCCTTGTGCAGATCGTGATCAATGCCAACTTGTCCGTCTTAGAAAGACCACTGCACCGCTTTCTTTTGGCTGGTCGGTCTGCTGGCAAGGCGGGTCGTCCATTCCATGCACGTGTTGGCTCTTCATGGAAGATAAAGCGGTGGTTGGGTTGCGCTTCCACCGGAGTAGCTACACTGGGCTTTTTCACAATCGCATCATTGCTGGATGTTATCGGCGGTGGGAAGAAAGGTGGGAGGACCCTTTGAGGGTCCCCTCCTATGTGAGGTCCATCATACCGTTTAGGTAATACGTCTTCGCGGATGATCTCGCAATCCATCTCGCTTGTTTTGACGCTACCAGCTCCAATGGGCGGGGCAATGTCAGAATCCGGAGGACTCTTAACTCGGGGAGGAGAAGTGTCGGCTGAGGCCATGGTTTCTGTTCGTCCGGGGCATTGGTGAAGACCAGGTGCACTGCGAAATATCCTCTTCTATATCAACTGAGGTCAAGACGCGTCAATCCCTCCTCTTATAAAGTCTGTCAAGTTATCAAGGCGTCGCACTACTTTATCGGAATCGCCATGATCGAGCGGACCAAGGAGATCGATGATTCGATATGAAGCTCTACAGTAATTACGCCGCGTAGTTTGTATGACACTGACCTGGATCAATAATAGAATACGAGAGTACTGTAATAAACGCGTATTAAATACTATTACATACCTCGCCACCAGTGGGATCGGTAAATCATCTCTCAAACAGTTCGCAAAACACTCCCGTCAACCACGCATATACCTCGTAGGCCATTCTCAGGATGCTGGAAACCGCATTGTCGTCGAGTACGGAAGTACAAGGCGCTCAATTCCAAGGGCGAGTATATATTCGTCAAGGCGAACGTGAGCTTGATACGCGTGGTAGACGAGGTGTACGAGGAGATCAAGGCAAAGGAGAAGGCTATCAATATACTATTTCTCAGCGCAGGACTTCCCAATCCCAGCACGGATCGCAGTGGTATATTTCTCTAAGGCGCATCCGCAGCAAGTGCGGAGCAAAGAAGACCATGCTAAGTACAGGCTACAGAAACATCCGAACACTTCTACTTGCTGACTGCCTTCGCCTTCTACTCCCGCTTCCGTTTCATCGCCAACCTCCTCCCTCTACTCCAACGCGGTGTCGCTCTTCGCCGCGTCGTCACTGTTGCATGAGGCGGTCTCGAAGGCCCGCTGGATTCCAGCGATTTCCCAGCCCGCCGTGTCCCACTTACCGCTATCCGTGGCCATCTCTGCACGCTCATAAGTCTCGGGCTCGAATCCGTTGCGAAGATAGCTCCGGAGGTTAGCTTCGTGCATGACTTCCCTGGCGCTGTGAACACATCGCTTTTTGACCGCATGGAAGGCATAGTGGGCGTGGTTATGAGAGCATACGTATATTTGCTGGGCCGCTGGATATGTGTGCTGATTAAGGAGTGTGGGGAGAGGTATTTGTATTTTGCGACGAGCGCTAGGTTTCTGCCGGTGCGTGCCGGTAGTGCCGGTATCCCGCTGAAAGATGAAGCCGATGTGGGATGTGGGATAACTGGTAGAGTTGGAAGTGGGGTCTATTCGGTTGAGTGGGATGGTGCGAGTGCGTCTTCTATGGGGCAGAAGCTGTTGGCTGGTTACCGTGATAAGGGAATGGTGGAAGAGATTTGGCAGCATACGGAGAGTGAGTTTAAACGAATTACTGAACGAGACGAGGGTTTATGAGGGTATGTCCATGTTGCGTACAGTTTGAAAATTAGTATTATCTAAAAGATTCAAAATTACAAAAAGTTGAATATCACGTTTAACGTCTTTATGATGGAAAGATGAGAACAAGAACGAGTGTGTAGTGAACTATGGATCGCATCATTACATCGTTACATCGTTATTAAGATGCTACAAGTCATCTGATGGGTCGATTGTGCACTGCAAGACATAAGATATTCCAGTTGTATCTAACGTCTTTATGATATAAACATGGGGTAAAGGGCGAGTATATAATGAATTACGACCCACATCACTTTATCTCTATTAAGATGTTATGATTCATTCGATGGATCAATGATGAAGGAGTAGAGTCAATGTTCTAGTACCATTTCGCTAATGTGGAAAAAGAGGGAAACGTATGCCTCGTCTTGCTCGAGCGCTAGGCCATTCGCTGCACAGACCACCATAATCTTGTCACGAAGCCCGCGGTCGTTGCTGGGGGTGGATTGATACACCTGTCATGTGTCAGTACTGTATAGGTAGATGACATCACTTTTATTTTTATAGTACCTCTCGTAGAGTCACCACAAAATCTTCGCTGTGGACGGAGGGAGAGAACTTAGATGCAGCCAATTGCTTCAGGCCAGGAAGGTTGTATTTGTCCGCAACGGAGTAGACAAGCGCATTGTTTAGCGCTTGGGAGCGCTCGTCTTGGGTGTGATTTGAGGGCAAGGCAGGCGAGTCAACCAACTCTTCCTGGCTGTTTGTGGGGGATCGAGTCAGCGTATCGGCGTCCCGACCATTACCACGGTCATCATAATCGTTGGTGTAGAAATATATTAGCATCCGCTCGATTGAGTTGGGATCGTCGTCGTCCAGATAGATCTTGCTGGTGCTGGCCTCCTGCTACTATTAAAACCCTCCTTGTAGTAACTCAAGTAGCGTGAGAAACTCACAAGAAACGCTCCATTGCCAGCTACATCGAAGAATCTGGATTGAGAACAGACGACACTACGATGGACGTGGAATTCCTGCCCTCGACAGTAAATGATGAAATCAGGGTATTGGCCAGATTTAAGGAGGTAGGGATTGCTCGTAAAGATAGCAGAGTTATGAGAGTCAGACATTGTGGTAGAATGGTGGTTGGGCTGCTATTCTAAGGGGAGTCTCTCGATGTCGTATCGTAGGGGGAGAAGGAAAGATAGAAATTGCCATGAAAATATCTAGTATAAGTACAACCTGTCGGCGCGGCGACGGCATAGTGTCATTGACAACGCGTCAAACGCTGGAAGAACAGACACCAAAGCTACCTGGCGACTGTTGTCTCTAGGCAGCTATTACTGAACAGAAGTATAGCTGTCATAGCAGAAACATGAACAGCTCAAGACGGATCATCTAATCTAGCTGGAACGACTGGTCCCGATGGTGCATTAGCCAACCCTACAGTGGTGGGCTCCATCCTCACAGACATGGACATGCCATACCATAGCTGACTTTCCACAAGCATTGATCACGTTGATGCTTCGGAAAGGGCAGAATTGGAGTAAGCTATTACAGATTGAAGTTCAGCTGCTCTAATGGCGGTCGCCTATACTCTAACCGCCAGAGCCGATAGACGCGCCTCTTTGAGCCTATCAACATTACTCTAATATTTGCGTATACCTCTGATAGATTGTCAACCTGTGTGCTTCACCATGACCCTTAACCCCCTTCGTCCAACTGTTTATAGTGGGACTTTTGTCCATTGCACGGCGTGCGATGAGCTAGAAGTGCTCGAGCATGCTCTCGTTGGCGTTGATGAGGATGGTGTCATACGTTTTCTAGAAAAGGATGTTCCAGCAACCGGGAAAAGTGTAGATGATATCGTCAATGGATGGGACTTGGGTAAACCAAATGGAGATTGGAGGCTGGTGGCCTGTAAGATAGCCGGCCGAAGCTGGTTCTTTCCTGGTTTTATCGGTATGTGAAGGTTAATCTTTAATCTCAACATCCTGATACTTTATTTATGTTTGGAAGACACTCGGTCGAGAAATAAAGGACTTGCCTGATAGTAATCCGTCAAAATTTGATTCAGGCATGTGTTTCTTGAGAGCCTTTACTATGTTCCGTCTGGGGTTATCAAAGGTCACAGTTGCTGAATGAAACCTGCTGCTTCTGACTAAAACGCAAATTTTCTTCTGAGATTCTTCACCGCCATCATACTTCATCTTGGATTCTTCCCAGTTTTCATGAAAATACAACCAGTTTATCGTCCACAGCTGTCTTTTTACTTTATGGCAGCAATTTCTGGCTTTCCGGTGAAACTACTCTCCAGATGCTGTTTATTTGCTAGGAATTTCCGTGTAAGCCACTTGTGCTGATAGTGTTTCAATCATGCTACGTTCTAAATCGATATCTAGATACACATATACATGCCTCTCAATATCCTAACTGCGGCATCTTCGGCAAAACGACCCTGCTCGAATGGCTAGAGAAATATACTTTCCCCCTCGAAAGTTCCCTTTCAGATACCACCAAAGCTCGAAAGGCCTACTCTCGTTGCATTTCTCGCACCCTGTCGCACGGCACCACTACCGCAGCATATTTCGCCACCACCCATGTTCCTTCCACTAACATCCTTGCTGACGTTTGTTTGGAAAAGGGGCAGAGAGCCTTTATAGGACGCTGCAATATGGATTCCGATCTACACCCATCATATTATAAAGATGCCTCTTTCTCGGCTGCTGTAGCAGATACGCGCGCTACTATCGACCATATTGCCTCCATTGATCCCTCAAAATCACTCATCACTCCAATCATCACTCCACGCTTCGCGCCTTCGTGTACCTCAACTATGCTCTCTGAGCTTGGCGCCCTGCATAAAGAAACCAACCACCCCATCCAAACCCATGTTTCCGAAAACCATTCAGAGATCGCCCTCGTTGCGAAGCTTTTTCCCAATAGTAGTTCCTATGCTCACGTCTATGACACTCACGGCCTTCTTACTCGGCACACGGTGCTTGCTCATGCTGTACATCTGACACCTGATGAGCGCATACTTATCAAGCATCGCGGAAGCAAAGTCAGTCATTGTCCCGTTAGTAATACAAGTATCTCTTCAGGGTTGTGCCCTGTCCGTACCCTGCTAGACGAAGGTATTGATGTTGGGCTTGGCACCGATGTCAGTGGTGGGTATAGCGCCAGCATTCTTGTTGCTGCGAGGGAGGCAGCGATGGTGAGTCGTACTATAGCTGCGTTGGCAACCGAAGACGAGGATAGAGATAGGCAGAAGCTGAGCGTAGAGGAGTGCTTGTACCTTGCCACGAGGGGAGGAGCAAAGTGTCTGGGTTTAGAGGATAAGGTTGGGGCCTTTGAAGTGGGGATGAGATGGGATGCTCAAATGGTGCAGTTGGCTCACGCCGAAGAGAGCCTCGGGGAAGGCATGTCCATGAAAGATGAAGGGCTCGTGGAGCTCTGGGGAGATGAGACGTGGGATGAGAAGGTGGCGAAGTGGGTATTTTGCGGGGATGATAGGAACACGAAGAAGGTCTGGGTCAATGGAAAGCTCGTGCATGAGCGCTAGCTTTGGCGTTGATACGCACGGCTTGGAAGTCTATGGTATGAGCATCGAAGTTAGGGTAGCTGGTAGGAGAATCTTCCAGGAATTCTTAGTATCTTGTATCCAAACCTTTTGATTGTTTCTTTTTCGATATGGACTACTTCTGGATACAGTAAGTCTGAACCCCCGCTAGTGCAGACACGTCAACACACTTCAACTCTACCTTAGTGGCCCATCGAGAGACATCGCAAGCGTTGTGAGACTGCTGTGTGTTAATTGTGATAATACACTAGTTGTTTTCAAAAACTTACATATGAGCATTTTTCAATATCATGAAATCACAATATCTTAAACTCATAACTTGTTACGAGACTGCTACTGGCTACTGGCAGGGCTACCGGCTCCGTCACCACTATCGAAAGATGTCTTTCGATTATGCCTTCGCTTAAATAGAATAAATAGCTCTATATATCAGTAGGTAGCCAATACAGACACACCACCTAGCACTGCTGACACACCACCCACCACACTGCTGGCACACCACCCGCTCTCACTAAGCCTAATAGGGTAATTTACAGGGTTCACCGCGTTTATTGTTTACATTTCGCCATCCCTCTCCTCCACCAACCTTCTGCATTTGCATCCACCTCAACATGTCTATGTAACTGCTGCCCCCTATGGCAGGCCTATACGAGTACACCTTCATTGATCTTTTGATCAAGGACATAAACAAGCATGCGAAGGATCAAGGCTATGCGGTGACGCGCAAGCGAAGCAAGCGGTCGAAGAAAGGCGTCCTCATGAAGACCTGGATACGTTGCGATCGAGGCGGTGAGGAGGATGCAAAGGGTCAAATTGGCGATGTTCCGGCCTTCTACATGGGCAGTTTTCAGATGTAATCTAGATAAAGATCGATTCTGAGCATGCAAAAGATATGTTTCAGGTTTGAATTTGCAGTGGGAGAACGTCGAGAAAATACATTGAATTTGGTGGTAGACAGGCGCAAAACTATGTATATCTCATAACCTTCTCGTGATCTTGTTGATGTTGTTTGTTTACGGGGTCACTGAACCCTGTAAATTACCCTATTAGGCTTAGAAGGGTTCACCTAGCACTCGGCTAAACCTAGCAGTCGGACAGCCCTATAGGGCTGATAATCCACATTTCATATTTTATTGCTATCAACGTATAATTCTTCATCATATCAGCAAAACGATGGCAGCCACCCCCCCTATGTCCTTTATACCTTCTGAAGATATCGAACTTTCACAGGAAGAGCGCATAACGCTTGCTCAAGCCCGTTGGAATGAGGCTACAGCAGCCAACGAAAGTTCTTCCAAAGCAAAACTCGCTCGTCAACATGACATACAGATCCTTCCTGCAGTGAGCTGAACATTGCATTAGCAAAAAGCCTCTTAACAAGAATTATTTGTATGAGAGCGTAAGTCAGCTATATCTGAACAAGCTCGGCAACGCTTAAGCAATGTTCAGCCCGCTGCAGGAAGAACCTGTATCAAAGAGTACTCTTACGGATCAAATCAATGATCGAAAGGCTGCTTCTGCACGCAATCAGCATTTTCAAAGACTTAGCCTCGAAGAAGAAGCAGCTATACGTGACTGAATCCTACGTCTTCAGGCTTGAGGCTGATCTTCTCATGTGAAGCAAGTACGTTCGATAGCTAAAGAACTACTAATAAAAAGAGCGACGATAAGTCAGTCGAAGTCAATTGACCTTAGAAGTTCCTGAAACGTCATTCGCAAATCAAAACGACCTCAGCTCAACAAACAAAGATGTGAAATAAGGAGGTCAATGATCTACTACGTCTAGGCCCTGAGCTCTTCACTTCGACATCAATGACAGCAAGCTCTAGACAAAAGAAGAAGAAGCAGCTGATAGTTAAGCTACGGGTTAGGCAGCTGAAGCTGAAGCGAAAGCAGGATCAGAACCAGAACCAGGACCAGGACCAGAACCAGAGGAATAACAAGATATCTATAACTGACCAATCAGAGCGAGGCATGCGTATCATAAGGGCCCCAAAGAGGTCCTATTAGCTACGTAGTTCACCTAAAACGAATCGTTTGAAGCAATAAAATATGAAATGTGGATTATCAGCCCTATAGGGCTTTCCGACTGCTAGGTTTAGCCGAGTGCTAGGTGAACCCTTCTAATGAGAGCGGGTGGTGTGCCAGCAGTGTGGTGGGTGGTGTGTCAGCAGTGCTAGGTGGTGTGTCTGTATTGGCTAGCTATCAATATATTTAGATATTCGGTTTTTTTCTTCTTTTTTTCTTCTTCTTCATTTTAACGTGCTTATGCAGCCAAAGGCTATGAAACACAGCATACTATCTATGTATATAGATACACATAGAGTCGTACTGACGATGTATGTAGTATGGAAAAGCTCTCTGCGTGAAACAGACTCTTAGAGCTAAAAACCACACTGTTGTTTATGATAGTAGTCGCTGTAACCTGAATCCACTTTCCATACCCAGTCAGATGAGCTCAAGGAAATCCTGCTGCAAGCAGCCGACTCAAAATCCTAGACAGTATATTCTGTGAACCAGTTGTACATTGTGCGATAAAATGGGCGACAAAGAGCTATGCTCGAGGTTGCGAGCTGGCCGTGCGAGTAACAGATCACGGGCTCCGCGTTATTGTGAATGCTGATCACTTCGACGTGAACTTTCGAAATTGACTGTATGACCACCAAGCTGAGCGAGCTAGGTGAGCTTTGATCTATGTATGTGAAAGCTGGCCACTTCGACGTGGGCTTCCGAGTTTGCTGCGTGACCATCTAGCTGGGCGAGCTAGGTGAGCTTTAGTCTATGTATGTGAAAGCTGGCCACTTCGATGTGGGCTTCCGTTCGCTGTTTGGCCACATGGTCATCTAGCCACATGAACTTGTTGTTTGTGAGCATCGCGACGCGATGCTCGGTCTATGTATGTGGAAGCTGGCCACTTCGACGTGGGCTTTCGAATTCGCTGCGTGGCCATCTAGCTGAGCGGGCTAGGTGGGCTTTGGTCTGTATGTATGTGGAAGCTGGCCACTTCGATGTGAGCTTCCGTTCGCTGTTTGGCCACATGGTCATCTAGCCACGTGGACTTTTCGATTGGGTATGAGCTCAACGCGTGGGTAAAGCGCTGTTACTGCTCTGTTGTTCAGCTCTTCTGACAAGCATAGCTTGCAGAAGGTTCGTAGCCAGCACCTCGTACAGGTAAATTTCGTTGCCGGCCGACATTTTCATGATACAATTGTGCGATAATTTTGATTTTGCAAAAGAATTGTTAGTTATACGGTACATGATCAGCGTATTACGATGTCACAACAATTGCAAGTGCTAGAGAAAGGCCTCTAAGGTAAATCATTCACCCAACAAAGCCACGCTATCTGCTTCCTCGCTTTAGTCAAAACCAAACATCAACAATCAGGTCTCCATCTCGGCTCCCTCAGTGGTTCAAGCCATAGTCTCTTCATGTCTCTTGAGGTACACCAGTTCCGGTCGAGCATAGCAACCAAGAATCAATAGAGAGATCCGCCAGAGACCGAAAAGACTATCGTCATATGCGAAACCTGTGTCGTTTTTTATTTTTTGCCGAGAGCCTCACCAAATTTAGTGGCGAATTTTCAAAAAGTGCAAAAGAAGAAACCAAAAATACAACCCCACTACCCCCCCTTATTTTGCACTTTTTGACTAAATTTGGCGGTCTCGACAAGTCCTAAAAAGCAATACTGGTTTCGCACCCAACGGTACTACATATGACGCATTGAATATACTACATATGGAGCACTGGGTATACTACATATGAAGTATTGAACATACTACATATGAAGCACTGGGGGGGCAGTGGGATCGATCATACAGCTCTGGTTCTTATTTTGCAGATTTGCCATTAAATTTGGTGAGGCTCTCGGCAAAAAATAAAAAACGACACAGGTTTCGCATATGACGATATTATCAGACCACAGAATGCCTGATATTCACAAGGAGAATATGGCCGCGGGCATAAGGAGTGTTTTTGAGAGCTCGAAGTACTCAGATCTTACTATTCGGTGTAGAGGAAAAGAGTTTAAGGTGCACCGTATCATCCTTTGCCCAAGATCTACATTCTTCGCCGCGGCGTGCGATGGAGAGTTTCAAGTATGGCATTATGATATTCTGGCTACCGCAGATGACTAACAACAATAGGAAGCCAAAACCGCGCAGATAGCCTTGAATGATGATGATCCGGATACCGTTGAGCGGATGTTATCGTATTTCTACACACTCGACTATGAAGACAGGAACAATTTGACGATGGAAGAACTTGGTATCGATAGGTTCGGTATACCTAGTGGCACAGTCTCTGCCACTGGTCAGCCTGAGGCTTTTTCCGAAGCCCAGCCTCTCCTCACCCACAACATATTGGACGTCGACAATGTAGACGTCTCGGAATCATACAAAGTAAAAGCAAGGCATCTCGATATGCTGAATGACATTTCGGTGTATGCCATTGCGGATAAATATGATATTCCCACCCTAAAGAAGCTAGCAGAAATCAAATTCAGAAGCCTAGCCTATTCTATCTGGCCTCACCACGATTTCCCTGCAATTGTCAAATCAGCATACGAATCAACACCGGACAATGACGAGGGACTTCGTGGTATTGTCACGAGTATCTGCGCAGATCATATTGAGGATGTGCTCCTGCTCGAAGGTCCCAATGCTTCAGAGATGAGGGACATTGGACAACTCGGCTTTGACATATTGAACATTGTCAAGGAGAATAGCAACAAATCTCACGAGCAAATCTCATCGGCTCTTGCGATAAGTAAACTTCAGTTGCAACAAAAGACCGCGGATGTTAAAATGCTCGTGTATGATAGAGAACGTTTAACGGAGAAATTACAGTCCTGGTCCGAGAGCATCGAGGACATTTTCGATAATGCTAAGAACGTTCATCGGTGCAGGCACTGCTCAGCCCAAAACACGGGTTCCGGAGTTTTGCGTTTCGAGCGAGTGGATCACCCAACAGAACTTCGCGCGATTCTTAGATGTGGGGTATGTCGTACTAAACACTCTCTCGACTAAATGTGAAGGGCTTGGTATCTCATGGTTTTGCTAGCTCCACTCGAAGGGCTCGATTATATGGCGTGAAAATCATCTCTTGGTGTAAGAATCACTTGCCAGCCGAATTCGATCATCTTGGCTCTAGCAGGAATTGTGCTTCGGCCTACTTTGATAATACATAGACAAACTAACACGCCTATTAATCAGCTCGGCCATATTTTCATTATAGATAGGCGCTAATCTGCAACATTGGCAATATTCCTGACGTTTCCCCTCATGCTAACGATCAAACTCACATGGTTCACCTCCGGTTTCTCTTATTGATCTCCCTGCCTGAAGAATCTTGAAAGCCAGCTCAACTGAACAGTCTATTCCACGGTGACCTTGGCTTGGTCTACTCTTGCGGATGAAAGAATGCAGATTTGCGTCTTTCTTGTTAACAGATAATCTAGATCGTCAAGACACTGGCTTCTTCCTACTCTTGCAGTAAGGAGTTCTTGATTTTCAAACCGTGAAGAATTCTCCTAATCAACATATAGACCTAGCACACCCCTTCCAACCACTACAACACCACCCGCAAATGCCACCAAAACCACTACCCCAAGTCATCATATCGACAGACATCAGGTGCAAAAAGTCGGTAGACACCAATCGGTACCCATAGGCAAGATGTTCGTTCTCTTGAAACAGGACAATCATTCGCTTGGACTCGAATACCAAATTTGTGCGATAAGAAGAGTAGGGCTTGTTTATACTCGAAATGTTACTTAATTTGAAGAAACAATTGGGTATTGTTTGTTGTCCACTCTCACTCTCAAACCCTCTTCGAAACCACTCTATAACTTTTAAAACTCACACTCCTTCTCGAGTTAGCCAGGTCATCTCTACTATATGTTCCTCTGTTCTACTTCACTTCCCGCCGCCGACTCAAACTATAACTGATTGCTGTTGAAATATGCTATACATACCTGAATAGGATTGTTCCAAAGTGTGTTCACATTTTGGCCGATTCGTAAACCAACAATTGCCCTTATGCAATTCTACGCTTCGCCAACGAAGCATAATTCCCGCCTTATTTATTATACTACAGCAATACCTGACTTCTCCACCCTCACCACCACCCACGACGACAATCCGCATAATTAGAAGTCAAAGTTAATTCTAGGAAATCCCCTTTCTTCACAATCTTAGAAATACACAAGACCAGAGGTGCGAAAATCGACATGATAGCTTCTCTTCAGAGCTCTCAGTAATGACAAAAGCCACGACCTTTTGTTATTTATATCAATAAATGAGTTCTCACACAAAAATCGCAAGTATCATGATTAGCAACGCAGTTGCTTATAGTGACTGATTTTGACCCCTTTTCACTAGCCTGCGAAAACCTTATTTTAATTCTTTGTAAAATGGTTGACTCTTTTATCGAAGTCACGAAAGCTAAATCTATTACAGTTAATCATTCGATTTTCAATGAAGTATTGATTTTTCTATTCGACTTCGTGTTTACTTTCGTACACTGCTTCACTTCGTTCTTCATCGTTAGCAGCGTGCTTTTACCTTCTGCAACATGCCTTCTATATCTTCTAACAGCTATGTGTTTGAACACTCGTCATTCGCTTCATGATTCACTTCATTGTTACGATTCTAGCCTTCGTCTATTCTTCGTCTAGTCTTCGCCTGATTTCATTCTAATCGAACCTAGCGAGAATCTGACCTATAGATGATGTCATGAGAATTCTGCATCATATGTGTAAGGCGTCAACCCAATCGAGCCTAGCACAGAGCTGAGAAACACACATATAAGTTGAGTTCTTTTCTGTAGATACTTTTCTTTCTTAGCATTTATCTATTAGTTAAATGACATCTTTATGACTCGCTCTAGATCGACTTCTAACAGTAAATAAATGCTAATCAACTACTCTGCTATCGACGTGTAGATGATACGAAATAATCTACTTCTATTCAGAAAATTCGCAAGAAATTCTTTGAATTACTTTCATCAAAACACATCTTCAAATTTACTCAAATTTATTCAAATTTATCAAATCAATCACTCAACTTTATCACAATCAAATCTATCTATCTATCTTTCTCACAATGACATGCAACTTCGAATCAGTCAAGTCACGAACAGCTCGTCTGCTTAGAAGCATTGCTAGTAAACAAGTTTCTCTCATTTCTTTCGATGTTTCAGTCGACATCAAGAACGTCGATATCTTGTGAAACATCAAGACAGAAGAACAGCTTCGTCAATGAGCTTATGATCAGTCAAACGAGATCATCAAAATGTTGAACAAGCTTAAATCTCAACGAGACACAACTTTGAAACTCAACGAGCAGTGAATCGTTGTTCAAGTTGAACATGACAAGAGATTGAATCAACTAGAAATCAAACAGATGATCATAGACATTCTGAAAGAGACAAACAAACGCTATCGAGAAAAGATGTTGCATCTCAAGAATAAACTTAAAGAAGTATCACATTCAGCGAATCAATCTCAATTTTGTCAATCTACTGAATCTCGAGTTTCTACAAAATCTCTATCTCGTCAATCTATCGAGAATCATACTCGATGTGAATCATTCACTTTATTCAATAATGATCATCACAAGTCTTTCAAGTTTTTGAACTCATCTGTATTCATTGACGAAGATGAATCAACATGAAATAGCTGAAGAATCAAGATGAACGACAAGCTTCAGACAAATGTCAATCACTTTATCGATGAGATTATCTGCATTGTTTATGTGATATCTAGACTAGAAGATGACGCTGCTGAGCATATCTTCGCTTGACATTGTCATGATGCTTTGCATTCTTACATCTTGATCTATGAGCTATTTGAGCATCTGAAAGAAATATACGATGAACTGAATAAAAATCGAAAGTGTCGTTGCAAGTACAACGCTCTGAGACAAGCAGACAAGTCTTTCAATGTCTTCTACTTCGACTTTATGAAGCTATTCAGCTATCTCGATTATGACAATTGCACTCTGATGAATGATCTTCAGAATAAAATCAATAATCATCTGCAGAACGCTCTATCAATCTGTTCAAAGAACTTTACTTCACTTATTCATTTAAGAATCTTTCTTCAGAATGTTGATAATAAACAGCGAGTCAACTATCAACTACACAGCGAACGTTGCACTATCATCGTCAAAGTCATGATCATATCTGATAAATGCATTGCTACTTCATTGTCAGCAATGATAACTTTGATAATTGAATATGTCAAGTCAACTATCTTTTCTATCTTTGAGTCAGTCAGATCATCTATTGTCTGCTATATCTGTAAGATCTCAGATCACTTATTCAAGAACTGCTTTCAGAACAAGATCAACATTTTGACATTTCATGCATTTACTCTTCGTTTACATGAAATCATCATTTCGAAGAATAAAGAGAATGAGAAAATGTCTTCTTTTTCAAAGAATAGCAAGATAAAAAACTAGAGACTTTCATCAAAGATGCAATGAAAGATGTGTTAATTTCTTCAACGATGAGCATATCAGATGATTCTTTTGATTTTGAATCTTTGACTATTGAATGTGTACTTTCTAGCAATGAAATTAGTTACTCATTGAAGTCATTGATTGACATCGAAGCTGCTGACTATTCATTCATTGATGAAGTGATTACGCAGATTGTTTATGATCAGTTGCAAATCAAGTCTTTGACTTTGATCAAAGCGAAGTCAATTCAAGAATTTGACGATCATTATGCTAAGAAACTCATTACTCATGTCATTTATTCAAATCTGACTGTTCAAGATCATATGATTGACATGACTTTTATGTTGATCACTCGATTAGATCAACATCAAATGATTCTTGAAAAAACATGAATGAACAAAATCGATCTAGTAATAGATATGCAAATCAATTTTCTTTGATTTTCGAATTTCATTTCTAGTCAGAAACTGATTGTTCTACTCTCAAGTCATAAAACAATCATGAAATAAAAGAGCTTGACTTCTATTTATATACTGAAAAGATCATTTATTTTCGCTATTTCTCAACTCAGTCAGAAATCACTTTCTTTCAATCAGTCAAAAGAGAAGTTCATTAAATTGATCAAACAGTCAAAATCGCTTGAAGCAGTTTCGTCTAACGTCAACTCTAAATCAACGTTCAGTCTGAAATCAGCTTTCAGTTCAATCAACATATTCATGATAAAGACAGTCGTCTATAGAATGTTAATTAAATGATCAGATGTCAAGATCTTTGCTGTTATCATCTTGAAAATCGATTGACTCATAACTACAGTCAAAAACAAGTCTGAAGAAGTGAATCTACATGAGCTTTCACACGTCAAGATTCTCAAGCAAGTCAAAGTCAAGCTTCTCTCTGAATATCACGACTATTTAGACATGTTCAATCGAACAATAATTGATCAGCTATCATCTCATCATTTCTATAATCACAAGATTAAGTTAATTAACAAGAGAACATTTTCTCAAAGCAGATTGTATCAGATGTTTGATCACAAGCTTCAGAAGATAAAGAAGTATCTGATTAAACATCTGAACAAAGAATTCATTTTCTCTAACTTTGCTTCATACATTTCGCTCATTTTGTTCATTGAAAAAAAAGACGATAGTCTGCGTTTCTGCATTGATTATAGAAAGCTCAATGCTTTGATCAAATGAAATCGCTATTTTTTGTCATTGATCAATGAGATTCTCGCTCAAATACAAGAAAGCAAATATCTGACTCAATTGAACATCATTGTCGCGTTTAATAAACTGCGAATGCATTCAGATAGCGAAGATTTGACTATCTTTATCACTTTCTTTGATTCATACAAATATCATGTAATGCTCTTCAAATTAATCAACGAATCAATGTTCTATCAACACTATATGAACGACGTGCTGTTTAAATATCTTCATCAGTTTTGTCAGATTTATCTGAATGACATTATCATTTACAGCAAGATTTTGAAGAAACACAAGTGACATGTATGATTAATCTTGAATAGACTACGAGAAGCTGATCTACAGATGAACATAAACAAATGCAAGTTTCATGTTCAAGAAATCATCTTTCTAGAACTATTAATATTCATCGAAGAACTGAAGATGAATTCACGAAAGATACAAGCAGTAGTGAAATGATTTACACTCAATAATCTCACTCAGATGCAGTTCTTCATTGACTTCTGCAACTTCTATCGATGCTTCATCAAGAACTTTTTGAAGATTGTTCATTCAATAATTTGACTCACTCAAAAGAAGATCATATTTGAATAAAATGAAGTCTGTCAGATCATCTTCGATCATATGAAGAGATGTATGATCGAGACTTTTATACTACGTCACTTTGATCAAACTTGTGAAGCTATTCTTGAAATTAACTCATTCAACTACGTCAATGATGAAGTTCTGTCTCAATATGATGATGAAGATGTTTTACATTCAATTGTCTTCTATAGCAAGAACATGTTTTCTGCTGAATGCAACTACGAAATATATGATAAGAAACTGCTGATCATAATTTAAGCTTTTGAACATTGATGACTTGAATTGAAGCTGATCAACATTTCTATCAAGATGTTCATTGATCATCAAACGCTCATCTCATTGATGAAAGATAAGAAGCTGAGTTGATGACAGATGCATTGAGTTCAGAAGCTAGCTGATTTCAACTTCAAGATAATGTATTGATCTGATAAACAGAACATTAAGATCGATGCATTAACTCGTCAAGCTGACTTCGTGCCTAGAGATTTCAACGATGAATGCATTCAATATCAAAGAACTACTATTCTGACATCAAATTGAATGAAGATCGCTGATTTAAAGAAGAATAATGATCAATCAATTTATAAACAGATTCTTGAGACTAATAAAATCAACGAGAATTGTACGCTACTTCGCGAAGCAATAGCAAGAGACAAAGCACAATGTGAAGATATCAAGCTGAAGAATTGTCAAGTTCAGAATGAAATTTTATACAAAGACAGTCAGCTATGAATCTCATTCAATGAACTTCTGCAAATGAATCTGATTCATGAGATGCACGATCAACTCTCAATAAATCATCTCAATATTCTTAGAACGATGAAGATCATCAAACGAAACTACTATTGATCATCTATGCAAAAAACGATAGATTGATATATTTGAAACTGCTATGTATGTCAACGTTCAAAGACATCAAGAAATAAATCAAATGACTTGCTTCAATCTCTATCTATATCTGAACAGCGATGACAGAACATAGTCATGAACTTCATTATCAATCTATCTGATTTGTACAACTACAACACTATTCTGACTGTCATCTGCAGATTGTCAAAAGAAAGACATTATATCTTTTGCATCATTGATGATGAAGATATCACAGTTGAAAAGACAGCTGAAATGTTGCTTCAATGAGTATATTGAACTCATGATTTATCAAGCTTTATTATATTCGATTGAGATTCTCAGTTCATCTTCATTCTCTGAAAGTTTCTTTGCAAATGACTGAGCATTTCTCTTTGATTATTCATTGTCTATCACTTTCAAATCAATGATCAAAGCGAACGAGTCAATCAGAATGTCAAGCGATATCTTCGTTCTTTCTGTTCATATATGCAGAACGACTGATCTAAGTGACTATTCATGATTGAGTTTATTGATAATAACATCTTGTTCTCAGTCATCTTCTTGATTCTCTTCTTCATGAACAAGAATTTTCATTCTCATATGAGCTTCAACTCTGACATCATCAAGTATGAAAGCATTCGCGAACGACTGCAGATTGCTTGAGTTGAAGATATATTCAATCACATGAATAAGACATTGATCTTTGCTCGTGAAGCTCTGATCAAAACACAAGAACAAATGATGAATCAAGCTAACAAGCATAGAAAGAAGATTAATTACAAGATTGAATCAAAGATGTTTCTGAATGAATGAAACATCATTACAGCGAGATTCTTCAAAAAATTGAATGACAAGATGCTCGACTCTTTTCAGATCATCGATCTCGTTGACTCATTCTATAAATTGAAATTATCTGAGACTATGCATATACACGATGTATTTCATTCAGAGCTTCTTCATTTCATCATCAATGATTCTCTGTCTGATCAGAAGAATGAATCTTCGAAATCAATAGTGATAAATGATGAAGATGAATGAGAAATCGACGATATATTGAACTCTTGACGATATCGAAGACAACTTCAATATCGAGTCAAATGAAAAAGCTATGACAACGATCTCAACTGATATAATGCTGACGACGACGAGTTTATGAATGCTCAAGAGATGATTGATGACTTTCATATCAAATATTCAAGGAAAGCGCACTAAGAAATAACATTCATGCGAACATGAACAGTCAAAGAAAAAGAGTAATGTTACGATTCTAGCCTTCGTCTATTCTTCGTCTAGCCTTCGCCTGATTTCATTCTAATCGAGCCTAGCGAAAATCTGATCTATAGATGATGTCATGAGAATTCTGCATTATATGTGTAAGGCGTCAACCCAATCGAGCCTAGCACAGAGCTGAGAAACACACATATAAGTCGAGTTCTTTCCTGTAGATACTTTTCTTCCTTAGCATTTATCTGTTAGTTAAATGACTTCTCTATGACTCGCTCTAGGCCGGCCTTTAACATTCATGGTCTACTTCATGATCTACTTCATGATCTACTTCATAGTATCTTCATAAATACTTCATAGCACATGCTAACTAGCTCAATAGAAAGCATTCTTCATGTTAGAGGTCGGCCTAGAGCGAGTCATAGAAGTGTCATTTAACTAATAGATAAATGCTAAGGAAGAAAAGTATCTACAGGAAGAAACTCGATTCTTATATGTGTGTTCCTCAGCCCTGTGCTAGGCCCGATTGGGTTGACGCCTTACACATATGATGCAGGGTTCCAATGACATCACCTCTAGGTCAGGTTCTCGCTAGGCCCGATTAGGATGAAACCAGGCGAAGGCTAGGCGAAGGGTAGGCGAAGGCTAGAATCGTAACACTTCATGGCTCGATATCGAACGTTCTACCAAACTCCCGACCAAATTCCCTACCGAATTCCCTACCGAATTCCCTACCAAACGCTCTACCAAATGCCCTATCAAACTTCCTACATGCTTCAAATCATGCGTCGGTCGGGCGCATAACACACGTCAAACAGTGCTTCAAACAATGCTTCCTACATGGCTCTCACCATGATTCCCTACCGAACAGCCTCCATGGCTCCATTCATGATTCCCTACCGAACAGCCTTCATGGCTTCATCCACGATTCCCTACCGAACAGCCTTCATGGTTCCCTTCATGACTCCCTACTAAGCACCCTACATAGTCAACAAATCGTTTAGATAGATGGTTAAATAGCTAGTTTGATAATCAATGAATTAATTTATTTAATAATTTAATAATTTATTGAACCATGATGCTTGAAGTTGAAAATGTTAATAATGTAGGTATTTGAGCTCGCATGACTAAAGGATTCAAAGTGACGCGGGGGAAATAGTTCTAGAGTGGGCCGGGCTGAGCTTCCCGAAATGTCAACGTCTCTAAACGAGTCTTTCATTCGTGTTTTCTACGTGCATAACCTCTGTCATACATGTATTGAGCAAAGATAGATTCTGAAATAGGCAGATTAAGCTCGATAATGTGTTCTTTTGCTGATTTGTTTCTGTTTTCTCGTGCTTCTACTACATAATTTCATAGAGAATTGACCTTTTCAACTAAGAGAGCATAAGATCTATCTGATCGCGAGACGTCTTCAAAATTGCGTTGATCAAGAAGCTTTCGATTGTTATCTTCAGCTTTTTTCTTTGCATCTTTGACTATACGATGCACTGTATTCGGCTTGAGATCTAAAGATTTTCCTATAGAAAGTAAAGAATTTTCCGAGATCTCGCTCAGGACCGTTGCTGCAGATCTAATTGTCGAAGGAATTTGCTGACGATCTGACTTGCTGACTCGCGAGGCTTCCGTTTTAGCTGTTCCCTTTGTAAATCTCTTCTTACATCCGCAATTTGTAAAGGGTGGCAGAGACAGATTTTAGCGCTTTTAGCGGCCAATATCCCGAATATCCGTTTAATCTCATGTCCCAGATTTGCGTCACTTTTAGCTGAGGCATATCCATAAAAGCGTCAATATCCCCAACATCCCTAGCATTCCTAGCATCCCCATGAGCGCAGTATGCGCCTTTATCGTTTGATTCAATAAACACGACTATTTTGACATTTGTAGCATTGATACGTAGTTGCAACGTTGAATAATTAATGGTTGATTTGACTATCTAAATAATAGCTATTTAATATATGCGTCGGGAAAGTCAATGGGGAAGTCAATGAGGAAGTTAATGAGAAAGTTAATGGGGAAGTTAATGGGTAAACTAGAGGGGTAGGAAGCCATGTAGAATGGTTGGTAGGGTCGTGTTTGAAGCTTGATAGGGAACAAATTTGATCCTTGATTGCGAAGCAATTCGAAGCTTGGTGAAAAGTCATGTAGAAAGTCATGAAGGGAGCCATGTAGGAAGCCATGTAGGGAGCCATGTAGTAAAAAGGTCAGTAGATGACTCGGTCGAAAGGTCAGTAGAAAGCTTACTAGTAGAAAGGTCAATAGAAAGGTCGATCGAAAGATCAGTAGGAAGCTCACTAGATGACTTGGTCGGAAGGTCAGTAGAAAGCTCAGCGAGGGTGCTTGATAGGGAAACATGAAGGGTGCTTGGTAGAGAGTCATGAAGAGTGCTTGGTAGAGAGTCATGAAGGGTGCTTGGTAGGAAGTCATGTAGGAAGTCATGTAGAAAGCATTGTTTGATTCGTGTTATGCGCTCGATCGACGCGTATTTTGAAGCATGTAGAATGTTTGGTAGAGCGTTTGATAGGAAGCTCAGTCGGTAGCTCAATAGGTAGCTCAGTAGGAAGGTCGATAGAAAGGTTGGTAGGAAAGTCGGTAGAAAGGTTGGTAGAAAGGTCGGTTGAAAGGTCAGTAGAAAGCTCACTAGATGACTCGATCGGAAGGTCAGTAGGAAGCTCACTAGTAGAAAGGTCAATAGAAAGGTCGGTCGGAAGGTCAGTAGAAAGGTCAGTGAAAAGCTCAGTAGAAAGCATTGTTTGAAGCACTGTTTGACCCGTGTTATGCGCTCGATCGACGCGTCTTTTGAAGCATTGTTTGAAGCACTGTTTGACGTGTTTTGTGCGCTTGATCGACGCATTTGATAGAGCGTTTGATAGAGCATTTGGTAGAGAGTTCGGTAGGGAGTAGGGTGGCGAGTAGGTGAGCGAGTAGGTAGACGAGTAGGGTGGAGAGTAGGTGGGCGAGTAGGGTGGCGAGTAGGTGGGCGAGTAGGGTGGCGAGTAGGTGAGCGAGTAGGTAGACGAGTAGGGTGGAGAGTAGGTGGGCGAGTAGGGTGGCGAGTAGGTGGGCGAGTAGGGTGGCGAGTAGGTGAGCGAGTAGCTAGGCGAGTAGGGTGGAGAGTAGATGGGCGAGTAGGGTGAAGAGTAGGTGGGCGAGTAGGGTGGCGAGTAGGTGGGCGAGTAGGTGAGCGAGTAGATTGGCGAGTAGGTGGGCGAGTAGGTGAGCGAGTAGGATGGAGAGTAGGTGGGCGAGTAGGTGAGCGAGTAGGATGGAGAGTAGGTGGGCGAGTAGGTAGGCGAGTAGGTGAGCGAGTAGATGGGCGAGTAGGTGAGCGAGTAGGTAGACGAGTAGTAGGCTGAATGCGACGAAAGCGCGATTCAGTCCAATGACATATGAACAAACGCAGATTCAGTCCAACGACATATGAAATGATCGCAGATTTTATCCATAAAATCTGATCACATCCAGATGAGCTCAGCTAAAATCTCGACTTTATCCCGCTTTAAGCGACAAATGTCCCTTTAGCTAAACCCAATAATTCAGTCCACTTCCCAAACTGCGGATGTATGAGACATGATAGAGAGTGTGTAATGAGGTAGAATTAATAGTAGTTCTGTTGATTAGAAACGTGGTTTGTTTATTTACTTTCCGGACTCGGCCTAAAATTAGGCCGCTTATGCTCGGTTGACACACTAAAAACTAACCCGAGAGTAGAATAACTGTAAATACCTACCGACCTTACTTTCTATCTTGATTCGCTAAGGTAAGCAGAGCTAACCCGGTAGAGACTTAGCGACTGTGGCTAACCCGAAGAGGCTTAGCCGCGCATGTCTAAGGTCCTGAGGCAACTTCGGCTTTCATATACGGACTCTCATACCACTGCCGTATCGCACCATGGCTCAAGCAGACCCACTGCGGATTGCACACTATTTGCATGAGGCTGCAGATCAAATAGGACTTTTCATCAATTTGCCCGCAGTATCCGAGGCGCCGACGTTGCAGAGAATACTTGACGGGATCGAGGGCCTACGTACTGATATAGCACGTCTTGATACAAAGATGGCTAATCTTGATTCAAAGATCGCAGTCGAGTAAGCTCATTTCTGAACTTGAAAATCTTGAAAGCTCATACTCATATGAACAGAGCATATAATACGCAAGCACGCCTCTACAACTCGTCAATCAGTAGCTTTCATCAGCCTTTAGAGGCCATAAAGACCACAGCAGAAATCATACCAGCCATCTTCCCAATCAACACATCTCAGCTTGCGACCATGCAAGGTACAAAACTCTCATGAATAAGAATAATAGATCATGCTAACGAGTCTTTAGCTGATCAGATCCTCACTTTATTGCGTGCCTACAACCTACCAGAAACCGGCACTGCGAACGAGAGAAAGCTCAGATTGAGACGTTTCATTGGGATAGTACGAGAGGTTTAGCAGAACACATGAAGTACAGAGAAGGGGTTTACAGGGAGAGATATCTATCTGCAGTATTACACAAAATCAAGCCAAATCAAGAGAAGGAAAGGGTTATTCAGTACAACCACACTCTACCTCCCCATCGTGCGCGCCTCTCTTCCATCACATATTTCTCTGCTCAATGAATGGCAATCATTGAGCAAGAGAACGCAGTTTTCGGCACTACAACCACGAGCACCACGGGTGCAACGGAATCGACTTCGCGATCGAAGATCGGAGACCGAAGCATCGTTGTATAGAATACCGTCAATGAAGAGCAGAGCAAAGACGATGCGTCATAATCAAACAGCACAGACACTCTCACCAAGAGTTTACTCGAGCGTCACGCGCTGGATAGAAGCTATAGGTTCATTACTGGTAATATAGTGTCAATTTTATTGTTTCGGCGGCGTGAAGTCGTCGTGTAGTCGGCGAGCGGTTTTCTCCCCCAGAGGGTTTTGTCCGTTCGATACACATAGCATAGTTTCCCCCATGGGTCGGACTTAAATCGATGTCACAAGGGTGTATGAATTCAAATCAAATTACACAAAATCATGGGCTTCAAAAACGGATCCCAGAACACCGGAAAGTAAATTCCGAGTGTAAAATCTTTATCTTATCACAACTGTTTTACAACGCTTCATTGCTGAAACATATGTAAAATCACAGACATTTTTATGTTACAATCATCTTATAATTAAATTTGTTGTCCACTCACTCTCATTGTTGACTGGCAAATGTTTCATATAAACCTCCCTAGTCACAGGGCTCATGACCTTGGTAGCGCGCTTCATATCAGTATTTTAAATACTTGCCCTCCTTGGTGCCATTGTCCTCCTCAGATTTTTCTTTTCTTCGGTCTCCTCCATAACAGGCAGCATTCCTTTATCCCTCAGCTTTCCCAGAAACTCCTGCCCGTACTTATAACCCACCTGATAAATCTCGTCGAACTTCGCAAAATCCAGCGTCCCATATGCATCTATCGGGGGACGCATATATAAACATCCTGGCGTGGTTTTGGCTCTTTCCAACGCATCTACGCTACTGACGTAAGCGAGCCGGGCTTGGATCTCTGAGAGGGTTGGGGGGTTGGGATACGAAGAGAAGGGGTTCCAGCGGTTCATTAGCGCCCAGGCGCCAGAGAGGGAATCGCCGAAAGTTTGAGGAAGATTGTCATCTAGGGAGCCCACATCGATGGCGAAGATGACGTCCGCGCCTAGAGATTTCATATGCGCAACTGTGAGGTTATCGACGTAGCCGCCATCGAGAAGCATGCTTCCTTCATCGCACATGGGAGGGATAAGACCTGCTAAAGACATTGATGCGCGTACGTAGCGCCAGACATAGCCGGAGTTGTGGAACTCTGCGCGAGATTTGCTGATATTTGTCGTATTACAATAAAACTCGAGCCAGAAGTCTTCGATCTGGGATTTTCCAAAGGTTTTGAAAATGCCGCGGTTGAATTCATGACCAGTGGTGTAGGATGCGGATGGGTAAGTGAGATCAAGAGCGAAGCGCCACATGCTGCCCATTCGGCCCGCAAATTTCTTTGCCCGGCCATACATAGGTACCACGTCAGCATCGCGAGCATAGAGGGCGCCGATAAAAGCACCGATGGATGTGCCACCGACAATGTCGACGGGTATGCCGGCTTCTTCGAGGGCTCGAATGACACCGACTTGGGAGATTCCTCGTGCTCCCCCTCCGCCGAGTACAAGCCCAACAGACTTGCCACAAAGACGCCGTGCCAATCTGTGGAAGTCGCCCTTGAACGGCGTTTCAGCTGAGTACAACGGAGTCTGGCGTATTCTCCTTGAGGTATATTTCTGGATTTCAGCTTGTAGTACTTGCACCCGTTGCTTTAGGGCTGTGCCAAGACGCTTTAGTTGAGGGTGTACAGGCTCCACGTTATTTCGAAACGCCATCTGAATATGATGATGACCACCGTTGATCCACATCCGATTTCTGAGCCATCTCCGCGTAAGACCTGGTGGCGAGTATCTTTCAACATGTAGAAGTACCAATTCCTTCCTTGCGGTTGTCTTCATTCCAAGTAAAAACCTTTCGTATTCGCCTATACTCGGCGAGCCTTCAGCAAGGCCAACTAGAAGAATGCAGTCGGCCTGACTTATGCATGTCTGCGTCCAGGGAGAGTTGACGTTGGTATCAGCAATGTAAAGAAGCATACCATATCGCTCTTCAAGGTCGGCAAGGTACTGCGAGAGCTTGAGCTTACCCATCCTTGAAAAAGCATGCCGTCCCAAGTGATTAAGGATGGCGGCCTGATTGAGGGATGCCACTCCGTTGACCACGCCAATCTGAGTCAATGCACTCATTAGTCTGCTTCCGAACTCTACTATAGGGACTCCGGCAGTGACAGGTAGAATAGCTATTGTGCGAAGGTTCAAAGTTGACGTGACGTTCTTGTTTGCTGCCGTATTCGTCTTGTCTTTGCCTTGCTCGAAATATGGATCCTCGATCAGTGCTCGCATTCGCTGAGCAATGATTTTAGAGATCTTAATGGTGATACCTGGATGCTCTAAAGCAAGACTATTGAATAGAGTCTTAGGAAACTTGGCTAGCTCGGTATCGCGGATGGCATGCAGTGTAGTAGGTCTTAAAGACTCAGTCATAACCTCGAGCTCACCCACACTCTCACCCTGCCCATATTCACCCACAACCCTCATACCACCGTCATCACGCTCCAAGATCGCTCGAAGCCGCCCATTGAGCACGATGTAGATAGCGTCACTTTCGTCGCCCTGGTGATGGATGACCTGACCGGCGTTTACCTGCACCCATTCTAGAGCAAAATCAATGTGTAGGATAAGTCGAGGAAGCAGGCTGGTGAGACGCTTGGCCATGGTTAAGAGGACAACGGGGTACCTCTCAACAATGCGCTCTAAAGCCGCTCTAGGCAGAAAACCAACATAGACATCTGTCTTGGCTCTAACGTCTATGAAAGACCTGTAAGACGATATCGTACCTACATACCCCGCAAGGCCACCAGGCTTGATCAAAAACAAGCTCTTCCGTGACTGTGATTTCTTTCTGCTCGTAGACGCACCGCGCATTGGAGACCGTCGCGGCGTATTGCTGACGAGCCGTTTGAGGGGCGGTAGGAGGTGATCTGAGTCTTGCCCTGGCATGTCGCTCGAGAGTGGCACACCATCAATGTCATTGCCCTCTCCGGGGACGCTTACGTCCAGAAAGCCATCGATAACATAGTAAAGTCCTGGATTCCTCTCGCCCTGCTCTACAAGCACAGCATCTTTGGGGAAATAGACGATTTCAAGTTCATCGCGTGTTTCTTCAATGAGCTGATGGTGGCCCATAGAGCCTCCTGGGCCGATACCAGACACAGAGTTCATAGATTCCGAGTCGCCGTCACCTGAGCCATCGTAGGGATCCATGAATCCGAATGCATTCGTGAAAGTGGCTTTTTGACGTTGAGCATCGTATGAGACCATACGTGGAGACTGCTCCACTGATTCTGCAGGCCTTTTCATAGCATCTTTTGTGCTCGTAAGTCCAATGGCTTTCGTTATGCATTCAAGTATAGATATACGGAACATTGCGTCTTCGTCTAACGAGTCTTGCCGATGGAGTGGCAAACCGTTGGGGGTTGGTGAAGTCGTGAAGGGAGCATGGTCCAATCTACCCGAGGGACTCCCGTATTCTCGGGCCTCGGATTGCGAGGTTGGTCTCTTATCTGGTATAGCAGTTGACATGGTAAGGTTACCAGGATGCCTTGCTCCAAACCTGGAGACCTGGATATTTGTCAGTAAGTCGCCAGCGCTGACCCCAGATCGTGCATTTGGCGATGCTGCTTCGTTCAAATCAGGTGCTGAAGACTTGTTCCGAGCAGCTGCGGTCCTTGCTTGTGTCGCGATTTCTCTCCGTAAATTACTGCTTGAGCGCCGTCGTTTACCCGCTCCTGGGTTGTGTAACGCAATGCCTTTCATACTTTCCTCCTCACGTCCCAAGCGTTCCTTTTCTCGCGTAAATTTTTCTTTTAGTCTTTCCAATGCAGACCCTCGCAGGTGGTTTGGCAAGTCATAGCTCGTGTATTTATTCATATGACGCTCGGTCCGGAGAACCTCTGAGGTCAGTCCGAGATATGAATGTGCTGTGGCGAGTGTAACACGTTGAAGCCGTGTAAGGATGACTTGTACAATATGTGCTGTGGCTTTGGGATAGACTCGTGTGAGACGGTGAAAGGCAGTAGCAGGGATAATTGCAATCGTCGTATCTACTGTCGCCCTGGCGACTATATCCGGATGTGCAGACTTTAGTGCGCTAGGTTTTCTCTGTTCTTGATATCTCTTATGGTCCGATCGCTTGTGTCGATAATTGTGTGAGCTTGAATCGAGCGAAAGAGGTGGTACGCTTGGTAAATGACTGCGGCTATTCGGGACTGGTAAGTGGTCATTGTTGTTGGCGACTATATGCGAGGGAGTCCCTGGAGTTAGAACAGGACTCGCCGCCCCAGAATGGGGCGTGACCCCCGACGAAAATCCTGCGCTGGAATAACCAGAAGCCATTCCAGCTTCATCCTCAACATCATGCCGTAGCTTCACATCCTCTGTAAACAGCGACAATACGGAGAATAGAGATGACATTGGTGCTCCATTCTTGACGTCTGTAAGCAATTGGTATCCTTGATGGTCTCCGTCAGGATGCTCTTCCTCTTCTTCCTCATAGGAATGTCCGCCCCCACTAATCCAGGCCTCGCCGCTCGTAGAAGCACTTTCCCTCTTCGATTTAACAAATATTTGTACCAGCCCATCCACTACAAGACAGAAGCCCTTTTCTTCCTCCAACAGCAATGTTTCTCCAGCAATAAGCTTCCGTGTTTGCATCGTTCGAGTGAGCTCGTGAAAAACCGAGCGTTCAACTTCCTAACTATCAGCCATGCTCTTTCACCATGTACCATATGTCCATTGGCTTACGGTACCCGAATACCTTGATTGCGCTCAAGAATTCGTCGAGGTAATTTGCCAGACCTGGTTTTGAGTCTCCGTCTTGCGTATCCGGAAACAGCTCAATCAGTGGCTCTTTCCGTTGGAGTTCGGGAGGCAGTCGAGCATACATGTTTAGATATCGATATCTCACAATCCAGGAAACCATAGATGCGAACGCAAGCACTATGAGCATTCTTGGATGGTGTTAGCTTACAGACGTGGCACTACGCACATACCAAACCTACAAGGTGGTCATGTTCATGGTAAACGTTAGACTGGTCGAGAAGAGCGTGAAAAGGATCGTGGGTAGAGTGATTGTGGTAAAAGTAATGATCCAATAAAGGACGCCCGGTATCACTCGCGCCATAACGAGTATCAGGCGACCGAACAAGCCTAGCCATGAGCTCGTCTGAGATACTTTAGGAGCTTCTGCTATTTCAAAGGCATGCGAGGGAGTACTGCTCGTAGCAGTACTGGTAACAATGCTAAGGAGCGAAGTCAGGGCACTTGAGGTCGTGGGCCAGTTCGCGTTGGAAGCGGCATCCATGGCTATATCTGCTAAAAAGTTTCATCCTATCGCCCCGCACGTTAAAAGTTGTGATGACTTGCGCGAACTAATGCTGGTTTGCATTGTTGAGGTGAGAAGCACATCTGTTGAAGAGTACTCCGTACCTTATCAAAGTGCCTATCAGAGCGCTAATTCGACGCACGCCGATGCATGTCAACCGTATTTAGTCAGCAGGGCTTGGCGCAAAGTCCGTTCTTGCCTCAGGACCTCAGACATGCGTAGCTAAGCCCCTTCAGGTTAGCTCTGCTTACTTCGCGAGCTCAATGTAATTGCAGCTTCCGTAGTAAGCAAAGCGCTAACCCGCAGGGGCTTAGCCCCACACTTCTGAGGTTCTGAGGCAAGTATTGGTCCGGGGACTTTGGCTACTACTTGTAGGGGTTTCCCGAGCAAAGTTTTCTTTTCTTTTTTTCTACAGTCAAGCATCGAAGCATTATTTCCGTCACCTTCTACGGTTCTACCTGATGTTTGACCCACCCTAACTGTATCTAGCCTACCTCCTAGATCTACCCACTATACTACTACTATTACTATGCCTTCTGAGCTCTGACTACTAGTTGAGACATGCCACCCCTCTACAACACTTTTTCTTCACGACAGTTTCTGATCCTAAATGATAGTTCTACAACGCCTGACTTCAAAAGTTTCCCACTCACCTTGGTATCAAAATGCAGTCTCTGCTCTTCATTCATCCAGCCATTACCGCTGTTCCTCTTTCACAGTGTAACTTGGTTGCGCACACGCCTATCTCCTCGCTTTACAGATACTCCACAGTCTCAATGTCTTTGCGTCCAAATTCTGAGTATACTCAAGCTGTTGGATGTGCCTGATCAACTGGGATAATAAAAATCTCGCCTTACTCTTTTATACGCGTGCGTTCCTCCTTCCACTGGTATTCTAGTTCTTTCCTGGGACTTTTGGTGTCCAAAATCAATGGTCTGATAGCACCCACAGCAAACGACAAAGAGCCGGTCTTTTCCCGCGGAGTCGGTAAAACTTGCTGGTAGATAGTTCTATGTTTTTCATGTCTTTGCGTTGGCCTTATTATGTCGACATAGACTAGCATGTCTTTCTTCTGGAAGGATTTTTCGTTCCATCTGTCACCACATACAGCTCGGGCTTCACCAAGTCCTACCGGTGTAGAGTTCTCGAATTCGAAGGCTTCACGTATTTTCATAGAGAGCAGTCCAGCGGGCGGTATGTATCTGATATAGAAGTTGAAATATCAATCGAGACTGAGGAATTAGGAGCGAACGAGATTCAGTGTAGAATCTATGGTTTTAGGGTTTGAAGAATGTCACTCAAGCACAAAGAAGCGAAATCTAGTAGGATGATGGTATTGATAAGTATAGGAATACGATTTGTAGAAAGTGAAAGCCGAAGCTAGATTAAACAACTAGATGAAGCAAAGCGCTTTTGGGAAAAAGGGAAGCTCGACGAGAGTATATGGCCAGAGTCATGATCACGGAAAAGGAAGCAACGCATGTTCTAATTCTAGATGGAGTTACCCTCAAAGTAAGTTTTCAGATATAGAATTTCTCAAGACTCGATAAACAATAAGTAGATGATCAGAGAGTTTCTCTCCAAGGCATATTGCTATATTTTAGGCACTGATAAATGAAATGCCCAGCGATTGTTCGACGGAACAAGGACTGAAAGGATTTGAAAGACCGGCAGATGGCGCATGCCAGGAACTTATCAAAGACAGTTTCAGGCAGCTTATGACGTGAGTCCCGAGCACGACTGTGCGCAATGTATCTTATTCCGCACTGTGTACGGAGTACGATATGAGGATGCGCAAGGGTTGTCAAAGACGCGCTCCAGTCTCGCTTGTCTTGCCACTGTGGCTAAAATCAAGGCTGCGACAAGTATGACATCAGCCGGCAGAAATCCTACTATGTTGGCTCGCGTGCTTGCAAAACATCTTTCAATTTTCCTGCTACAACCGATTCTAATCACAATTCGAAAGGAAACCACACTCACTTCAACAATGGATATCGTGACGAAATTGTTTTCTCTCAACCTTGACGTTGAGCCCAACACAGATACCTTGAAGGGTCTCTCGAAAACCCTTAACAGCGCTGGTACACTACCTCCAGTACCCGTCCTACAACTGCGTTAACTGACTAGTTTTCAGTCCTCTCACTCGCAGAAAAACAGAAAGCCTTTGAGCAATATGCCGATACAGCAGAAGGCAAACGGTATATCGCTCAGGCCCCTGCGCCCACGCCGAAGCAGAAGAAACAAGTAATCTGGCAGATCACGGAGGCAAAGATGAAAGAGCTAGAGTGGCAACGAGCACAATTGATACGGTATCAGAAGGAGCAGATGGCAAAAGCGAAAGCGGCCAAAGCTAAGGCGGGCAATGCACCGAGGGCTCCTGCGCCAAAGCTGGGCCCAAAGGGAACGAACACCCCAAAGGTAAGTTCAGAGCTATACCTCTTCAGAAAGTGCATCCATATCAATCGGAAGAACTTCTCAGTCTGACAGTTTGCGTTTAGAAAGCACAATCAGTAAATGGCGCCCCACCAAAGGCACCTCAAGTAAATCGAATGCCCAAAAAGGCCTCATCAGTCAACGGAGCTGCTTCAAAGGCTCCACAAGCTAACGGGGTTCCAAAGAAAGCACCTCAGGCAAACGGCGCAGCTTCTAAGGCGCCCCAAGCGAATGGGAAGACACCACAGGCTCCCAAACTCAACGGTGCTGCAAAATGAACCGTCTAGAGCACAAAACACGAAGCAATCGTAATGTGATGGTATTTGCACGATAGGGAAAAAGTGAGAAGCCTTGGATATTACGGATGTACGATAAGAGGCGATTTTGTTGTGCGTATTCTATGTATAATTTGCTAGCGTGGGTGTTGGTGAAAGGATTTCATGAGAATGCCATTACCATGATATTTCAGGTTTTAGTACTAGCTTCAGTGACTGCTACCTATCATCTGCTTTTCGAAGTTCTTTGAGCGTCATCAAGCTCTCATTTTCTCACCATGATACGCAATCTCATCCAACAGCTGGACTGTTTCTGCCGGATTTGCTATCCAAGCCGTCGTACAAGCTAATCTTGCCTGCGTGCGGCTCCGTCAGCCTCTCGAATCATGTTTTGGTTGCAAAAGAATCATACCTTGAAATCATTTGCCCCAGCAGAGAGAAATTGATCGCCTACGTGAAGAGTCTTGCTACCAGCGATGCCGCCGAGGTAGCGTTGGCAGGACAGGACACCCCAGGATTTGTCGCCAATGTCAACAAAGACATCGCTGCCTCCTATCGAGGCGATATTAGAAACAGTTGTGGGGCATATGGGATTCCACTCACCATTGAATGCACAGAATGGTATCTTTTTGGCTACAGGCGACATCTCAACAATATGTTGGGTGACCAACACCGTCTCCTCGAGCTGCTCCCGAGTAAACTTCTGGGCTTTTGGCCCTGTCGCTTGAATTATCCCTACAGCTCGTTCTTTCCGGAGTATTTCTGCTGAAAGCTGCATGTTATTCACACATTCAATCAGCGCTGCTTCTGCAACATCAAGCAATAGCTGGATGTTTTCGTCACCCCACAGCTTCATTTCTTCAAGCATCCACTTTTCTCTTGGAATATAATTGAGACAACTCTTATGGGAAACGTCAAATTCAAAGAGGTAACTACTTTCACCACCAATGATAACCAACCTGGGTCCAACAAGTTTCTGCTCTTCAACAGCAACTTTGACCGCGTGCAGAAGGCCGAACAATCGCCCATGGTATTTTGACGCATCAGTGTAGCCAGCTGCAGTGACGATGCCAACCTTTATCCCTCTTGAGAGGAGTCCTAGAATTCGTGGGATAACTGGATTATCTGGGTTCAACGACTCGCCATCATCATAGAGCGTTACATCCCCATCGAACGTCACTAGCTGGAGAGGTCCGTTTCGGACAAGCCCCATCACTTGTGCAGAATTCAAGATCAGACGGATGTCATTGAACGATGGAGGCACAAAACGACGTGAGCTGATCCTCCGACGGGTGTCTTGGTGCACAAACGCTTCCACGAGAAGCAAAGGAGTGAAAAAGACACCAACGCTGGGAACCAGTAGCTTCAATTTGGAACGTCCATGCGTGCCGTTCTTTTGATGACTGATATGATCATTGATGAGCACTTCTACGTCATGCATGATCTCTGCATAGCGCTTATGCGCTGTTGTTGCCATGTTGGAGAGAACACTGCCATGCTCGTCAAAGGTGACGGTAGGTTGCGAATGGAGGACGAAAGGAACTGCCAGAAGACCTTTGATCCATTCTATCAATTGATCTCGACGATGCGTCTTCAGTGCATACTCGACTCGATATCTGGTGGTCATTCTCGACCCAATCCAAGGCGAGCGAGATTGTAAGGGTTACGCTCAGGTCACAAGGACAAGATGGCTATATGAGTGGAAATGTGAGTTGTTGTATATTTACACTCATAAATTGGTCTACTCTTTCCCGTCAGTCTGTTTGCAAAGTCATTCACCATATTCGTAAGGACATAACCCTAACCTTACCTATGAATGCCCATGAACCGTTGGTTGTGGCTGATACCTGTGGCGTTTTACGCTACTCCCTATCGGTTTTTTGCGCTACTGCAAGGTACGATGATGTCAGATTTGTTGATTTCTTGATCATCGACATTACTACATCCAAAGTTCCCTCTTTTTTCTTTCCAGAAAGATTCTTAGGTATTACCAAAGGATGGAGAAGGCTGCAGCAGTCTCCAAGGCCTTGGCTGGGTCTAACTTCAACGCAGATCTTGGTGCTGGTCTTTCGACGAAAGTCAGACAACCTGAACCTCTCAAGTACGAGTACTCTCAGGCCTCACGAGCAGTGGGCTTGGGAGCCTATTTTCTGGGAGGATGCCTTGCGTAAGACTATACTTCTCGTCTCAAAAAGAATGTATAATGCTAAAGGCCGTTACAGAATCAATGCCTCGCAATTTCTCGGCGCCCCTTTGTATCTTATCAACCAGGATTGGTACAACGCTTGGATTGCGTTCACGAAACAATCATGGGGTCTCCTTACTATGAGTATGACCCAATCATGGGCTCCAACGATTATGAGGGTCAGTGGAGATAAGAGCGTGCGAGGTCAACTTCTGCAAACCCTGGATGGAAACCTACTATGCGACTTTCCGGAGAGACTGGTTATGATCGCTAACCATCAGGTAAATACCATCTATATTACCCCCAAGTGTACGCTAACATATCACAGATATATACAGACTGGTTGTATTTGTGGTGGATAGGGTACTCTGCGGGGATGCACGGCCGCATTTACATCGTCCTCAAGGAGTCTTTGAAACGGATACCAGTCATCGGTTGGGGAATGCAGTTCTCTCAGTTTATCTTCCTCAAAAGAAACTGGGAGAAGGACAAGCCTCGCTTGGCAACACACCTTCAAAAGTTCAACAAACCCAATCTCCCAATGTGGCTTGTGATGTTCCCAGAAGGAACCAATCTTGCCGATTCTACGCGCGAAAGAAGTAAACAGTGGGCTCAAAAGAACGGGATTGATGACATGAAACACCAGCTGTTACCACGAAGTACCGGTCTGCAATTCTGTCTACAGCAACTGCGAAACACAACTGAGTGGGTCTACGATTGCACCATCGCCTACGAAGGTGTACCCCGCGGAGAGTTTGCTCAGGATATCTACACTGTTAAGGCTTCCTACTTTGGTGGTCGGCCACCGAAATCCGTGAATATGTATTGGAGGCGCTTTGCGATATCCTCTATACCTTTAGATGACTCCCGGGCATTTGAGCACTGGCTCAGAGCTCGCTGGACCGAAAAAGACAACCTCATCGAATATTATTACCAGCACGGAAACTTCCCTGCTGATGTAGGTGTAGACAAAGGACCAGACGGAAACACCCGCCGAGGTGCTGGCTACATCGAAACCCAAGTCAGGCCAGCACATTGGTATGAATTTTTGCAGATCTTCGCGCCGACCGGCTTGTTTGCATTGATACTGTATTGCTTCTATGGTGCGCTCCCACAGAGACTAATTAAGTCGTTCAACAAACAGGCCGTCATTGACACTATCGATAGTGTCAAGCAAAACCAGCTGAAAGGGCCTGAAAAGAAGCATTTATCGGACTACGCAATCAACGCTTTGGTCAGTAATATTGGAACACAAAACACCGTGGCAGCTCAGAAGGGGTTAATAGGCCTCGCTTCAAAGGCGTTGGGTAGCGCCAATAACGGACAACGGAAAACACTGATGGCTCCCAATGCTCATCGAGCTCTCGTGGATGCAGCGAGTATGCAGATTGCCTCAGCCGCCAGGTCAGCCATTAAACCCGCTCAGGTCAGTCCGCTCAGAAAGCAACAACAGCAGAAGGGGAAGATACAGAAATCCCCCATCACACGGCCCAACGCTCCAAAAACCTCCGTAAACAGAGCTGTGAAACAGAAAAATGTTCCTCGAGGATCCGCTGTTCAGAAGTCTTCACCTGGAGCCTCGACCCCTCAGAAGTCGTCCATTAATGGGGCAGTGACCAACCCCGTCGCGAACAAAATACCTTTGAAGAAGCAGCAGCAGAATGGGGTGGCTCAGGAACCATCAGCGAACGGAACAGCCACCAAGCCCATCGAGAACAAAATCCCCCTAGCCAAACAGCAACAGAACGGAATCGCTCAAAAGGCTTCGTCGAAGGCCTCAACCCCGCGAAAACCTCCAAGCAGTCAAACCCCAAAGTCTTCTACCCAAAAATCAACCCCGCAAGAGCCATCAGCAAACGGAGTAGTTACGAAGCCCATCCAGAACAAAATACCTCTAGCGAAGCAGCAGCCTCCTAAGCCGCCGAAAACGGGCCCCAAGACCAAACCAGTCACCAACCCTATACCAAGGGCGGTTCAAGAGAAGAATGCGACGGCCTCTGCAGCAGCTTCAAAGCAAAGGGCATGAAACAGGACTCAGCAGCCGGGTGAATCTTGTCTTTGTTAGATGGGACGCACACCGGCAATCGGTTCATCAAATCGGAGCTATGACGTCCTGTCTGGATGTTGAATGCGATCATAATGCTAGCGCATGCTTTATCCTCAACCATCGGTACCTACGGGGTGGACTTGTCCCCAGCCGCTAATCGACGACACGTGGTTATGGAACATAGAACATACGTTAAGGTAGTCAGTTAGAGCAATACCACGGTAGCGTGACGAAGCGTGAACAATGGCAGAGAATGCAAAGCAGTGGGAGGCTTTTGTCCTATAGAGGTTTAGAGCACTACCTACCTTGGGATAGAGGATATGAAAACGGCCCCATATGCTCGGTCCGCGTTATACAAGCAGACTATCACCGATGACACCGACTTTGATGAGCTAACGGGAAACCTGAAGCTGATGTTAACGTCTGTTGAGAACAACTGAATTAATTCCCACAGTACCATGTACAATGGCAGTGCCTTCGATTTTCACATCCCCAAACAGATTGACGGACCCGTCGATTCCGCGATTCCGCGATTCCTGTCTCAACCCGTCACGATCATGCGCGTGACTCTTGAGCTACACAGAAAGCAGATAAGCGTCTCTCCGTTATATTCATACCTACCTACACATCTCCCGATGCCCCACCTTCCGCACTGTTACTGTTCGCTTAGATGAATGGCAGCTGGAGGCTGTGACCACACTTGAACATGAACGGCCCCCTCTAAGATCGATGCAAACCCACTGATAAAGAAGATCTATCCCATCGGGGGTCCCAAGTCCGACCATGAGCTGCCTGCCCCAGCTTATTCTGCCTGCCCTTCTTCAAGAACTTGGCCTTATCTCGCCGGTCCAAGTACTGCGCAACTTCGGAAGCGTTACGAAAACTGAAGTGAAATCCGCCAGGCATCCGGTGAAGTGCCAGGTAAGGTTGTGTAGCAATGGAAACAAGGACTGATGTGCATCCTTGAATCATTTCGTCTGGTGAGATTCGCTGACATCAAGGCTCCTCAGCCTCGATGTAGAGGACCCAAATACATCGGATGCTTTGTTTGCAGATAAGGTGGGTATTCGTACGTCGTGGTCGGGGTGGTAGGTACTGTAGGTAGTAAGGTATGTACTTCCAGGCTTACTGTATACGGAGTTTGACACGGTAAAGGAGGCTGTTTTCGCCTACGACAGTACAACACGGGTACCTGCACTCTCGCTAGTCGCTAACCACCAATGACCTCGAGGACGAATCGCCCGCAAATGGCTGGCATGTCTTAGCCTTAGTGAGTGAAAGGGTAAAGGGCCAAGCACCAGGGCAATGGATTTTAGCGAAAAAGACGGTGATCCCAATATGTAAGGTACGAGTACGGTACAGTACTGTACAACCTTATATCTGAAACAGCAGCAACTTCATCCCACCTTCCCCACCACCCACGCTCACCCGCGCCGCTCACCGCATCCCACTCTCCTACTTTCCACATTCTGTCTCCGCCCCCATCGTCCATCACAGGCCACATACGGAATACTCCAGCCCTACTGACAACAACCAATCATGTTGACGCACATGCATGCCACCCTTGGTGCCGACGATGACAATGGTGAACCGTCACACACCATCTGCACCCATCACTGCTTCTTTATCGCAACCTCCCTGCAAAGCTGCGTCGATGATGGACGTAGTGTGTTCTTTGCCAGGATGTTCGTGCCGGTCGATCCTCCGGAGTCAGCAGGCTGAACGGCACAGAATGCCACATCAGGAATACCTGCGATCCTTGACCACTTTCCTGCCTACATGCTTCACCACACTCGGCAGACCGATGACACTACGACGCAGTCGTGATGGTAGACAATCTTAGCGCCTTCGCCCCGGTCGTGTAACTGATGCAATGGTGGGCTATCATATGTACCTTGCAATTCTCTTGGCTGATACACCTCCCCCCTCGTCAAGGCAGTGCTAGCACCACTCGTTACTCGTACCTGCAGCTCATGCTCATCCTAATCTTGGGGCTAAGAATTGTACATCTTTCCACTTCAACGGATCCTCTCTTTTAGTCTCGTCGAATTGATATATAATGATCCATTTCGCTCCTTCATCAATGGCCTTGTTGGACATTGGTGCATTCACAGTCTTTATTCTTTTGCATTTGCGTCTGTTCAGTCCTTCTCTTCCTTGACTACTCTCATTATATATAATTAAACCACCTCGAGCCTTGCCTTGACGCCATAATGCGTATACATTCTTTAGCATTGGGAGCGGCGCTGCCTGCCCTCCCCGTCTTTGCCTTGGCAAAACCAGAACCTGGTCCTCAGGTTCTCAAAGCCATCAACATCTTTGACTTCCAATCTGCTCAAGGATTGCAACGGCGATCATCAGAAGATTTCTCCCATTTGGATTTACAAACCCAATCAGAATTGATCTATGGATCGCCTGGTGGTGGGTGCTCCACCGACTCCCTTGAGGGCTTCAGAGGCTAATGTACGATAGACCATGGCCAGCTGTTGCTTGCCAACATGACTCTCTATGCCCCGGATGGTCTGAAAATGATTATGATGGAACAATTCGAAGGACTCACCAAAGCTGTTGACTGCAAGGGAGCGGATGGAGCCATGTCTTTGACCTTTAAATCCGACGCCGCTTTTAGCTATGCGGTGAAGCAATGGAATTATATCAACTCGGCATCGGAGAAGAAATTCCTCCTAATTGCCAACCATGATGGCTGCAGTCCAGCTGACGAACGACAGCCGTACTAGTACGTATCTTGCATTCTAGTATCAAAGAATATGTGCTAACTCCATCACTAGCATCACGAACCTCGTGGAAGACCCAAAAACCCTCACCACCCATTTAACCTCCCAATCTGCTCCATGGTCGGAAGTAGCAGGCACCTACGAAATGGACTTTGGAAAAGTAATCCCCTACAAACGCCCCTCCTCCAAACGTGGCCTCTTGGGCGACATCGGCAGCATTGGCAAAGGCATTGGCGGCGCATTATCAGGCAACGTGGACGTCAGCAAATCCATCACCTTTGACGTTAGCGCCGGCACACCGGGGTTGGCTACTAACATCTTTACGGTTGCTAATAAGATCAAAATCGACTGCGTAAACTGCTATACCACCGGCACCTTCACCCTTACCGGCCACGTCTCGGTCTCCTTTTTCAGCTTAAAGTCGCTCACCCTCCAGGGCCAGCCCAAGAATTTCGTTGCAAACCTCCAGCTCACGACCACCGTTACTGCCGTCGAAAAAATAGACGCCCTTTCTTACAGCAAGGAGCTTTTCGCAGCAGGCATTCCCGGTGCTGGAATTGCCATTACCGGAATATTCCATCTCGGTACTACTATAAGCTATGAGGTCGGTATTAGTACCTCGGTCAAGGGCACCGCTTCTTTCGCCTACGGGCTCAGCGCCTCTGTCCCCGACACGGCGCAAATCACCGCGGATGTCCAAAACCCCGACAGCAGCTCCGCCACTGGCTTCGAAAATGGTAATATCACTCCCAACTTTGATGTTACAGCTTTGACTGCCTCTATTACCGCCGCCGCCTTCACCCAGCCCAAACTCGCCTTTGGAATCGAGCTTACCGGCGTCGGGACCTTCGATGTCGCCATGGTGCTCAAGCTCCCTCAGGTCTCTGCCACCCTCACCGCCGCTTACAACGAGACCGGACTTTGCAGCCAAACGCCCGGCTCCTCCAAAACTGGCGTCCAAGTTACATCCCTCCTCGCTATCGAAGTGGACCTGAACGTGGACGCCACCCTCGGCAGCAGCACGAAACCCAAATTCGCCAAGAAACTCTGGTCCCTCCTCAACCAGCCCCTTCTCTCCAAGTGCTTCCCTCTCTCCATCCCCGGCCTCGGCCCCGTCGGCTCCACCACCAAATCCACACTCTCGACCCCGACAACAACCGCGAGCCTAACCAGCTTAAGCAAGAAACCCGTCCCCACGGGCACTGTCAGCGTGCCCACCGTTTCGCCCATTACATCCGGCGTCAAGACGACGTATCCGGGGACGGGCAAGCCAGGGCCGACGGGGACGGGGCAGCATGGGACCGGAAAACCGAGGCCTACGCGTACGGGCGCGAGTTTGTCCGGCGTGCCGCTGCCGACGGGGAATGCGACGCTTGGGGCGAGGAAATTGAGGAATCGGATTAGGGTGGCGAGGGTGCGTGTTTAGAGCGTTGGAGTGGGTCTTGGGCGATTATGCGGGATGCTACTGGGTGAGTAGTTACAGGGTAGCTTAATAGTTAGGATTCACGACATGGGGGGATTTTGCTTCTTCGATTGTTTTAGTATTTTGGGGTTGGGCGGCTAGAGATTCGAAAATTGATGATACCATATGCCATGATACAGGCAAGCCATGGAAAGAAGAAGGAGAAGAGGGAAAGGTGGTAGCTAGCCTACTCCGTCACACCGAATAATCTTAAATCAGTAAAACCCGCCCCCATCATCGTATCCTCAGCTCAGCTCCTCTCACTTCCTACCCAAAACCCCTTTCTTGGCCCCTCAACCAACAACCGATGGACATCCGTACTCGCCGCCACCAAGAGATGAACGTAGTTGGAATCCCGCTTTGACGTTTAGTTTTGATTTTTTCCCGAAAGGGTTTTGGCGAAACGAAAGACGTGAGATACCTTTTCCATTTTTCTCATAATCTTTTCCTTATTTGCAACTTTTCCCTTTGCTTGCTTGTTCTTGTTCTTGGTTTTGTTTTTTTTGGTTCTTTTTTGGAAATGAGTTGTGAATTCTTCGAGTTAGATCTTTTGGACTTGTTTTAAAGAGGAGGTTCTGCTTGGCTGGTACGTCGTGCGCGTCATGAGTCTTTGCGAGTCTTGAATGCTGTTGGTTTTTTTGAGAAGGGGGGGGGGTGAAGAAGAAGCAGATTCTTGGACTTGAGATTCGAGCAGCTCTGACTACGTACGTACGAGTGAACCAATGGCTTGGGAACAGTACGGAGTATAGGTTATGATAGGGTAAAGTCGTGGTTGTTTTTTTCCCTGAATGCTTGCAATGCGGGTAGGGGAGCATGGGAGCGTGTTTCTGAACCGAACTTTCGGAGAATCTTGAGAAGGTTTGAAGATCGAGGTGAAGGTTTGGGTATGTTGAAGTGAGTTATAAAGAGTGGTTTACACCCATTGAACTCTTGGCCAATCAGGTCGATGCCAATTAAGCTTACTACGTACGGTAAGAATAATACCGTACGGCCGCGACCGAGGGTCTCAGTGCCACTCGACTTCTTTTCGAGTGTTCTTTGGCTTTCACATGCAATTCAACGCTTTCTTGACTTGAAGGTTCCACTCTCAACAGCAAATGCACCGTCATAGTGCAGGCGAACCTTGAGAATGCCCCGCCATTCAGCATGCTGCACCCCGCCGACGATCCGGAGCGCGCTTGTCGCATTCTCGTACAGAGAATGTACGAGGAAGTAACGGCCCGTTCGAATTGGATGACGACGACCCATGCAAGGCATGAATTGCCTCCGCTGCTAAGGTATTCTCGTTATTGCTACATATCAGCTCCTTTCTTTACAAATGCTGTTTAGGTGATCTCTTCACTCTTCAATCGAATAGCTTCAATCACTATTCTACGACACTTTCGAAATGCCTCATTCCCTGAAAGATGTGGCCTCTCCCACCAAACCCCAAAACAAGGGTTCCTGGACATCTTTCCTCAGAGTACGCGGCTTTTCTGACTGTTCTCTTGCTTTTGATCGTATCTAGCTTGCTAATCCTTCTCCAGTCAATTGCTTCCTTTTCCGGAGACCTCTCCGCTCTAGTGGCTCCGCCGTTCATCCTCTCCACAACTTCCCTCGTCGAATACTCTTCCTACTGGGCTGATCGACCTTTTCTGTTTGTCGCCCCCGTAAATGAGCCAGACCCTGCAAAACGTGCATTGTCGGTTCTCAAATGGTTCTTGAGCACATTGAGGCAGCGTACGGCATATAGAGATGGAAAGGTTGGTGGCGAGAAGAAGCCGTTGAATCCGTTCTTGGGGGAGTTGTTTGTGGGAAAGTGGGAGGATGCCGCTGGTACTACACAAATAGTGTCTGAGCAAGTGAGGTATGCGCATGGTTTTTGTATGTGAAATTGGGACAATCTAAGAAAGACACAGCCATCACCCACCAGTTACAGCATACTGCATTCGGAACAAGCAGCACGGGGTCCGAGTAAGCAGTTCCATTTGCTCCTCTGACACGAATGCTCACACGTATCCATTTGACAGCTGCACGGCTACACTGCTCCCAAAACCTCCTTCTCCAACACAGTCCAAATCAGACAATCCGGCCATGCCCTTCTTCACCTTGACAGATACGACGAAGACTACCTCATCACACTACCACCTATACATATCGTGGGCCTAATTTATGGCTCTCCATCCATTGAATTAAGCAAGAGCAGCTACATTCAAGCCTCCTCCGGTTTCACCGCCAAAGTCGACTACTCCGGCCGAGGATGGTTGGGCGGGAAGAAGACATCCTTCACCGCAACGGTATATCGAGAAGGACGGCCAAAGGACGTGCTGTACAGTATAGAGGGACAATGGGCGAACGCCTTCACCATCACCGACGCCAAAACCCAGCGCAAACTCGAAACCTTTGACGGAAACAAGCATGCCATAACCCCCTTTAAGATCGCCCCGCCAGAGAAACAAGATCCCCTCGAGTCACGCCGGGCATGGCATGGCGTCACCTCGGCCATCGTTAACGGAAACATGGATTTAGTGAGCGTCGAAAAAGCCAAGATCGAGCACCGGCAGCGCGAGATGCGGAAACGCGAGCGGGCTGATGGAAAGGAGTGGAAGACTCGGTATTTCGAAAAGGTGGCGGGTGATGCTCTGGTCGACACGCTGGGGTCGAAGATTCAGTACAAGAGCGAAGTCGACAAGACGGGTGGGATGTGGAGGTTGAACTCTAGAGGATATGCCTTTTTTCGGTGAATGCATGCTCGACCAATCTTTCTCTCGTGGTCTCGGCCATCTATTCGGGCCATCTCCCTTCTCCTGGAGTTCTTTTCAAGACGGCTATGTTGCAATTTATAGCCAGGCGTTTCCGGCTACGCGAGCACAGGGAACGATTCATGATCAACCCGCCGAGATAGACCTCGACGAAGATGTTAGCGAGGAGGTGAGTGATGAACCATAACGTGGTTTGAATTTATCATATGAGCGACTATTCGATCTGTGAGTCGCTAAAAGACCGTTCGTGCTTCTTTTTAACATCTGGACGAGATTTGAACTTTAAATTCTGATGAGATTACTATTCTTCTCTCCATTGAACAAAAAGCTATTGAACATTATACACCACCCCAGTTCTAAATCCCCATCTCTTTTCACACAAAAAATTACTACGAACTATCCTTTGCGAAAAGAAGCCTCCGCACTCACCAACCCGTCTTCAAGTTCAAAAAAACCTATCTCTCACATCTCCCACACCACACAACCCCAGCACCAACGACCATCCCTACAGAACCAATTCCTTTCGTTCAAGTTCAAAAACATCCTTCACCACACACAAAATTCGTCAACCCAACCAGTGTCACCCAATGTTCCAAAAATCAACCTGTTTGAACACTCACTCACTCACTCACTAACTCACTATACCTTTCCCCTCCCCTCCCCACACAAACTCCTCCTTCTCACAAATCAATGTATTTCTACCTACCTACAGTACCTTATTGGCGGGATCCACCTTTCCGCCATCACGTCAAAAAACCTTTTTTAAAGATGGAGATTTATTAAAAAAACATCTTTGAATCTTGTCAATGCCAACAGCGTCGTATCGCGTCTGTAAAGCCCACCCCCCCCCCTCCCCCCACCCAAAAAAAGGGTTGGCGCGCGGTCCGGACATCTCACTCCCCATCCATACCTTACTTACTCTAATGCCAACGCATAAAGAAAGAAAAAACCCCGCCGCGCCCCCGACCTCCAAAGAGACAGCCAAAGCAGGCTCCATCTATCGTTCGCCGTACTGTAGTAGCTGAAAAAAAAAAAGGAAAAAAAAAGCTATGAGATATACGACGGTTCGCGTGCGGGAGGGGATGGCTTGCTCGCTAGAAGGAGGCGGATTCGATTTGAAGGGTTGTTTTGTAGCTTTTGTGGAAGTGTGGTCGTTGGAGGGAAGTGAGGCGGGGCGAGGGAGGGGAGGCTAGGGAGGGGAGATGTGTGCGTGAGGACGATCCTTTTGGGGGGGAGGTGGGGGAGGGGGGGATCGGGCTGTGGATTTGGATTTGGATTAGAGGAGGGGGGATATTTGATATTCTACTTCTCCTACTGCTGTAAACCCCCCCGCGCCGGAGAATGGTGAAGCAAATGAATGGGAGCATGCTCTTCCAGCCGGGAAAAAGCAGAATTATCGCGATGATTTTCAGCTCTTCTGATATGGCACGCACGCACGCACGGCATGCTCTACCCGGTCAAAGATTGCGCCTCGTATTGCCCCCCCCCCGGCTTTTTCATCCAAAAATCTAATCATTCGCCCCCATGAAAAGATTTCTCTATTCACCCCAGGGGCGGAATCAGCAATTCTTCGTGCGATGGTGAATTCAACAGTATTTGCACACACACACACTCTTCCCGGCTCATGTTTTGAATTTACAAAATGGAAAATTGGAGGTCAAAGTCTATTTCCTGTGGGTTTTATGATGCCAGTTTTGGGGGGGGAGCTGGTTGATGGGTCTTTTGTTGTTGCGGTCGGTCTGCTGCTCGATTACAGTAGCTGCTGCTCGTGCTTTACGGCGTTTGAAAAACTCGAAAGGGAGTCGTGTTTTGAGAGTACTGTGGCAGCTTCGTTCTGGGAAGTTGGGATTGTTATCAAATTTGATTTGTTTGGGCACGGGGGTGATGATTGAAAGAAGCACGGCAAACTTTTCGGTTGTTTCAGCGGGAATGCGTGTGTGTGATGGAGGAAAGTCGGGGAAGATGTGATTCTCATTGTAGAAACGTGTACCGAAAGAAAGGGGTGAATGGTCTTTGAACTTCAAATTGGCAGCTACACTGGTTAGGTTATCAAGTAGGAGGTTGCAGTGGTGCGTCGATGATTCCAAGACCTAGTGTGTGTTGAAATATGACTGAACTAGAAGGTTTGCAGCATATGTAGGATGTATGTTTGGGTGAAGTTCTATGGAGGTTCGAAGCTTCGGTTAAATACAGTGCGTCATGTGACCTCGATAGGTCCGAGCATAACTCCTGTCTCAACTGTGTGTGTGTGTGTGTGTGTGTGTGTCAATCTCGACGTTTCGATTTACTCAGATGGCGTAGTCGTGAAAAGAGGATAAGGGGGTTAGATATAAATCCCCAAGCTGGAAAATGACTATGCTGACTCTACGATTCTACCATGCCGCAGATCCAAGAAGGCCGAGTCAAGACCTCCTTGAGCATTTGGATGACGCCTTCATCCAGGATACCCCTTCTATCGGCGGCTGTGGGTCAATACAGAATATTCGATTCTGTACCCACTATTTGTCTCGCTTGATGTTGTTGGCTTTGCCGTTGCATACGGGTTTCTACGCCCCGTGCGCTGCCGAGAGAACGATGTCGTATCGTGGTGCTTTGGAGTGTTTATAGAATTTAGGAAACGTATTCTGGAGAGACGGCACATCCAAGGAAAGGCGTTATTCGAAACCCGTGAAGCCTGAATCGGAGCGACAGTTGGAGCTCCAAAGAGCGTTAGTCTTTCTACCTCGTTGGCACTTTGGCTTTTCTCTACCATCTAAAACTCAGACCCTTATTCTATCATTAAAGTTTTACATGATCGAGAAGATAGACCTTCGAACATATCATCGATATAATACTATCCTCACAGCCATTCTTAGTGAATCACGATCGCGATGGTCGATCCGGGACTTTGTAAAGGGCTTTGAAAAGCTTCTTTCTTGCATGATAGTTACTTATAAAGTTCATCTCAAGAACAGTCTGTCAGTTTATGCTACCGAGTGTGCTGCGCATGTCACGGTTTCCATTCTGAAACATACGAGTCGTACGGACGAGTTTGCTCTCCGCGCATCTAGCCTATAACGACCGGACCGATATCTGATACATCGCCAAGTGTCCGACTTTTCTGTCACGCAAGTAGGTTTTCAAAAACGACGGGTTGGAAACACGGAACCTTCGTTCGCAGGCAGATTAACTCGTTTTACAGCCTTGCCTCTGTGCTACATAGCTGCGTTCAGCAGGCCGCTACACCGGGGGGCGACTTCCAAAGACCTCCTCATCCGCGAGATACTTTTCCTCGATTCGCTTGATTATTGCAATCAAACCAAAAAAGGCGCGCTGGCAAATGTTCTGTCCACGTGTGACGCCTTCCCTGGCACGTGAGCATGATCCCTTGCTCCATCAACAACTCTGTCACCGACCCCTTGTTCGTTCCAAGACTTTCTTTCCGAAAATCCCGAAGCATGTCTACCAGCGTCGAAGCAGATTCCCCCAAAGCTGCGTGCTAGAGTTAGACAGTCATCATCCGAATCATCTACAGTAGCTGCGCAAACCCGGGGGGGCTTACGCACTTGCAGAGGGTACCGGCGCAACACCCGTCCAGTGGTACTGTAATACGTTTTGCACGGCTATCTTTGGTCGAGGGGGATGGGGATCCTTTGTGAGCATCGCGCAGGTGGTCATTGCGGCAACTAGCAACTGCATTAGAGTGTTTGGAAGAGGAAATCGAGATGCGGTTTCTTGCAGCGTTGGTCAATACACATCCGATACAAAAGTACCCGACGGAACGAGTTTTTCGAGGCTTCGAGATTGGAAATACTACGTTTGGGACAGATCTCAATTTTTTTTTATTAACGGCTGGGACCCATGGTTTGTATATACGCCATGATGAGGGATTTTGAAAGACGTTCAAACATTGAAAAAAAAGTCTATGTACTAAACTGTTTACCTTTTCCTTCCCTTGAAGTAATTGAAGCTTCTCCCTTCTAATTCGCACGCTTGATGTACCTATCACTTTCTATATGAAGATTACGTCTTATCGTCAAGTAAATGAACTTGTGAGATGAGAATTGATTGATTGTATTCTGTTTCTCATATAGCCAGATCAGGAAAGCATTCAAAGGAAAAAAGCAAGCCAGGTTTCAAGCTCAATTATCGTTCTTTTTTCTGCATATCTTTCATATCATCGAGGGAACTGAATACCAACCTGATTCGATTTTTGGATTCCGGCTTTCCAAGTAAAGAAGTCGGAAAGGCCTTGCAAATAGACTAGCAGACCTGATCGCTTAGCCTTGCTTTCCCATTCCATAATCGGCATGTCATCGCAATAGATCATCTGCTATTGACCAGGTCCAATATCACCAGGAAGAAAGTATTACCCTCATTAGGCGAGAATGAGAATTGGTAGGGTTTCGTAGCCATGAAACATTCATCCGCACCACGTCTGCAATCGCATATCTACCAACCATCATCCTCTTCATCTTCAATACCAGGCTCAACCCAAAAGTCCCATTTCGCGAACCATTTCATAGCCCTCGTATACCGCTCACGGAACGCCTCTCTCTCTTCCTTGAAGCTCTGTCGCATCCTCTCACCCTCTTTAGTCGAAAGGGGATAGTCCTCAACCTCCTCAATGATTTGGCTAAAATTTTCTTCTGGCAGCCACAGCCTTGCGCAACTGGTGCGAATAGATTTGGCCCACAATCGCGACGCTGACATGGTACCATCGAGGTTCTCAAAATACGCCGGTTCGGATCGATTGGGTGTAAGAGTAGGATCCTGCAGTGACCTGGCTTCGAAGGGTTTGAGACGCTTTTGAAATACATTGGGCCACATTACTACTCTTGAACCCCGCAAAATTACATTGCTAAGATTTTGCATAATAGGGTCACCGTGTTTTACACCATACATCTCTTACGAGAAGGGTGGCTTAGCGACATTGCCTCTGGCAGCGCTCGCCTGTTCAGTGTTAACCCAAGGCGAGTGTCGGCGGCTCTGTCAAGGAGAGATTAGAGGTCGAGTAGATGTATGCTGCAGTTGCGCAGACGCGCTCGTTCGACTGTCCTTGAACATGCCAGTCTTTGCCCTCGTATATGGGGTTATCGGTCGACAGATTGATCTCCCTGATCTGCAGCACAAACTGACAGCCAATGTTCCAGAATTCTTTCCTGAGGTCAACGAATGTGGAGTCTTGATAGCGCTCATGATGGCCAAGGTATCTCCTACGTTTGTATCGCTGCTCTGGTGATTGAAAAGGACCTGGGTCAAGGTCTATTATCGAACTTCTGGTGTAGTCCAGGAGACGTATCCGTTGACCCTGGTAACCTGGCGCCTTCAAGTCAACGAGGGTCCGGTTGAAAAAGGAGATTTGGGTATCAATGAGCCTTTCTACCGCGCCACATAGTGTGAAATGGTCTGAATGGACGTTGTTTACGTAGCTCTTGATCCTAAGAAGTGTTAAGCGCTGACCCTAAACATTTGGGGAAGGATCTGATGTTCACTGAGGTCCTTCACCATTTTCTCTAAAAACAATATCGAAAGGGAGCTACTGGTAGCGCCTTGACTATGCTATATCATTACGATACTTGGCGAAACCATCCTGCGCACATTTGTTACTCGATGGTGTCACGACGAAAAGCCCATCTCCGCACCTCGATATACAGTCAGTACGATGTACTGGACGACTTGGTAAGACCTTCGTCTTTTCCCAAGTAAAAGGAAATAGGTATGGATCCACCAGATCGACAGTTTGTTCTGTGGAGCTTGTGCGGTTGAGAAAGCAATCCTCCTTGAGCGACGCCACAGCTCTCTGTAGATCGGCGTCCAAGAGAGAATTTACAGAACCATATGATTTGATAACGCCACCGTCTACTGCTGGTATGATAAGACTATCTGTGAAGTCTTGAACATAGTATCTGACCACATCCACGCACTGCAGAATCTTTAGCCATTTCGTACGTTCTTCTCCTTCCTACTGGATTTACCCAGTCTGCCATTGAGCGGGTAACATCCTCGCCTGCCATGACCTTCGCGCTCTTCCATTCAAACACAAAATCTGCTTCCCAGATATTGCGATCCTAATCAGGCATATCAGTCAGTTCATTAGTCCAGCATATCATTGTACGTTCGCAAACTGTATAGCAATATCGGCTGTATTGTCAAACAAGCCTATGGAACGGTCATGGAGAAAGTCGAACTCACGGTTTCCCAGTGCCATCTAGGGCCGATGCTAGGAGTGTTTTGTTCACCCCGGGGGGATAATGGGCTTCATCTGGCCACCTGATGGGGAGCCCACAACCTGGAACCATCCAACCTTGTTGCATTCAAGAAGCCATGGACTTATGAGAATGCCTTGGCCACTCTATCTTAGATCATGTACAACAAGCTGTAAGAACTGAAGCTTGATGACGACTAAGCTGGTCATTGCCAGAACCGTGGCCGCGTGTACAACCGCTGCATAACCGACTTCGGAGCGTTGTAGCCTGGAAGCACAATAGCCAGCAATACTGATATGCATTCGTCCCATCAACAGGAGACACGCCGGGCTGTAAAAGAGTGATTTGGAAAGCTTGTGAGGTTCGAGGTCAACTTGATCAACAATCGCGGCGGTGTTGTCAGGTTTTCGTTACAGCTACTGTGTAGTAGTTGTGGTTATAGAGAGCATATTGCTTGATGATGCCGCCTTCGTATGGGGTTTGCATACTGATACTGGCGATTGGTTATGGCAGGATCAAGCTCAGTCTCTCTGGACCATCATGACTGCCAGAATTAAGTATCATAGATAATAGATTGGAGGGTTTCTCAGGCTCCAAGCAAACATGCAAGCCGCATTGGGCGAGACCGTCGTCCATCAGTAATCTATCACATCTACCTTGAAGTAGAAGAGATTTGACAGAACCTCCTTATCTTCAACTCGGTATACAATACTGGAAACCTACGAATAGATAGCCATGGAGATTTCTGGGAAACGCAAGTGAATCCTGGCATATTGCTCCCGGACCATTCGTTCTTGACACGTCTGAGGTAAAGAAAGTATCGGTCAAATTGGCGAACCCTCCGTCGCCGATGACGGCATCGACATGACACCGTCATGACGTACGGCTACATGTTTCTTTACCTTCCACTGCCCCTCCTCTTAAGAAATGCCGTCAAGTAGGTCTTCTATTTCACCTTACAGCTTGAAGAACTATTTAGCTTTGCACGACTGCTTGCGCCAACTTAAACTTCTCGAATACTCGAACAAACCACCTTAGTAACACACACAATGGCTATGTCACAGAGCGCCAACTTGGTGGAGAAGGCCGTAGGGCATGGGGATAACGCTGTCACAGAGCAAGATATCACCAATCCAGGCCGCGACCGTGAAAGATTCGGTGACCCTTCGGGTGAAAAGATGAAGGCGCTGTGTTGGATGGGCAAGAATGAAGTACAGATTCGTCGGTACACTCCAACTAGGTAAAGTATGACATTAGTATCGGCAAGCTAATGGTTGCATCTGTGCAGTGGAAACCCCAAAGCCAAAGGTTGTCGAAGACCGCGACGTCATACTAAAAGTCACCGGAAGCACAATATGTGGGAGTGACCTACATTTGCTACACGGTAAGAGAATCATCATCGCCAAGATCAGAGAATTCGCCTGATCATGGTTCGTAGGCACTGTTGTCGAGCTGCAGAAAGGTGATATTCTTGGACACGAGTTCTGCGGCAAAGTGGAATCTATGGGATCCGCTGTCAAAGGTCTGAATGTCGGTGATCGTGTCGTTGCGTCTTTCCAGATTGCCTGCGGTGATTGCATGTACTGCAAGAAGAAGCTCTCGTCCCAATGTGAGCGGACAAATTCGAACACCGTTGAGAACGCCATGTACGGTGGACGGACAGCTGGTATGTTCGGGTACTCGCACTTCACAGGGGGTTTTGCCGGTGGACAGGCCGAGTATGTCCGTGTACCATTTGGTGATGTAAATCTATTGAAGTTACCGGACGATGTCCCTGACGAGAAGGGCCTCTACCTCTCCGACGTGCTATCAACCTCGTGGAACTGCGTGGTTGATACTGGAGTCAAGGAAGGTGACGTGGTTGCTATCTGGGGAGCCGGACCGATTGGACAGATGTGTGCTCACATGAGTTTCATCAACGGCGCCAAGCGTGTCATTATAATCGATGGTGGCCCAGCTGCCTGGCGTTTGGACTTTGTAAAATCGAAGATTCCTAACGTGGAAACACTCAACTATACTGATTTACCTCGAGGAACTTCGGTCACATCGAGGCTCAAGGAGATGGAACATGGTGGTCCTGACGTTGCTCTCGAGTGCGTTGCTGGTGAGTATGCCAAGGGATGGGGTCACTATTTCGAGATGATGCTCGGGATGGAGACAGATACATCGGAGATTGTCAACGAGATGATCACCTCGGTCAAGAGTTACGGTCGCTGCGGTATCACTGGTGTCTATGTTGGCTTCGTATGCTTCTCCAATGCAAAACCATCCTCCCTATCATTGATCAAGCTAACTACAAACTCTAGACTAACCACTTCAACATTGGAGCATTAATGGAGCGCGGCATTCGCCTGATCGGCAATGGCCAAGCACCAGTTCATCTTTACTGGGAGAAGTTATTGAAGATGATTCAAGACGGATCTCTGGACTCCTTGATGATGCTTTCCCACCGTTGCGCCATCGAAGATATGGATGTTATCTACAAGAAATTCGACCAGAGAGCAGATAATCTCCAAAAGATCTTTGTCCAGACCAAGTTCTCCGACCCGCCTGCTCCTGGTACTCCAGAGCTGACAAGGTACAAGCACTAAGGCGTTAGCCGCTGCTTGGGTGGTGGCATTGTTGGTGATACATAGCTTTATAATGCGACGATACCAGATCGAAAATGTATTCGATAGCTGAATGTTATTTAGTGTAACTTGATGCCAGATCAAACAGCAAGCTCCTTTAACGGGACAATATAAGTACCTTGAGGTCTCGCTAGGAGCGCGAACTCTAGTTCACCTCCAAGCGCCTCGAAAACTCCCCGTCCACGTAAGCTCTCAGTCCTTTGAATTCTTGCTGAATGCGTAAACTCGGCCCTACTGGTGTATGCTTCGCTCCGTCTGCAACGATGTAGGAGCCCGCAACGCATGAGTTTTCGCTCTCTATCCTCATGCGTTCTCCAGCCTCTCTGTACCTAGTATGCACCAATGTCTGAATTCAGAAATCTGCGTCCTTTAGAATTTTCTGAAAGCGACAGAAGAAGCTGATTGAATTGTCGATATCTTTGGGCGGGGGGAATACCAAGTATGAGAGCTCCCTGCCATGTATGCACCATGCTTCCATGTCCATTTTGTTGAACTTTGCCCCGCCGTCGTCCTACACTTCTCGCAAACTTATTCTAGCGCAGGAGAAGAATAACATGGGTTTGAGCGTTGACGAACACTACTCAAAGCCACGATTGAGTAATCTCGTCGATTTCATTCAGTTTGTGTGGCTATGACATTGCGTTTCTATTCTTCAGGGCGGCGTTGAGGTCGAGGAAGATGCCTGACAAGGTTGAGAATTCACGCAAGTATCTTGGCAGTTACTTAGATCGTGAGGGAGACTTTGATGTAGGTAGGCAATGTGGCCTCTCGGAAATCATTGGATACTCGTGGGGCGGCTAGTTTGGAGGAGACGTTCTTGGATCGACTTGCTGAGATAAGACACTCCCGGACTACCAATGCGAAATCATCTACCCGAGGAGGAGCAAGGGAAAAATTACAGGGAAATAGCAAGGTAATCGGCATGGTTGACATCCAAGAGGTGGCATATTTAGTAGCCACTGCCCTCGTTGAGAATCCAGGTGAAGCAGCGGTATGTAATGCTAAGAATGGAGGGTGAGGTGATGATACCAATGACATATCACGGATCTTACAGCTCTTAATCGAGGTCCTGGCGGGAACTGAAATCCAATTAACCGTTACCACGGATGAAAATGTGGAAAAGACTTGCTGACTACTTTCCCACCTGGCTGAACGAGTATCGGACCCCGTTCTTGGAAGCTACTGCTACACATTGACAGATGCTAGAGTACAATGGCTATATGGAAGACTTGCGGTAGTGGAGCGGCAGCAGAAACAATCTTTTAGATCAGTGTTGCGAAGGTCATGGTTGTAACATACCAATGAATCAGCGTTGTCTCCATTGCATATGACCTACGTTTACAAGTTCTGCAAAACATACCAAAAAGTCACATGCACATGGCGATATTACCCTCCATAACTGAGACTTACCTAAACCCCCAATCGACGGCAAACCAAAGGCTTGTCCTCAATCTGCACACGTACATGCTGAGGTGCAGCTTCTGTTGCATGTAGACGCCAACTACCCTTCCAAGATTCAACTTTTCGACCCATAAGGGATGCGGTCAGGAGCTATATTTCCTGTGCTGCTACCTACCATCGAGCCATGCATTTCCCGGAAGTAGAGACGCCCATAGCAAGCTTTGCCATCAATGGACGGGTCCCGAGAGGAGACCTCTATCAATCCTTTCAACAACTTAGATCGAAGCGGCTGTTTCTTGACATTGGAATCAGATATGAGTCAAGTGTCGCAGTACGCATCGACTACCTCCGCACAGCTAGAGGCTGCCAAAGGTTCGATCGGCGCTTCCAAAGATTCGAGCACAGCTGTTTCCCAAGCATAGTCAAGCGGTCTAGGATTTAGACCGGTTTAAACACACATGGCGAGTTGGACATTCCGCAGAAAGACCCGACAGTCGATACATTAGTCAACATCCGAATGTCTCTAAGAGCTAATTGAATTCCTGTCGATGGAGCCATGTCTTGCTTAGCACACCTGAAAGTCAGCGTGGATATGTTAGCCCGGATGGTTCTGCTAAATACGGGGCTTCGTTGCGTGATGAGGTTTTGATCTGTACCAGCTGTTGAGATTCCGTTCCCAATGTCCATAGAACTTGGTGTTGGCATGCTAAATCCATTGGAAGTACAGCCTTAACAGTCAAAGAACATACTTACTAGATTTCACCTACCACCCCACCCCCACCCCTCACATATCCTCAAAAACAAAAACCCCCTTCCCCTTCCGAAACCCCCCCAACGTGCCCTCCACCGCCTCCACCAACTCCCCCCTCCCGGTCTCCCACCCCCACGCCACCTCCACCATCGGCACATCCCTAAACCTCCCTTCCCTCATCATCCCCAAGATCTCATCTACCGTCCTCTTCTTCTCCTCCGGGTGCTGGTCGCTCCACCGGCTGACCCAAAACCCGTCGAAGACGAGATCCTTGAAGATGAGCATGCTGGCGCCGACCCGTAGAGGGTTTTTGCTCATGGCGCCGTACGTCACCATGTGCGCGCTGGGGGAGAGCACTTTGGTCATGGCCATGGCGGCGTCGCCGCCGACGCAATTGAGGGCGAGGGGGATTTTTTCGCGGCCGTTGTTTGTCCATTCTTTAACTTTATCCGAGAGGCTGCGGTCCGTGATTTCCTCGTCGTTGACCACGATATCTGCGCCCAGATCTTCTAGTTCTCGGCGCATCTTCTCGCCTTCCTCGCCTTCTCTTTTTCGGACTATGTTGATGCTCTTCAGGCCCCACATCCGTCCTAGTTGTATTGCCGCTCTCCCGACCCCGGAGTTGGCGCCATTTTGAATAAACCAATCCCCTTCTTTAAGAGATACAAAGTCCTTGAGCATCCGATACGCCGTTACTGGATTCACAGACACAGTAGCAACTTGCTTCCGATCCAGCCCCTCCTTCTCAACCCTCACCACCTTCTCTTCCCCTACCTGTAAATGTGTGCGCCATGTCCCTAACCCTGTCGCTTTCGGGATCACCCAGTCGCCCTTGGATACGGTTTTGCAGGAAGAGCCGGCGCTAAGGACCTCGAAGCAGGCTTCGTTTCCAGGGACGGCGGACGGTTGGGGGGTGCCGAGGGCGTTGGTGAAGGGGGGTTTTGTCGGGTATGTGCCTTGGATTTGGTTTATATCTGCTGGGTTGAGGGGAGCGGAGAGATTGCGGAGGGTTAGAAGGGTGGAGTGAGGGGGGCCTATTGAATGGGTGTGGAGGCTGGGGTTGGCTAATTAGCTTGGTAATTTCTTGGGTTTTGCGGTAATAGTAGGCAGGCGTGGGCGCGGAATTTGGTGCCTGGTTTGGTTGTCGCGTGCCGAGATCGAAAGAGATAAGCTTACGAGAGAACGTCAGCGGGAGATCCATGTTGGGAGTAGACAAGCGATTTGGCTTGGGTGTAGCCGTAGGTGGAGATAGAGCGGCGCTGGCGGAGGGCGGTGCGTTTGGGGGTTGCGCTGGTGGTATTTGTGCAACACCTGCAAAGGCTGGAGGCGGTCCGAGATGAGTAGCTAGGTAGTAATGGAGGCATGGCGTACGAAGGAAAATTAAACTTGTTCAAAGCAGGCGGAGAAACTCAGAGCTGCGGTATTGATAACCACAAAGCCCGCAGGCCTTAGTGCCCATGCGCCGACTTTTGAGCGGCTGCAGGGGGCGGGGTGAGCCGCGGGGAGAAACGAGGGTGGAAAAGGGAACAATTTTATCGCTTCGAATATGCTTTATATTCAAGCACCAATTTGCTCCCTAATCAAGCACCAAATATGCGCCCTACATTACTTCCTAAAGCATCGTATTTGCTCCATATATACTCCCCCCTATCCTATTAATGAAATATAATTGCCCATGGGTTTCCTCACTCAGAACACAACCCACCACTACACCCACCGGGTTGGGTTGAATGCCTCGTCACCTAACCCCGAACACCACCCGTTGCGCGGCGTAAATATTTACTTATAAGATATGATTTTGAATGAGTCCAACGCAATAGAAATCTTATAGAAATGCATTCTTATGCGGAGTTTATGCGGTAGGTATTTCCTACGTCGGTCTATTTCACCTTCGAGGGAGCCATATCGTGGCAGCAATCTCAAACCCTATCCCACCAAACTTACACGCTTTACAAAATCGTTGGGGCCTGACTATTCGTCGCCAAGATTTATTCTTGGCTCCATTTGAAAAACATAGATGACATCCAGGCTGCCTGAACGGTGGCGAAATAACTGCCAATGCCAAACGCGCCTTGCACATCCCTTGTCAGACAAGCCCATATCACACTTAAGCAGCCTGAGAAGACCAATCCCACAAACACCATCGTGGACATAACGTGCATATTGGGGGTCTCCAATATATGTATCCCCCAACCCACCGGAATCTGGTCGGTGGCACTGAAAATACTTTCGGTAAGCTTCTTGGGTAGGCGATGCATCCATTTCCCGCTATCACTATGGTATCTTGGGGGTGTGTAGAAGAAATGGAAGAATAGGTGGGAAGGCATGGGCTCCTCGGGATCGAGAGGGCAGGGGGTGTACTGGTAGCGCTTTGAGGCTACTTCTGAGGGCGGTGGGAGACCAGGTTCGTAAAGGGCTATTCTCGAGCCGGCATCTACCATGAACTGAGTTGTATTAGTCCCAGTTTCCCGGACGTGCTAAAATACTAGATTCGTGTGTGGTAGTACAGGAAAGGAGTAAGTGATACCGGGGTTCGTCACCTTTCGAAAGATTATTGAGGTCGGTTTCAAGAACGACCACTGAAATCGACGTTTTCCGAGTACTCCGCGCATGAATCTTGGTGTTTGCACTTGGAAGAATCCCCTCTTGGCCCGTTCTCTGTAATATACGTCTGATATCAGGGAGAAGAGCTCGCCATCGCTTGCGATACATGTAATGTTTGCTTCTCCAACTGTGCTACTGTATTGACCGGTGTTGACGCAGAGTTCTAGAAAGCGTGGAACAAGCGCAGGTTGTGGCGGATTAGCTCGTGAGGTGAGAATGCTTCGGAGGTTTGAATCAGGTTTATTTGCTTGAGCGTCGGCCGATTGCTTGTGATCGGTTCCGCTTACTATATTTATGTGAGCTTGTGGAGGTCTAGAAAGGCTGCCAGTTTGTTGTGAGTTGCTTGAAGAGTCTCCAGCCATTGTGTTCTTCCAATCGAAATAAGATGCAAGCTCTTCGGCTTTTCGTACAGATATGCCTTTGATGTCCCAGTACATAGCCTGTCTACAGTCGCAGGTCTACTCTACCCGGCGGAACCCCGAGGGTAATTTTGGCCTAAAAATTCGTTCATTCAATGCGTACAGGCGTTGCAGAATTGGAAAAGCCAGTGCGTGTAGATCAAATGTATGAGTGTGTGTCCTATTGATCCAGCTAAAGTAAGCTGGCGTTAATGCAGATCTCAGAATGTCAGAACCTTTTCCTACTGGATCTGGCGAATGATTGATGGGATTAGCTTCTTCTATTAACAAACGCCTTCCTTGAGGTTGAATACTATTGGCTGCAAACTCCCAAGTGACGCGTCGAGCTCTCGCCCCTAGCTGCAAATGCTGGAGACCGGACGTGTCAAGGCATGTGGTGTATATGTTCTCGTTATGAACACGAGAGAAGTTTTCTTCACTGGCTCGGGACCGATCTCGGTTTTGCATAGGTTCAGATTGCTTAGTGGAAAGCTCATCTTCTATTTCTTCAAAGGGAGTACTGTGCTCTCTGTCCTTTGAAGGATGTACGAAACGCTCCAGACTTTCCCGGAGTCTTTCCATCGCGGTGCTCTGGACCAAGAAATGTCTCATGATGACTATTCGGCCGCGTATATTCGCCGTCCTCGGATCCAGAGTTGTCTGAGTTGTCTTGCTCGCTACTCGCTTCGACAAATGGCTGAAATGGTCCACGCTGTTCTAGAAAACGTTCAAGAAGATCTTTCTTCGCAGCAGCTAATTCGTCCGAGTGTATCTCTGGCATCTGCTTCGAGTCAGAGAAATAGTATGATGTGATCTGAAAAGCGATGTAACTGGTCCGTCGATTCATGATTCGACAAGCACCTCGCTCCAAATTGGTTCCTGCTTCGACACGGAGATCTGACACGTATTTTTTGAGCAGACGCGCGACGTTGCACTCAAACCTATCTGAGGACATAGCATTCGTCGCTTCCTCGAAAAGGGTATTTATTTGTGAGTCTTTGATCAAAAGGACGTATATCTGATCTATGGCTGCCGTCGCTTCTTCAATGGACGATTGCGAAAACAACGACGTCGTGCTTGGGAAAATGCTGTCGCTAATGGAGGTAATAGATTGTCCTTCAGAATCAGGTCTTTCAGGCTTCGTGGCAATGACATGATCGAGGGAGTCCTGTGCTTCGACCTTGTCTTGGCCGGGGCTGCGATAGTCTATTTTGTAAGAACCGTCTGGTCGTAAATTAGCAAATGGTTAGCGAAGAGACATTTACGACCGCAAACCTGGATTCTTGCTGGTAATCGAGGCCGGTGCCTCTACGAGATCAACTACAAATCCGACATAATACTCGATTTCTTCGCCCACCCATGTGATAGGTATGAGAGTGAGTAGATTCATAAATGGTTGTCCGCCCTTCCTGTAGTTTATGAGACTTGCCTGGACTTCTTTCCTCGCGGTTATCATGTTTTTGATTAGCATTACAGTTTGGTCGTCCACATATTTCCGTTTCATGCCCGCTTGAGTTTTGCCATCAGGAGATTGCAAAAAGCGACAGTTCTTTCCCAGTATTTGCAAATTCATCAGAGCAATATATGATGGGCATATCGTATTGAGTTGCATCAGAAACTACAATTGCACACGACATATCCACAGCTCCAATGTTGATTTGAGGCATGGGTCTGGCTGCCACCCGCATCATAACCCCAAGTAAGTCAAAACCGCTCGACGAATAAGCATTTTGATACTGTGATTTGACCTGTTGGCCAATCTGACTTGGTTTTTGATGATTCTCGCGGCGTTCCATGTCTATCTCCACCGTTTGGAGCGCGAATAAATTTCTTTACCACCTGGCACAGATGTAGAACGACGGAAACGATGTCGGCCTTCTGTAACCAATGAGAGGATTTCTGGTAGATGCGGTATGTTGATCAAGCGCATATGGAAATTTTACTCAGCGGTGAAACTGCTTGACTGTAGGTCTCAGTATTCAATAACAATTGTCCTGTGCATATCGTGCTGAACATCGACGAGGACTATTCTGCTGGAGCTGGAGGAAGGAGCACCTATGATCCAGCCGGGAGTGACTATTGCCTCCTCGGATCGCCGTAACGGAGTGGGAGTCTTTTGCAGTATGAACAGGTTGTGTAATTGCAGATGCACTGCGTCGCTACCTCAAATCCAATGGTAAAGAGAAGTACGGAGACAATTGAGGCCATTGCGCTCAAAGAAATAGTCTGCCTAATCTAATGGATAGAATATATGACAAGGCTGTGCATCCGTAAGGCTTGTACAGATCGAGCCTGAATATTTACTAGCTATCAATAGTCTTGGCATTGTTTTTGAAAACCAGCCTTTCTACTACACTTTACACATTTGGTCCAATTTGATCAAACGTCCTCGATCTTTCTAACGACAGAGTCGATATCCTACTTATAGGATGCAGTCCATCTCGTTTTTCTGTTGGAAATAGGGAGCAGTACTGTTACCCCTGTGATTAGTAATCTCCGCTCCGCGTCCTTATAGGGCTGGGGCTAGAGGATTCAGCGTTTTCACCTCCTTCCTCCCTTTGTAGCTTCCTACTGTAGTTCCATCAAAACACAATCTATACATGCTCTGCCCTATGTAAGTTAAGAGATGAAGAAAGCGGGGTAGGTAGGATTACAGTCAGGTAGCTCAATCTCAGTAAGCTGCGCCCCCAAGGCGGTAGCTCCTACGGGTACTGCAATCAACAAAACCAAAACGGACTGAGCCGCTTGACTCCAAGACATCAAGGGCTATATTCGCACCAGTCAATATGTAAAGGTTATATATTAGAGGCTTGTAAAGGACTTGATCACAACTCTATCGACCGTATCCTTCCAGCATCGCGGCTGATGCTCGGGCTGTGCGATTGCGAACGCGTGAGTGGGAATCATGCCTTATGGTTCGACGTACATATTAACCTTGTCCGCTCATGGTGCCTCAGGCCATAGCATTTCTGGGGGTTATGGGTACTCGTCCTACAAAAAGGGATCAATCCTTTGAGCAGTTTCTTTTCATTATGACTAGTAAGCGCTATATCTCAAGTGATCGCTGCCGCGGTGCATTTTCCTTCTCAAGAGATCCACGGTAACACCAATGCTGTAGAACTTTTTGCACAATCACAAATCTCATCCTGGGTTTGCTGGAGGATACACTGGCAGATTTTTGCGCGTGTCTCACGATTCTCGAGCAGCTTTTCAAACTAAGATGACTCACTGCCACACCTTCCACCATTTCCCTTGCATGGTTAAAGGATATAGTGCTTCGTCGACTTCCTTACCAGGGAAGAGGAATGTCTTCGACCCAGAACACACCGATTTTCTCGTACATTATTGTGGCGCTGAGTTTAGAGAACTATGTTCTTTCGACCATTCTGTGAGCAAAGACATATTTCATCCTGATGGGGATCTGTCCCAAAGCCTGAGCCGGGTCAATAAAGTAGGACGCATTTCGCAGCCCATGTTCGATCGGAGGATCTCATTGTCTTGTGTGATTCACTAATTTCTACTTGATATGACGGTAGGAGTCTGTGAAGAAATATCTCATAGGATCTATTAGATCTTTGAACAACGCTTATTGAAGAGCATGTCCGCTCAATCGCCCGAGCGGCCAAAGTTGTCATATAAGGGCATTACGACGTGCCACTTGCTGGAGTGTTCAGGGGTGTGAAAGGTATAAGTACTTGTCACAGAGCCTGAAGTTCAAGCCTTGATACTTTTCAGGTCAGTACCATAAAAGCTCTCTCTCTTTCATCATTTAATTGCTGTTGTTTGTTCTCCGCGCGAATAGTAAAGCGAATACATAATATCTGCTCAAAGTCTTTTAGTTCGCTAGAGAAATCTCATTTTGGTTTAGTTCTGCACTCATTATTTTACATGCCAAGCCTGGCCGCAAAATCCGTGAAAGGGGTCTGCAACATTATTTATACCCTGACATGTCATGGCATCAGAAAACCAAGCAAGACAATGGGTGTGAAGGAGCGGAACATCGTTGGATCCGGATAAGAGTGTTGTGGCATGGTTTCGTCCATTCACAAATCCCTCAATACCGGCATCCAGAGAGCCATGTCGCACCAGCAGTCCTCCCCGTCCATGTTCTTATCAAATTGATATGATATTGATGACAAATCTTCTGGTTAAGCAATATACTTTCAATTATGCCGGCCTGCAAGTTCTTCGCGATGGGTAGATGCGCCTTTGGTGAAAATTGCACAAATAGCCACGATCAACCGACAACGACGCAATCCAACCATATCGCATTGCCACCACCTGTACAAATGATGAAAACAGCGTACCCTGGGCAGAAGGGGATTACATGTTGGTATTTTGGATCAGGCTATTGCAGAAGTGGCGATACTTGTCCATACAAGCATGATGTTGCTCAACTTGGTGCCATGAGCAACTTGGCAATCCTCCATGCAGATTCAGCATTTGTACACCAGCCCAAGCCTGTCTGCCGGTTTTATGCCTCTGGTTTTTGTAAGAACGGCGATAGTTGCCAGCTCGAACATTGTGCCGATGGCCCGATACCTTCTGACGCAGAGCCTGGTCCTGAGAGGAGAATACCAGCAGGACCCACTGCCACAGCTCCTCAAAGGTCCCAGCGTGCTTCCGTCGAGCAGGCCTGTGCGAAGCAGGATTCAGCGCAGTCAGGATTGGCTCAATATAGCAAAATCCCGTGCCGTTATTTTGCCCGCGGCTCCTGTAACAAAGGTTCCTATTGCAGGTTTGAGCACGTTCTTGAACCTGGATTGTCATCAGAAGCGCCTCATTCGCCTTATATTAACCGAAACGCTAGAAATGTAAGTCTTAGGCATACACCAATATCGAGCCCTTATCTGACCAGCGATAGGTTTTCGGAAGCGCAATTCCCCGCCCCCTCGCTGAAACTCATCATCTCAATGGCGCTATAGTAAGGCTCGGGTCTGGTGCTGAGGTCCTGGATCTAGAGCTCTCGTCCGATTATTCTACTGTCCGATTATCAAGTCTCCCGCCCGGAAGCACTATCAAAAGCGTTCAAGCTCAGATACACAGGGCAGGACTGGTGGTTCCCTTAGCCGATATAAAAGTTGGGACCGGCAGTGATTCGTCTATCACCGCGGACATCAAGGTGCGCGATCGAGACTTGACCCCGTGTCTTACAAGAATGATCAAGGACGTATCCCATTCCGTATCAACCCCTAAGCTGGATATCTCTGTGGTGCATGTCCCCGCCAAATTTGAATTCTGGCCAAGTGAAATTCGAACGAAAACGGTTCACTGCCTGTGGCCTAAACCTACACGCTCTGCCTGGCTGAAATTCAAGAATCCTTTTAGAGCACAAAAAGCCCGCTCAAGGCTGTGCAAACTCGGCTTACGAATTGACGGACGAAAGTTACAATCGACTATAGGGCCACGTGAGGCTCAACCTGACATTGAAAATACGATCAATCGAAAAATATGGGTGCATTTGACGAATTTGAATGTGCTCACGACCCAGCAAACAATCAGACAGAATATCCCTGATTCCTGCCAGCCACTTGACTTTAAATTTGAAGTGCCATCGCATCTAGTATCACCTTCCAGTGCCGAAGAATGTATTAAGTGCTGGTTTGAAGAGATAGGACCTCTGGATGCCTGGAAACTGGATTCCGACGAGGACAGTCCCAATGTGAGGGTTCAAGTTTTCTATCGATTTGCCAAAGATGCACGTACAGCTGTGAAGCAATACGATAGCCAATTGGTACCTTTGCTCCCAGACTTTAGGCTGTATGTTGTGCCTAATCGAGTCGTTGAATTCGAAGTTCCAAGGCCCATCTATCGCGCTGTTGATACGGTACTGATGGGATATGACGACTATTTGGCAGAACAAGAGGATTACGTCAGATTGTTCTCACATAAATCCACACAGCCGAACATGGTTACAGTTGGTGTCTATGGAGAAGAGAGCGACTCGGTGGCCTGTGTAAAAAGCGAGATTGGGACTGTATTACGCGGCTATATTGCCATGGACGGAGAAACCATAATTTGGGACAAGTATTTTGCAACGCATGCAGGACTACAGTATCTTACCGAGCTTTACGAAAGGCACAAAGGGTATATCCGCCGGGATCTAGGGAAGTCAACGCTTGCACTCTATGGTTGCCACGAAGCAGTCGAGCTTATGGAGGAAGATTTACTTACGAAAGTGAGATCTATACCGCAAACAACACAATTTCACATCATGTGCTACGAAGACCAGATTGCTGCACTAGAAGGAGGCTTCCGTGAAATTGTTTTTACCCTGGGCAAACAGAAGGCTCGCCTCAACATTAAGAATGCTAGACTAGTCATCAAAGGCTCACAATGCGACATAGAAAACGCAGGATACATTCTCGAAAATCATAGAGTAGCTGGTACTAACATTGTGGATAGAGACGTCATCAACATCAACTGTCCCGTGTGCCTCACCGACGTAGTGGACCCCTACCAATTAGCCTGTGGCCACTGGTACTGTACCGAATGTCTCGAAAGCCAGTGTACTCACGCGGACGACTTCCCAATCCAATGTCTTGGAAGTCAAGGCAAATGCTCCAAGAAAATCGGCCTTCCTGACCTGAAAGCCGTCCTTTCCACCTCAGCATATGGAACCCTCATCGAAGCCTCTCTGTCCGCCTACGTCAAGCAAAACTCCCTCCGGCACTGTCCCATGCCCGACTGCGAGGAAATCTACCGCCCCTCCTCAGGCACCTTCGACTGCCCCCAATGCCTCCACTCCATCTGCGCCTCCTGCCACGACGCCGTCCACGATGACAAGACCTGCGAGGAGCACCAACGCTTCGTCGAAAAGGACATGCGCCAATTGGAGGAGTGGAAGCGGGCGCATGGGGTAAAGCAATGCCCCAAGTGCGGGGTGTCGATTGAGAAGGATGGTTGCAACAAGGTGCGGTGTGGGATATGCAAGACGCCGTTTTGCTGGGTTTGCCTGGCGGCTTTTGCGTCGGAGTCTGAAGTGTATGGACATATGACGGAGATGCATGGGTCGTGGGTGGATTAGGGGGTACAGGGGGGTGGATATTTTAGGAGGGCGGTGTCGAGGTGCAGTACTGGACAGGCGTCTAGCCTCCAACAATTTACTACTCTTATCAATGCAACGATTTGACTATGTGCTGATCTAACTAGTTGAGAATCTCCTTACACTATAGGACTTTTAGGCCTAAATATCGCCATACAACTGGCTGGTAAGTCGCTTTATAGGACGTCGTTAATTCCTACTAAAAAAGTTTCACTATACAGTCTTTCCGTTCCAAATCTCTCGAACCGACGTCCCCGTCATCCTGTTGTTCATCTTACAATTTCTATCCTGTCTACATTAACGCTTCTGGTCCTTCTCCCTTCACAACCGAGGCAAAAGACGCCACTTCCTGGATCTTAATTGCAGTCTGTGGAAGCCCAATCGTCACACCTGGCTAGTTTTATCTACCAAAACTAGCACAGAGTCTTATATTTGGGTTAATCCATTACACTTCTCGAAAACCCCCTCAAATCGATAGTTCTATCACGTGCCTTTTCCCCTCCTATTCAGCCGCCAAATCAAAACTTCAAAACCCAAATGCAAGACTGCAAAAATCAGATTTTCAGATCAGAAATCCGCTTTTCTGATCACATCTACACTACCAAACCACCCCTCCTCTCCACTGTCAACGCCTCCACCAGCTTTTAGCAGAACCGTAATCTGTGCGAAAACCAGGTCGGCGTTGTGGGAGTACGTAAATTGGATTGCTAGGCGATGTGGGTTCTGGCCGCGGGGTTGCTGAATTGTCGTTTATGCTAGTTTGTGCCTGAGTGTTTGCAGATGTCTGATTCTGGGTAGATATCTGGCTCTGAGACATTCCCTCCCTTCTGGAACGGCCTTCGCTCTGCTCTTCTCGCATCGGGGCACGCACTTCGCTTTGCCGGTGGTCTTCACCCTGTCTCTGCCTCTCTTCCTCGTTTCGACCTCCCACTTCTCCTCGCGAACCTTCAACATCCTGCAAATCTTCCTCTCGCCTGCTCTCGATTCTCACACGGTGCCGAGAGAGGAGACACCGGAATAGTAGCACAGTGAGGGTCAGTGTTGCGGCTAGTGCTATGAATAGAACCAGTGTGGTGATGATAGATAGGGGCATGGTTGTTGGATGAGTGGTTGGAAGGATAGACGGGGCCTAGGGTTTGAGGCTATGTATGGTTGGGGTTGTAGGTGGTGGTGTTGAATATGGGTTTTGGGTTATAAGGTAGGTGGATGTGGTGTTGGTTGTGCTATATTACGAATTGACATAGAGGAAGGGACCCGCTATATAGCATTTTGTACGCCTGGCGATACTCCGAGAAACCCAGGGAGCCAGATGCTGAAACACACCTTCGTGAGACTGAGCAGAGGAACACAGTAGTGCTACAATGGCTTGTTGACTCAGTCTTGAACAAGGTCTCGAGACATGGTCTCGTAGAACAATAGGATAAAGCGCTAGAAAGAGTTCTTGATTCGGTTTTCAAAAGAGGGTTTTAAGACATGATTCTCTCAAGGTGGGAAGAACAACAGAAAACCATCACCAAACCATACCGTCAATCTTTCCGAATCATGCCCCATGTTCCCTTAAGAGCCGCCCGAGGCGAGAGAAGATTCGAAGAAGACGTAGAAAGAGCACGCACCCTCTAAAACCCGCGAATCTGAAATCTAACAGACAAAGGGAATTATCCAATGCCGCCCTCCGCTTTCCCAGATATTCTGTCAGAGGCTACAGCAAGTTTTCGAGTTGCGAATTGAATCACGTAGAAGGTTGCCGTACGAGTGCCTATTTCATCAGCTTTTTGCTCCATAGTACCTCTCCAATTAATTCGAACACCCCCCAACCACCAGCACGCCCTATCCTACAGGGACCTGGATCTTTAATATTTCTACAGAGGCGGTTGGATATTTGCAATAGCTAGAGCGTTCGCTGGTATAATCATTGACTTCCTTGTAACCATACATATCCCCAGACGTTCAGCTTCTTATTATGCCTCATTTACGACTTCCAAGCCCAAGATGTTGTAAAGTGGTCTAGCGCGAGAGGGGAAATATTCCGGGAAAAAGTCATCAGAGCATCGATTGAGTCGAATGAGATTCTGAGACATGTTTGAGTTGGAGAAACATAGGGGGTTGGAAAGCGTGGGAAGGATGTGGTTAGTTGATGGGGTAGTAGAAGGGTGTATGACAGTGAGGGTGGTGTGGGAAAGGTATTGAGGGAACGATAGTTTGTATAGAAGGATGGGTGAATAGTAGTTAGATTGGGCAAGTCTAGTCCCTGAACTTTCCATTCGGGCGTTGGAGTTAATTTACCTCATGAATGAGAGAAGGAAGAAAATCCGGGGTATCGTGACACAATGAAGAATAGGATCCACGGTTGCGCCAAATAATGCGTTTGAAAATTTTATAAACTTTGCACTTATGAGACGGTTACGGAGTGGTTGATGGATGTAGGTAGGGAGAGGAGGGGTGATGGGTTATGGTTAGTGAGTGGACGGCAAAGAAGGACTTTGATCTGATGGCTGCGGAGCGCTCGAACCAAAGTGGTGTTTGATATGTGGTTGGAGAGGCATGCTCCAAGATTCAGTGCATCTTGTAATCCACTGTTGACCAAGAAGCGACATGACCCGTAATGTATAATAAGAGAGAAAGATGAGACGAACAGTAAGACAGTGAAAGCTTGGTTGTCGAGTCCCGCATAGTCAGAAGCGTTGCAGACTTGCCACTAGGAAACCACGCGACGTGGATCGATCGGGAGAGAGACAATTCAACAAGAGAAGGCAGGGAAGTTCGTGATTAACCCAGTCCCCAAATGCGTATGATATTCTCCACGAGGTCTGCAGCACTCGTGATCAACACGAGTTTTCTGGTCCCAAGAACTATCGACCGACTTTGACAATGCTTTTCCCCCTATCAATATCCAGTATAGAGCCAATCCAGTACTCAAGCCCTTAGCCTATGTTCTTGAACATGTCTTCCGCTCCCAAAGAGCCTCCATCATAGATCTCCTCTACTTCCGGCAGTTTTGGGGGCGGACTCCGGGGTCTCTCGTCCTGTTGGTTACTCACCTCAGATGTCGTAGTGTCCGGATGATCTTCCACCACAGTCACACTACCGTTGGTGCGCTGATCCGAGAACGTGTCTTGGGGGGCCTCCTCTAAAGGTATTCTAAACGAGCTTTTCCTTCTCCCCCAGAGCGTGCCACTCTTTTTCTTGTTGAGCCTTGGCCTCACATCAGCTTCACCCAAAGCTGGTGAGCTCCTCTCAACCTCTTCCTCGACAACGGTGTGACTCCCATTCATCTCTGGACTGGAGAATTCATTTTGCCCCGCTCCCTCAATCTTCATACCCAAAGAGCTCTTCCTTCTATCCCAGAAGCTACCACTCTTCTTGTGATTCAGGCTTGGTCTAGCGAAGGATCCCATGCTGGAGCCACCCGGCGAAGATGGGCGAAGGCTGGAGGGAGAGGTGTTGTTAGATTCGGAGGGGCTACCGTAGAAGCGACTAAGCGGCCTGAACAATCTACTTATGCTGCCAGGCCTTCTAGACGAGGTGGTGGAGGGTGTAGAAGGTAGAGGATAGCCTAACGCAACCGGAGGATTGTTCTCTGTTCGTGGCCGGGTTGACGGAGTCTGGGGCCTATCGATAGGAGAATCCATTGGCGAGGTGGGAAACGCACCGGGCATTGTGGTCGCAGTGGAGGGACGATAGCCAGAGGGCGAATCGGGCTGTGGTGTTGGAATATTGATCTTTTCGATGATCATAGATGGCGCATCTTTAGGTGGTGGAGTGGGCGGAGGAGGAGGTATAGACGTGCCGGCGGTGAGAGAATTTGAGAGAGACGCATCGAGCTTTGGAAGCTTGTATCGTGATGTAGGTGTACGTCTCGGGGCGTTCGAAGTGGCGCTATCATATTCCATGTTGTGGTACAGTGAACAAAGAAGCTACATGAAAGAGCTATGCGTCTTGTACAAATATAACACAAGTTGCGAACGAAAAGCGAGCACCGTCGTATTAATGTACAGTAGAAAACGACCGACAGAAGTTCAGGAGAGGAAAAGAGGAAAATGTGAGATGGTGAATATTAAGTATATGGAGACCGTGCCACAGCAGTTTGCTCTCAGCCTTCCCGCAGATCTTTCAACCTTCCCAACCAATCCAATGAGCGTATCTCACCAAACGACTACGAATGCATCAGCACACAGCTTTGCTGTGTGTACACTTACACCTTAAGTGTTCCAGACTACGCTCATTGCCTATAGGTATCATATAAAGTCTGTTCTAGAACTGCTGGGTCTAAGGGCTTGTCCATTCAAGATTATGGCTTTGTGGGCCCTGTCTTTAGGATCTAATCATGCTCATAATTTCGTCTACCTGCCTTTACGGCAGTATTGCTCCTTCGCATCCTCGGGTTGGGTATGATGATAGGAGCCTCAATTGACTCTTCCGCATCCTTCGCAGCAGTCTTCTGCCTGTGGCCGACCACTCAATGTGTCCACAACTTTCTTAAGCTGTAACCAAGATTCTTCTCTCGGCCGTCGATCCTTCCAATTCGTCTCCTCTTTCTCCAGTCGTATCATTGGGCCAAACACTACCTTCGCCCCCTTGATCCCTATGACCGCCATGCTCATATCATCTCTAGCGATTTCATCCCTCGACTTCCCAGCGTAGTCTTCAATAAACTGGATACACTTGACTGCCAACCGCACTGCTCGGACGCGGTCCATTGGGGATGGGGTTCCTCCCTGTTGAAAGTGACCTGGGATAGCCATCCTTGACTCAAACCGTTCATTTGCTTCCTCGCGGATCATGTCAGCGATGACCTGTGTGGTATATGTCTTTGAAGCATGCTCGTTTCTGAGGATTAATTTCCCCGCGCGATTCTGGCCTTTGTCCTTGGCAAACCTTGTTCGAAGGTGCTCGATGTCTCGTGCTAGCATCTTGATGTTGATACCCTCTTCAGGTGTATACACGGCAAAAGCGCCAATGGAAAGACCTGCCATTGTAGCGATATAACCTGAGCGCCCGCCTTGAGTTTCAACCACGAAGACACGGCGCCGAGATGACGATGCTGATTGTTTGATGGTGTCACAATATGACACAAGAGCATTCAAACAGGTATCGCTGCCTAGTGAGTACTCTGTTCCAGGGACGTTGTTACTAATGGTTGCTGGAAGAAGCACCATGGGTATACGGAACGCTGGGTAGTCTGCTCGTGCTTTTCGAAGTTCGCTAAGTGCCGTGAAAGCTTCGAAACCACCAATGAAGAATAAGGCATCGAATTTGTATATCTTGAAGCATTCGGCGGTTTTGGCCATATCGTCAGAAGGCAACGTACGGTTAGTCCCAATCTCGGACCCGCCTTTGCTCATCCAGCCTTCTACATCCAGCCAGCTGACTTCACGTACAGACCCTATCGGCTCGTCTGCGTGATGTCGGCAGAGACCAGAGAAGCCGTTGTGTATAGCTATAGGGGTATGCCCTCGTGCTAAGCAGTATGCAACTGCTGCTCGCGTAGCTGGGTTCATTCCACCGGCAGGGGCACCGACATGTACAATAGCAATGCGCATATGCTGCACAAAATTAGAAAGATTGATGGTGCCTGAAACACTAGGGAAAAAGTACCTTCTCATTAGGTAACCGAAGGTCTGATTGGTCGGTAGCCGTTGTAATCATGTACGCATTGTGGTATTCTGCGAATTCGGCACCTCGAAGATTCATAGCACGCTCAAACTGCTTTGCATGAATTGCTTCTGCAACCTCGTGAGTAGCTCTTACCGACTCTTGAAGAGATTTTCGGCTGATTTTGTTCTCTATGATCGCAATAATAGGAGTTGGAGTTTCAGGCGTTGCATCGAGCACAGCATTGACGGCTTCCACACCTTGCAACGTGGACAGTGTTCGGTCGTAGGCACAGGCGTTGCCGCCCCTTTGGACGTGTCCAAGAGTAGTAATTCGTGTATCAAGTGATAGCTTGTTTGAAAGGAGATCTTTGACCTTAGTTGGGGTTATCTTGTTCAGATCGAGATCAAGTGCACCTTCTGCCACAATGACAATCGTTTTTCGCTTTCCAAGCTTACGGTGCTGTTCACGCATTAGTAATATTTCTGATAGACACCGTAGCTCAAAGAACCTTAGATATTATGTCACACATCTTAGCCTCCCAGTCCCCAGGAGGTGGGTTCTCGGGGATGAACACAAAATCCGCCCCTGAACTGACTCCTGCCATCAAGGCAAGCCAACCGCAATGTCGTCCCATGACTTCTATGACAAAAGCACGCTGATGCGAGAGTGCTGTGGCGTCGATATAATCCACAGCCTCACTTATTCGACTTAGGGATGAGTAGCAGCCAATGGTGGCATCGGTGAGCGACATGTCGTTGTCAATTGACCCTACAAGACCAACGATATTTAGGTACTTGAAGGGATCTACTTGCTTTGCCGTAATTTCTTCCTTTTGTACGAGCTCCTCGATCAATCCGGGCCACTCGCGCCGAAGTATATCCGCTCCTGTCAAGCTTCCATCACCCCCGATTATGATAAGCGCGTCAATTCCTTTGAGCACCATGTTCTTCGCAGCTCGTAGCCGTCCTGCTCGTTCTGTAAAAGCCTTACACCTGGCCGTACCGATCAAGGTCCCTCCCTCTGACAACCATCCTCGTACATCGTCCCACTGCATCTGTTTAATGAGGCTCCCACCCTGTACAAGCCCTTCGTAGCCCTCATATATCCCATAGGATTCACAACCTTTAGCAATGGTGGTTCTGACGATGGCACGTACGGCACCGCTCATACCAGGGGCATCTCCACCGCTAGTGAGAACCCCGATCCGCCTTTTTTTACCAGGTAAAGGTAGGGGCGCCATAGCCAGGTGCTATCAAGATGCACAGAGATTATTATGAGCAACAAGAGCAAGTATGCAGGAATCGGTCAAAGGTACAGTGATATTAGAGAGTTGCTTTTGTAGGTCATGGAAATGTAGCAATGGGGGCCAAAAAAGTAAAAGTAGCTGCGGCTTATCGATAAGGATCTAAAGCTACTGAAGGGCCCGATGCCGCCCGCTTGTGATCCCGATTTTAGTCTCTGCAAGGCACAGTTTTACAAACATTCGGAATTCAACCTGATCGGTCCTGGAATTGTCACATAGGGAGTTCTGGCTTCGACGAACGCGATTGCTGCACTGTATGCCACAATGTCGGAAGACCTTTTACTCTCCTTGAAATCTTGGCCCTCTTCCGACACAAAAGACTCACTACCACTCCTAATATCGCGGATCAACGAGCAGCGAGGCTCCTTCCGTGATGTCACAGAGGAAAGCCTTATCGAGGAAGCTCGAGCTGCTGAAGCCGGCGAGAGCATCGTTGACGAGCAATCTGCTGGTGAAACGGTGGAGACAGGCCAGGATGCCAAATCTCAGAGTGAACAGCTAGCTGCTGCAAGATTGGATATATTGAAACAAGTCGCGTGAGACGCTTACTCGGGCTCCTATATGCTAAAAGCTCATTATAACTTCAGACTCGCCCAGACGGAAAGTGCGATGACCCTCGACCTTATTTCGCTGTTGCTTTCCAAGCATACCCCAGTCCAAGCTCAACTTACACTGTCTCCATACATAAAGCAGAATTTACCGATAGGCTCACTAGGAGCGGAAACTATGCAGGTACCACAGCTATCTGATGAGGACAAGCGCGATGATGAGATGGTCTCCATTGGTTGGAAAATGCAATCCCTAGGCAATACAGCGGACTCGCTCTTGAAATCCGCAACAAGGCTAGAGCAAGAGATGGAGCTCGAGGCTAAATATTGGGAACAGGTCTTAGCAATCAAAGAAGAGGGCTGGTCTTTGTGTCGGTTGCCAAGGGAAAAGCACACTCTTGGAGTTCGTTACGGCTTCGCCGAAGGTAAGACCACGATTGGAAGACTCGAGATTCTTTTAGGCTGATCGTTAATTTAGCATACTCTGACTTCCGAGACCGGGGTTTAGCAGCTTTACGACGCGACGAAGAGGGCAATGTCCAGCCTGACCGTGGTGTTAGATCTCGAAGTCGAAGGCTTCGGGTACGATTATTAAATAGCGGGGCGCCAACTGCCATGGATGAGAGGGTCGATGTTGCGAACACTGACGACATGGCTATTGCAAAATTAATATTACAAGCTCGGAATAGCATCTTTGACGAGGAACTGCACCACGAGCTTAACCGAGAAGCACGCAACCTTGTCAATCAAGGAGTACGATGCGTCGGTGATGCTATCATATTGCCTTATGAGGCAGAAAAACAGATAGAGATCGATCTGGTGTCTCTTGGTGACACAGATCTTGCAGTATCGCAATTGGAATTATCTAGTGCGAGTCGCGAGATACCCCAAGGAGACGACATCGTTCTCAAATCTGTTGTGATATCCCTCCGAATTCTATTGTCTCATGCACACCACCAAAGGTTGGTGCAGCGCTCACAACCACCACCACCGATAAGGGGCACTAAGCCTCCGCGACCAATCTATCCAATAATCAAGCCCATCCTTGAAATCTTGCGGCATCGCTCTGATGTCCGAGCTGCGCGAACATTTCTAGAAGACCTAGAAAAAAACCTATCAGCTGCAACACTAAATTTCAACATCCAAAACTTTATAACATCTCCCGACCTTACAAGTCTCCCCTCTCTAGCCACTTCGGCGACTACTTCCGCAACCGAAGCACTAGCGAACTCTTTCACAGCTCCTCTTCATACCTCGATTGTTATTCACCTCCCATCCAACCTCACCGCTTTAAAAATTGAGCTCCATACGAGTTTTATTCCCCCAACGATCGGAACAGTTTACCAAGCCACCATTCTCTCCTACCCACCCGCATCTTCTCTCGCCAATCTACCACAAAATATGCATTTTTCTTCTCTATCAGCTCTCGAAGAACATATTCTGCATCTCCTTATGCTAGACATCATTTCCCTTATTTCCGCCAATCCGGTTACGGGAAGTGGATGGATGACTATCTCACCTTATGACGGGCAGCTAGTTCGTAGGAACAGAGAACGTACGGTGGGTCAGACTTTCACTATCATGGTTGAGAAGGAACAGGTGAGCTTGGAATGCCGAACAGTGGGAGGGAGTACAGATCATTTGCGTACAGTGAGGTGGGGTGAGGGGAAAGAGGAGGGTTACGAGAACAAGGGGCTTTTAAAGGTTATCGAAGACGCCTTGGAGGGGAAATAAGAGGGTGAATGTGGATTTGGAACCCGTGGGGACGGATGTGGAGGTCATAGGTATGCTCGAGAATCGATTGTTCTCACAGCAGTCTTTTTAAGACTTCCTTTCCCTATCTCACAACTACACACCGTTGCTTGTTGATGAAGGCATTAAGTCCGAGCTACCAGATAGCATGGTTCGTATCAATACCATAGATCGGACTAGTGCAGACATTTCATGTCGAGATGTGCTATTTCATCTTTAGATTGATATACTCGGTTCGATAATAAGGCGTGATTTGACTAGTATAACTACCTTACTCAGGTTATAGCTGATAAGGCCTTGAAGGAGTGGTCAAAATCAATGCTCATGAGAGAAGCAGTAAATTGATGAATTCTACTGGTATCAAACGACTTTCCAGGTGTTATGAGATACAAAAATCCTCTTAGGGGAAGAAACTGTAAACAAGGGCACCCATGAAACTGGGCTTTCGAAAGATGGTAGATTTTCAGATTGTGCATGCAACCAGCTAAGACCATGAAATTAACCCTTTGAACATCAAGAATGAACTCTGCTGGAATCTTGAAACCCTGATCTGTAAAAACAAAAAATTGGTGCGTCGCCTGCAGGATTCGAACCTACGCCCCCGAAAGGATTGCCTGAACTTGGTAGCAGGGCAACGTGTTAACCACTCCACCAAAGCGACTTGTCGTTAGAGTAGTCTAAAACAATTAATATTTCTACCAACGTGATCCGTCGACCTTCCCCATCAGGGCCCCACATCTTCGGTCTGAAGTATACTATATGTCAATCCTCAACCTCAGGAACAGATCGCTTTAGTGCATATCCAGCGCATTTACTCTTTGAATCCAGTCATGACGCACTAGTTGTGTGTGAACTTGCACAACCTACTAATCGTGTCTTGACCTCAGTGCACATGGTCCATAATATTTCACTATGGGGTGTGTCGGTGCTTCAACCACAAATAAAGCAATGGAGGATGTACTGCTCGAGCCTAAAACGAAGGTCACATATAACAACAAGGAGTATGAAGTAGTGAAAGAGGGCTTGGCGGAAATACTCAACCCTACGCAGACGCAAAATAGCAACACTACGAAAGGGAATTCTAAGCCCCAAATTGTCTTCTATAACCCAATTCAGCAGTTCAATCGAGACCTAAGTGTTCTTGCAATTCGAGTATTTGGTGACGACCTTGCTGCTATAAGGCGGGCGAGGACGGAGCGGAGGTTACAAAGTACAAGTCAAAATGCAGGAAGGGGCAAGAAGAGAAAAAGAGGGGCAGTCGATGAAAATAAGACTGCAGAGCAGAGCCCATCTGAAGGAAATCATGAAAATAAGGAAGGGGTTCCACCGGATGTTAGAGCAGCGACCAACAAGGAATTACCGGTAGAAGACAGAGATGTTACCAAGCCGGTCACGGAGGAAGAACACTCCCTCTCGAATGGTATGGATGTTGCAATGCAGGCTGAGGCTACGGATTCTGCGAAAAGGCATCATCTCGAGCACTCTGGCAACAGGATAAAAGAGGCAGAGCGGATGGGAGATGTCCGAACGACGAACGATATACCTATGGAACCTGCCAAAATGAGGAATAGGGGGAATCCCACCAACGGGAACAGAGCTGCTGTTGAAATTCCCCCATTTCTCATTCTTGATGCTCTATCAGCAACAGGTCTCCGTGCCCTTCGCTATGCCAAGGAAATACCATCAGTAACCACTGTCACAGCTAACGATCTCTCATCATCGGCTACTGCTGCGATCAACCTCAACATTACCCATAATAAAAATTCTGATAAGATCAATACCGCCACGGGAGATGCGCGAGCACATATGTACAGTATATTGTCCCATAATGGTCAGAGACCGTACCATGTCATCGACCTTGACCCATACGGAACAGCAGCTCCTTTTCTTGACGCAGCTGTTCAAGCCGTAGTAGATGGAGGACTTTTATGTGTTACTTGTACAGATGCAGGAGTGTTCGCTTCTACAGGGTATCTAGAAAAGACGTTCTCGCAATATGGTGGTCTACCATTCAAAGGGCCACAATCCCATGAAGGAGGTCTTCGGCTGATTCTTCATGCTATTGCAACATGTGCTGCGCGGTATGGAAGGGCCATTGAACCTCTACTATCCCTATCCATTGACTTTTACGCTCGAGTCTTTGTCCGCGTTCGTAGCTCACCAGCAGAGGTCAAGTTCCTTGCGAGCAAAACCATGTTTGTGTACAATTGTGACGAAGGATGTGGAGCATGGACCACGCAGTCGCTCGCGCAAGCCCGTGGAAAGAAGAGCAAAACGGGAGAGACGATCTACAAGTTTTCACTGGCGCAAGCGCCTTTTACAAGTCAAAATTGCGAGCACTGTGGCTTCCGAACACACCTCTCGGGGCCTATGTGGGGAGGGCCCTTGCACAATCCATACTTTGTCCAATGTATGCTCGACATTCTACCTTCACTGGACGCGGAAACATACGGCACCATTCCTCGTATGGAAGGCATGCTCTCTCTCGCGTTGAGCGAGTTTCTTGACGATCCAACCCAAGACGTACCTCCGAGTGAAGAACCACTTCCAGCACCATTAGAAACACCTCAACCACCAGACTTCTCCGCACCCCAGCCCATCCCATCACTCCCCCCTTACACCCGCTCCAATCACCCCTTCTTCATCATCCCCTCCGTCCTCGCCAAAGTCCTCCACGCCGTTTCCCCCTCGGACGCCGCCTTCCGCGGCGCGCTCCTCCACCTCGGCTACCGTGCCAGCCGCTCGCACACCAAGCCCGGCAGTATCGTCACCGATGCGCCATGGAGCGTGATTTGGGAGATTATGAGAGAATGGGTCAGGCAAAAGAGTCCGGTTAAAGAGGGTGCGATTAGGAAGGGGACTCCTGGGTGGGATATTATGCGAAAAGATAGGAGTAAGATTGCGTTGACTGAGGCGACGGATGACATTCGTAGGGCACTGGATGTGGATGATCTAGAGGACTTGAGAACAGGAGTGGAAGCGGCGTTGTACAGGCTAAGCAAGACAAAACCCGCTGCAGGAGAACATAACCAACCACTTGCAACCGACCCCCGCAAGCAAACAGGCCCAGCTCCAGCAAACGGCGACGTTTCTTTACAAGACCACACAACTGAACCGACCAAACCCCGAGCCTCTCCCCTCACACTCTCCAACCCGAGCTACCTCACCATCGTCTTCGATGAGAGATTAGGCAAAGAATCCTCGAACCGCAAGCGCGTTGTTAGATACCAGATGAACCCGCGAGCGGACTGGGGGCCTATGAATCGGGCGAAGGGTGGAGGTTAAGGGGGTGATGGGCGGGGCGGGGTGAGCTGAAGGAAATGGGGGATGGGGGGGGTGCAGATGGTGAGGGGGTGGGTTTGTTGCGGGCTTTGAACAAGTATGAGGCTTTAGGAGCTTGATGGACGGTTTGATAGAAGAGGCTGCTGTTGATTTAGGCACAACGCTCGCGATCCTCATCATGAGTGCAGACAGCGCTGCAGGCGGCCATTGTCACACCCACACCCACACAAACCCAAAACACAACCGGCGCCTTCTCAACCTCCACTGAACCCCGCCGCTTGACTTTTCCCAACGTCCACTCATCGATTTTCGGAAGGAAGAGACAATGGGTGACGGATAAGAGAATTCGTAGACTGAATGGGGGGTGTATCATAAGTACACCAGCTAGCTAAGCCTCCGTAACGCCCCTAAAACCTCCCTCGCAAGCACCCAGTCACAAAAATCCCAAGCTCTTCGTTCCAGGCATCCCTCCCGCATTTGGTATCACTCCCCCCAGCCCCACATCTCCCCTCCCATAGCTTCCACCAAATCAACTCTTCCTCGCCCTCCCCTCCTCAACCATGCCCTCACACCCCACCGCACTCCCCACCTTCTCCTCCACAGTCCCCGCGCTCGGGTTATGCGCAGGCTCTTTCTCGCTCATGGCTTTGGCGGCGCGCATTTCGTCGATGGCGGCGGATTTGGTCTTTTCCGCTGCCGAGGACCAGGAGGCCGGTTGGGAGGTGTAGGGCGCGATGGTCTCCTAAGGGAGGGAGGGGGGGGAAAGGGTTAGCTTTGGGTGGTTGGTGAGCGTGTGAGATGGGGGGGGGTAGGGGGACGAGGAGGGGGAGGGGCGGATGCGCCCGGATGGCGGCGGATGGGGACGGAATGCTGAGGACGATGGTGTACTAGGTGGATGTAGTCGAGTAGTATGGGCGAGATGAGATACCAAGCGCCTCCACCCCATCCAAGACCTCGATGGATCCGACAACTCACGCACGTGCTCTTTGAACAGAAGCAGAAAGGAAACACCTACCTTGGCAGCCCCAGCGACATACGCCGCATGCCCATGCAGCATGGACGGGTCCCCCCCCTTCTCGTTCCCATTCTCCGCCATGTTGTTGTTCCGAAACCTCGCGATCTGAAGGGACTGGTTGGTGGACGGCGGTAACAGTAGGTTGAGGAATGGGATGCAGGAAGTAAACATGGGCCCTTGATGTGTGTCGTCTTGGTATTTATGTGGTTCTTGGGGCTCAGTGGTCTATGCGCGCATACAAGTACAAGTGGGGCTTCTCGTGCAGTCGAGAAAGTGGTGTTGTCATGATCTTGGGGGTTGGTGGGTGTAATAGATTATTGTGGTGGTTTGTTATTGACGGGAAAGTGGGATGGAGAGGGGCGGGGGGGACGATTGGTCATTTCGGAGGCGGGCGGAAGACTCGGAGGCGAAGAGTTTCCGGGTTCCGCTTTGGTGTGACGAGTCTTGTGCGATTGCAGTTCATCTCATTCCCTATTTCTCTATTCTAATTGACATGGTTCGGAAAACGGTCATTCGACATGAAATCAATATGAAGGATTGTGGGGGAAAGAGTAGATCATATATGAAGGCTGAACTGTCGCTAACGTTCTCCTGATGTTTATCGTCTACGTGGTATCTATCCTAGACCGTTACGGGCTTTCTTTGCGAACAATCTGGCGTTGAGTTCTCCGTTGACTTCCATTCTGTTCCATACGATATCTCTTACCAGCTCCTACCGTATTCTGTGTCAGGCAACAATGCTGCCTTTTTCCACTAATCGATACAATCTAGAGTTGAATCATTGGTGACTAAAATGACTTTGATTACCTGCTCATCCATTTTCAAATACTTAAACCACAGAAAGCACGTAAAGACAAATTTATTCTTATTTTGGACAATCAGACAAACTGGTAGAATATGCTCGATGACATCATCCAGCCACATCTAGCTCAATACATAGAAAAGCGAACAACCGATACTCTTGGCGTACGTCTTCCAGACTTACAGCCCACAGGCCCCCAGGACTTTATTAGACTCTTTGTGATTCGTCTGGTTATCTTTTGGACTTGTCAAAGATATCGTCTGTTGTAAACACCACGAAAAGTGTTGGAAATAGGGGATGGTAATCTCCGCCTTCATAGGGCTGATAGGGCTGGGGTCCGCTAGTAGAGTTTTTACCTGCTCGCTCCTAGATAGACTCCTATTAAGCTTCAACCTACATACCAAAATGCCCCCATATGACCTCGTCCTCCATCAAAAAGCTCAGGTCATCAACCTGCGCTCTCATTTCTTCGACTTCTTCCTCCGTTGCTAGTCTCGGTAACGTTCTTTGTCTCTACTTTCATTTCGGCCTTCGACTTGTTCTCCATAAGGTTCATCTACCTCTCTGTCATCTGCCAACCTGGCTTCAGTTCAATTCTAGGGCCTTGTAGCTCGAAGCTTTAAAGGTCGAGGTGAGCGAAAGCATCTGCGACCCTAGTCTTGGTGGCTCTGGCCATGCTGAAGTACTGGTTGTTGGAGCCAAGGTATTGTGCTGATCGAAGCAGCTTTTGGGTCTGATAGCGTCCGGCTAGGTACATAAGCCAAATGCAAACCTAAGAGGGCTGCGCTATCAGGGTGCTCCCAAATTGCCGCTCACAAACACAACTAAGGCTGCCGCATATCTATATATAAGAGATCAGTACGACATCAGATTCTTGGGTAATGAGCCGATAGCTTTGCTTACGCTGCAGTGGCACCAAAGACCTCACTCCTTTGAGCATTTGTTAACAGGCCAACCGATCCGGCAAACATCAGCGTAAATGCTCCTAAGGCTCCTAATCGTGACCCAGGCGAGCGGATAAAGTACAGAGTGACTACGGCACCAACCAATAGAAATGCTGCAACCAAGAGGCTGATGACCACTACAATTCTCGCGACAACCGCTTCACGGAAATAGTAAACTGGGCCCCAAGATCGGGGTTGGTCATGTCGATCCTCCTATAATCAATTAATAAACAGCAATTTGCAATGTTATAGATAGGGGAATTTGGAAGTCAACCCTTAGGAAATACCCAAGATGATTCCTGACAAAGGCTGATAATCGATCTGGCTCCTGCTCCACCTGGAGTGCTACCAGGTCTTTTTCGTCTTCCAGCAAGCTCTCACCACTACCCAGCAAAGGTGCCTTGTGGCGAAACCATAACTTGAAGGTCCCAAGGGCGTTGGCGCCTGGGGCTTCGAGCGCAGCGACCTGACTTCGAAGCAATAAAGCCTCCTCTGATAACAATTAGATAACCCGGAAATGCATAATTAGGAAGAGCATACGGTAGTCCTTCATCACTTGTCGTATCTGTAGTATTATCTTCAATTTTTTTGCTTGCCGCCCGCTCTCATCCTGAGCGTTGCGGATCATAAACTCCCAATCTCTGGAAAAACGGTCGACCTTTATCTTCTCGCTAACATCTTGTGCGTTGATGATCTCGATCCTGTCGTCTTCGTCAAGTTGCTTGAGCTGTGCTTCCAGGACCTGCATCTCGGCTTGCAGATATAGAAGGTTCCGAGCGCCAAGGGCACTGAATTTCCGAAACAGTAGGAAATCATTATCACTGGCGATGAATTCTGCTAATTCTGCGTAACCTTCAAGATATTCCTTTGGTCGTTGGCCAGACTCGACATCTGTCTGCGCCGACTCAGAGCCTTGCTCTTTGACATTCGAGCCGATACTAAGCCAAAATCCACGAGCCATTCGTGAAAGCTCAGTGTAAGAGTTGCGCGAATACTTGCATAACTACTTGTCAAGATCTAACAATCGAGTGCGTTTCACAGACGTGATGGATAACAACAGCAAGGGAGAATGAGTCAGAGGGGCAACGGGGCTATGCCACTGCAAGCAAGTGAGGCTGTAGCTGGGTCAAGCGATTAAACTACACGTGAACCTTTCCCACTTTCCTCTGCGATAAACAACAACTCATCGCTCTGTCTGCTCAAAGTTCGGTTCTTAAAAACCCGGATCTGACTCAGCTGCCTACTCGTAGCCCCCTTGCAATATCGCGAAGAACCATCTCGGCGTACGGAGAATGAACAGAACATTATCCAGGCGTTTGAAAAATCTTCAAAATTGGTAGCTGATGTGCGAAGAAAAGAGCAGGCCGGGAGAGCAGAAAAGCAGAGACAGGAGGTGTGGGACGGATGGTATAAGACACAGATGCTAATGTTAGTCAATCGGTCTTCGTGAGAGTCCACCAAACACAGAAACATGTGATTACTACAAGGGCAGAAGGCTTGATTCAAGAGCTGTAGTGGAGCCATTACTAGAACCTTAGATCTCTTTCCTGTTATCGTGTCATCCGCTCGCAGGTTTTCCAGCTGATAGACGAATTGGTTCGAACGAGGCCGAGATGCATAGACGGCGGAAGGGGGTGACGAGTGGGAAGTAATGCGTCATCAGTCATTGCGATTCCACAGTTTCTCGAAGACACAAATCGGGATGCATGCTATGGGTTCAGTGCGTATTACAAGGTTTTTGAGCGCAGGCTGTCACCACAGCCTCGACCACAGCCTTCATGCGCGGGAAGCCTTGATGCTTTTATCGCCTTTTCACTGCTTGATTATTACTGTCGCAGCCAGACCCTTCTGCAAGTCCTATCAGGTGTACAATGATTAAAAGGAGCTGTGAACGTTCTACGCTGATTCCTTGTTGATTGAGATCACAGGCTTCAATCCTACCCCAGCCTCGTTCGAGTATTCTTAGAAGTATGCCTACTCAAGGAAGTTGCGTTCCAGCCATGGGGTACTATGCGACAGACACTAGATCCCGAGCAAAACAATTCATCCGTCCCCAGGCACATGATAATGGGAAAACACCCACCGTAGTTCATACTGCTGGTAGATTGGGGAAGTTACGACACTCGGATGAAAACAGCGGGCAGCTGCTACTTCGAATCGGGCGAAAGTAAACATAATAAAAAGTGGTGGAACCCTACACCTAAGAGCCGTTCAGGAGGTTTCGCAAGCGCCCAAGGCCAAACGAGCTCGACTTCTGGTAAACTGGCTCTCTTGACCTCTGCAGGAGACTGCTCCTAGACTGAATTCAATAGTGACAAACTCATATCGCGAAGAATTAAGTCTGCGTACGAGAAACGAAACAGCCATTACTCAGACGTTCGAAAATTCTCCGCAGTCGCTTTTCGATGAACGAAAAAAAGGATGAGGACTGGGCAGTCGAAAAGAGAAGACAGTCGGATTGGGGATACGTGGTATCGAGAACAGGTGAACTCACAAGGTAGCGGCAATTGATGAATGAAACAAGGCGTGGAGGCTTGTAGAGTACTTGGGCACATTCTGGGCTGTGCAATACCACGCTAGGAAGCTTTACCACATCATATGCAGCTTTCAGGCACAGGCTGCAGCATTCCTTTACGGTTTACAACAAGGCTGAGTGTGCTCTTCGACGCCCTACTTTGCCTGAAACGCGTCTGTGTCTAGCCTCACTTCCCAGTGCTTTTCCATCAAATGCCAATATAACACCCTCCTCCATCTTTTCTTCTTCAACTTCCCAACAAACAGACCACATTTATATTAATACACCACCTCCCTTCTCTGATCTCTTCTCCGATCTCTCAGCCCTCATAACCAAATTTTCCCAAGTTGTGCTAGCACAACATTCCAATTATCCTCTTCACAAAGAGTGATTAATCCTGGCCGTCGCCGCGCCGAACGCAAAGGCCTGGGCCAAATTCAACGCCGGACTCGCAGGGGGTTCGAAGAAAAAGAGCAGCCTCTTCGCTATATTTCTTGCCTGGTGTTGCCGCTCTTCTGCCTCGGGCGCCGAAGAACCAGCCCCAGGCGTGCACGCCAACATGAAGCCTACAGGGCAAAGATCCCGGGCCTTGTCGGGCTATACACCGCAACGATCAATGGGTGGCCAAGAAACATCAACACGATTTCCTAGGCAAGATGTCCGTTTCAAACTCGTTTTTTGGACAAGATTATTATTTTGGATGAATTATCCGCACCCGGACTACGGGCAACGACAACACAAACAACTCCACCGAAATCATGATATAGACTTATCAACCAAGCCGATCAATAACCGAAGAAACACCACAACAGCCACTCATGCCCCAAGTTCCCCAACCTCCTCCTCAGGCTTTGACATCACCTCCGTCACATCCCCTTTATTTCCACAACTTAGTCGCTTTCAGATAATAAACCTTCCAAGGATTCCTGTTCTCAACTTCGGTTCTCACGGCCCCGAAGTCATCACGGCCCCGAAATCATCACGGCCCCGATGTCATAACGGCCCCGATGTCATAACGGCCCCGATATCATAACGGCCCCGATGTCATAACGACCCCATCCATTGAATGTCAGGGGAAGAGAAAGCATAGAAGCCCAAATCGGGCAACGTGGAAGGACAGAGATTCACCCCATTCTGCACCATCCCGTCCCTACGAGCCGCACCCCGCCGCAACGTCACACTAGCGTTCGTGCTCACTTTCGCCGTCGTCGGTATTTCTACGTCCTCGCCCGGCTGCGGCAGCTCGATATACAACGCCCTACCACCACCATCAGACACATTAGCACACCTCACAAACCCCACAATAAACCGTAAGCGAAACCTAAACCCTACTTACGTAGTGATAAGCTAACCTCCATCAGCCCCCCAAGCTGCGCCTCCCACCTCTTCGCCAAGTCCGCGCTTGAGAACTTCTCGGGTACGTCGCCGAAGAGGCTCGTGAAGTCGATTGTTAGTTTGCAAGCGAAGCCGTCATGGATGAGGCTGGACCAGGATTTGAGGTCCACGTTGAGGGACTGTGGGGGTTTCGGGGGGTAAGGAGGGTGGAGGATTGGGAGAAGGGGGAAGGAGGGGAGAAGGAGAGGGGAGAGGGAAGGGAGAGGGGAGAGGGAAGGAAGAAGACCCATTTGTTACGATGTCGTGGATGTTGGCTCTATCGAGGAGGTATTGGAGGGGGATGTATGGTGGGTTCAGGTGTATGTTTTGTGACAAGGTAATTTATCTGAATCATTGGTACGAGGAGGTTCTGCTGGGTCTCATTGGGTCAACGATATGAAGCTGTTGTATTGAGATTTATATCCAATTACATAGGAAATATCCAGCTTGTACTCGGAAATAAGATCTCTGGAATTCCAGCCGGAGATAGTCAGACCAAACCCTCTGGGCTCTTTTGCCCCCGTCTTTTCCCCGCAGCGGCACAAAGCTCCTCCGCTCACAGAACACCAGGTGAACCAGAAGGTTGGGCAGTCTAAATCAATAAAGCTGTGACCTAGCCAGATGTGGATTCGGGATCGGGCAAATTGCACAGAGCCTCCGGATATAGCGGTGATACCGGGATTGATACAGTATATAGCAAGGAAGTAGAGGCAACGAGAAGTAATATCACTTACCTATTTACAAACAGCTTGTGAAATCGTTAGAAGCTTCGAAGCATGACGATCCTCCTCCTGGGCGGCACTGGCCGAACTTCCACACAGATCGCTGGTCTCCTCGACCGAGCCAGCATTGCCTACATCCTCGCTTCCCGCTCCTCAAAGGAGTGTAAATTCGACTGGTTGGATGAGTCAACCTATGATAATCCATTCTCGAAGAACGCCGGCATCACATCCGTCTACCTTATCGCCCCAGCCGTAACAGACATCTTCACCCCCATGAAGAAATTCATCGATCTCGCTAAGCACAACGGCGTAACCCGCTTCGGGCTCCTCAGCTCCAGTGCGCTTGAAGCCGGAGGTCCTGCTCATGGCAAGGTACATGAGTATTTGGTGGGGCTGGGGGTCGAGTATGCAGTGCTAAGGCCGACATGGTTTATGGAGAATTTTTCCGAGGAACAGCGCGCCAAGACTATCAGGGAGGAAGGTAAGGTTTATTCTGCGGCGGAGGATGGGAGGATTCCGTGGGTTTCGGTGGAGGACATTGCGGCGTTGGGGTTTCGGGCGTTGGTGGATGAGAAGTCGATGAATAAGGATCCGGTTATTCTTGGGCCGGAGCTTTTGAGCTATGATGATGTGAGCTGTTGCCAAACTTTTGCCGAGTCGTGTATTGACACTGCGTGATTATTCAAGGTCGCTGCTATCCTGAGCGCCGTCCTCGGACGTAAGATCACGCACGTCAAGCTGTCGCAGCCTGAGCTGGCTGCGAGAATGCAATCCTCAGGGATGCCGGCTGAATATGCTAATATGCTGTCTTACATGGACACGAGGATCGCTAAGGGATCAGAGGAGAGACTGAATGATGTTGTGTTAGAGCTTACGGGGAAGCCTCCAAGGAAGTTTCAAGATTTTGCGGAGGCGAACAAGAGCTGCTGGACGTAATTCGCTTGTGGCCGTTGAATATTTTTAGGATATACATGAAGATATCATGCTATTGTGCGTACGAGGGGTAGGTTAATCAAAGTCAGATTTAGTGCACAAGCTTGTTGAGACTTGAGACCGAAGCATGTTGAATTGTAGTCTTGATGGCTGAGAGAAAAGGCTGTCTTGGCTGGTACATCAAAACCCACTCTAGACCTGTCGATTTATCGTCATTATGTCCTTCCTCTCCGGCATATGGTTTTTGGTATTTGTTTGACTTGGGAGGTTGGTGAGAGACTTGGGCGGCTATCGGAGAAGACTTTCGGGCCGGCGCCTACAGAGACAAAGTCGATTGCACCACATCCAGCTTGCAATGTTTCCATCTCCTATGGCTCATTTTGTTGACATGTCCCAAGGTGGCATAATGATAATCTTTGCTGTAAAAGTCTTCGGGGTAGTGAGAGTATCATCGAAGCGTTTCGGCACCAAGACCTACATTGTTGCGGGTGCTCAAGCTTCTCCATTGCTCCTGTGCTGCGCATAACGCTACACTATGTGCTTCCTTACTACAAATCTATCAGCCCGTTTTTCTTTTGAATTCCCTTGGATCTCTTGAGTAGCCACCCGGATTATGTTGAATGAGAAGTAGTTGGCGCGAATCGCCGAACACGCTATGAGCTTTGTTCGAACTAGGAGAGGTAGGAAAGAGGAACGTAGGAAAAGGTAAGCGTGTCGGTTCCCTAGGACATTGGAAGCGATATTGAAACGAGGTTGCAAGAAGAGGACTAATGCTGTGACGGTGGCGATGGTGAGACAATATCGTGGGACGCAGTTCGAAAAAATATGTGCCTCGACGTGTCACATTTATGTACATGGTAATACTATGAGTGGGTAAGACGATATTGGAGAGTTGCGAAGCCTGAGTGAGGTAAAGCGGATGAAGTGATTGGGATAAAAGAGGAGAGAGGAGGGCATGGCAAGTGTTGATGCTCGAGGCCAGATTGTGGTCTCTGCTGAACGATTCTACCCAAATTGTCAGAACAAAAAAAAAGCATCGACTTCAGCTGGATTCGAACTTGGAGCTTCGAATGTCAAAAAAAAAGTTGCTCAGTGACAGCCCTGTCCTATCAACACAATAAAAGCCCCCAACACCCACCCCAAGGTAAGTTTGTGTGCAATACATACGCCAAGGGGCAAGCTCGAGACCAGTGGCTTAAAGACAAATGATCTTTTCGCATCCGTAGACTTGGAATCCTGCTCCGGGACACAAACGTGCCCCACTCACCCCCCCGAACAGTGAGGCTACTCTAGGAGAACGCGTAGACTTAACCGCGAATCCAAAACCAGGTGGAACCTGAATCACCTCAGTGAGCGGGCGGGCTGACCACGGGCGGGACCAAGTATTCCACATACGCCACTGAGCCGGGTACAATAAAGTTCTTATCCTGCAATATAAAGGGTCTTGGCTAGGGCATGACTTAACACGGGATAAACTTTCTTTATATCCGGCCAACGCCCCTATTATTTGGAATTCCTACACAGGGTCGAAGCCATGCATCTATTCGATATCACCTTAATCTATTCAGACTTGCCGAACTCACCAGCTTCATCTCCACAATGATTATCAACCACTCGCCTCCCATCTTCAGACTCTACCTACCTTGGCAAGAAACAGATAATACACCCTCCTCCTCCAGACCCTTGTATTGCCACTTCCTCGACGCTTTGATATAGGCCATAGAGCTCCGTCCTCGGATGTTTATACTTTCTTGCGTACGGCCGCCCTTACTATACTGATAGACTTCGCCATGGAGCACGAAACAAAGACTGGAGTGCCCCAACAGAATCGATCGCACTCCATCGTCATGCTTCATTGACGAATACAAGCAGCTTTTTACGCTAGGTGTAAAATGGTGGGCAATGAACAGTTCCAGGACCATGTTATCTACTCGGAATTCCTTAGACGAGGTCATCGCCGTTTGCCGTTGATTTCGTGATTATTCTTCTCTCAATCCTCGGCTGCGTGGAGACTATTCCACCTTTATTTCCTAAGACTCCAGGCATCATTCAACCAAGAGCTAGTTCAAACAAGAGAGGCCTTGTAGAGAAACGAGTATTCAAAACTGTCTATGACTTTTACGTTCGAGTTTCGGCCGGCCTCGGGTTCATAAGGAGCGTATTGTGGATATAGCCTAACACAACAAACCTTCCCCCTTCCCAACTCATCATGGCGAATGCCTTTTTCTGTCCAACAACACCTCTCCTTCAATAGCGACGCCCACCAGCGCACACCAAAATGCCAAGCGTAACCTCACACGTCGAACTGCTGCTCGTAACCCCTACCACAAGCTAAACTTGACTCTCAATCATTTCATCCACCTTCTACCAGCCAGCGGCGATTACTCGCCGAGCAACTCACAGACCCACCAGACTTCCAGCTCTGGCCCAGTAGATCTCCTGCGCGAGTCCCTTATCGGATGGCTCGACGCTTTGCGCATTGGGCATTTGGTTGCTGTTGCTCTATTTCCGGGCAGTGGTGCAAGAGACGGAGAGGGAGCTGGAGGCGGACGTTCCCGTGGCGTAGATACCCTAGGAGATGGATTGGGAGCTGCCTCCATAGCTGGTTGTGGTGCAGGTGCCACCGCGGAAGTGAGGGAGGTGCAGAGGGGGCGGAGTGGGTGAGGCGAAGAGGGTGGCGATGGCGATGGCGAGGGGTTGCAATTACATGGTGATATGAGTCGGTGAGCTTGGAAGTCTTTCATGAAATAGTGAATGTGCTTGCCGTTGAAGACACTTATCGAACATCCGACTTCCTCGAAGGATTTATCCCGCAACCCAACCTCTCCAATTCCTCACCCACCCACCCTCAAGACCTCAAAACCCTCTACCACGCCACCTATCCCATACCCTACTTCTACCCTTCCCTTCCCTTCCATGCTCACTCATCGTTCTCATCCTCCATGCTACCAATGATCTCTACCGCATTCTGCACAAGCTAGTCCCATTCTGATTCCTGTCTTGTCATTTCCGCATTAAGCTCTTACCGAACTATGCTAATTTACAGGACCCCATCCCGCCTCCTGTGCTCCACCGCCTACCCACGCCTTATCGTCCGTAAACACGAAATGAGCATCCGTTTCAGCATTGCTCAAGCCAGCTTCCTGTGGGTGGCGCCGTGGTTCGGGGGGGTTTTGATGGGTGGAGAATGTGTGTTGTGTGGAGGGGAGCGGTAGGGTGGGCCATGCGAAGGGGATGTAGGTTTCTTTTGGTGGTTTATTGTTGAGGTGGATTTCGGTGAACCGATTTTGCACTATCTTTTATCCACTCCAGAACAGGTTATGACCGCGAAGGTAGAGCCAAAGCTATTGAAGATGGCCGCTTTCTCATACCGAGTATTTCACACGTGTATATTTAATATTATGTACTTTGCTTATGTACAATCGACCTTTTGAGTAGGTACAAGCTGCTTTCTGTACTCCTTAACGCTGATGGAAACTCCTCTGTTATATGATCTATTCAGATCGCTCAATACTCCTCTATATTTACCCTTTTCATCTATTGATCATTAAATACCCAGGTATCTCGTAGCCGGTGATTTTCCAGCCGGTAAGGCCTCATTAATATACCCAAGTATTTTCCATATCGTACAAGCCCATTCGCGGCCTAATTTTGTTGCCGTGCGGTTCGCAAATATCTCAGGGCTTCTGCAATTGCTCCTGCGAAAATCATCAGCAATGAGTTCGTGCTATAAGAATGGAGAGGACATGCCTTTCTAAAAAACTTGAAAAACCCAACGCAAATACTCAACTGCATCACCAGCGCAATCCAGAACCACGCATTGCTCAACCCCCGCGAGCTAAGCGCAAGATTTGGAAACACAGACCCCGGCCCCTCGGCATCCGGTGCGCAGGCTCTGGCGACAATCGTCGCAATGCTACCGAGCACCTGCGCCGAAACCAGCGTGAAGACAATGTGGAACCTCGTTAGCGTTTGGAGCAGGATCATGCCGAACCCAACGCCTTGGATGGCATCCAGAACGCCGAGCCAAAGCCACAGCGTGCGTCCGACCATGGCACCCGCGAGCGGCGATCCAGCCCAAGGAACCCAGAGACCCATGCCCGACGTAGCCCACAGCATCTGGCACCATCGTGGTGCGCCGAGGCCGACAGCAAACATGGGGAGGATCCAAGAGTGGTACTTTGAAAGAGCTCCGAAGGCCCAGAGGAAGGCGGCCCAGACGCCTACGAAGAAGCCGAGGACTAGGAGGGCGATGGCCCAGGCGGGGGCGTGTTGGCTGGACCAAAGGTATTTCCAGTCGCGGCCGTAAGGGGCGGAGAGGAAGAAGTTTTGGATTAGGACGGTGACGAAGAACCACTGAGGGCTGTTAGTATGTTTGGTGCGAGATGTAGTAGAAGACGTATAAACTTACCATGATAATCTTCCTGCGGACGACAGATCTGTAGAAAGAGGGAACTTGGCCAGGCGCTTGTCGATAGTAGTCGGGGAGCCCGAAGAACAGTGTAGCACCGATGGCCCACATGATGAGTGCGATAGGGATTGTGATACCCGTAAGCCCTGGACCATAAGCCACCAAGGTTGACGCAGCGACTCCGTTGATCTCTTGTGCTATCAAGCGTGATCCCCAGAACCAGAGCGCGACAATGTATATCTGCTGGGTTCCTTGGATCACACAAGCTCGGAAACTCCACGTTGCGACTGGGACGCTACCTGTAGGATCATTAGTAGGGCATTTGATGGTTCGGATTGATTGAAAACATACCTTCGCTGCCGAAATTCAGTGAAAAGTAAAAGGCTCCGCTTGAAGAGGCTGCGGCATAGAAAGCAGTGGCAATGTTTTGTACCCAGCCTCTACCGAAAGCGGTTTTGGCGTATGGTGCAAGACCCAGGAAGAAGAATGCAAGTCCATAGAATCCAAAGGGCACGGCGAGAACGTATAGTGACTTAAAGGTGCGAAACACAAGCCACCAGCATATCGAAGCGATAAGGTAGATACTAGCCACCACATAGAGCTTCTGGGCTGATTGTCCAACCTCACCAGTAAGCAGAGTAATCTGGTAAGAGTTGGCAGCTATAATTTGCCCCTGTCACCGACATTAGCGATTGCGTACAATTTTAGGATAGGAAGGCTTACGAATGCAAGCAGTATGGAGTACAACGGCCAGTCCCCAATTCTTCGAAGTAGAAACTTTTTCAGACCTGTCGGGGGATGATAGTCTTCTTGTAGAAGGAACTGATCCGCATCATTATCCAGTCCACCGTCACTCGCCTGGGAGTCGCTGATGACAGAGCCAGCCGGGCTATCTCTTCTCATCCGGAAGACAGATGATGCAGGGGTTGAGGCCGCTGATTTTCCCATCTTGACACTGCGGAACCTATTGAACCAGTCTTTCTCGCTCTTCACTAGGTACTCTTCCACGCAAAGAGGACCTTCCGAAGTTTTGCCGTTTAAGTTGCTGAGTTTCTGTTCGAATGCATGGTAATATAGACCTGTGGGGTCTGTGAAGAACGGATCGACGCTCTGGAGCTTGTAATCTTTCTTTCCTTGCAGCACGGTGCCAAGACTCAGAGTTGGATCAGCGGGTGGATCAGAAGGACTACCAAAAGTCAGGCCGCTGGTGGGCGGCTGGACTGGGACCGGAGGCGGAAGTGATCTACCTCCAGCTGCAATATCGTCGGACATTGAGCGTCTAGATATAGGAGAGCCGGTTCCAGTGTGATACGATGGAAGTAGCAGGTCGCGAGCCATAGGCGTGCCGGGCAATGAAGGAGTTGGTGGTACTGGGGTCCCGGACGGGGCAAACGGTGGTAGAGTAGCACCGCTTGACTCGTCAGCTTCCGTCCTGGCTTCCAAAGCCAAGCGAAGGGTAGCCAATTTAGCCTTCTTCTTGCTGGCTTCCGCCTGCTCCGGTGTGAGGATATACTCTTCCGCGACATCTTCATCCCCATTGTCTTCTTCGGCAGTAATTTCCGCGGTTTCCTCGGCCATGCTGTCATAGTCAATACCACCTTCGGGGTTGCGGTGTATGTCTTCGTCGGCGACTTCGCTGATGCGAGACACTCTGTTGCCACGTACCTGTCCTGGTAGCGGAGGAACGGCTGTGGACCCAACGACGGTACCAATAGCGCTTGCTGGGATAGGGTTCGAGATTCTAGGTCTGCTGCGACTTGAGCGTCGACCTCTATGGGAGCTCTCAGGAGCTTGAGAGTCTACCGAGGTGTCTCTGGATGGATTCTGTTTACTCAGGCGGTTACGCTTCCTGCCTGCACGTTCTGGGTCATGACCAGGTCCTGTTTTCCTGCCAAGTGACAGAGCGACAGCGGGCGCGGAAGGACTTGGCGCGCGAGTAGAAAGTCCACTCTGAGGCCTACTGGTCGGTGCGGTAGTTGGTACACTCCATCGTCCATTCCAAAAACGCGGGGGGCTGGGCATGCCGGCTGTAGGCGTTGATGTGCCTGAAGCACGAGGGTTCTTGAAGGCATGTTTCAACGTTTGCTTTTGGTTCAGCTTAATTGCTGTGTCCTGCAATATGGCCAGATCTTCTTTCCATTGAACTACTGGAAATCTCTGTTTTGCGGATCGTGCACGCATCATTGCCCGTACCTTGGTCTTTGAAGCTAGCGCAGCTTCAATGGCCATCTTGAATTGACTGATAAGATGTTTTGTACTTGTGCTCTCAATGGTATACCACCCTAAGAGCATTTTAGTGGGATTCGGGAAACAGCTTGATAGTCCTGAACTTACAACCGGGCATGTTCCCTAATCCTCCGACTCTTGCACCTACACCAAGTGCTCCCTTGCGACCAAATTCGACCGCAACAAGACCGAAAGGCTCGTCGCGTGATGGAATCAGAACGAACTCTCCACCGCTGAAGATATATGGCGGCAGAGCAGTGAATTCAGGCTTGGAATATACTCTGCCTGGATATATTTCCATCATTTTGTCTAGTTTCAGCGCGGCGAAACGGCCATGTAGATCGATAACAGGCCCGACACAAATAAGTTGCGAGTTCGAGTGTGCCTCAAGAATGGCTGGAAACACATCTGCTATGAGATCAATACCTTTTTGCTCCGACCAGCGGCCGACAAATACAAAAAGCTCGGCATCCGGATTGACGTCTAGACCAGCCCACTCTTGAGCTTGACGCCTTAGATCGCCTCGACTAGCCTCAAAGTCTGCATCCACGTTAATGTCTTTTAAGTTTGGGAGCTGCTTGTCCCAGTCATCTGTATCAGTAGGATCCGGATTCGGGAGGCTACCGATCTTGCTAAGGCCCCAGAAAATGGGATAACGCGCGAATGATCTTTTTCCGTACTTGGTAGAAACCCCTGTGTTGTGGGTTAGAACAATTGTAACGGATATACACAGAGATGCTACAAGGGCGAGTCGAGTGATGAAGGATCAAAGCTCACCTGCAGCGCCAAAACCCTTTTGCCAGACACGAAGGTAGCTCGCCCGGGCATGAAGGAGGTTAAAAACTTCACCAAACTGGACATATTGCTTGACAACGTCCGGATCCAAGTTGTAAATTCGACACACCTCGTCCATCTCTACTGGTGTTCGCATTGGCCACAAACCCTGAAACTCCGCATTGTGCAACGAGAGACAGCAAGGTATGACCCTTGGTAACAGGTGCAAGGGAGCTACGGCTCCATGATAGTCATTAATATGGTATCTATAAGTGCAATGTAAGCGTACCGAACCGTATGTTGTTATAGGGATCTTCTTACAGGTCGATGGGGAAGCGCCGGAGAGTTTCGGCAATGCAAGAATTCCTAAAGCCATAGGTTAGAACAATAGATCCATCAACAACCGGAATTAACCAGCCGTCTCACGGAATTGGAGAGAACATACCAAGCTGAATAGAAAATAGCGCTATCAATGTCATCCATGCGCCGAGGATAGGGTTCTGCCTTAGAGTTCTGCCTGAAGACAGGCGCATCCAGAAGAACATAGGTAATGTTGCGAACGTGGTGATACTGGACTTGGACTGTATAGTCAACACCAAGGATTGTAACAACCATTGGCTTCGCGCGTTGATCGACAGGATATTCGATGCCTCCCACACAAGGCACCACCCAGACAAGGTCTTGGTGTTGAAGGTTCTGGCTCATAAGCTGGGCCATGACACCTAGACCACCAATTTTGATCTTAATGTCCCAGTCCTCTATATGATATTCCATTGTCGCTATAAGAACGGTGCGACGTTGTGATACTGCTAGAGCATTCGATCGAGTCCCAAGTGTGTTCATAGAAGTTTCGGGTGTAGTTGTGCGCTTGAACTTCCTCAGAGTCCCCAAAGCAGTCTCAGGGATTAGTCGGTCGAGATGAAAGTCTCGTTTCACGGCCATGGGAAGAAGTCCACCTTTTTCGGCTATGCCAACGCTGTTGAACTTAACAGAATAGAAGGTATGTAGGTAAGCCCATGTTGCGGCAATACTTGTGATGATGGGAATTACCACTAGCAATGCATAGATGAGCGCTTGCTTCCAGCTTGATCCGACAGGCGTCAAGTAGTATCGTAGGTCAGCGTCGTTGACCGCGATACGGTATGCTAAGGAATGAGCTGGCGGGTATGAAGAGTTCGGAATGGTGACGACATTCTTGAGTAGAGACACCGGAGACAGAAGATCGAGTACACCGTCGCTATCGACGTCGCCAAACGCTCGAGTAAGATCAGGTTTGCCGTCATTATCCACACCCCATACGTTCACCTGGAATTCGGAAGGCCACTCGTTCATAAAGTCATACTCCCAGATACCTGAGCCGTTTTGCTCCATAGTACTAGCGATGCCCGAGTCGTATCCGTACTCATTAAAGGAGCCATGGACAAAGATGTGGGGGTACCGCCGAGGCGTAGTGTTCGCTTCGAGGTCTCCCTGCTGAAGGTGATTACTACTACCTGTGATTTGGCTCCAGTACTGCACCATAATGTGATTCCCAGTCCATCGTTGCAATTTAGTTCCCGACCAGTCTTGCGGCGAAATGGTCACGTTACCACCTTCATAAGGTTGCCAGTCGGTCCAGCTCGATCCCCAATTACTGGAGTAACGGTATTTGTCAGCACCAGAAGCCTTGTGCGATATGAACAATGAGCCGTTATTATACTGTTTGAGGATGGTGTCCGAGTAATTGGCGGCTCTAACAAATACCATGGGGTTGTCGATCTTGCCGATGCGAAACATGAAGTGATTGATAGCATTAGTAGAAGCGTTACCTACTTGCGTCGAGACATTGCCAACTGTCACCGAATGCACTCCATCAGAGACGTTTACCAAATTTGCATGAAGGACCCAAGTGCCTGGTATCTGACCAGTAATTGGCCCACTGTACTTCGAAACAATCGCCGTAGTATCGTTGGTGGTTTGACATGCGACGCTACTGTTGTCGATCGACGGGGTAGTACCATCGACAGTTGCGGAGTTGAAGGAAATTGCAGACTGCACTTGTTTGCAGTTCATCTCATCTGAAAAGTAGAATGCGATTGGCACCGTTACTTGTTCGCCTGGATCAGCATTAGACAGAATTCGCGCATCGTGCCCTGGCTCGAATTTGGTTATGACAGGCGATGGTTTTAGCCACTTTTCGAAAGGAACGTAAGCCATATAACCCCAGGGAGAGAATGTCAAATGATCTAAGCAGCCATTGTGTTTGGTGGAATTCTCCAATTCTGTGATTAAAGTCAATAATAAGATCGACTGTCTCCCAACAATACTACCTACTTAGCGTTTGAGGGGATGTGCCAAGAGTGAACTCGTCATATGGGTAGAGTAGATTCTTGACTGTGGTACCCTCATCGAAGGGAGCTATCAAAGCTGAGTCGTTGTTGGTGCAGTCGAAGTTATAAGTCTGAACGAATCCCTCATTGTGGTAAAGAAGCCATACGCTCTGGTTTCCTTGACCTTGACCGGAAAAATCCTGGATACCTGTAGTTCTGAGTGTTAGCGTAATGTACAGTTACACTTGTTTGAAATCTACATGCCTTCCCAGCGGCTACGTAAGACACTCCACATCCCTGTTTCGGTGGCTGTTCCCATGGAACCAGGCAAGTAAATGGCGTGCGTTTGCTTCGAGAGCATCTTAACATAAAACCCATCGTTGAGGACAGGATACCGTTCGCGCATCTCAAACATGTTTCTCATGATATTTCGTATGGGATGAGATGGATCGCGGTGATCAATGCTGTTCCAATCGTCCATGCAACCAAATCCAGCGCTTTCTTGGGGCCAGGTAGAGAATTTGGCGTTGCCAACAGTATAGCACCCGTGATCTTGCCAGGCTGTAGAAGTTGACATGGGTTGACGACCGAAGACGTAGTTATCCGCTGTGTTGTCCAGAACGTAATAGGCTTGTTCTTCGCCCCACTCGAGCATTGGGATTCCAGGCATTAGCATCGTAATGATGAAGGTACCAAGATTCTGTTTGTACGTTCCATTGACTATGGTAGGCCATCTGAATACGTCCTGGTTTTGAGCGCCATACATGTGCCTCGGGTCAAATACCCCAGTGTTCGCATTGATCAGGTCGTTGGTCTTGATGAAGTCATTCCAAGTTTCGACCTTTACGGTGTTAGGTTGAGCAGCAGAACAGGTGGTACTTACGACTTACGAAGTCGACAGGGGTATCACCCTCGGCCGACAAGTGGCCGTCCATCCTGAGTCAAATCATTAGCAAACCGGATTGACAAGACATTTCAAGGGACATACCCTAAAAATCTGGTAAGACTTCGGTATATGCTATAATGAAAGCATGCAGAATCAAATGCATTCTTGCCAACATCTCGAATGAATCCCGAGGATTGGGAGTTGTTGGTCGTCATCAGAACAGCTTTCGTAGTGTCGTTGACCATCATATCCGGTGTTTTCCCGCGGCCCAAGTAGTCTGCACCAAACGCGTTGCCAGAAACGATTTCGCCGGGAATGAAGAAGTTGTTCTTCCCAAAGGATTTGGCGCACTGCCTTATGTGATCGGCGAATTCGCCTTGCGCATCAACCGTGATTTGCTGCCCTTTGTCCATGCGAAAGCCATCAATATCAAGCATAGCAATTTGAATGCAGGAGAAATGCTCGATCCTTTCGCGCACAGATGGCTTCCACTCTCGTAAGCGATCCTGTACTGAAGCGAACTTGCTGATTTGCCGTTGCCACTAACCGTCGATTAGTATCTGAGCCAACGATGATCACAGCGAGACATACTTCAGGATAGATGTTGAAAGCTGCAATGTCGCCATATTGATCGAAATCGCTGTCGCGACAACCAACAAAGTACTCGGTGTTATTTCCAACAACCTCATAACCGGAATCGTCGTAAAATCTGGGGTAATCGCATTTGGGGAGCATTTCGTTGCTGAATTCAAAATCGTGGTACTGGCGCGATGTCTTGTACATCGCGTTGTGCTCTGTGAAACTTAGAGGCGCAGAGACGTTCAAGTAACCCTCGAACCCGATCAGATCTCCCAGTGTCGCCATCGTATTGTCGAGAACGACGTACATCCCGCGAGAATGCATCTCAGCGATACACTCGCGCCAAGCATCGATTGTAGCAAAGTGTGGGTCCAAGAGCGTAAAGTCCAAAGGACTGAACCCATCGGCCCCCCAGGGGAAATTGATCATCGGGCTACCGGCAAGATAAATACCCTTGATGCCCATGCCTCCGAGATAGTCCAACGTGTCTTGAAGTCCTTTTATGTCACCCCCATGCCTCAACTGGGTACCTGTCAGATCGTGTTCCCAAGCAGTGCCATTAGCATCATCGTTTGTAGGGTCGCCATTGACAAATCGGTCAAGCATGAGGGTATAAAAAGGGAAGCGCCAGTTGTCTGGCGAAGGGTTGAAAGCTGCGAGTGGTGAGTCCTAGACCGACCTCAAAGCGCTACTAGATTTAGACTTACAATGATTTTGCCATTCTCCCCAGTAGTCAAGCCCCGAGGTAGCAGTTTGATTTTGGTTCAAGTTCCAAAGAACTTGATCTGGATCATACTTCAGGGCCGACGTAAGGAAGGCGTGGACCGCCAAAGCAGTAACTGTCCTTATGCAGAACATTATTTGTCCTATCTTCAAATAACCAGCAATGAAAAAAGAAGATGCGCCGGGCGAAAAAAGACTTTGAAAGAAGATGCGTTCCAGATAATAAACGAATAGCTTGACATCGATATACAATGTCAACAGAATATCAAGCAAACAAGAACAAAGACGCAGTTGATTATTAACAGCAGATATTCCAGCCGTTAAGGAAGAAGAGATATTAGTATTATAGACATCAGGAGATTCAGGGACCCTTGATATCCTTGATGCCTTTAACCCTATTAACCCAGTGGCAAGCATTCTCGGAAACTAGCGGTACAATTCGTCGCCGGGGACAGGTCCGATGAAGTGTACAGCTTCAGTGTAGATCCACTGATGCTACGTTTGGATATGAAAGGACCTGTGTCCTGAGCGCATCGCACATAGTGTAGAGGAGTACCCTAGCGATAGCGTACGATGCAGTGGAAGGCTATTCCTCGAGCCCTTGCCTTGCTCACCAGATTTCGCGCTACGGTACCAGGGGCAAGAAGAAAAGATATTGACGTTTCTGTGGTACGGAAAGTCGGAGAATACAAACCGGGTAGCCCAACTGGGCGGTTTTATCAGACAACATGTGGCAGGATGCAGTGTGGAGACAAGCTAATTTGTCTCCGTGTGCCGGTTGACGAACAGCACTGCCCAAGCTACACCGCATGTTGGGGTAGGGCGAGATGCCAAAAAGGGATTCAAGGACCAACTCAATGGCCAGAATATCAGAGCGGCAAAAACGAGGCCACTCGTGTCCTGGAATACTCTCAAAAATCATTGGGCCTGAGACTTAGAATAGTACAGAGGTGGTGGTGCATTTCTCGGAACAGAAGGTAATGTTGCAACGGTTAATGGCGTGCAGACCAAAAAGGGTTGTGATAGGTCACACAGAGTTTGACTGCATGTCTCAAAGAAGAATACTGTGGTTTGCGAGAATGACCGAATCGAGGAAGAGTCGATCAAACGGAAAAAGGTTGAAACGTTGGCCTGAACGTTTATGTGGGTGGAGACACCCAAAGTTAGAAAAAGCGACTAGGATAGGGGCTAGTGATTTCCACGCACGTCCAGCTCACATCCAGTCCTTTGGATCGCCCATGCAGTCGATTTAAGCTTTGGGCAATATCATTGGCAGATGGCTGCCGCCGCCAGATAAGATCTTCGATGTTCTGTTTTTGACCAGCACAACTGTGTAGCGCACGTAAATCTCTTTATTTTTAAGTACATGCCTTCCAGCCTTCGGAAAGCAATGGTTTGATAATATTCAGAGAACCGCGCGAGTTAAATTGGCAATTCTGAGAACACGTCTTGAGCGCAACTGCTAGATCGTAGTATGGGTCGGCGACTCGGCTGTTAATAGCTTGTTGCCATCAATCCAACTTCTTATCCTCTGAAGTAGCTTTCCGTAGATACGAGCATTGCATCATGCCCTGTCATGCCCGGCAGCTGCACGCCGCTTGCGGCAACTCACAAGGAACCCTGCGTTCAACAACCTTGCGAGATGTGATAGAGCGCGTCGCTGGGAAATAAAGGGTACATTCAGCAGCAATGTAAGGAAGGAAAAGGCAATCGGTGTCGGAAACAGACCTCCCTTTTGCACCCGAACATCTCAACGCATGCACTACCTACGAGTAGAACCACTTAGCTTCTTTGACCGGAGTCTGGTACCTCCGTCTGAGCGAATAAGGAGGTGACCTTAATCTTCTGTCGGCTTGAGAGGATATTTTCCAAGCTTCCGACGTCATGATATTAGATATCATTGAAAAAACCGGTGAGTGAGATGGGTAAGTAAAGTAAGTGCCCTACTCCGTAAGGGTAATGTTGTTGTTATTAGGGACCGTGTTTTATTACCGGTACTGTATGATGTATTAATTTGACGTTAAATTCGAAAAGGTAATAATAATGTAAGGAGGTGGGGGCGACTGCGCCGGCACTCGTAAGCCTTCCGAAATGCAGTAGTACTGTACCGAGGCAGATCATCACTGCAGATCTCCTTTTTGAATTTTCAATACCGACGTCATCTTTCAACCGAAAATAGGTTATAACGAAAAAGTCGGAATTAGTTAGACTTCCCCTATTTTATCTTATCATCATGTGGTCGCTCATCGCTTGTCCTAAAATATTACTGCTTGATTTCTGCCACCCTTCATTATCTACCGCGCTGCCATGCCATTGTCTCAAGCTTGTCGATTAACAACACATGGGTTGCTCAGTCTTTCGTAGCTTCATCCTTGTCCTTGCAAATCGGTCAAGCATGTTGGCTACTTGGCCGAGTCGCAGAACCCCATCAAAAAATGGATCGTCGGGGGTCACGTCTCGGGACTGGCTGCTTGCTTTTTTGTGAGAGACAAGGATAGCTTGGTAGCAAGGATGATTGGACTGGACCGAGATCTGGGGAGTTGGATCTACGATAGCCCACTCTTGGTACCAATAGATCTGCCAATCGGGGGCATAGTGCGTTTACGAGTGTTGGCAGAGATGTTCTGCCTCCGCTGATAGACATAGGGCCGATCAAGATCTCAGAAAGTTTTGGGTAGGCGCTTGCCTTTTGAAGTAACAACACGTTCTGTTGTTGGCTTCGATTGAATGGATTTTGTGGTACCCAATACTTGAGCCTTGGAGTCAGCGCAAACCCTGTTGGGTCAGCCTGCAATGCAAGTTTGACCATGCTGATCCTCTTTCAGCATTTCTATCTCTGTCCACTAGCATTCGGTTTGGAAACACTTCAAAGCACTGATTCCATTCGAGGTTGGAGGCGGGAATATTACACGATCCAGATCTTGGATAATCTGGAGTGATAGTGGCTAGTACAGTGGCCAATCCTTCGCTCTGATTTCATTATGGCTTAACGATAGAGCAACCCAGACTTCGGCAAGGACACAATTCGCTCGGATCAGCAGAAAGAGAGAAACCCTTGTCACACGGAACGTTGCGCGATTCTGATTTTACCCACAGTCATGACTGCCTTAATGATTCTGCCGGAAGGATAATAGCATTTTCTGTTCCCATTGCTGGAATAGGAAAGAGTGCAGCATGCCGATACATCTGCATATGTCAGATTATGACAGACAAACACAGCGCTATCATTCAGCCCTCGGACTAATCCGAGATGATCTCATCAAATCCTGTGGGGAAGTGCAGCATACATAGACCACACTACAGCAGTGGCCGTCAATGCTCATCTGTTTTTATGATCGACAAATGTCACCAAAAAATCATTCAACATCAATTCAATCTTCCTATAGCATCCGATGAACCCTACAGTTTTCTGAAATTACGCGTTAAATGGGAGGTCCGTGATTGGATATGCTCATTTCGAAAGCGATTCGTGAACCCAGTTAAAGCAAGCTGCATATATTGAGGATTTCTGCAAACACCTTGACGCACTTTGCGAGCAAATCATATTCTCTCTCTCATCTGTCTGCATTTGCATTTGATTGAGTTGTAAGCGAAACCTTTGATTCCCCAAGACCAGGAACAGCATATATCTTGCGTACCTGCATACCCCACAGATCTCGGATACTTGATCCGAGAGATGGCTGCACGCGGTCCAACCCATTGTCCAGCCGAACACCTCCATATACGTGCTCGACTTTTGAGATCGCAGCGTAGTTATCGATGCGTTTGAAGGAAGCTGACTACATCTGCAGATAACATAGCATACCGCAAAGTACCTTAAGCTTGCAAATGCATCTCGATTAGTCGCCATGAACCAATCTCCGTTCCTACAATCTACCGGACGTTGCTAACCTATTCAGCATGACCAGACATAAACGTGACGTCATTGCTCCAGGTCTACGACATCTAAAGTATGCGCTGCTGTCTATGCCTTGGATGTTCAATTCTGATCAAAGCTGCTGTATGTCGGCACAGTGTGATGTGACGTTCTTAGATTGGGACTAGGTCACCTCCAGCAACTCTCCAGCAGCTCCAACCAGCAATCGTACAATTCAGGTCCCCCTGTGAATTCCCAAACCTGGATAGAAACAAAAAGGGCCATTATAGCGCGCGGATCACATGATATATCACTATTCTTCAGACTCACTGCTTTCGTTTGCATAGGTTTCGTTTAAAGTCATTACATAAGTGGTAGTATATGTCTTCAGTAGGACCTTTTCTCGACAGAAATTCTATCCTAGCCTGAATTGAAACCTTCAACGAAGACTTTACTGCTAGCTTCGGATAACCAGCAAAGACCAGCGGAGCCACGGCCTTGTAGCCTTAGCTTTTTATGCGCCGAGCCATTGAGACATGATATGGAATGACTTTCTACATCCGCTAATTTCCGACAGTATGCCATATCAACTTTCCATAGTTGGTCATAGCCGATTTTCAATATCAGTCTGCAATGGCCATTCTGTCGTTCGGCTTGTCAGCACATTCATCCCTCTGTCGCGCATCAGAGTGATCTTAGAAATAGCTTGCTTATCACCTGCAGTAGGGATAACTGTCCTGCTCAAAGATCACGAGCGGCGATAATGGCTTACGTCCCACGGGCTGAAGCAAATATGTCGTCGGAGTTTTTCATGAAAGCTGTTTGCTCATCGCTTGTGCTAAGTCTAGCTGACCGATAAACACGTATTGGAATCATGTGGATTTGTTGGAAGCCTCTTTACAGGGTCCATCACAGAAAAAGCTTGAGGCTGGGAATAACCTCCATTCCCTCCTATTCCTAGGAGGAACACCGAGTCAAACCCCAAATGCATTCAATAAGTGCAAAATTAAACAAATGCACTCCAAGCAACTCGGAAACAGATTAGACACCACTTTCCTACTCTTCATGAGCCTAGGTATTCGGTCAAACTATTAGTACCATTGAATGCGTTCACACATAGTTTTGCGACTTTGTTAATACTTAGCGCTATTAGACTCCTTTCCATGAGGAAGAAATATAGCATGCATCGCTTTGGTTGCCGACCAAAACGTGTGTATCCAACATACGACTGAAGAAAAGAGAAACATAACTCGGGCTCAGGTGATGGCACCCAATCGCCACCAGAGACTTTGATGATTATCGAAAGACTTTGGGCAAAGATTGGTGCATTGTCGACGTCATCGAAGTCCATAAGGATAAGGCAATTCAACCAAGAGCGAGAGTTACCTCTCATGGAATATATCCGCGTGACCAGCGAGTCGTCGCAGGAAGTTGAGGTGTCTATCGTCAACAGCGATGCATCACCAGATGCTGGATCAACTGTCGAAATCCGTGGAATTGTACTGGGAGTCTAGGAAAGATACAATCTACCATATATGGGCGAAATTGAGAGACCATGACAAGCAAGAGCCATCTGGTCAATCTAGGTTGGAAATTTTGTGCCAAGACGGGAGCGAATCTGAACGGCACTTCCGGATGGCCCTTCCAGCGTTCCCTTTCACGCCTTTCAAGCCACGAAAACGAAAGGTCAAAGTACAAGGTCGACAACCAGAAAATGGTGAAGAGATAACCTTGATACCTCTTGAGGGCTAATTGTAAGAGCGGTTGACGCAAAACTTGATATTCGAGGTCGGTCGTCCGTCGTACTTCTAAAGGAGTCCACTATTCGACTGGCCGGGCACGAATTTCAAACCCGGCTACTCGTACCCTTAGGGGGCGAGTTGGCCGAGTGGTAGTAGGCCTCCATAGAAGACTGCAGTGATACTCAAGCGCTAGGGAAAGGCGGCCCCCGTTGAGGAACGCTAAGGTCGTGGGTTCGATTCCCACCGCTCTCGACGGTGCTACCAAGGAGGAGGTTTATTAAGGATTTGATTCTAGCTGTGAAAGTATCAGGTTTTTTCAGGTTTTGAGATAGGTTTCCCGAAGAGGCGGCAGGGGTGGAGGGCGATTCGGTGGAAATCCGACTCGGAAGTGATTCTACGTCTCGAGTATCTGCCGTGGTGAATGCGACCGAGAGAAAATCTACTTAATGGTTGATGTCTTTCATAGCCCCATAGGCCCACATAAGGACAATAAACTTCATATCACACACACACATTTGTACCCTAGGTATCAAGGCTGGAACTCGCTATTTGTCATCTTGATATTCCATGCATGCGCATTCGAGTCGAAGGCTTATGGTGCGGGAAGAGTGGCACCCTGGATATTTGAAATCACACACGTGGTAAAAGCCGAAGCTATTATGTCGATGCATGATGATGGGTTCTTCCTCTCTTGTGAAGAGCTTGACGACAACGGCATTGAGAGAAACGTGCCGAAAGTTCCTTGCCTCTCCGCTGCTTGTTCGGAACCTCCCGGCTCATTGCTTCATTGACCAACTCGGGAAACTGACATGGGGTGAAGATATGTCATACACACTTGGAGAGGCCCAGGCCCAGGTTAACAAACTGCGCGAACCGTTGTATTATAATTAACAACCAGGAGGTGATCAATACTCTCTGGTATGGCAATAGGGGAGTTGGTAACCTCCGCCTCATAGGGCTGGTAGGGCTGGGGCCCGCTAGTAGAGTTTTCACCTTCCACCTCCTAGATAGCCTCCTAACTGCAACAACCAATACAGCAATATGCCCCCATATGACCTCGTATTCCAACATGGCAGGCTTGTGCGGCTCTACTCTCTATGATTGTGAAAGAAGACATGCCGGTGGCCGAAGATATCTCCATGATGCACATCCGTATCCAAGAGTGAAACGGGTAGGGAGCTTTGGCGGATACCCTTCTACTGAGCCTGGCCTCAAGGCGGCGACCTGGGACAGTCATCCTTGTGGGGTTCGAAATTGCCTTGACCTTCTTGCCCTGGCTGGAAGGCTCAGATTGGGTTCATGGGGGATAATTTTGGAGTTTTGCCATATAGCATTGATAGAGTACATACTCCGTGATATAAGTCGCCACCTGACTACCCTATCTCCAGGAGAACGGACTTAGCAGTACGGAACTACCTTACCTACGGCCGTTACCTACGGCCGTTATGGTGTGCGGCAAGTCTAATGGGACCGAGACTTTCTAGTCGATCCCACCTGTTATTTCGGTTTTCTATTTTGTAGAATAGAGCCGCTGTCAAGGTTATCTAGTTAGGACTTCGTTGATTAATTAGTTGGTGGATCATGTGAATCTCTCACAATCAATCTCGCAGTCCAACGTGAGGATCAACGATCACCACAATGCTCATTGGTATACTCGTACGGAGTACGGTACTGGTTTCCCACTAATCCGTCATCACATTGCATCCATAGGCTATTGCTCATCGATGTTGCCTATAGATATCTCCCTCGGCACAATCTATCGCTCCGTACTCCGTTCGTCGTGCGGATGTCTCGGCGGAACAGAAGGAATGATGAGATGGATCACGGACAGAGTGTTCCGGCAGATCGATATTGGATCCTTTGGATGCCGCAAGTGTCTTGACTGGGACGGGAGATGCCGGAGGATCTGATTGGTCATCAGTAGCGAAGTTTCGAAATGAGTGAAGGAGAAATGAAGGAGAAAGAGTAGGGATGTACGCGTAACAGGATCACGGCGTAGCAATCGTCAATTCATGCTGCTGCCTGCACTCCACCACCGTCCACTACTGCCCACATTCAGAGACACCCACAACATCCAATGGTTGTCGTGCTTACCCCACCGCCTGGAGGAGGAAAGAGAAGATCCTTCCGCGATTAGGATCCTGAGAGATTAAGGTATTGTTTATAGATTATAGAGTAAGGTACGTCTGATGAAAGAAGAAGCCTTGCAGAAAGCCCGCCATGTCCAAATCGAGAAATTGTCGCGGTGGTACGAGTTGTAGAATACTGAGCCGCTTGAATTTCTTGCTTTATCTTGCTTGAAGTGTATGTACTGTACCACCGTCCCTGAATTATCGCCATGCAGCCCCCGTGTTCTCCACATCCCAGTGCCGTGGGTTCGGTTTCGACACGATGGTTTCCTGGGAGAGCGCAGAATGGATTCCCTTTCGAGAGCACTGCGGATTATCATCGACGTTTACCTCGGAAACAATGCCAGACGTAGAGATGTAGTAGTAGCCACGCAAGCGATCGTCCTCGTGTCCAGAGCTGCATGCCCTTTACGACTTGCGACAGCCAGCATCGAGGATATGCATTGTCATCTGAACGATGGATGATTGACTTATCCTTTCTCTTATCCTCTCGTGAAAGCTCGACTGCTGCTTGCTGCATAATCACGCACGTTAGTACGGCTGAAAAAGGTGGGATGAAAAGGCGGTGGGACGTTCATGGCTGCACGTCTCCCACGTTTCTCATTTTGCTTGTGTCGAATCATACAGGGCATCACCCCCTCATCGCCAATCGCATCCCTCAAAGCACCTCCTAGCCACCGGATTAGGAATGACTAGGCGGAGACTGAGCCGTGGGATACCTTGATAGCCACGTGTGCCCGACGCATGCTTTCCTCACCCCGAAACTGTCAAGGGCCACGGGCAAGCACCGTCATTCGCCAGAGATATAAGCTTCAAGGCCTCCCTTCGATACCGATTTCACTCTAGTCTCTAATCCAGGGCCCCTCTTGCGTCGTTTCGTCTTTCCGTCTTCAGCCCTGAGCTGGGGACGAAAGAGGCGCAGCCATGTTGAATGTTCAATTACTGAAAAGCCTTTGTTATATAACAATGAGGGGCATGCCGGAGTTGGAAGGCGAGTCGCGAGAAAATGGGTAATTCCACGAAACAAGCATCGATGCAATCGACATCAAAGGATGATGACTGGACCAAGGTCGAGGACCGTGCTGCCAGGAGGAAGATACAGAATCGCCGAGCACAGCGTAGACATAGTATAGTTCCTCGCCGTCATTCTCGGATAAATATCGAGCTTACTGTTTGCTAGGAGAGAAGATACGAGAGCACATTGCCCAACTCCAAGCCCAAGTCGCCTCTGCTTCCAGAGACTCGACCCCAACAGACCACGCGTCTGAACCATACGACCGTTATCCATATAAGTCGTCTAGCTCTCGACCCCAGTCCACCGCTCTTAAACAAGACCATCCGTCGCCTTCCGAAGCCATGCGAATACAACGTCAAGAACACGATTCATCACACATGCAAGAAGACACGCAAAACGTCTTCACCGAGCCATGGAACAGCACCTGGCCCTACTTCTCCAACAACGACATCTTCGACAACGTCTACCCCCCCACCCCACCTCAAGAACTCTCCACCTCCCCCATCATCTGTTCCGCCCTCCCCCACCCCTCCCACCAACGCTTCCCCCAACCTCAAACTCCCGCGTCCCGCTCGCCTCGACCTCCACCCGTCCGCTCAATGACATCTCCTCAGCTCCCCGTGGCCGACAGAAGAAATCGCACCCGGCCTCAAGCGAATAAACCCACACCCAATTACCACGGCGCCCTCTCCATTAAGTGGGATGAACCCTCCTCCGCCTCCGTGAATTACAGAGGCCAAGACCCAAGCATGCCCCAGCTGAGCTACCCGCAGCAAATCCCGCAAGGTCAGTGCTTCGGGTGGCCTCTCGCTGCTCCCGAGATCCATAGGTACTAAGACCAAAAAACGGGGGTTGACATGAGCGCTTTATAGCCCCGATACGCGATTCGCTTTCTTCGAGTGATGCAGCGAATCACTCGAATACCATTTGCGCGAACTGCGCGCAGCAGATTGATCTGGAGGGTTACGGGGGCGGGGTCAGGTATATTGCTATTCCGCCGGATCCAAATGATGCGTGAGAGTACCTGGGTCTCGCACATTGGCATCGGTATGGGCTTGGGTAAATGGTCACAGGGATAGGGATAAGGACATCGCATGGCATGGTGGAAACATCTTCACTCGGTACGGTATCTGCATAGTGTCTTCTCGATTTCAGAACACATTTGGGCATTGGCATGGAAATGGAGATCGGGATAGGCAAGGCATGGCATTAAGGCAGGGCAGGGCAGGATGGGATAGCCAAACAGGCACAGCGTAACCTCTTTGTACAACAAACACTACAGCAGCCACCATGAATCTTCATGACCGCCAAGAAACCTTTCTATTCCAAAACATCGTTTCCATGAAACCAACCAACAAACAAGCCCCACCGCCTCAGCTGAAAACTAGCGTGTGCGCGCCCCTTCTTCCTCAACCAACACCCATGATCCATCATCATCAACTGCCTGCCCGCCCTAATTTATTCAGGTACGCACGCTTGGGACGCTAGTCTAGCCCACGGCGTCCGATGGTACATCCGTAATCGCCGAACGAATACCCTAAAACCCGAGAATATATATTAAGGTATCACCGGGTTCCCGCCTTACACTACTACATAGTACTCCGTACTGTTCACCCAATCCAATCTACTATGTAATAACGTCAACTAAGTTGGTGCTAGGGGTGAAGGTGGGGTGGGGGGTGGTGGGATGTGGGTGAGATTTTAGAGGGGGGAGGTGGTGGTGCGTTGGTTAGGGGGGGTGATGGTGGGATGAATGGTTGGGTGGTTGGGAGGGTGTGCTGGGCGGTGGTGACTTTGAAGGGGTGGGGATGGCGATGGGTTGGAATTCGATTGAAATGGATTCTGTACTGGGATGGGTTGATTTGGAAGGATTTGGACGGATTTTATTTAAATTCATTGAATGGATTGAATTTGATTTGAATTGTACCGGATTGTTTCTTTTTCAATCAAACAAAGTAAACCCTACAAAGCAATCCAGATCCTCAATCCCTCAAATCACTACCATCACCACTTACCCGCTCCCCCTCCTACAAACCCACCAAACCTTCCCTTTTACAAATACTTAAAACCTCCACACGCCTACAACCAGTACGTACGTACGTACCTACACATTCGATCAGCCAAGCTTCGGCTCGTACGCTGACGACATTAAGTTGTCTAAAAGGGGGAGATGTAGTAGAATGAACGGAAGTAGATTAAAAAGGTAAGGAGGAACGGGAACAGGATTGGATGTTCTGGGGTAAAGGGTGAAGGGTGAAGGGCGAAGGGCGAAGGGTGAATGCTGAATGCTGAAGGGTAAAGGGAGGTTGGGAAAGGGTGGGGGAAGAGGTCGGAGGAGGGGCTTGCGGGGGGGCAGAAGTTGTGCTGGTTGAACGGGGTTGGGCGAGATTGAATTGAACATGGTACGGATAGAACGAAGATTAATAGAAACGCGAGAGAAAACGAGAGGGAGTACGCAACTTCCAAATAGCGGAAATACAGAACATCGCCATACTAGCAAAAAAGGAATCAAAATCTAACACAAGCACAACGCTCAACCTCCAACCCTCAGAGCTGGAGCCAATACACCTCGTGAACAAACTTTTCTGATCAGAAGCAGGATAATGGAGGGGGAAATGTGGGAGGTGAGGGTGAGAGGGTGAAAGGGTCTGCGATTGACATGTGAGGATTTAAGTAGAGGGAAGAGATGGGAGGTGAGGGGACTGGACGAGGCGTTCGAGGTGGGGACGGAAGAGGAGGGTGGGGAGATGGGGGTAGCGAAGTGAGGTAAGATGGTGATGGGAGGAGAGGAGAAGAACGACGATAACGGCAACGACGATGAGAAGGATGTCATAATTAACCATAAGATAACAAGATGGATACTATTCTCAAGCACCTACCCTATAACTGATTTAACTCATAGGCAACTTCCAATGCATAGCGACTACTAGCTAGTGGACAAGAGGGAATATGGGAGCCGGGATAGAGGTGGAGGTCGCTCTGAACAGTGTTGAAGGGAAGGGAGGAGTGGGGAGGAGGAGGATGGGGGGAAAGGAAACAGGAGACGAGAGGGGCGTGAACATTGCCCTCGAGCTCCTGGTTTATAACCAAGAGTAGCTCGTGAACAGTTTTTCCGTAGATAGAGTAGCGAACATGAGGGAATTCGGGAGCGGACGTGATCGCTGTGATCAGGATTGCAGAGGAGGAGGACGAGGACGAGGTTATGGTGCTGCTGGGATAGACGTTGCCCTCGAGCGGTCTGTATATATCCAAGGTAGCTCGTGAGCAGGTGACTTTGGAACAAGGGCCGGTCAGAATCATTAAGGTGGGGGTTCTTTCTGTGGCGAAGGGAATAGGATATAGACGGTGCTGGAAGAAAAGGAAACAGGGATCGCGAGGGGAGTGAAGGTTTTGCGGGCTTGTGGGTAGCTTCTTCAGAGGGAACATTCACGAACATTCGGTGACGTCGCAGCATGGAGTCTGGAGTCGGAGCTGACGGTACCGTGTGCACACTGGCAGAGTGATTTGCCTATACGTTCGCTTCTTTGTTTGAAAAGCAGCTACCAGTAGCATCACGGTGTGTCCATTGTCGATAAAGCTACCAGTGCGCTATGGTAGTATTTGTATTTGTATTTGTATATTGGTTTGGATACCTAATGTCGCCGTTACATTGGTGTAGTGATACCTTGCCTGTTCTGATAATGTCGCTAGCACAGATTGGGTTTGTCGCATTTCGCTGTTGGGGTTCGGATGTTCTTGGTTTGATGCTTGGGATGAGGGGAGTTGAGGCTGTGTTGGGACAGGCCGTTTGAGGGCGAGAGGTCGTGGTCGTGGTCGTGGATTGTGTGTGTTTGTAGTACTTGTTACTAGTAGGTTCGATTCCTTTCGCCGCTGATACAACGATGTAGTGGTACTTTCGCATCTTTCGGATATGATTCATAATGCTTCTGGTGCTCTAGGGAGATAGTTGTATCAGCAGAACTGTCCCATCACTATCAAGCATTCGTAATGAACCCGCTCTGCTAGTCGGTAGGCGCCGTAGCTTCATGGAAGACGACTCAGCCAATTCTATGAGAGTATCTCGATGGACTCGTAGAATTGTTTGCTAAATTTCGCCAGCCTTGAAAGGCCTTGGGTTTCTGGGCTGTAGCCAGACCAATACTACGACAAGGCTTCCCATTCACTGCAGTACAGCCTCCTTTGTGGGCCATAGTCTTGTTTGTAACTCGGGCGTTGTATTTTTCAAGCTCTTTATTGTCCGCTGCTGCGAGCGTTGTCTCCTCTTCGTAGGAGTTCATATATGGCAACGAGTGTGATGCATCTGGCTGCACGCCCGTTGCAGGTCTCCATATAGTAATCGAGTGCTTAGGCTGTCCAGACTCAGCCAACTGCTAATATTTCTGAGAGGGTTATAGACTGATTTGTGCCGTACTTCCCGTATGTAGGTGAGCGAGATCGCGGTGGTGGACGGGATTGACTGGATATGGTTGTAACACATTGCTGCATGCTGGCGAACGTAGGCGCAGTAATCGTGCTGGCATAGCGATGTGCGAATCAAAATCGATTTATCTTAACAGAAACCGTGAGAGGCGAAGAGTCCCGGAGAAGGCATGTTCTGCATGATGCTTGTTCCCATACTGTCCGGCCTGCAACAACACCTGGAACTCTGCATGGGCGTCTCAAAGAGGCAGAAATTCCCAAGTATCAACTGCTTGCCCTCTAAATTGATGGCTGACTACATGAGCGATGTCGATGGCGCTGGGCGGATTTTCAGGCTCTAGCAGTTGTGACTGAACGATTGGTTGAGCTTAGGCGTGGCTTGCGGCTGCGGTGGCGGAGCATGCTTCGATAAGGGCATGTTTGCGTCCAATGCAGGTGAGAACAGAGGAAAGGAGGGACAGCAAAAGAAAGCCTTGGAATGAGACTTGAGAAGGGGGATGACTATAAGACTCGAGAATATTTCCAGCGACGTCGACAACGAGGCAAACAAGTCCTGGAAAGAATTTTACCTTAATAAGCGGGCCGCTTTACCTTCCTAGGTATGCATGACATTGCCGTCATTGCTCACCTCAGCCCTGTGACGTTGTCAGATGATACCTTGGAGATCTAAGTTCTTCAAAGTACTTCTACTTTCCCAAATTTCACAAAGAAATCCATCTCTCGCTCCATCCTCTCACTCTATCCTTGATGGCTTCCCAAGACTACTACAAGGGTGGGGAGAATTTCCCTCCACCACCGCCATCAGTCGCGACATTCGGTTCAGCACCACCGCCATACCAAGAGCACGTGCACCCTCCGCAAGAGCAAGCACGTCCGCCACACCTCGCCCAGCACCATGACAGAGAATTCTATCCACCACCACCACCATCAAACTCTGTGCCATGGCTGAATGCTCCAAACAACCAGTACACACCCAGCGAGCATTACTACCAGCCTCACTCTCAGCAACCTTATGCGCCTCCTGTTCGTTCTCCTCGTACCTCATATCCCAGCGGTTGGCGACAAGGTTATACTGATATTTTACAGCGTCAGCCATACAAGCAACAATACCCACCTCAAAGCAACGGCTATCATCCACAAAACACTCCATATCCTCCACAGTTTCCTTATACCCCACCAAATAGCAACTACCGTCCACCTCGAGCACATTCTCAACAACCACGACCCCATCCACATTCTCCGCGTCCTCATTCCCATCACCGTCATCGAAGACACAGTGAGCGCAGAGATAGCAAAAGCAATGAAACCAAACTGAGCTTTCTCGGTGCCGGCGCGGGTGGCCTTATCGGGGATCTCCTACTCGGCCCAGGAGTGGGTACGCTTGGTGGAGCAATTATTGGCGCTCTAAGTGGGAAGAACGCCGCAAAAAAACATGATAGAGATTAAAAGCACGTGGAACCAAGTTTGTTATTCCCCGTCGAAAAATTGGTAGAACCAAAGACCCATGAAGGATGTTTGATAGGACAACGACTTGAATGAGATACGAGATATGCAGCAGACTGATATGATACCTGATGGTGTGGGGATGAAGCGCAGGGTCCGGATTCTCTAAGCAGATCCGCAAGCGGCGCGAACACAAACCTTGTATATCGATCGGAGGCAAGGTCATCTTTAGAGTACCACATCCTCGGTCTCGGAGCGCAACAGTCGGGACAGATCAAGAGTGGTCCAATCTCGGCGGTAAGTGGAAGGGATTCAAGACGTACGCCAGATCGATCTTGTGGACCAGTTTCGTTAGTGTCACAATGACAAACCTCATGCGGACGATTCGACTAGGCTATTGAGCAGCGAAACGAGGAATAGTACGGCAGAGTCTGCGTTTACTAAGGGACAAACGTTCAACCATTCCGTTGAGAATTCTATCGAGATATACTTCGAATACTGTAATGGAGTGCTTTGTTGTTCTTTCTGCTTCTTGTTTCTCCGTAAACTGTATAGTATCCTCATCTTGTAACCCTTGCCTGTACTCTTGTCACCTCGCCGTTGCAAATGCTTTGGTAACTGTATAAAATATCTCGCAAATAGTTTTCAGGAGGCTGTGGTATTGTCTGAGGTCTGAAGCCCTAGCTGAAGGCCTATCAGAGAGATTCTGATGTAGCGTGTTTTCCAAACCTTTTTGTGTTCTGCAATTCGAATTTCTTTCCAATCCTCGCAAGCCTTAAGCTCAAGAAATATATAGAGAGACATTTAGCTGTGCTTGAACATTGGCAGATCTTTGCAGATATGCATTGCAGATACCTTTGACTATTGGAATATCAGAAGGCTTAATCCACATTGGCAAGCGTCTCATGTTAGGTCTTACAGAAGCCAGTATCATGTGATAGGCGTTATTTGCCGCGTGTGGTATGTTTATCGTGTCTATGGTTTACAATGATGTCTGGTTATAGATGACCGGTATGTTCGAGATCTCGCGTGTAGTGATGCTTCGCTTTCATGAGCATCCGTCATCTGCAATTTTTTTTTAATGGTCCTTGAACTCGGGACGTCCTTTTTGTAATATAGTGAAGAGCAGAGTCTGAAATTGAATGAAAATTTTCATGATGAGAGAACGTTTGCTTATGAATGTAATGTTGTCTAGTCAACCACTACCCATTCACTTGTTTCAGTCTAGTTCTAACTCAAACCCTTTATGTAGCCAATGGTTACACCTCAAGATCCACTACCGAACAGCAACAGTCGACGTCGCAGCAGAAGTGCTCGTAGAAACCACGCCAGAAACGACGGTTGTGGAAGTCATGCTATTAGCTCTAGCGGCAGGGTTCAGACCCGCTTTCAAAGCCTCGTAATAAGCAGTAGGGCCCGACTTGGTGGGATGAAAGATGCCGCTCAAGTCAGAATTGGTGTCGTTGCTGACAGCATTCGTACTGTCCACTGTCTGGTCGATACCGTTCAATATAGCCTGCTGCTCGTCCGCGTTGAGGTTCTCAAATAGGCTGTCCTGGATTCAGACGTCCGGATATCCCCCGTTTTCGCAGAACCTGTGCCCATTAAAGCAAGATTGCAGGTCGGTATTGTCCTTGAATTGGATGCCGGCGGTGGTGGCTTTGGCCGCGAGGGCGGAGTTGAGGGAGTCGACTTTGCTGTTGAGTTGCTGCCGAAGGTTCTGGCTCACCCAGCAATTATGGGCGGCCCAGCCGGGGTTTTTGGCCGTTGTAGAAGCGGATTTAGGTTAGAGCGACTGTCGTAAATCGCCCAGAGGATATATCCTTGATGGTGGTGTAGAGTTTGTTGAGATCTTGTCGGACTTGGCTGCCTGCTGCCACGTTGGTGTCGTTGGCGTTCAAAAGGTCAGAGCATCCTCCTTGACCGGGCAGGTTATAAATGCAGGATTTGACAATCTTGTCGAATTGCATGTCGTTGCCTCCGGCTGTGACAGTGTAGAGATCGGCACCATCAATGGAATGCGGGCTGACTCCCCGATCAGGGTGTTTTGGACATCGGCCACCACGTTCCCAAAGCAGGCCGAGAATTGAACCTAATAATGAGCGGGATTTTTGTTGACATCGTTAGGATCTTGATCCAGTTGAACGACGTAGGAGCCCATGGTACGTTTGCATGTGTCCGATCCAGCCCCAGGATATTGATCACCCGCCCCGTTGCCTGCAGAGAAGGAATCATCCAGGGCCACGTATGAGCCGATGGGCCTGCCCGATTGGTTAGGGCACTCCTAGCCTGAGCACCAGAGATTAAATTGGCGAGCGAGAGCGAGGCGAATAATGCAGCGATGAGAGAAGCGGAATACATCTCAAGAAAATGGAATGATGGAACGTCGTATAGAAAAATATCGAAGTGTGCTTTATCGTGTTGAAATGGTATACGTTTTGTATATTGCGCATTGCATATTTCAGAGCAGGAAAAAAGCAAGTTTGTATATGCCATAACGTCTCACACAGTTGTCGAGCAGTTGTTCGACAGGGTGTGATATTTTTGCACATTGAAGCGCAAAACCTTGTCGCCACATGTCTAGACTCAGCAAAAAGACGTTCCGAAATGCCAGTGCCAGACACAAGACCGACATTGTTCAGAAACAATATGAAGAATCAATATCTTTCAGAAGAAGAGCTCAAAGCTAGGCAGCTTGCGCACGCCTATCTCGCAGATACCGCAGAACATTAATTGAGTTTCAAAAACTATTCTCCTCTCTGAAGTGGTACAGGCATGCAGGAGCAAGCTTGAGATGAGTCTTTAACCTTGATATTGAATGCCCCGGAGTAAAGAAACCGAGGAACCTCGGACTCGGGCCAAAAGCATATTAGACTGCGCTGTAATTTTTGGGATATTGGTTCAGATATATGAAGGGCCTGAAACGAGCGAAATATCATTGAGAGGCTCAGACCTCGGGATTGGGTGATGGTGGTCAGAATTATGGCGTCTAGTAATGTCTTTGAATCAGTCTTCAGAGTGGCATCTTAAGGGCCATGCCGTTGAAGTAAGTCCATAGTATCATTGATTTTAGTCTAAGATGAAGCTGGTGATGATATTGTTTCAAATCCGCCGAAGACATTCAGATGTCTAAGACGGTGAAAAGGCTTGTAGGCCGGACAAAGATTGCGACGAAACGACACAAGAATTAGGACTGTAAGAGCCTGAAACGTGAAAGATCTTTCATCATCGTGACTCTTATCTGAACCTTAGGGACCAGTTAAGTCCATGAGAACCAGGCTGTGAAAGATGGAGTCAGTATGATCGGACCTTATGCCTATTCAGTAGGTTTCTACCTACTCGGCATGTTGAGGTGTGAAACGATGTACGAATGCTGAGGCTTCGAAGAAGTTGATTCCCAATGATTTCTATTTGTACAAGCCTTCTTTCGCCAAAAGCTTCCCAGATCGTCATCAGTGCTTTAAGGTTGATGATACTCTAGGGGCCGTAACTTTAGCCGAGGAAGTCTTCTTTGATGTAAAAACTCAAATCTATACTTCTCTAGTTCTATATTCTGATATCCAAGAAGTCTTGTAAAGTATCTGACACGGTTTGAGTTTCAGAGACTGTGCCTTTACAGAGTCCGGACAACAACAGCAGGGCTGAGGCCACTTATCTTCTTTCACCTTATCTCTACCCTCGAGCTTTCCATTTCGGTAAAAAGCGAACAACACTGAATATCTTCTCGAGGGTTGTAATGGCTAGCAACTCATATTTCAGCACCACAAGCATCCTACTCAGTAACACCTTGGGAAATGTAATAGGTCTCGCGCCCACGTCCGTTTAGAGCATTTGTCAGTTGATGCCGCCGCCCACTTCGTGCTGGCGACCAAGCCATGATAGTTTTTTCGACATTCGTGTTGGCCGGCTGAAACCTCGAATCCTCGACGAGCCTGCGGTAACCGGCCTGCTGAGCCTATATGTTTCGCTGTGGCAGTTGATGTCTCTTCCTTTTCTATCGGCTGTCTTTCGCGAACGCACTTTCCTCACAATACGTTGTCTTTTTCCTACCACCCTTGGTATATCAATTCCAACGATAAAAGCGAACCAACCTCGATCTCTCGCTCGGTTATGGTGTGGCTGGCTTCGTTGTCCTCCCAAATCTGGTCATGCTCATCAAAGCCGTGTTCTCGCTACTGTCTTTCTTGATTGAGCCATGAAGAAGTGTAAATTTGATAATGGCAGGATTGTGCATATGTTCTCTGTAGACGACCATCTATGATATGTGCAAAAAGCGAACCATATTCAAATTAATCGAATCAGATTAGTGAGCATTGAAATATCATTACTGCTAATACTGCTTCGGCTTTCACTACTTCAGCTTTTACTGTCACTATTGCTATTGCTTCAATAAGCCACCCCGGCTCTCTATTGTTAAGTTTGATAAGTGACCAATTACCAGTCACGATCAATCTACCTGGCATTGTTCAACTACAAGTTCTTCTCACGGAAAACAGGAGATTCATGTCTTACATTCCGAAGTAGCGATACAATTCAGCCGATTAACGTAATGGGCTGAGGGGTGGAACAATGTGAATGGCCTTCGCAAGAGACGAGAATAAGTATGCAGCAGATACAGTATTTAAGATCGTCAAACCAGGCGATTACATCCAAGAGCGTCATCGTGCCCTCATTTATAGTAATGCAATCGGTTGAGATCGGATCAATACGTGAGCTACTACGAGCCTTGTCGATAGGGCTTGACCATACCTGATTTACTTCTCATCGTCATTGAACTCATTACTCTGTTCTCATCGTACAGTCTGATTGATAAAACCAAGTTTTACCTTGCTAGCGTCCCTGTAAGCAGCATGATCGAGACTATCGCAACATGCATATCTAGTATAGAAAGAGATGTAACCGACGATTTGAAAGCTGTGATCTGCGAGATGAGCTCTGGTGCCATTCTCTACAGCATGTTGTTAGAAGATAAGTTGAATAACTTTTCGGACGTCATCTGAGAGAGAAAGCTTTCTTAATCAAAAATCAGCTAGAAGCCCATATCCATATTTCACATACCTCAGCTGTATCAGCTTGCGTCAGTTCTCTCGCACGCTCAACGATAACGCAACATTGATAAATTCCTTATTTAAGACCACACATTTGTGAGAGGTGAGAACGTACTGGGCTGTGTATGTGGGAACAAGGCGTGGTGGGAAATTGCGAGGGTTTGATAGTGTGAGCAGAGGACGAAGATGAGCGAACAAGGTTCAAGGGGCTGAATAGTTGAAGTTCATGACGAACAAATGATGATAGAAGAAAAGGTGAATTAAGGTCGGATTGAGAAGTGTTAAATATGAAGCTAAGGAGGAAATTGATAGAATAGCTTATGTTGAAAGAAAGATTAGGCAAAGTTCAAGATCAAGGCTAGGCTAGGCTGATCATCATGACACTAACATACCTACACAGCTTTTCACATCTATAGGGTGAATATTTACTACTACACTGATAAAAATGCATCAGACTAGCTGAACATCATTGACATCTAGCCATGCATGTCCGTTGATCCTCATATGGCTATAAGATTCTTCAACGAGGGTGAGTTTCTCAACCTCGACATCTGTTCATTAGACGACGCATGATCATTGAAGTGCGTTCAGATGCTCAGTTCATCTTAACGTGATCAATCGACGTAGCATGGCCATTGGATGTCGCATCCATTTTGACAAGCGCCTCACCGTTGGTCAGTTTTGGTTGATCAGGGTTTATCTTCTCTACCCTCGGTAGAAGGAACGGGTCAAATTATGTCTCTATTTCCTCTGTCTATCAAGAATTGCGCTGGTACTAACTCAAAAAAATCTGGCCTCACAATCACAGCCGCGCCTTTGGAACGCGATACTTTGTACCGGATATGTGCGCCTTCGTCTGGTGCTCTATCATCGTACACCCACCTTGTGTTCTCCCTGAACCACTCTAGCTCTGGTGCATTGTCGAGACACGAAGCGAGTTCGAAAAGAAGGAGTCTCATTACTTAGAATGATGTTGAATCTCTCCTGCCGCCGAATTTGGAATACCACGACGCTGAGTTCTTCATAGTAGTCGAGAGTGCACAGTGCCTTGTCAAATGGTGCCAAGAACGTAGACAAGAACAGAAGAACATGCATTATTGATGCCCCTGCCATCATATTGTAGAGATATCCCGTCCGATCCGGAGAGAAGCAGATACGTGGGTTGGGTGCTCGAACACCATTTAGCGGGCCAATAGCACGGATTGTTCGGAGGGCCGGGGTAGTGAGGACAGAGGTGCTGTGCGAAGCATCAAGGCCGAGAAGGAAATGCCCATGCGTGGTAAAGAAGTATTTGAGAAACGCAAGGTTGTCCTCTGGGGTGTGTGTAACCGAAGTCGGATTATATTCAGGGCCATCATCGTGAGACATGTCGATGTCGTTATCGAGTTTCTTCACCATTGGCAAAGCGCTGTTGCAGACAAACCTCAAGTAGGGGCCCCAGACGCGGATTATCGGTGCTGCATGAGCGCCGCGCTCTGGCGAGTAAGTGGAGTGAAGAAGCGAGATGGGGGCGAGATCCAAAGCGTAAAGACCAAGCTTCCAGGCAAGGTTGGCCGTATTCAGGAGCCGTTGAGGGCGAAGGCACACCTTACACTATGCACGTGGGCTGCGTCGCCAACTAGATGAACGCCGAGATCATGCGAGGAGAATGAGCGGGCGACGCGTTTGGAAATTTTCCAGACGGCGAACCGGGACAGGGGAGTCGCGAACTTGAGGGTGTAAGGGGCGAAGATCTTGTTGGCTTGGACGAGGACTCCATCGGTGGTGATGGAGTCGGTCACCACTTGCTTGGCGAGCCTGGGAAATTTCTCTGGTGCTATGATGTCGAGTTTGATGTATAATCTGGGTTTAACATTAGTATCTGTAGTCAAAGATAATGTGAAAAAATACCTAGTGTATTCATCATCTTTACTGATGATCACACAGCCTCCGCGCCTAGAGGACACAACTAATATATGCGCTGATTAGTATACAAATCAACATGGGGTGAATGTGAATGCTTGTTGTTCACCCAATCACCCAGATGTAAGGATAATCGCTTCTAAAGACAGACACAATTTATGATTTCCAATTAGATATCGGTTGCTAATCCATGAAACGGTATAGGTAGCAACTTTCGAGCGTCACTAGCAGCGTCATCACTATCAACAAAAAGCTTCGCCCTTACTGTCTCTTTCATCGCTTCTCTCGTTGCGAATCATTGCCTATATAGAATGTGATGTTTTGTCCTTTTTCTCAACGGAACGACTCGAGATGCTGGTACTCTGTTCAACAAACACCTGATGTCACAGCAAACTTCGAATTTATATACTCTTCAACAGTTCTTGCGTGATAATATGAAGGCCGTGATATCTGAAGGCCGATTGATGATAAAGGTGAACCACAGTTTTTTTCCATCTTTGTAAATGGCTGTGCATTCTCTTAGTGGACTTTCTTGGACTTGTTACGCTAGAACCCAAGTGTGAAAGATCTTGAGGGAGCAAGGCCGGACATTAGGGACTTGAGCCCTTTGTATTTTAGTCAATTATAAAAATCAGTAGCTGGAGGTTGAACAGGGTAGAGTTGCCGATGATTCGAAAGAAGAGGCCCCGTCTAATAAGACTTACTGCCATTTGTAGACCACTTAGGCTAGGTGTGTGAGCTGAAGTTATTACCTTCTGGGATGAATGGTAACTGTAATGTAGGTCTTCATCAAGATCTTCACCATTGCGTTGTACAGCCGCTCAAGGTATAAAACCATTCTTTTAAGTAGAAGCTTTGACTGACTGAACCATCGTTTTTCTTCTTCTCATGGTGTTGGCGGAAATAATCGTCGATTGTCCCCTTTCTGCTTTGGGGTTAGAAATTGACCGATGAATACAGCAAGGTGCAAGGCAAGCGGGTCATTACAATGATACAGAAGCTCATAGGACAAATTCGAATATTTAGATGACTTCAACAGGCCACCACACAATGCCAGAAAATGCCCTTACTGTAACGCTGAACAACCCTCGGTAACTGACCGCGTAATCGCAAAGATCATTGGGCATCACTGAGAAAGATTGCTCTGCACATGCCAATCCAAGAATTTAGACATCAAGCTTAGCGTGAGAATTCCAGAATAGAAAGCTCACACTCGATAAGGAATTGCTATAAAGTTTAGCACCAGCCGATCTGTGCTCGGATGATACATCTCTGCTTGCTGCGTATTCAACACCCATTCACCGTTTGCAATTATTGCTCAGGGAAGTTTGCCAGGGCTAAGATACAACGTTCTGGCCATGGCTGAAACGCAATTTGGACGAAATCTTAGAGCCCAAGCTACCATGATATCATAGTGCACACACCAGACCATGGCTGTCTAACAGAATATTCACGATGGTAGAAGAGCTTGCGAGAACCGGGAACCAACAACATCTCTAGTAACGCTTTAGCAACGCGGTCGACAGGGAGCCATGATAGGCGCTAATATTTGTCAGTGATTGGAGGATCAAAACATGAAGACGTTGGAACTTGGTATATTATTAGCAATCGATTGACTTACCCCCCGTAGATCTGAAATTTACCCAAGAAGTTGAGAAGCTTTTACTAGAGCCGGCAAATGCTCATTTGGGCAGATTCCACACTTGGAAAAGACTGGCCACTGCAATGCACTTCGCACAATAAAGGGTGGGATGTCATATCAATGGTATGGTAACGCAGCCGCGATAAATTTGCCTCACACCCAATATTCCTCTGCATAATTCATAGGTACCGTGACAGATGAATCACTCAGTTGATTCGGGAACCGGGGTTTTTCCGTGAATGAAGGGACACCGCCCAACAGCAGCGGTCGGAGACGCGAATAGCACTTCGTAGTATAATATTTGGGGCCGAGCTTGATGGTTTGCAATTGCAAGCTTCACAAGACTACTCAAGGCTCTGATGTGCGGATCGGAAGACTGCAACTTGCGGCGAAAGTTCATAAGCCAAGCCGGTGAAGTATGTACGTTACTTGCGACATTGAACGCCGATAATCATGCTTATTCAAGCCCAACCCGTCTGCTTCAGCATCCTAAGGGATTAAAAACCTCTAGCCAGGCCGTAGTTGGAAGGGCGACTCTTCGAGCCATGTTGACTTTTTCCTGGCGTGTCTGAAACGCAGAGTCAGTGGAGTCAGATTTATCAGAGCGAATCAGGCAGATGATCCGAAGTACAGATGGCTCCAGGTATAATTTTTCGAGAACTTGCGTACTGAGATTTCCGATTGATCCTGTTAGGGAAACTATGTTCTTGTCGATCTAAAGCTTCATAACCAAGTGCTCCATAGGAGCTGTCCGGCTAGATACGTTGCGACTACTCGGACCCACAAGGCTTCGGATTGCTATGAACATGAGGGACACGTATGGATGGGAATATAAAAAATGCCGAGGCAAATGGCCAACTTCAACACCGGACTCCGCCTTATCAAAACCCATGTGTTCGTCTCAACGTCCCTCGATAATTCACATTCATCGTTTCTTTTCTCTGCGCTGCTGTGATATCATCCGCATAATGATACACACCCGCGTTATTGTTTAGCATATCGTAGCCCCCATGCTCCTTGATTCGGCTTGTCAGCTCAGTCATGCTCGCCTGGTCGGTGAGGGAGAGCTTGTTGTAGCGGACGTCGACAACTTCGTTGACGGCCTTTAGGTTGGTGCCGAGACTGGCGGCACAAAGAGCGGAAGATAGCGGAGCGGACCATGGACTCGAACACGTTGGTGGCAAAGGTTTGGCAAATGGCCAGGCCAGTGCCCGGTTTCTGGGATGCTGGTCAAGAGAGGGAGAGCTAGGGACGGTTGCCTGCCTAGGGCTCCGGTCACGACTGCAACCTTGACAGCGTACATCATGGTGATTGAAGAACTCTAGTAAACGAGTAGAAGCCGGATTGAGGGCTATGCTTCAACAAGCTTGAGAGTTGAGAGTAATTTTCTGAAAGGACAAGGTCGCACATCGATGCAATAATTTCTACCGGTACTTTAGTTGTCCAAGCTTGTCCTCTACGTCAACCAAACTGAAATAATTTGAGTCTCGATGATGTGGGTGAATCGATTTCCCGGCAGCATACGCGAGACTGGAGTTCTCACAAGGCCCTCAATGTCTTTTATCCAAGTCCTGCACCTCAGTATCGAGTCATCTTTATCGCCACGGACTGCTCGTCAATTATCGGTTCCCATATAGCGGAATATTCCGCACGCAAGGCTAAAGCGACTACGGTAAGCCTCGGTCTAAGCCCGACGGCCCGGTTAACCAGGAGTAAGGCTAATGGAACAATCCTCTCGTGCCACTACCTTTGTGTATCCCTCTCTCTCCCTACATGTTTGGTGTCGTATACCGAGTCTTCAGCTGTGCAGACTTAGATGTGCTGTGCGGTTGAACGGAAGTGCTTGTTGCCTAAAGTGGGTGAACGCCGCAGTAGGACATATAATTGTCCGCCCGCGCTGAGCTTTGAAGACGTTCTACATATACTTCTTCGAGGTCCTTGTACTCGACACTGTATTATGAGTCATGGCGTAGATTGTTGACTCGACGTTGGCATCACTTTCAGATGAAGGCACCTTTCCTAGTCATAGTATGTTCTTTTTGAAATTCCGTTGGTTGAGTCGAGAGGTATCACTCTCTTACAGGTATAATGTGAAGGTGCAGGTTGGACTCGGGACAATAGAAGGCCGTGAGGATGCAGTGCCATATTAAGTGCCACTCATTTCTGTGCGAGCAATTCCGCGATACTATGCTTTATAATGTGCTTTCAGAGACAGCTGAGTATCTACCTCGCAGTGCCATCTTCAGTCCAAGTGGAACTTGCTTCTGTCGTCTCTTGTATCACTTATATAATGCTAATCTCTTTGACCCGAAGTGACACTCTTCTTATTGTCTCTCTAACACGCTCTCAAAACGTCTCTGCGGGATGAATTCTACAGCTAAATTTTTACGAGGCCCTCATACCCGATCGCTGACTTTTCGGGCTAACCAACCTTCGTCACTGACGCGAACGCTGGTCTTGGCAAGGAAGCTGTCAAAACTTTTTTTCGTTTGAACGCCAAAAGGGCTGTCAATGCCGAGCGCACCATCGCCAAAGGTGAAGCAGCCAAAGCAGAGATCGAGGGGCAATCAAAGCGTGCTGCAAAGGTCATCGAGGTATAGAAGCTCGATTGTTCGAGCTATGCCTCGTGCAAGGATTTTACAGCCAAGGCTGTCAAGCTGGACCGCGTCGATTTTGTAGTCCTGAACGCTGAGGTTGCTATTAAGCATTTTCAGATGTTCGAGGATGGTCAGATTACTGTGAACTTTATTAGACCCATATGGCTTGTGCCGCTTCGGCCATCATTATTGCGTGCCTCTGCTGCATGTCTATACTACGTTCCCCGGGCGGAAGACGCCAAACTCGCTTGCCACTCTTAACAACCTGAAGATAGCTGTCATGTCCGTTCGGTGAGAATATTATTATTCTTCTCCTGCTCATCCTCCTGTTTCTCCGTTCGTCTTTATCTTATATCAGTGCAATATATGACAGCTGAATCATACATCCTGCAGATACAAATTCTCTAAACTCCTACAACTTTCGCTGTTCGAGAACTTGCAGCACAAACTGTTAACAGCAAGCCCTTTATTACCATCAACTCTCTTAATATCGGGCTCTGTTACACAGACTAGACCCGTAGTGCAGTGGGCGTCACCTATCTCACGATGAAGCTGATGAAAGCTCTACAGGCATGGGCAGCTGAAGAGGGCGGCCAGACCCTTGTGTATGCCACTACTGCAGGACCTGAGTCGCATGGGGTGTACATTAGTGATAGCAATATTCGAAAGTAAGCCTTTCTTGACTGAGAAGATGTTCTAGAATGCATGTAACGTGATTGTCCACAGTAAAGGCTAGTCAAAGTTCGTCATCAGCCAGGATGGCCAGAAGACGCAGAAGAAAGTCTGGGCAGAGCGGGTCCGAATAGTCAGCTAGCCATTACCAAATTTTCCGGGCTAAGGAGATAATTGAAACAGTAGGCTGGATTGAGTTGAATTGGCAGTGTTCCTTCAGATCGTTGAGTTAATGGGATGATTAATTCCTCCAGGAAGGGATCGTAGACGTGATGGGAAGAACCGTGACTGATGAATGCTGAGAATCGACTCACTACATCAAGCTATCCCTATATATCAGCAACGGTATAACAGAGCAAGTATTTCTATCTACTACGGCAACTCATCATGCTACACAATTTTACGTACTTTGAATAGCTTAGCGTGCTTTCCTGAAAGTGAGTATTTAATGTAAGATACTTTTCAGCCAAACCATCTTGGAAATCATGTTGTACCGCAATGCCCACGACATTACCACTGGTAGAAAGCAAGGCTGATAAGCAGAGCCTTGTTTGTGCCAATTTGAAGGAGAACAATTGGTCGCCTAGGCCCTTGGTTAGAATCATTGATGTCTATCTAGAGACATTCACATCAGCTTTCGTGACAATACCGCAGAATTCATTAACTTCTATGTGTCTTAACTTGCATTCTCGATCTTGCTATTTGAGCTGTTCTCATCTTAAGAAGATCAGCAGAAAGCTTGCATTCACAATCAACCCCAAGAAAAAGGAAGGAGTAAAGCGACAAGAGAATAAACCCACAGACAACAGGCTTCAGCAATCAACCGTATCTTCTTTCAATCCTTTATCCAGTCTTCAAGAACCCCACGCCCAGAGCCGTAAGCACAGCAGTGCAACCAACGCCGCTCGCGCTGTTTTGGCAAGGCGCCATGTACTTCTTTGCCCCATTCCTCCCAGAATCCTCTCCGTCCGGCGTTCCAAAAATTCTTGCCGCAGCATCCGCTGGCACTTGTCCAAGCAAAGCATGAAGCATACTATTCAATGCATGCATTTCCGCACATGCGAAATCCGTTCTATGTCTCTGCCCAGCGACGGCATTCGTCAGTGCTGGATGCAAATTGCTCATGGGACCCGTTACGCCGGCTTGCTGCCCTCTGATCACGGAAGCGTAGAACGAAGTTCCAAGGCTCGGTATATAGATAACGGCCATTGCGGCAGGCATGCCGGCGCATGCCAAATCTGACGGATTGGCCGCAGAATAGATATCCCGCAAGGTAAAATAGGCGTTACTGACCCGGTTTGCAGCCCCTTGGTGGTCTAAGCGCTCTTGTATCGTCGAAGACCAAGCGAGAGCCTTGTCGCGTTGGTTGGGGGGGTGGGGCTCATATCGCTGTAACGGCACTGTGCCGGTGCCGAGAAAGGAGGACTCTTGCTCAGGAGTAAGCTTTTGGAACTTGTTACGTTTTGACCTAGTTCGACCTGGGGCGTTGATCGAGGCTGGGGCAGCTGTAGATGTATTGGCACCAATGACTGAAGATACGAAGCCGCCTACGAGTGGGTGAAGGACTGGTGTGGCCATTGTAAATTACTTTCCAGTCAATTGTCGGTTGATTCTAGCAACGAGAGAACCAGAGTGTCGAAGTCAAATTATATATGTGAGATGTTGAATGAAACACATTCACGAGAGTTATTAAAGAATAAAACTTAAGGGCTAGAAGCCGAGTTCAGCTCTGACTGTATTCCTCTAAGCTTGCATCGTTTTCGCCATACTATACGTCTTGAAGGCTCCGCGTAATTGAAAGATGTAGAAAAGACTATTGGGACTTCGGGAAGAACAAGAATGCGTCTCGTATCAACCTCAGGCTTACTGTGGCTGATGACACGCATGAAGGTGGCTTGAACGTCCTAGTTCTTACCTATCGAAGGTTCACCACAAATCAACAGCGCCGCTTACCATATTACCTTTGGGATCATATGCTACGCTTAAGTATATTCATCGATGCATCAATTATCGAGATCTTCAATCGAAAGCCTGAGAAGCGGGACTGAGAAGATCGATCAAAGACACGTTTCTATCCTGAGCCGGCTGTTGACCGGAGGATCGCACTGGGGCAGATAACGAGGCTTCTGGAACTTCTCCGCGTATTTGTCTTGATGGGCATTTGAAGCATGATGTTAAAATCTGGAGAATAATTTCCGAATTCACATCGAATGCGATAATGCTCTTGCCAATATCACAAGATTCGGATAGAAGCCAACTCTGTGAAGCTACCCTTGAGTATTAGCACACTGTAAGTCGGCTTAAGGACCTTGCTCGCTCGCAAGTTGTGTGCGTAGGCCGTAGACAGACATAATACCACCGTGTGGTAAGTTGAGAAAAATGCTTCTTTCCACTTGCCTCAGAACCTCAGACGTGTGGGGCTAAGCCCCTTCGAATTAGCACCTGCGCTAAGTCCCTATCGGGTTAGCGCTTTACTTACTGAGGTCGCGAAGTAAGCAGAGCTAACCCGAAGGGGCTTAGCCACGCACGTCTGAGGCAACTTTCCACTATTTTGCGCTAGTCGCTCAGTGAGACAATCGTTCTTTAGCTCTGCCATCAGCTGGGAAAGTCAAAATGTTCGAGAGTTGTTATTGAAAAGCTTGGAACCATTGTAAAAAACCTGCAGCCATCGTGCCGCCCCATCCATACTGCGTCAATCCTTCCCGTCGTTCAGCTCATCTTAAAGTCCTAGTAACGCCTCACCTAGCGCAGCTACTGCCGCCGCCAATGTGATCTTCTCTGTTGCCTTCGTAAAGTGAGTGCGAGCACGGAAGACCAGGCTGCGGCTGCCCCTGAGCGGGTAAGTGCTCTGCGAGAGCGTTGATGTCGAAGAGAATGTCAGAAAAGTCGATTGGGTATTCTCAGCTGCATCTTTGTTAATGTCGAAAATAGTCTCTTACCTTCCTACATGAGACTTTCAGCCCGTGAGATCGTAATGCCCCCTGCGAGCTGGCATCAAAAAAGTTGCAAAGCACGACTCGTTTAGTAACATGGCTCCATTACAATAAAGCAGAGCCTGGGTTTCGGATTTCTCATGCAGATGAACGACCATGAAGGACTATCCTAGCCAAGTGAGTACCCAAAATTTCCTTGTTCAGAAACCGAAACCAGACAGAAGATTGCTGAGCAATAGTTGCTCTTGGAAACAGTTTAAACACTTCGGAACATAAAGAGAATAGGATGAAATGGGTGAAGCTCGCCAACCTTACCCTCAAGCGCCTGGTCAATGTTCCACATTTATTGCCATTCATGCTAAACCCATATTTACCGCGCCTTGTTAGTCATATTGATGCAAGGCTTCGATGACGGCCTGTACCACATCATTGGTTGGCGGCATAGGAGGAAACATAGCCGTCGTTATTTACTTCGCGTTGCTGATATCTTCTACAACTAATAAAATGGTCACCCTGAGTTTATCTGAAACGAATGACCTTAGACGTACATGATCGTTGGCATCACTGTCAAGTACCATATCCTGAAACTGGGACCAAATTCTCGAAGACTTTTATCGAGTATGTACGCCTTTATGGATTGACTGTTACTTCCTCAATAGACAACTTGAGGTTCTGCAACTACATGATCATCACTTCAGCTATCAGGCCTCTCTGTGAGAAGTACTGATAGGCTTGTGTGAATTTTCATCCGTCGCAAGATTTTACGAGATCGGCCTTGACTTTCCGTGGGACAGATGTACAGCATAGTTCTCGAATATTTTTGATATGTGACTTAGCTATTCAAAATGAATATTATTGTTATGAATTATGAATTATTTGTTACGAATTGAGCTAGCGCTGAAATGGCGGCACACTAGTGCTTCTAGCGACGCACTAGCTGTACTTTAATTTGACTTTCGCTTGATTTCACTTCATAGCTTTTAAATACTATCATAGACTATATCTATCAGATGTTATTTCATCACAAATGATAGCATCAACTTGTTTTGACTATTAGCTCGATATCATTCAGCTTGACTAGGTTTTCTATTAGTCTATCAGTTTCGTCGCTATTGAAACGTCGTTCACTGATTAATTCGTGATTACGTCACTAGCGAAAATTTCTATTCGAAAATCAAAGAAACACTCAGTGCTCTATCTTTACTACTTTCGTCAACGAGCTTCTCATTTCTATCACTAATCAATCAGTTCTCTATCTGATAAACTGACTGATGATTTCATCTGAATCTAGTACGACAATCTGACGTTCAGCTTGAGCTCTCAGCTCGCATTTCATCTGAACGAAGCAACTAAAAGTTTAGCATTTCAGCTCAAAGTCTTTTTAGACACTGATCATCAGTATATTAGAGATCATAAGATCTTTTTAAAAGCAGATGTATGCATAGTCATCTGTATTACATCGCTCTATCTTCGATCTGCTCATTTAAGAGATTCTATTGAAACAGTAGATTCTTCAAGATGTACTGAGAAATCTTCTGTCTCAATTGAATCAATCTCTTTCAACATTGATTGAGTGATAGATCGATTTTTATTTCAAGCAGCAATCAATTTCTTTGCTCAAGATATTCAGCAATTTTGAACTTCAGAGACTTATCTTGTCTGACATAATCAGCAATATTCTATCACATCTTCTTCTACTTTCATTGATAAATTTAGAATTGAATTCACAGAAGAAGTTACTATAACAAATTCACAGAACATTATGACTGCATCTTTTACAGAAGCTCAGCAAGAGATGTTAAATTAAATTATCGTTGAGAGCATCTTTCGTACAATTCAAGAACTCAGTAATCAAGATGATTTGTCTTCTGAATCATTTAAATCATTTGAATTTATTGATTCTACTGATTTAACAGACGATGATGATGAAAATGATCATTGCAATTGCTGAAATTCTACTGAAGTAAGATTCTTTGACTCTATATACAATGACAAGTTCATGCACATTGATGATTTTTTGAAGCATTCAGACAAGAAAACATACTTTCAAGATGTTCATTTCTTCATTAAACATGTCAAGAATATTCTTCATATTAAAGATGCTAATTTAGTGAAAACAAATTTATGAATCTGTCTTCAAGACATTGTGATGAAATAATATATCAAAGAGCTTATCAATGACAAGAAAAGATTGATTAAATATGAAAATGATGTCGATGAGTAAATACACGCTCTGATCAAATGCTTTCACGAGCAATCTTGCATTGCTCTGAACATGATTATCAAAGAAAGATACATCATGAAAGATGCATGATGTCATTGAGAATCTTGCAAGTATGCTCAGATCATATTAAAAGCTGTCAAATCAACAAAACTAAACTTCATCTTTAATCAATTGTCAATTATTTACAATGATATTGATTTGAAATTTCAAAGAGATCTTATGATATTTACTTTCATCATCAAGATTAATGATTTTTTACATGATATGAACAATAGAAAATACATCTGATGAGAGCTAACAGCTAAATATTGTCAGAATCATGTTTAAATGATACAATCAATGAAGATCAAAGTTGATAATGCTTAATCTTTAGAAATAGCTATAATTGAATATTAAGAATACAGAAGAAGATTGATATTAAAACTCAACTCAATGATCAGTTTAATTGTATCATTTAGACATGATTCTGACATTATATTAAGAATTTATTAATCACATGATACTGATTTCATTACTCATTCTGTTACGATTCTAGCTACGCATCTATGTTGATAGCTATGTTAATGACTATGTTCATGACTATCGTTGATCACTCGTCACTAGACTATTGAATTGTTTCGAAGTCAACTCTATTCAGAGTTAGCTTATGTTTTTCTGAGTCATATAAATAGTTGACTCTTTTCTTCTAAATACTTTTCTTTCTTAACATTTATATACTCGTTATCTTACATTCATATGACTCACTCTATGCTGATCTTTAACATTATATAAATGCTTCTTCATTACAGACAAAGTGAAATAATCTGCATCGACTTGCTCTGCTTGATTCACACAACTATTGACTTTGATTTAGTCGACTTGCAATCATGTAGACATTCACACTTCTTTCTTGTGAGCTGACTCAGCGAGAATAAACAAAAGATTCGAACTCATGCGCTGATCAGCAAGTATAAACAAACGATTGAAATCATTCAACTAGGTCAAAGATCAGCGAATTAATCATTCATTCAGATTTGCAAGAGATTCTTTGAATTTGTTGAACAATCAAACGAAGTCAGTCATAAAACTGCATGAAGTCTCTATTTCAAGAAGCAAACTCTCAGTGAGTCTGCTTCAATGACATCGTCAATGCAATGATTTATCTTCTCATCGCTTTATCTATCAGTAAATCGATTCATTTATCAGTTCACATGCAACTAGTGAGTCTGCTTCAATGACATCTTTCGTCAATGCAATGATCTACAAGCACATTGCTCTATTCATCAGTGAATCGATCTATCTTGAGTTTCTGTTCAACTAGTGAGTCTGTTACAAAGATGCTGTCAATGCAATGATTTATCTATTCACATCGCACTTTTATCTTGCATAGTGAGTCTGCTACAATAGACATTTTGATTCTACATAAGACTAAGAAAATACATTCATACAAACATGAATTATTGAAGAAGAGAAGTAATGTTACGATTCTAGCTACGCATCTTCATTGATAGTTATGTTGATGACTATGTTAATGACTATGTTAATGACTATTCTGAGAGCTATCGTTGATTGCTCGTCGCTAGAGCATAGACTTGTTTTGAAGTCAACTCTATTCAGAGTTAGCTTATGTTCTTCTGAGTCATATAAATAGTCGATTCTTCTCTTCTAGATACTTTTCTTTCTTAGCATAAATGTTAGAAATCAGCATAGAGCGAGTCAATATGAGTGTCATTTAACTAGAAAAAAAAAGCTAGAATTGTAACAGATTCTGAGTTTGCATTCAACATCTTGATTGACTCACTCTGTTTGATCATTGATCTCAGAATAATAAGCAATGAATAAACTAGCAATGATTTGTAGTCGCTTACAAAGACTCTTTCACATGATGAATATAAATTAAGAGTCTCTATTTGAAACAATAGAACTGAGTAAATCATGCAGTCGATAAACGTTTCATAGCATAATTCAGACTGTTTTTTCAACTGAGATGTCATTGTCTTCTTAATGATAAAGAACATAGTAACATTCTTTGATGAAATGACATATGATTGTGCAAATGATGTTATAGTCTTCTGACAGAGATAGCTCAATGACGAAGTTCATAACTATATCTTTTCAGCGTTTCTGTGAAATTGAAAGAGAATGATGAAGTTCATTGATGCTATCTTTAGAGACTTTGCTTCGCTGACAAGCATGACAGTTTCAAATATATCATTGAATAATAGCTCAATGATCTGATCAATAGTAGAAATGCTGAACTAGATGTTGAAATCATGTTTAGATCATTCAATCAAAAAGACTCAAGATTGATATGTATGTATTGCTCTTTAGAAATAACTATAACAAGACATTAAGAATACAGAAGAGAAAAAGTGCAAGCTCTTCTATAAATAATGACTTGAGACTGCGCTAGACTCAATACAGATGTGATGTAATATGTTAAACGTGTTTATTTAAAAGAATGATGAAAGAAGTGAATGAAGAAAGTGCTGAACAACGAGAAGAAGTGCTGAGAATGACTTAAAGAATTCAATAGAAGTGCGCTAGATTCAAACTAGACATAGCATCATGACTTATTTTAATCAGATTAATTAGAATTAGATCTGAACTTTGATTGATTCAGACATGTTCATAACATTACTCTTTTCTTTGAACATTCATGTTTGCATGAATAGAAAAGAAATAAAAGCAAAAAATTCATCGTGTTTTCAATTTAGTGCAACTTATTCAAATATAGCTTGTGAAATTCATTCAGAACTTTCTTCAAGTCATTGAATTTCTCTTTATCGACATAGTATCATTGTTGAAATCGTGTCTAGATCATTCAATCAAAGAGACTCAGAACTGATATGTATATATTGTTCTTTAAAGATAGCTATAACAAGACATTAAGAATACAGAAGAGAAAAAGTGCAAGCTCTTCTATAAATAATGACTTAAGACTGCGCTAGACTCGATACAGATGTGATGTAATATGTCAGATGTATTTGTCTAAAAGAATGATGAAAGAAGTGAATGAAGAAAGTGCTGAACAATGAAAAGAAGTGCTGAGAATGATTCAAAAAGATGTGCTAGATTCAAACTAAATATAGCATCATGATTGACTTTAATCAAATTGATTAGAATTAGATCTGAACTCTGATTGATTCAGACATGTTCATAACATTACTCTTCTCTTTGAACATTCATGTTTGCATGAATAGAAAAGAAATAAAAGCAAAAAAAAATTAAAAATTCATCGTGTTTTTAATTTAGTGCGACTTATTCGAGTATAGCTTGTGAAATTCATTCAGAACTTTCTTCGAGTCATCGAATTTTTCTTTATCGACATAGTATCATTCGTCGTCACAATTTATCTCAATTCATTTGATCTTATATTGTAGTCTTTCTTTATATCATCTGAAGTTCAATATATCATCTACTTCTCAGTGCTCTTCATTCTCTTCAATGATTATTGATCTAGAGAACTCAGAGTGTTGTTTCAATAAAGAGTCGTTGAATGAAAATTGTAAATACTTTGAGCTGAACACTGAATGTATATGCTTCATGCTTCTAGATAGCTGAAGACGATAGAAGATTTCAACTTTGACTGTGATTGAATAGAGATAAAGCTGCTTATCTTTCAAATCTTTGCATGATCTAGTGATTTTGATGTTTTCAAAGACTAATCAAACTTGATCATTTACTTCATAGATGATGTCTCGTCTATGCTTATTCATCTGAGCTTCGATAATCTGCTTGATCTTTTTCAATTGTTGATGATTGAAGATAAGAAGTTCGCTCATTTGAATGACAATGTCATCGATCTTTCTAGTCTTAATACGTTGACGAGTCATTTCATAATCAGTCGTATCTGAATTGAAATTCATTCGAGAGTGAAAGTCTTTATTGAAGTAGAAAGAGATCATCAAGATAGTCAAGAATGTATTGAAATTGTTACTGAATTTCATCATTGAAAGTCATTTAGTTCAGTCATTCTGCATGTAATTGCAGTAGATTCAAAGTTTGCGTTCAACATCTTGATTAGCTCGTTTCAACTGATCATCGATCTCTGAATGATAGACTGTTGATAAATTGACTTTGATCTTCAGTCATTTACAAAGACTTTGTCACATGATCGATATGAACTGAAAGTCTCTATTCAAAACGATAGAACTGAGTAGATTATGAAGTCGATAAACGTTTCATAGCATGATTCATACTGTTTCTTCAATTGAGATGTCATCATCTTTTCAATGACAGAGAACATAGTGACGTTCTTTGAAGAGACGACATATGATCATGCAAATGACGTTATAGTTTTTCGATAGAGATAGCTCAATGATGAAGTTCATAGTTATATCTTGTCAACACTGCTGAGAAATTGATAAAGACTGAAGCAAATCATTTGTATCATCTTAAGATGCTTTGCTTCGCTGACAGACATGACAGTTTCAAATGTATTGTTGAATAGTTGCTCAATGATCTGATTAATAGTAGAAGCGTTGAACTAGATCAATCATTCGTTTAATGTCAGAATGCAAGATTGATGATTGATTATGAATCTTTCAAAGCAATTTCGTATGCATTTGTTTTGACACTCATAATAGACTCTTTTTGAATAGAACGTTGTCAATAATTTGACAGTTCTTTAGCTTCATGTCATGAAGCTTCAGTTCATCTTTGTTCATAGCTTGTTGATACTCATTGCATAGTTCATTCTTCTGATTGACTAGATGTACACATTGATAGAGATTAGTCTTGTATTCAGATTCGATTTCGAACTCGATCAATAAAACGTCTATTCAATTCAAAGTCAGTATAGTCTGAAAATGATCATTCATGTCTTTAGCTGATTCAGAACTATCGATCATCAACATTCTAGTTAAAGCATCGACTTTAATGTTTATTTTGTCTGATCGAAAGATAATCTGAAAGTTAAACTTTGATAGAATATTCAGATAGTTTGCTTATCATTGAGTCAGCTGTTTGTTTTTCATAAAGATCTTCAAAGTCTGATAATCAGTAAACATCTGAATAAATAACTCAGTATCTTCTAGTTTGAATCATCAATGTTCGAAGCATTGAATGATAGTTAGTAATTTCTTGTCATAGATGTGATAATTGCATTCAGCTGAAATCATGCTTTTGCTATAAAAGACTATCGAGTGAAGCACATTCTCATCATTGTACTGAGATAATATGTTGTCTTTTACATAGTTGAATGCATTGATTTTCAAAATAGCTTAACGTTTGACATTGAAATGACGTAAAACTGAGATCGAGCTGATCTGCTTCTTTAAATTGTCAAAGACTTCAACGCAGACTTCATTTTAAACAAAAGATGTGTTTTTTCAAGTCAGTTGAATGAATGACTTGACTAGTTTTAAAAAGTTCTTGATGAAGCATCAATAGAAATTGATGAAGTCAATGAAGTCTTATATTTCTTTTAAATTAGTAGATGTAACTCAATTGACTATAGCTTTCACTTTGATAAAGTTCATGCAAAGATCTTGTTCTGATACTATGATTTCTAAGAAGATTGTTTCTTCTACGTTGAATTTGCACTTTCAAATATCTATTTGCAGATCAGCATCTCATAGATGATTTAGTATCATCTTGACATGTTTTCTATGCTTCTTTTGAGTCTTGTTGTATATGAGAATGTCGTCTAAATAAGCTTGACAGAAGTCATTTAAAAAGTCTCATAAAACATCATTCATATATTGTTGAAACAAGATCAAATCATTTGTTAATTCAAATGATAGAATCTTTGATTTGTACGCTTCTAGAGCGATCATGAAGATCGTATAGTTCTCACTATTGAGATGCATATGAAGTTTGTTGAAAGTGAAAATTATATTCAGTTGAGTCAGATGCTTGCAGTTAACAATTTTATCAATCATCTCATTTATGAGTGATAAAGAGTAGCGATTTCTTTTGATAATGACATTGAGCTTTTGATAGTCAATGCAAAAGCAAAGATCATCATTGATCTTCAGAATAAATAAAATGAGTGAGAAATATGAAATCTTGCTAGAAGTAATAAAACTCTTTGACAGATTTTCATTCAGATATTCTTTGATCTTCTGAAGCTTGTAGAATGACATTCAATAAGCTCGACATTTAAAAGAAGTGACATCATTAGTGAGTTTTATCTTATGATCATATGAACAATGAAATGATAGCTTATCGACTTGAGCTTGATCAAACACGTCAAGAAAATTTTGATATTTCAAAGATAACTTGACTTTGATGTCTTCTAGATTTTGAGCTGATGCATTGATGAAAGCAATGTCTAGAATGTTCAGTTTGCATTGAGTGTTGTAGACTATTTTTCTATCAATATCTTCAATCAACATAGCGAAAATCTTGATGCAATTCTTCTTTGATCATTTAATCAATGCATGAAAAGATGCAGTCTTCACACTGAACATAGAAAAGTTCTTTTTCAAAGCAGTAGAAGTTGATCATTGAAGCACTTTGAAAGTTGAATTGATAAAAGAATTTGATGATCATGATCATTGTAAGTATGAAGCTCTGACTGATATTGAAAAAACAGAAATGAAAGTTTCTAATTGATTTGAAAAAACAATGACATCATTTTGCATATTTAGTAATATTTCATTTTTGTTCATTCAGAGCTTTTCTAATATGATGTCATGATGATTTATATCAGCTATTAACATTAAAACAGTCAATTTCTTATGACTTTTGACTGTGAGATTGAGTAGAATTTTATGAATAATGATCTTCTTTGTCAGATTTTCGTCATATTTGTTAGAGATCAGCATAGAGCGAGTCAATATGAATGTCATTTAACTAGAAGATAAATGCTAAGAAAGAAAGATAGCTACAGAAAAGAAGCTGACTACATATGTATGTTTCTCAGTCGACGCTAGACTCAATAGAAACTAGTCAAGATGACGAAGCTAGAATAAATCTGACAAGACTAGAAGACTGAGTCTGACAAGGCTAGAATCGTGACATTATCTCTTTCTCTTGACTATTCATGTTCGCATGAATGTTGTTTCTTAGTGCGCTTTTCTTGAATATTTGATATGAAAGTCGTCAATCATCTCTTGAGCGTTCATAAATTCGTCGTCGTCAGCGTTATATCAGTTGAGATCGTTGTCATAGCTCTTTCATTTGACTCGATATTGAAGTCGTCTTCTATAGCATTGAGAGTTCAGTATATCATCAATTTCTCATTCGTCTTCATCTTTTATCACTATTGATTTCGAAAATTCATTCTTTTGATCAGACAGAGAGTCGTCGACAACAGAGCGAAGCAGATCAGAATGAAATACATCATGAACATGCATAGACTTTGATAATTTCAGTTTATATGAAGAGTCGACAAGATTTAGATTGATGAAAGAATCGAGCATTTTGTCATTCAGCTTTCTGAAAGATCTCGCTGTAACGATGTTTCTTTCATTCAGAAACATCTTTGATTCAATCTTGTAATTGATCTTCTTTCTATGCTTGTTAGTCTGATTCATCATTTGCTCTCGTGTTTTGATCAGAGCTTCGCGAGCAAAGATCAGTGTTCTATTCATGTGATTGAATATATCTTCGACCTGAGCGATCTGCAGACGTTCGCGAATGCTTTCATACTCGATGATGTCAGAGTCAAAGCTCATATGAGAGTGAAAGTTCTTGTTCATGAAGAAGAGAGTCAAGAAAATGACTGAAGACAAGACGTTATTGTCGACAAACTCAATCATGAGTAGTCACTTGAATCAGTTGTTCTGCATGTACAAACAGAAGAAACAAAGATATCGCTCGACATTCTGATTGACTCGTTCGCTTTGATTGTCGATCTGAGAATGATAGATGATGAACAATCAAAGAGAAATGCTCAGTCATTTGCAAAGAAACTTTCAAAGAATGAAGATGAACTGAGAATCTCGATCGAATACAATGAAGCTTGATAAATCGTAAGTTCAATATATTCATTGAAGCAACATATCAGCTGTCTTTTCGACTGTGATATCTTCATCATCAGTGATGCAAGAAATATAATGTCTTTCTTTCGACAATCTGCAGATGACAGTCAGAATAGCGTTGTAGTCGTACGAATCAAATAGATCAATAATGAAATTCATGACTATGTTCTGTCATCGCTGTTCAGATATCGATAGAGATTGAAGCAAGTCATTTGATTTATCTCTAGATGTCTTTGATCGTTGACAAACATAGCAGTTTCAAATATATTGATCTACTGTCTTTCGCATAAACAATCAATAGTAGTTTCGTTTGATGATCTTCATCATTCTAAGAATATCGAAGTGATCTATTGAGAATTGATCGTGCATCTCACGAATCAGATTCATTTGCAGAAGTTCATTGAATGAAACTCATAGCTGACTGTCTTTGTATAAGATTTCATTCTGAACTCGACAATTCTTCAGCTTGATGTCTTTGCATTGTGCTTCGTCTCTTTCTATTGCTTCGCGAAGTAGAGTACAATTCTTGTCGATTTCATTCGCGTCAAGAACTTGTTTATAGATTGACTCGCTGACGTTCTTCTCTAAATCAGCAATCTTCATTCGATTCGACGTCAGAATAGTGATTCATTGATAGCGAACGCGTTCATCATTGAAATCTCTGAGCACGAAGTCAGCTTGACGAGTTAATGCATCGATCTTAATGTTCTGTTTGTCAGATCAATACATTATCTTGAAGTTGAAGTCAGCTAGCTTCTGAACTTAGCGCATCTGACATCTACTCAGCTCTTTATTCTTCATTAATGATGTCAGAGCTTGATGATCGATGAACATCTTCATTGATAGCTCAGTCAATTTCAGCTCAGATTGTCAATGCTCAAATGCTTAAATGATCGCTAGTAGCTTCTTGTCATAAATCTCGTAATTGCACTCAGCGAAGCTCAGATTCTTGCTGTAGTAGATCATTGAATGCAATGTTTCTTCGTCATCATACTGAGAAAGTATGTCATCGTTGACGTAGTTGAATGAGTCTGTTTCAAGAATAGTCTTTCTATTCTGATCAAAATGACGAAGAATAGATGCTTCAGTCATTCATTTCTTCATATGATCAAAGATCGTTTGACAAGCGTGATCTCATTCAAATATCACCTCTTTTTGAGTGAGTTGAATCAGAGAATGAACAATCTTTGAAAAGTTCTTTATAAAACGTTGATAAAAGTTGCAGAAGTCGACGAAGAACTGCATCTGAGTGAGATTGATAGAAGTAGATCATTCAACTACTGCTTGTACTTTTCTGAGATTCATCTTTAGTTCTTCAATGAATAGCAATAGTTTCAGAAAGAAGATCTTCTGAACATGAAACTCGCACTTGTTTATATTCATCTGAAGATCAGTCTCTCGTAGTCTATGTAGAACTAATCATACGTGTTGCTTATGTTTCTTCAGTGTTTTGCTGTAGATGATAATGTCATCTAGATAGATCTGACAAAACTGATGAAGATAGTCAAATAGCACGTCGTTCATATAGTGTTGATAGAAAGTTGAGTCGTTGATTAATTTGAAAGACATCACGTGATATTTGTAGAAATCAAAAGAAGTGATAAAGATAGTCAAATCTTCGCTATCTGAATGCATTCGCAGTTTATTGAATGTGACAATGATGTTCAATCGAGTCAGATATTTGCTTTCTTGTATATGAGCGAGAGTCTCGTCTATTAATGACAAAGAATAGTGATCTCGTTTGATCAAAGCATTGAGCTTTCTGTAATCGACGCAGAAACGCAAGCTATCGTCTTTCTTTTCGATGAATAGTATGAGCGAAGCGTATGAAGCTGAGCTAAACGATATGAAGTCTTTATTCAGATGCTTGATCAGATAGTTCTTCATCTTTTGAAGCTTGTAGTCAGACATATGATAGAGATGACTTCGAGAAGATGTTTTCTCGTCGATCAACTCAATTTTATGATCGTAGAAACGATGAGAGAATAGTTGATCAGTCATCGCTCAATCAAACACGTCTAGATAGTCATGATATTTCAAAGAAAGCTTAGCTTTGACTTCTTTCAAGATCTCTTCATGTGAAAGCTCTTGTATATTTACATCTTCGAGTTTATTTCTAGCTGTTTTTAGAAGTCGATCGATTTTCGTGACGATGATCGCGAAAGTAGTCACATTCGATCGTTTGACTAGTGATTTATATGCTGCAGTCTTTATTATTGCTATGTTCATTGAATCGAAAGGCGAAGACTTGACTGAATTAAATGATTTCATGATTTGACTGAATGAAGATAACTTCTCGCTGAGTCGAGTGACAACAGAAGAGATAAATCTCTTTAGTATTTGAGTAGAGATCAAACTCTTCTGTTCTATCGCGATTTTCTTGAGAACAGAAAGAGAGATCGAGCTAGCATCGATATGAGTCTTTGAATCAGAAAATTGAAGGCGATCGTTTCTCATATCAATCGTTATCTCGATCTTATTCATTTATGTTTTTTCAAGAATCATCTGATGCTGACTCAATCGAGTAATCAGCATAGAGACGAAACGTTTCATATGATCTTGAACAGTCAGATTTAAATAAATCACATGAGTAATGAGCTTTTTTGCATAATGATCATCGAATTTTCTTATTGACTTGAGCTTGATTAAAGATAACGATTTGATTTGCAAATGATCACAAACATTCTGCGCGATTAATTCATCAATGAACGAATAGTCAGCTGCTTCAGTGTCAATCAATGACTTTAATGAGTAACTAATTTCATTGCTAGATAGTACACATTCAGTAGTCAAAGATTTCGAAGCAAAGAGATCATTTGAGCTGCTCATTGTTGAAGAAATTAACACATTTTTCATCGCGTCTTTGATGAAAGTCACTAGTTTTTTGTCTCATTCTTCGATTTCTCTGTAAATAATTTCTTCTCTTCTTTTGACATGACGATCTCATTGAGGCAAGAAATGAATGCACGAGATGTTGAAGTACTAGTCTTCAGCTGAGAACAATTCTTTGAAAGATGACTCGATACTTTGCAGTTGAAGCAGATGATGAGCATTCTTGATCATTCAGGTTCGAGAATGAAAAAAGTAGCGAGTTGAACATAGCTAGTAGTCGAAGCTGAAGTCGACGAAGAAACAAAACGTTTTTTCGAAGCTGCTATTGATTTGACTGTTTATTGCTCGTCACGTAGCTGATAATTGACTCATTGTTTGTTATTCACATCTTGAAGAAAGATCTTGAGCTTATTCAGCGAGCTAAACTTTATGAGGCAAACTGACAACGCGTTCTGAAGACGATTGTTGATTTTATTCTGAATGTCGTTCATCAGAATGATATCGTCGTAGTTCAGAAAGCTGAATATTCTAGTGAATTCTGAATAGAAAGAACTGAAGAGCTTGTTGAGCTGCTTCAGAGCGACGTATTTGCAACGACACTTTCGAATCAGATTCTGATCTTCATAAATTTCTTTCAGATGTTTCAGTAGCTCTGATAGTGATTGATAGAGTGAGAAAGCATCAACACGATGCTTTGCATAGATTTGCTGATCAGCATCGTCTTCTAGCCTGAAAATCACATAGACAATACAAATCTTTTCAGTAAAGTAATGATTCACGTTGACATCGAGCTTGTCAGCTATTTTGATGTTTCATGTCTTTCAGATAGAGTCATCTGTTTCGATGAAGATGAATGAATTCGAAAGCTTGATGAACTTGTGATGATTGTTTTCGTTATCAGATAGAGTAGAAGATTCTCGTTGAGAGCGAGCTTCTTTCTGATTGACTCGTTGTTCAGCTGACTGAGTATCTTGACGAGGCATAGATCGATCGACTTGACGTTGTTTTGCTCTGAAGTTCAATCGCTCATCTTGTAGCTGACTGATCTTTTTCTCTAGCTCATCATTTTTATCAAAAGCAACTTCTAGTTGTTTCGCTCTCTTTTTGTGATCATCTTGTACAAGAAGTCAGTGTTCATTGAGTTGTAAAGTCAAGTCTCGCTGACTTCGAAGCTCGTTCAGCATATTGATGACTTCGTTGAGTTGATTGCTGACTTAATGAAACAGTTGTTCTTCGATGTTTATGTTTCATGCGATGACAGCTTTCTCAGCTTCAACTGAGACATCGATGAGTAGAAGTGAAACTCTTCTACTGACAGTGCTTTTAAGCAGACGAGTTGTTCGAAGCTCAACTGACTTGACGTCGCGTGTCATGATGAGAGAAAATAGAAGTTGTTGAGATAAGAGTAGATGAGAAGTTGATGTTTTGAATTGATGTTTTTTGATGAGTGAAAATTCAAAGAATTTCTTGTGAATTTCAGGTAATAATTGAGTGCTTTATTCAAAGAATTTCTTGCAAATAGAATGATGAAAATGAGTGTAGAATTGAAGAATTTCTTGCAATCTAAAATGATGATGCAAATTTTCCTTACTGAATAGATTGTTTCGTATCGTTTATTCATCGATAGCAGAGTAGATGATGAGCATTTATCTAATGTTAGAGATCAGCATAGAGCGAGTCAATATGAGTGTCATTTAACTAGAAGATAAATGCTAAGAAAGAAAGATAGCTACAGAAAAGAAGCTGACTACATATGTGTGTTTCTCAGTCGACGCTAGACTCAATAAGAACTAGTCAAGATGACGAAGCTAGAATAAATCTGACAAGGCTAGAAGACTGAGTTTGACAAGACTAGAATCGTGACAATATTCTCTTATTAACTTCTCTTTAGCTAATCATATAAGTTGAATTTCAAGCTTCTGACATATTTGATTGACTAGCTTTGTACGAATCAAGATGTAAATCATCAAGTCACTATTTATCAGAGATCGTAGCTTGAAGAATTCATCTTGCAAGAATAAAGTGACATTGACTAGAAATGACTTTTCGAAGTAGTTTTCTTTGATAGATGAAATTTCGTCGATTAGATTGCATAAAGAAATGATTTCTATCTTTTTGATGATTCTGAAAAAGATGATTAGTTTTTTAAATCAGACTCTGAATCAAAGTTCAAAGAATGATTAAACTCATCATCTAATGCATTAATTCTGAAAGATCTATTCAAGCACTCTTTAGAAGTATGATCAGACTTATGACATAAAAAGCAGTTTTGAATTAGTAAGTCATTTTCTTTGATGTTAGTCAAAACAGCATCACGTAATTTTGACTGATCAGTAAATTGATCATTAAGTTGAGTTTTGAGTTGACATTTTGAACTTGAATCAAGATTGAGTCAAGTTGCTCACATTTTCAATCTGACTTGAGTTGAGTTGCTCATATTTTCAACTTAATGCAACTCAATTTGACTGAGAATTGAGTCAACTTGATTCAATTCATCAAGAACTTGAGCTTGACATCAAGAAAGCTAAATATAGAAATTTTTTCAACTTTTGCATTATCTTTTTGCATTATCTTTTTGATAGAAAGTCATGAAGAGAAAACATGAAGATTGTTTGATAAAGAGTCATGACAAGAAACATAAAGAAAAACATGAAGATCATTTGATAGAGAATCATGATGAAGAACATAAAGAAAAACATGAAGATTATTTGATAAAGAGTCATGAAGAGAAACATGAAGAGAAACATGATGAGAAACATGATGAGAAACATGAAGAAAAAACATGAAGATTATTTGACTTTGATAGAGAGTCATGACAAAAAAACATGATAGAAAGTCATAAAGAGAATCATGAAGACTATTAAATCAAGCTAATTACATTTATATAATATCTTGTTGAATCAAGTTGAGTTTTTGAATCGAGTTATTGAGTCAAGCTTCTCAACTCAACTTGAGTTCTTGAATTCAACTTCTCAATTCAACTTGATACTTTTTCAAAAAAATTTCAACTTGATTTGATACTTTTCAAGTCGAGTACTCGACTTGATGCAATCAGTTTACTGATCAGTCATCTTCATTTCTATGATTTTACAAGTAGCTTTGACTGATTCTTCAGCAAAGATGATCTGTTTAATTATTCAAGCTTTGATTATTGCTTCTTTATTCTTGATCTTTCAAATAGCTCGTTGATCATTATTCAATTGAATAAGATAGAAATAAATTTCTTTCAGAGTATTGAATTGAATCAATTGAGTTACTTAAGCGAATTGAAGTTGAGAGTTTATTTTATTCTTTAGATCAATAATCAGCTGTTTTTCTTGATAGTCTAGATAAAAGAATAGTCGTTGAAATTGAGTATAAAACTCGCTGAATTTCTTCTGTTCTTGAATCAAGTTGTAGTAGTTTCTACGAAAGTTGACTTCTTTATCTGAGTCATTGAACAACTGAGCTAACTCTTTCAAAAGCTCATTGACGATCTTGTATAAGTTGAAACAGTCACGTTCACGTCTTGACTGAGTAATCTCAGCAACATCATTGAATAATCTGAAATGTACATAGCTCAGCTTGACTCGTTCACTTGAAAAGAGATCAACGTTGATTTTCAGCTTATTCTGAACTTTTTCATATCAGTTCTTTCAGATAGAATTCTTTTCATCAGTGAACAATGAAGAATTCAGTATTTTCTGAAATCTAGAACACTCAGAGTAAATTGATGATGACAAGATAATCTCTTTAGCTTATAGTTTAGCTTTCAGCTCTTTGCATCGTTTCTTTAAAGCTTTCATAATCATATCTTTCATAGTCATAGAAGATGTTATGATTTCAATGAATGAGTTATTATCTTCAACAATAAAGAATGAAGCTTTGAAACACTCTTTGAAGAGATAAGACATGATGAAGAAGAAAAAAGAGATTGAATTGAACGAGTGTTTTAAAAGAAAGAGATTGAGCGAAGAATAATGCTCAACAATAGAAGATGAAGTCATTTTTGTTGTTTAATTTGAAGATTAATTGATTCTCTTGATTGATTTGATTCTCTAGCAATCAATGAAGATTCTTTATCGCTGATTCTATTAATCGAGATGAATGATGCATATTTAATGAGCTGTAAGTTGTCTAGCAATTCAATCAGTCTTGCTGTTGATTCTATAGATTTTCTAGTGTTATTCTGTCTTTCGATTGAGTCGATCATCAGATAAATGAATTTCTTTAGACTCAATCTGTCTGAACAAGTATATTGAACGAGTAATGAATATTTGTATCGTATGATAAACGAAATTCTTAATGTAATGTTGAAATCATGTCTAGATCATTCAATCAAAAAGACTTGAGACTGATATGTATGTATTGCTCTTTAAAGATAGCTATAACAAGACATTAAGAATACAGAAGAGAAAGAGTGCAAGCTCTTCTATAAATAATGACTTGAGACTGCGCTAGACTCGAAACAGATGTGATGTAATATGTCAGACTTGTTTATTTAAAAGAATGATGAAAGAGATGAATGAAGAAAATGCTGAACAATGAGAAGAAGTGCTGAGAATGACTTGAAGAATTTAATAGAGATGCGCTAGATTCAAACTAAACATAACATCATAACTTACTTTAATCAGATTGATTAGAATTAAATCTGAACTCTGATTGATTCAGACATGTTCATAACACTAGATTGATAGTTCATTTATTGTCAAGATGAAAGATTGAAGATTGATTATGCACTTCTTGTAGTAATTTCGTGTGAATGTTCTCAGAAATTCACAGTAGATCTTTTTTAAATAGAATATCATCAATGATTTTGCAGTTTTTCATCTTAGTGTTATGAAGCTTGAGCTTGTTGTCATTTTTAGCTTGTTTATATTTGCTGCAGAATTCATTCATTTGATTGATTAATCATACTTTCTGATAGAGATTGACTTCTGATTTTGAATTTGCGCTCAATTTCAAGTCAATAGATAGAATATCAACTCTATCAGAGATAAGAATAGTTTGAAAATGATCTTCAAATCATTTAGCTGATTCAGAGACGTTCGCTAAAGACATTTAAGTTAGCGCATCAACTTTAGTGTTCATTTTGCCTGATTTAAAGATGATCTGAAAATTGAACTTCAATAAAATGTTCAGATAGTTAACTTGATGTCAACTCAACTGTTTATTTTTCATGAAGATTTTCAGAACTTGATGATTGATGAATATTTGAATAAGTAATTCAGTACATTTCAGCTTGAGTCATCAATGTTTGAAACAGCGAATAATGATCAGCAATTTCTTGTCATAGATATGATAGTTGATTTCAGCGAAAATCATGCTTTTGCTGTAGAAGATCATTAAGTGAAGTACATTCTCATCATTGTACTGAAACAGTATTTCATCTTTTACATAGTTTGATGCATTGATTTTCAAAATAGTTTGATGTTTGAGATCAAAATGACGAAGAATTGAAGCGAAACTGATCTGTTTCTTCAGATTTCTGAAAGCTTGAATGCAAACTTCATTTCAAACAAAAAACGTGTTTTTTCTAGTCAATTAAATGAATGATTTGACTAGTTTGAAGAAGTCTCTAATGAAACAATGATAGAAGTTCACAAATCTCATGAAGCTCTGAATTTCTTTCAAATTGATCGAAGTAGTTCAGTTAACTATGATGATTATCTTACTTAAATTCATGCAAAGATCTTGTTCTGATACAATGACTTCTAGAAAGACAGTCTCTTCTACATTGAATTTGCACTTTTGAATATTCATCTGCAGTTCAGCTTTGCGTAGTCATTTTAATACTAGTTTGACGTGATTTTTATGTTTCTTTCTTGTTTTGCTATAGATGAGAATGTCATCTAAATAGACTTAACAAAAGTCATTCAGAAAGTTTTATAAAACATCATTCATATATTGCTAAAAGAAGATTGATTCATTAGTCAGTTTAAATGATAGCATCTTGTATTTATATGCTTCTAAAGCAGTGATAAAGATGATGTAATTCTTGCTATCAAGATGCATTTGAAGTTTGTTGAATGCTGATATAATGTTCAATTTAGTTAGATGCTTGCAACTCACTATTTTATCAATGATCTCGTCTATCAACGATAGAGAATATTTATTTCTTTTGAAAATGACATTTAGCTTTTGATAGTTCACGCAGAATTGAAAATCTTCATTTGCTTTAAGTGCAAATAAAACAGAGAAGAAATAGAGAGTCTGACTAGAAGTGATGAATTTCTTCAACAGATTCTCATTTAAATACTTCTTTACTTTCAGAAGTTTGACAGAGAACATTTGATAGACTTGACAGCAAGAAAGCATTGAATCACTGATGAACTCAATTTTATGATCGTAAAAGCGATTTAAAGATAACTTATTCAATTGAACTCGATCAAAAACATCTAGAAAATCATGATATTCTGAAGACAGCTTGACTTTAATAGTTTTCAAATTCTGAGTAGTTTTCTTGATGAAAGAGACGTTCAGAGCATTTAAAATACACTGAGTGTTGTACGTAATTTTTCTATTGATATTCTTCATGAATAGAGTGAATACTTCAGTCTGATTCTTCTTTGAGCAATTCAACAGTATTTTGAACGAAGCAACATTTATGCTTTGAATTGAGAATGACTCTTTCTGAATCATAGTTGAAACAGATCGTTTGAGTATTCTAGAAATCTTTGACTGAGAGATAAAAGTAAACAAAGTTGATCATGATTAACTTAAGTGCTTTTGAATTAAGAGAGATTGAAAAAACTGAAATGAAAGTATTTAATTGATTTGAAAAAACGATAACGTCAATTTGCATAGTTAGTAATATTTCATTTTTGTTCATTCATGATTTTTCTAATATAACTTTGTGATGATTGATGTCAATTATCAACATAGAAACAGTCAATTTCTTATGACTTTCAATGATGAGATTCAATAAAATTTTGTTATGAGTCTGCATAGAGCGAATCATATGAATGTATTCTAACTAGAAGTTCAAAGCTGAAGAAGAAAGAAGATGCAACACGTTGTGAGTTTTACTCATGAAGACACGCTAGATCGCTAGCGTGTCAACATCAGTTCTATACTAGTCTATGATAGTCTGACATGATCTATGTTAAACTAACTCGAAGTGCACGATTGCAACATTATCTCTTCTCTTCATTTAGCAATGTTCTCATTGCTGCAGTTTAATCGATCTTTCTTAAGTTGATTTCTATCTTGACTTGTTCAAATATCGTTCATGAAAGTCATTTACAATCTTCGAACATTCTTTGAATTCACTTTCATCAACGTTGTATCAATGCTCATTGACGTCGTATTCTTTTCAATTGACACGATATTGTAGTCATTTATCTCGTTCATAGTGTCTGAAGTTCAGTATGTTCTTCATCTTTCATTCATCTTCATCATCGATCACTATAGAATCAGACGATTCATTTCATTGTTCATTCAGAGAGTTCTTTGAATTTAATTGCAGCAGATTTGATGCAAACTTTGAATGTATCTTCATAGTTGATGATAGTTTCAGTTGATACACATGTTCAATCTCAATCAGAATCTTGAAGAGTTCTAGCATTTTATTGTCTAGCTTCTTTGATGATCGTGAAATCATTATGTTTCTAGAATTCAGAAACATCATGTCATCTATCTTGTAGATCATTTTCTTTCAATGTTTGTTAATCTGTTTCTTCATTATGATTCTGACTTTTGTCAAGACTTGTTTGATCAATGCTAGTGATCATTTCATGTGTTTGAATATATTCTTTGCTTTGTTTGCTTCAATTCTAGCTTGAGTGATCTCATATTCGATTGAGTTCGAATCAAAGCTCATATGAGAGTGAAAGTTTTTATTAAGAAAGAACGTCGACTGTTCAATTGATGATGAAATAGCATTGTTATCGACGAATTCAATTATGAATAATCAGATGAATCAATCATCTTGCATATATGAGCAGTAGCTTCGTAGATATCATTTCACATTCTGATTCGCTCTTTCTGTTTAATCATCGATCTGCAAATGATAGTCTGTGAATAGTTTTATCTTGATGTCGAGTTTCAAACATAAAGACTTTCAGACAATCAATATGAATTGTGAATCACGATTGAACATTATTGATCTGAGTAGTTCATGAATTCTGAAGACTCGTATCAACAGTAGCTTGACTGTTTGTTCTGCGAAGATTTCTTCATCATTTGATCAACACAATATATAATGTCGTTTCTTAGACAATCAATCTATGACTGTCAGAATCGCGTTGTTTTCATCACTTTCTAATAAATTGATAATGAAGTCTAATGATATGTTCTGTCATTGCTGCTCTGATATGAGCAATGACTTCAGCAGTTTATTGATTCAATCTCTCGATGCTTTTGATCTACGACAAACGTAACAGTTTTGAATGTAACGCTTGATCATCATTCTCATCTTTGATCAGCAATATGATCATCTCAGCAAGTTCAACGTTCAATTCATGTTAGAATGATCACTGATCGAAAGATCATGTGCTTCTCTTATCAATCAAGTGATCATTGACTGAGAAACTCATAGTCTATCATCTTTTCAGAGTACTTCATCAAGTACTTTGCAATTGTCTAGATCAATATCTTGACAAGTTCTTCTGTTTTATTTCATGATTATTTGAATATTGAAGTACAGTTGATTCGTTTGATTTTCGACTATAATTTGATTCTGAATAGAAATCATCTCTTCGATCGAATTTTCATTAACGTTTGATTCATGTTTCGAATCTGAGTCAGATTCTGAGTCAGATCTGAGCAAGATCTGAGTCAGATCTTGATTAACTTTCTGATTATCTTCTTGATCAGCTTCTATTGACTGCAATTCAAATCTGTCTTCTGACAATAGCATCTGATGCTGATATAGCTTTTGATCATTATTTGCTTCAACTGACTTGACGTCTGACATTCTGATCAGCACGTCGACTTTCAGATTCTGTTTTTTCAACTGATATATGATCTTGAAGTTATATTCAGATAACTTCTCAGCTCATCTAGTCTGTTGTCTGATCAGTTCTTTGATCATCATGAAGTACTTCAAATTCAGATGATCTGTGAAGATCTTGATTAAAATATCTGTACATTTCAATTCAGAGTGTCAGTGCTTCAAGCAGCAAATAATGATCAGCAGTTTCTTGTCATAAATTTCGTAGTTGCATTCTGCGAAAATCATGTTCTTGCTGTAAAAGATCATTGAATGTAGAATGTCTTCATCGTCATATTGAGACAATACTTCGTCGTTCACGTAGTTCAAGAAGTTCGTTTTCAGAATAGCTTCTCTGATCAAGTTGAAATGCTTCAGAATGAAAACTGTCATCATCTGTTGCTTTAGTTCTTCAAAGATTGTCTGACAGATCTCTGTTCATTCAAAGAAGTGATCTTTTCAAGTCAGCTTTATCATGAGTTGAATGATCTTTGAGAAGTTCTTTATGAATCATTGATAGAAGTTGCAGAAGTCAATGAAGATCTGCACATGAGTCAACGATTGAAGCACTTTTCAGCTTCGAATCACATCTACTTTTCTAGAATTCATTTGCAGATCATTGATGAATATTAATAGTTCAAGAAACGAGATTTTCTGAATCTTGAATTTGCACTTGTCAATGTTTATCTGCAAGTCGACTTCGCGAAGCTTGTTTAGCACTTCTTTCACATGAATTCTATGTTCTTTCAAGATTTTACTATAAATGAGAATATTATTCAAGTATGTCTGACAGAACTTGTGCAGACAGTCAAACAACACATTGTTAATATAGTGCTGAAAAAACGTGAATTCATTGATCAATTCAAAGAGCATTACTTTATACTTGTAGACATCGAAGAAAGTAACAAAAGTAGTCAAATTCTCGCTTTTTGAACTCATGTGCAGTTTATTGAACGTGATGATAATGTCAAGTTGAGTCAGATACTTACTGTCTTGAATTTGAGCTAGTACTTCGTCTATCAAGAATATTGAATAACGATCTCTTTTGATCAGAACATTCAGTTTTCAATAATTCACGCAAAAGCGAAAATTATCATCTTTCTTTTCAACAAATAGTATTAACGAAGCGAAGAGAGCTTTACTGAAGATAATAAACTTCTTCTTTAAGTTCTCTTCTAGATACTTCTTGATCTTTTGCAACTTGTGATTCAACATGAAATACAATCAACTTCTAAAAGACTGATTCTCATCTTCTAATTCAATCTTATGATCATATGATTGATGTGAAGACAACTGCGTTGTCTTTTCTCTATCAAAAACATTTAGAAAGTCGTAATAAATTATCAAAAGCTTCTTCTTCAGTTCATTTAATGACATGACAGAAGTTATTTCATTCAGTTTCGCGAAATCTTCAACTGAGCTAAGCGCTTTGTTGATTTCACTAATGATCAAGAAGAAGATCTTGATCTTCTTATTCTTGACTAGAGTTTAATACACAGCGACTTTGATCATGACAATATTGACGAGTCTCTTTGTCTCAATTGACTGAAATGAGCGAAGTTGATCGAGATCAACTTGAATGCTTTGCTTTGCTATGAGAGCAGATTCAATGAATCGAGCAGATTTAATGAATCTATTCACTGATCTCTGATTCATGAGTCTCTTCAAGATGATCGTTGATGTAACAATTAAATTCAAGTTCTTTCATTTCATTTTGCAGATCTCATTTGATTCAAATCTGTGAAATGCTGATTGACTGCTTGCTTTCAAAACAACAGATTTCAATGTTCAAATCTTCAATGATGATATTAATTGATCATTTGCAGAATCTATCAACATTTGATTTCTTTTCAATCAGAGATTTTCAATGATTATCTTGTGTTGATCTAGACAAGTTATCAATAAAGACATCATTTCATTCTTGTGTTCTTGTATCATGATCGATGTATACAGAGTGTGTGTAATCGACTTTCGATCAGAAATTTCATCATACAATTGAATCAACTTTGATTTTGACAGCAATATTGACTGAATATCAAAGCATTTACATAGCTCTGACATCAAAGATTCATCAATGAAAATCATGTCAGTGACTTCAGTATTTATCAGAGCAAAGAATCTGAATATCTTTTCTAGACTATTCAAGATGACATCAACAGTAAACGACTTGAAATCAAATGAATCATCAGACATGTTGATGAAGCAGAATACAAGTATATCGCTCTCAGTCAATACTTTGACGAAAGCAAGTCATTTTTCAAATTCGCTGTGACTTCATGCATTTGAGCTGATTCAAGACAGTTGCATGCTCTATGTTCTGACTTCTTGCATTTGAAGCAGAGTTTTTTTTTAAACAACTTCTTTCTAGCAAAATCAACGTTTGATATTCTGAGTTTCTTTCATGCAGAGATTGAAGCTGAAATCGCAGTAGTGATCATCATCAAGATGTTAGCAATAAAGCAAGTGACTTGAGTCGTTGATGTCTTGAGAGCTGACTGAGCATTCAATTTCGTCAATCGAACATTGACTTGCATGCAGATGTTGACGAATTCATTCAAATTCATAGTTCATTTGTTGATCATGACTCGCTGAAGATCTGAGCTAATCTTATGCTGAAGATCATTTAGTAAAGTTTCGTTATTGTACTCTAGTTTTGCACTAAGTCTCTGAAATTTCATTCAAAATTCATGAAAGAAAATCTTGTTTTGATACAGCTTCAAGAACTGTCGTTGAGTTGTGTGACGTCGATTGAGATCATCGTACATCTTATTTATGATCGACAGTATCTTTTCTGCTTCAAGAAATGAATTTGTGATTGTGTCTTTCATTCTGAGTGCTATGTGTTTGATTGTTGTTTCACTGACTCGACTTTTCACATATGCAATCTTTATTTCTTTGATAGAAAAATGATTCTTGTTCATCTTCAGCTTGTTTTGCATTTGAAACAATCAATTATTCACATTCTTTCTTGAATCTTCAAACAGAAGTGAGTCAGATAGCTTGATCAACTTTGAGAATTGATCTTTTCAAATTAAAGTGCTTAGTCGACTTGATGTTGCTTCTAGATGATGTATAATCACGTTCTTTTTCTTCATTTCTTTCTGTAAATGCGTTTGAACAACGTTCAACGTTGTCTGCGTAACTTTCAACTTGATGTTGATAACTTTCAATTCAACGTTGATCTTGTTGATGTCATTCAACATCTGAATCATGTTATTGTGAATCTCGATTTCGATGTCATGCTGTTGACACATGTACTTGATAAAGACAACAAGATCATCTGCTTCATGAGCGCTTATTCAAGCATTCAGTTTCGTGCTGATGCTGATCTTGATCATTTCATGATTGAAGAGCAACGTGTTCATGTTCTCTTCTTCGATATTCAATGATACATTCGTGTCTTCTTCTTCTGATGCTGTTCAATTCTGTGATAGCAGTGATTCTTTTTCAGCATTTCAAGTTTCATAGCGAGTCATGCTCACTGATTCTGATTCTAATTCTGTGCTTTTAGTCATTGTGTGAGTAGAAAATTGCTGATCGAAATTCAACTGAAATTTCTGATTTCAGTTCTAGAACAACGCGTTCATGTTCTTCTGTTCTTCTGTTCTGACGACGAGCTCAGTAAAGAGTTAATCTAGAGCAATACATTCATGTTCTTCTGTTCTGTTCTAGAAATTTCTTGATTTCTAATGAGTCTTCTGAGTTTGATTTTCTGATTTCGATTCTGATTCAAGTTTGAGTGATGTAACTTGTTTTTTATATCATCTACACGTCGATAGCAAGATTAATGAGCTTTGAACTAATGTTATGAGTCTGCATAGAGCGAATCATATGAGTGTATTCTAACTAGAAGTTCAAAGCTGAAGAAGAAAGAAGATGCAACACGTCGTGAGTTTTACTCATGAAGATACGCTAGATCGCTAGCGTGTCAACATCAGCTTTATACTAGTTTATGATAGTTTGATACAATCTATGTTAGACTAACTTGAAGTGCATAATTGCAACAGTAGCTTGACTTTGATGTCTTCTAGATTTTGAGCTGATGCATCAATGAAAGCGACGTTTAAAACATTCAGTTTGCATTGAGTGTTGTAAACTATTTCTCTATCAATATCTTTGATCGACATAGCAAAAATCTTGATGCAATTCTTCTTTGATCATTTAATCAATGCATGAAAAGATGCAACTTTCACACTGAACATAGAAAAGTTTTTTTTTGAAGCAGTAAAAGTGAATCGTTGAAGCACTTTGAGAACTGAACTGATAGAAGAATTTGATGATCGTGATCATTTTGAGTGTAAAGCTCTGACTGACATTGAAAAAACAGAAATGAAAGCTTTTAATTGATTCAAAAAAACGATGACATCGTTTCACATATCTAGTAGTATTTCATTTTTGTTCATTCAGAACTTTTCTAATATGACGTCATGATGATCTATATCAGCTATTAACATTGAAACAGTTAATTTCTTATGAATTTCAACTGTGAGATTGAGTAGAATTTTATGAATAATGATCTTCTTCGTCAGCTTTTCGTCATATTCTCTTATTAACTTCTCTTTAGCTAGTCGTATGAGTTGAATTTCGAGCTTCTGACATATTTGATTGACTAGCTTTGTATGAATCAAGATGTAGATCATCAAGTCATTGTTTATCAGAAATCGTAACTTGAAGAATTCGTCTTGCAAGAATAGAGTGACATTGACTAGAAATGACTTTTCAAAGTAGTTCTCTTTGATAGATGAAATTTCGTCGATTAAATTGCACAAAGAAATGATCTTTATCTCTTTGATGATTCTGAAAAAGATGATTAGTTTTTTGAATCAGACTCTGAATTGAAGTTCAAAGAATGATCAAACTCGTCATCTAATGTGTTAATTCTGAAAGATCTATTCAAGCACTTTTTAGAAGTATGATCAGACTTATGACAAAGAAAGCAGTTTTCAATTAGTAAGTCATTTTCTTTGACGCTAGTCAAAACAGCGTCGCGTGATTGTGACTGATCAGTCATCTTCATTTCTATGATTCTATGAATAGCTTTGACTGATTCTTCAGCGAAGATGATCTGTTTAGTTGTTCAAGCTTTGATCATTGCTTCTCTATTCTTGATCTCTCAAATAGCTCGTTGATCATTATTCAATTGAATGAGATAGAAACAAATTTCTTTCAGAGTACTGAGTTGAATCAATTGAGTTACTCAAGCAAATTGAAGTCGAAGATTTATTCTATTCTTTAGATCAACGATCAGCTGTTTTTCTTGATAGTCTAGATAAAAGAATAGTCGTTGAAATTGAGTATAAAACTCGCTGAATTTCTTCTGTTCTTGAATCAAGTTGTAGTAGTTTCTACGAAAGTTGACTTCTTTATCTGAATCATTGAACAACTGAGATAACTCTTTCAAAAGCTCATCGATGATCTTGTATGAGTTGAAACAGTCATGTTCACATCTTGACTGAGTGATCTCAGCTGCATCATTGAATAATCTGAAATGTACGTAGTTCAGCTTGACTCGTTCACTTGAAAAAAGATCGACGTTGATTTTCAGCTTGTCTTGAACTTTTTCATATCAGTTCTTTCAGATAGAGTTCTTTTCATCAGTGAACAATGAAGAATCAAGTATTTTCTGAGATCTAGAACGCTCAAAGTAGATTGACGATAACGAGATAATCTCTCTAGCTTGTAGTTTAGCTTTCAGCTCTTCGCATCGTTTCTTCAAAGCTTTCATAATCATATCTTTCATAGTCATAGAAGATGTTATGATTTCAGCGAATGAGTCATTATCTTCGACAATGAAGAATGAAGCTTCGAAACGCTCTTTGAAGAGACGAGACATGATGAGAAAGAAAGAAAAGATTGAATTGAACGAGTGTTTTAAAAAGAAAAGATCGAGCGAAGAATGATGCTCAATAATAGAAGATGAAGTCGTTTTTGTTGTTTGATTTGAAGATTAATTGATTCTCTTGATCGATTTGATTCTCTAGCAATCAACGAAGATTCTTTATCGCTGATTCTATTAATCGAAGTGAACGATGCGTACTTAATGAGCTGTAAGTCGTCTAGCAATTCAATCAGTCTCGCTGTTGATTCTATAGATTTTCTAGTGTTGTTCTGTCTTTTGATTGCGTTGATCATCAGATAAATGAATTTCTTTAGACTCGATCTGTCTGAACGAGTATATTGAACGAGTAATGAATATTTGTATCGTATGATAAATGAGATTCTTAATGTAATGTTGAGATCGTGTCTAGATCATTCAATCAAAGAGACTCAGAGCTGATATGTATGTATTGTTCTTTAGAGATAGCTATAACAAGACATTAAGAATACAGAAGAGAAAGAGTGCAAGCTCTTTTATAAATAATGACTTGAGACTGCGCTAAGCTCGATACAGATGTGATGTAATAGATCAGATGTGTTTGTTTAAAAGAATGATGAAAGAAGTGAATGAAGAAAGTGCTGAACAACGAAAAGAAGTGCTGAGAATGACTTAAAGAGATGTGCTAGATTCAAACTAGACATAGCATCATGACTTGCTTTAATCAAATTGATTAGAGTTAGATCTGAATTCTGATCGATTCAGACATGTTCATAACAGCAACTCAAGCAATTGCTAAGAGATAATAAATAACTGATGACTTGACGAGATCATCGAAGCTTTTTCAATGAGAGCATGTTGTTATGAATTATGAATTATTTGTTATGAATTGAGCTAGCGCTGAAATGACGGCACACTAGTGCTTCTAGCGACGCATTAGCTGTACTTTAATTTGACTTTCGCTTGATTTCACTTCATAGCTTTTACATACTATCATAGACTATATTTATCAGATGTTATTGTTGAAATACGAGATCATATGAGACATTTTGATATATGAGATTGAAGCTATCTAGTAGAAACTTCAAAGAAAGAAAAAGATGAGAGAAAGATCAAATATTCTGAATCTTCTGAATTCACTAACGTTGAATGAACGTGACGTCGAATGAATGCAAAGATTATCAATCAAATCACATCTGAAATTTCAACACTTTTCTTTGAAAATCAAAGTCTTCAAACTTCTCTTTTTTGAAGCTTTCAAGCTCTTTTTTTTGTAGAAATCATAGTCAATCAGAGTCATATATGTTGAACATATGAAGCTATTTGAAGCTTCGTAACGTATATCGAAGTTACTGACTTCTTCAGTCAAATTTGAAGCTAATTCGAAGCTTCGCAACGTAAATCGAAGTTTCTGACTTTCTCAGTCAAATAACTTAGCAGTAATTGAAGCTAATACGAAGCTTCGTAACGTATGATTCATCGTTTTCCTTCGTCGAAGACACATATTCACGATATATAGAGTATTGTTTCCCTTCGTCGAAGACACATATTCACGATATATTCGAATTCATCGCTTCTTTTCGTCGAAGACACATATTCACGGTATATTAGTATCGCTTCTCTTCGTCGAAGACACATATTCACGATATATTAGTATCGCTTCTCTTCGTCGAAGACACATATTCACGATGTATTCTTGAATTCATTCTTTACATAGTTCTGACTATTCTGATATCGAATGTACGATCTCTTGACTTCTTCTGCTCTTGTTCTCAATCCCGCTTGTCTTCTGCTCACTGAGAAGCTTGCTCAGAATGTAGTTTCCAGCATTTAGCCTCGGTATGAAAGCCTCTTTTGCAGTGCTTACACTGTTTCCTTTCCTTACTCTTATTGCCGAAAATCCTCAAGGATTTGATGCCTTGATTCTCGTTCACGTGATTCTGTCGACGATCTTCTTCAAGCAACATGGTCCGAGCCTTCTCTGCAGTCATATCTTTGATGACGGATCAGATTTGTACAAGAGAACGGTACTGCTCAGGCAAGCACATCATCAAGCACAGTATCGTACGTTTGTCGCTATCGAGCGTGACTTTGGTTGCATCGATGCGTTCCTCCAGAAGTTTTATATGTGTGAGCATATCCTCCGTACTCTTGAAGTTGGTCGACGACAGCGTGTAATATTCCTTCGTTAAACGCATGAACTTCGCATCTGTAGAAGGTTGAAGTAAGGTTTCTAGATGTCTAAGCATCTTGTAGCCATCATTGAAATCTTCTTTGACGAGCTTTTGTTTGACGTCGACGCTGATAGTGAGAGTCATGACATCAGCAGCCTGTTCAACCTTTTTCTGACTTTCCTTGTCATCAGGAGCGATCTGAGTACACTCCCATAGCTCTTTGGGTCGTAGATGAGCTCGAATATCGATAAGCCAGTCGTCGAAGTTCTTCTCGGTCAGGAGCTGAATTTGGTGACGTACGGAGAGGGTAGTCATGGTGGCAGTGAGCTTGTCGTAGTCACTGAATACGAAGCAACAAACTCAGGTAGTTTGCACTAACTCGGGCTCATAACCTGTTGAAATACGAGGTCATATGGGGCATTTTGGTATATGGGGTTGAAGCTATCTAGTAGGAACTCCGGAGGAAGGTCAAATACCCTGAATCCCCTGAATCCACTAGCGCCGGATGAACGCGGCGCCGGATGAATGCGAAGATTATCAACCAAATCACATCTGAAATTCCAACAGTTATTCCACCACAATTATTGACGCAAAGATTTGTTTTAGAGCGGGTGAAAGAACACTACCTTCAAAACGACCATTCATCATACTGCCGTAAGCGTCATGGGGTAACACAAGCTATCTTACATCGCTATAAGTGAATGGAAACCAGCAGTTTGATTGTGATTATATTGCACTATTCTGTTTCTCAAAAGTCGTTTCTACGAATGTTGAAGGGCTAACGCCTTCATCCTCGTCAACTTATCCCAATGCCAGGCCATCTTCAGGAGCAGAGCTATATATTTCAACTCGTGAGGCTGATATGATGACCTTCGGTAAACTACCCGGCTGCGACGATCTCAAAATCCCATCTTTCGGCTTGAGTACTTTCGAAGACATTCTCGCATCCATGGAAAGCCTAAATTGTACCGGCAAAGCAATTAAGCCGCTGAGTAATACAAGAAACCTACTCCCTGGAAATTGAAAGGCACACTACACCCGCGAATTCTCTGATATTATTTCCCTTGCAGCACTCATGGTTCGTCACCGAGGCAGCTTCTTCGCTCGCCTTTCAGCTTCATTGAAGCACTGCTTTGATCTTACGTGCTATAGAGAAGGTCTCATAGTCTTTCACCACCGCCTTAAGCAATACATCACTCAACTGGAATCTCGAACCGTCCCCAGTCAAATATTCTGGGTTCTGCGGCAGTACGAAAGCCTACAAGCCGCCTTCCCTACTGAATGGGAATCAGAGTTTCAAGCCAAGGAACAAGCAAACCCTCGTCCCCTAGCATTTCTCGACGCAGTCCACACAGTCTGAGACGTCGCAGCCACCTACTTCATCAACCTTCACACCATCGGCCAGTTGCACTATGTCGACCTCATGGCTAGCCACATTTCCTATGCTGTCAATTACTGGCCCAACGCCTGAACACATATCCGCGATGGCTCGACGCACAACCATTACGGCTTGCGCAGCGTTGAGGCCGAAGGTATGCGCATATACTTTGACTACTTACCTTGTATCGTTGAGGATGTGCGGCAGAGGAGCTCTGAAGGAAAGGCTGAACCGGTGCATGAGGCATGATTCGTGATGATGTTCCGAGCTTTTTGCTGGTGGAGGTGCCATTTATTGAGGATGGAGAAGAATGAACTTTACGAAGCATGAGTGTTGCCAGCCAGGTATTGAGATTGTGAGTTGCCAGTATACATTGAGTAGTCGAAGATGAAACTTCCTTCTTCGTAGAACAGGAATCAGACCGAATATTGAGGGCACCTATGGTGCGGCCAATTATGAATAAAAGCTTCTCTACCTACCACTGTAATAATTTCTTAATAATCAGCATAACATGTGCTTAATAGCAAAGCATTAGATCTGCTCTATTATAACACACCGGTCAACGAGCTGGGATGGGTAAGATATGACTCAATCACTTAACCCATGACTGGGCTAGATGGTACCATATGAAACGGAACAAGGTTTAGTGATGGGTTGGGTTTTGATTGAAGGAACCAAATGTGACAAAATGGGAAGAAAAGCTCTACCTTCTATATCTGCCGGCCACCTATCTCGAAGTCGCACAAGAAGCGCCTGGAAAAAGAGATTGCTACGAGCTTGACTGTAGAGCTCGACGTAAGGATTTTCATGCCTTCAAAAATTCTGAACCGACCGTTCCGCTTTGCCTCAAATTTCCTATACTTGGCTCATATAATCCCAACCATAAATTTTTGTGCCAGAACAAAGCTTACAGCTGAAAGATCAAAGGCTAGGAGAGTGATTATGTTAAAGGTCGTGAGAGTTCGAGAATGAGTCGAAGATAATGAATGATGAATGGGAAGGAAAGGGGAAAAGTGGGAACGATGACTTTTGAGAAGGGAAAAGAGATAAAAGAGGTGAGGTCTAAATATTACAATTATTATAGGGGCAAGAGTCGAGAGCTGTGCTCTGAGTCCCACATATGCGGTTGCCAAAAAGCGCGCAACTTGCGCCATTCACATATTGAATGCTTTTTTTCGAACGCGCAATCTAACTAGCAAATTCTCGTTTGACATCCTGAACAGAAGACTTCTTATCTATCTTCCTCTCTCTCAATGTCTTTCTCTCTCGTCTCTCTCTTACACCACATCCGGCAGACACTTCACGTAATCCTTCTGAAATTGATCGAGGACGCTAAATAAACCTAGAGATGCGTATTCCGATGAGGGATATGCTGAGGTCTCTTGTAATTTCTGCCGCTTTTCTCTCCAGACTGTCATGAGTGCGTGTTCATTGATGCATCAATTTCGTAGAAGTTGATTTTCCACCTTAATTGCTGGTATTCGCGAAGTTATCCTTCAATCTTATCGATCGTGCACGCAAAGAACAGTGAAATTTTATTCTTACATGACAACGACAACGAAAAATACTCGTACGGTATAAGCTGATAGTGTTTTTGACATTATAGTGTCACCATCATGTATTTCGGTTTCAGTAGGTTCTACACTTGTATGTTCTAGGCGTATACTCAATATTGAATTTGCATGATATTTTGGCTCCAGATTTTGAGAATCTACTTATGCTTTCTCTTAGGTACGCTTCACAGGAACGCTTCGTCATCTGATGTGCTGGAGAAATTGACAATGTTTCTTCTACCGTCAAAACCATTGAAATTAGTCGTTGAAATGGTCGAGTAGTCTGTTAGACGAGTCAGCTAACAAGAAGTATATGCTTTGTTTTTCAACACTCTGTTTTACGCTGCGTATTGGGTTGAACTGAGTTGCAGTCATTGCTGTGCGCAGGTCTATTTACATCAATCATCAGTGCATACATGATCAATACAAAGCTCATCATCAAGAATACAGATCATGTGTTAAATAGCAATTGATTCGATTGAGGTTTCATGCAGATTTCTTTGAGTTACTCTAAAGGTATCAATGATCGTTTTAGCACGCCTTTATAGAGCTATGATTTTGCCCTAAGACCAGCTTCAATTCTAAAACCTACAGCACTGAAGAGCTTCACCTTCATGCACGAAAGAAAACATGAGTTTCCCAAACGCGCATTTGAGTCTACTTCGCAACCGCTAGTTGGGCCTCTCAGATCTGTGAAGTCATCAAAACACGCCTGCTCTTTGCTCGCTAACGGCTAGTACTTCCTTCCATAGTAACTCCCCAGTCGAAGTCACACAGTCGAGTAAGGCATTTCCCTGGGGTGCGTGATAATGATTTGAAAGAGCGATTTCGGGCCAATCGCTGTCCTCCCTCCCACTTGCCGGTCGCCCAGGCACTTCTGAACGATCGTCTGCGCTTTTGCCACACACGACCAAGTTGAGAAGCGGTCCTCTGCAGTACCCACCGGTGCCCCAACATCGATCTCGCACGTGCCGTGTTTCCATTCTCTTGTTGTAGAGTGTGTTGTTGAGGCTTTCCAGGTCTTGACCTTCATTAGATCTGGCTCGACTAACATCTTATCTATAGCCTCCATGCAATCTGCTCTGATGGGCGGAAGCTCAGGTGGGAATTGACGAAAGCAGTTAATACCGCGACTCTGAACAGGTACGCTTGAGTTGTAGAGCAGAATAGATGGTTCTAATTCGAGATTGAAGGGAATGGCAAGGACTGTACTCCAGAGGATGAACGTTATGTAAAAACCATATAGATATGAATTAGTCATGACGAAATGCTTCCAGTTGAACTCTTGAGACAAGCAGAGCTCTTGAATTTCTGTTGCAGAGATGAAAAGTAGAAAAGTTCGGAGTGCAAAGAAGGATGAAATAGATTGTGCGCTTTCAGATTGTCGCATAAAGACGATTCCGACGAAAGCGCATTGGAAAGAAGAAGAAGCGACTGCAGAAGCGATTGCAAGCATTCGGCGCGCATCAATATGAAAGAAGCGGTCTATCGGGGTTTCAACGTGAGGGAATAAGAACTCGCGACTCGGCCGTCTTCGAACCTCACGGACCAGAACCCTCATGCGACGACTCTTCTTCTTTGGCAGAACTCGAACATGAATGGAGACTGAACAATCGATTAGCCAAGTGTTGTGCTACGATCGCAAGGCATGCATTTAGGAACATAACACTGGTGGACGGAAATAAATGATTCAATTCCCCATAACATGGCACTAGAAAAGATACGACGCAGCTGCAAAGCCAGTCGCCTATTTTCGGAGTACTCTCAAAATAAACGCCTTGAGTCGGCTGCCTGATGATATATAAGGTATGGATAAAACATCAGTAGTAGGTAGGTTGTTGAAGCGTTGAAGAAAGCTACGTACTCGATACACCTGAGTATGAAAAGTCTGCTACTTAGCGTGGCTTATGGGGCGCAGTCCCTTGACATCAGCTCTCGCGGGTGTCGCTTTGCTGCCACCTTCCCCATAGTCTCCAAATGACTCTTGCCGATAATGGCCCCATTCCCCCGCACTCATGCCATCAACCAGCTCATAGCCCCCCTCGTTTGATTATTTGGCCTCTTCCGCCCCTGGCGCCCGGCTGCCTTAACAGTCACAAGCTATGTGGACAGTTCTGCCCCAGATTGCGGTCCAATACCGCATATCAGCGTATTTCCCTTCCTTAACCAACGAGAACTCCAAAATTTTCTGTACCGCCCAGAAAGCATTACCCGGCGGACCCTTCAGCCTTTCCCTTTAGAATCCCAGGACCTCCTCTATTCTGCTCGTGCATTCAAACCTTGCTCATTCTGCAGCAAGCCTATGGCAGCACAATTGTAACAACGTTAGTGTGAGCCCATTCAAGCATTTTCTGCTGTGAGGCAATACCTACAAGGACGGATGTGTTCAGGCCTTGAATTTTTCAAGCGGGCATCTTCTTGGTCTAAGCCGTTTCTAAGCCCCTTGCTGCAGCTTCTAATTCTGCGGCTTGGAATAAGGGAGAGTAGAATCTATGATGAAGTGTAGATCTGACGATTGTGTACAGGTATGTCTTCTACGAAAGGAAGCTATCTAAGGTACGTTTTGTGCCGCAATTGGCGCTAGCCCCAACTAGGCTAGCGGGCAGTGTAATGACATTGCAACTATTACCTATGTTTCTAATTAGGAACTATGTTCCTAATTGGACGACTACTCCTCCTGCTCCTACTATTGCTTCTACTGCAGCTTCTATTGCTTCAACAATCTACCGCCGAAGCCCATCAGAAAAAGACCCAGATATCGTCGTCATGTTATGAGACGGGTTTCGGTTCAGAGCCAGTTTGTCATAGAACCATAGACGTTAGTTGTTATGGCTCGAGAACATGTTAGGCTATATTAGACTGTGTTAGGGAACTATAACTTCTGAAACTGATGGCTTTTAACTTTTGCACCTCTAATTGCTTGAAATGTTTGCTAGGTGTATGGTTGAAAGTTCATGAAAGTGTCGTGCATTATGTCTATGAAAGTGGCCAGCTATGCCAGTCATCGCGCCAATCACCATCTGCTTTCCACCTTTCCGGCCAAATCCTCCGAAAAATTGGTTCGATATCCCATCCCAGAGATATCAGATTCACACTTTCCTTCGCTTCTCTTTCCTGCCGTCCTAGCTCCGTTGCAACTAACTCATGTCGATGATCGTCCCTTGGATTGCGCTCAAGCAGCCACGAGCGGCCGAGATGGCCAACGACATCTTCAATGCTTGATAGCATGGAACTGTCACCGAAGCAGCCTCCGCCAGTCACGCGGAGCTTCAGCCTCTCAAGTGGCAATGCGCCACTGGTTTTGGCGGTAGAAATGCTCCGAAAGATGGCGCGAGCCAGGGTTTCATCTAAGGCGCTATTGATGAAGGCATCACGGACGTGCCCGTTGCGCGGTTTGCGATATGAGCCCCTGGGGTCATCGAAGAATTGTTGGTCAAATTTGTCAAAGGATGGATCATTGGGTGTTTCATCATCATCGTCACCATCCATGAAGATGGCACAATCTGAGGCGTCGAGGGTAAGGAAAATGCTTTGGAGCTTGGATAGGGAACCTAGTGCTTTATAGATAGCCACCTCGCCAGCATCACCTTTGGAGCGTGGCACAGTCAGACTCAGGTCTTCAAGCAAAGGACAGTGTTCTGCGATTCGTTCAACTTCTCGTTGTGCAATGACAAGTCGATTGAGGTTTCCCAAGGGTGATAGCCAGAGCCTGCGCAAGGCTGCACCGTGATATTCAAAAATTGTACCAAGTGTAGTGTGGCTAAGTTCACCGACAAGTTTGAGGGTGAATAGAGATGGTAGGCTACAAAGAAAGTGATTTGCGAGGCTGGAATGATCCATTGTTGGTGATTTAAGGAGGTTTTCTGTTGCAAGGACCATAACCAGCGTTTTAAGTGAAGAGAAGTCGCAGTTTGTTGCTAGACAGTGAAGTGCATCGGCTTCGATGTCGCTCTCCAACTCGAGAGTGCGTAGAACTGAGAAATCGGTGTGTCTGCTCCAATTCTCAACGACTTGCCTGATTATGCAGCCGTGACCAGCCAGCTGCAAGTGTCGCAAGGATCCGGTTGTGGAGATATGCTTCTGCTTGTTGAGGGCAAACCCTTGCCACGGCTTCCTCAGCGTTTCAAGTGCTCGCATAAGTGCCAGTGACCAGCCAGCGGCGGCGCGGAACACGCGTGCCTCCTTCAAATTCGGCGCCAAACCTGCTGCAATACGCATTACGGCTTCTTCGTGGTAGTCCTCAATCCCGTCCGAGTTGTAGCTGTCATACCTGACCAGAACACTGTACAGACAGGGCGACGTTGCAAGCGCTAGCTCATGAGCGTCCGGGTCAGGTTGGTTCAGGCTGCGGAAGCTGCAGGTTTGGACGTGAAGCCTGCAGTTGGGCCGGTGCTGATGCAAAGCCTGGAGGAGACAGGGGGAGAATTGACTTGGGCACGCATAAATCAGATCTGAGAGTGCCGGTAGTTGCCTGATCAGATTGGCGAGAGGCGTCCACGCTTCATCTTCCTCATAAACGACATTGGGTCAGCTACGGGGACACCTGCGAGGCGCCGGTCCGAGAGTTCGTCGCCATCATGATCACGGGAGCTTCCAGGTCTGTGCCTTCGGTCTTGAGGCTCGATCTCGCCTGTATCGTCCTGCTGGCTGCGCATCAGGCCTTCAACGACCAAGCGGCGAACATGCTTGACGCTGAATGCACGCTGCAATCTGTTGATGCACTGTTGCACGTCATAGGCAAGCTGCTTAGGACCTCGCAAGGAGATTTTGATGGTGCGGAAGAGAAGTGCAGTAGCAGCACAATGGCATTGCTTGCTGACCAGCGCGAAAGTAAGCAAGCTTGACTTGTGAGTGCCCACAATGTACTCGCAGATGCGCAGAATAATCTCGGTTGGTAAGCCTTCAAGTTTTGAAGAGGGCATTTTAATGATAACTGTCTCGCATCGCTCGTAAAGCTCGGCTGTAAGAGTTGCAGTCAGTTAAGTCTGTTGATATATGAGAGTCAGAAAAAGTACGTGCATGTGTATATAATGATTGAACTACTGTCGTGAGATGCAGTCTCGATTACCCGAGCATTGATCAGTTCAAGCTAGTGCATGTAGAATAAAGGCGAAATTGCCTAGATAGAAAGTGTTGATTGACGAATCGGCCAAAATGTGAACACACATTGGAACAATCCTATTGAGGTATGTATAGCATATTTCAACACTGCTCACGCTCATTGATCTCAGTCGCGTCGTTTTTAGAAGGGTGAAGATCAACTTCTTATGGGCGCTAATATACAATCTCATCGGTCTACCGGTGGCCGCGGGAGTGTTGTATCCAGTGGTGAGCAAAGGTCAGCATGTACGGTTGGATCCAGTCTGGGCCAGTTTGGCCATGGCGTTGAGTAGTGTGAGTGTGGTTTGCAGCAGTCTGCTGCTGAAGAGCAGATTGCCAGTCGTGGGCTTCAGGCCCGGCAAGGAGGTTTCAGGTGGCAGTTGATTGGGTCTTGGCAGATGCTGCATTTCGGCTTGGGCATGATCATAGAGATTCGGGGTCCAAGCAACGTGCTACTTTCTGCACAATGTATTTAGACAAAGGAAGACAGAAGGGGATAACGAATGTTATCCCTTTAACCGCTGCCGGGTGCCTTATTTAGCGTATTCGCTTAGTCCACCAATCAATTTATAGGATTCCACCCTGAACTCCTATTGTTCATCCTATCCTAATGCTATGATGATAAGCGGCCCAACAAGAACCGTCTTTGCAGATGGAGACATCGCAGATATTGCAGCCATAAGTAGAGCGCTTTCCCCGCTTGCTGCGGCCCAAATTTGGTGTAATTTCATCAAGAGACCTTCGTTTTCTTGATCCTGTCAATTGCTCTATCTCCTTGCACTCACGACAGTCTTCAGAGCTCTTTCTTTTGCAGATTTGATGATCTTCTAAAAATATCATTAAACGTTTAATTGCTGATCCAATTGACGTTCTTTTCGCTTCAGAAACTGCCTTCGAGAGGCCTGAATAAGACATGTAGCCAGAGCCGTTCTGAACTCGCTATGAACAGTGTATTTAGCCTTCTTTGAAACATCTGAATGCAAAGAGAGTTTGTAGGCATTAGTAATGCTGATTTCAATCAAGAACTCGTACGAGGCTTTGTGTTCTTCTGATCTACATAACAGGAAGACGTTAAAGGATATCGGCACACAGCAGCCAAATACATTACTTGTGGCTTGGCGCATACCAAAGGAGAAGACGCTAATCCACCTTGGGTGCCCGGCTGAATCCCTACGCAGTGTCAGATTGCCTCAAGCGGGATGCTTTGGCTGGATGGGGCGGCGCTAACGCCGCTTGGGCGAGGAGAGCACGACTTTTAAGTAAGGTAGATACTGCTGTTCGAATGACCCCCTTTAAAGATAGTCCCAGCGCCAAGAGGGCCTAAAATGACGTAGAAAGGCGGCAACGCGTAATAACCGACTGACCACGGGGGCTAAAATACGCAAAAAAACCTCAAATTCCTTAGACGTTGTTAATGCGCTTTCCTTCTCCCTTCCTGTAGCCAACGAGCCTTCTTTCTAATCAATTAATGAAGCAAGATGTTCATTCAGTGCCTATTTTTCCGCGTCGCGTTTTTGCTTTTGAACGTCTGGCAAGCTAACGCAGCTCTGAGAACGTACAATTTTACCGTCCATAGTGGCACCAATGCTCCAGGCAAGTCGAACATCCTGTGCCATCAGATATTGTCCTGTGAAACCCCACTGACGTTGACCAGACGGTGTCAGTCGCGAGGTCTATCTTATCAATGGCCAACTACCCGGCCCTCTGATTGATGTTGACGAAGGAGATGACATTGAAGTATTCGTGACCAACGAATTGCCCGTTAATATGACCATTCATTGGCATGGTGAGTCTCACACAATCCCACTCCTGTCCTATATCACTCGAACCTGTCGATGGGAGTATCGGAACAACATTGAACCAGCTGAACTGTTTGCACTAGGCCTCCTTCAACGCGGATCGCCACAGATGGACGGCGTCCCGGGAGTAACCCAGGTTAGCCCTTTCCCTCTGCCATCTTTGCTTCTTGTTCAAAGAGCCATCTGCTCACCTGGCCGCGTTAGTACCCAATCCCGCCAGGAGGTAACTTCACTTACAGATTCTCCACGAAAGGCGAGTACGGCTTCTACTGGTATCACTCGCACTTCCGAGCCTATTCCGACGACGCTGTGCGAGGCCCACTCTTGATACGTCCGTCTTCCTCACGTCGTCGACCCTTTGAGCAAATCGCCACGAGTCACAATGACCTCACCAACCTCCTTCAGGCCGAACGTGACGCAACGCCGGTCCTGCTTACCGATTGGACCCACAGTCTTTCGGACACCATCTATAAGCAATACTTTCAGACAGGCGCCTTCCCACATTGCGTTGACAGTCTTCTGGCGAACGGTTATGGAAGGGTCCAATGTCTCCCCGAGTCCATTCTTCAAGCTGGAACGGGTCTCGGCCTGGACTTTTCCTCTAGCGTAAACACTGGCATGCCTTCGTCTTCTGCACAGGGAATGTCCGGAACGATGATGGGCGGCTCTAGTATGTCGGCAGGCACCGCGATGCAAGAGATGTCGATGAGTGAATCAATGAAGAGTTCCATGACGGAAAGTAATATGAAGTCATCGTTAACTCCAATGTTGATGCAGAGGATGTCAATGAATGATCCGATGACGGACTCTATTTCACAGAGCAGTGCCATGGATTCAGCAACGCCAATGACCTCGACGTCAACCATGTCAGGTATGGCGTCCGAGTCACCATCGATGTCAAGTATGCCTTCAATGTCAAGTATGCCTTCAATGTCAGGCATGCCTTCAATGTCAGGCATACCGGCCATGTCTTCCGCGAACTCAATGTCAAGCATGTCAATGTCAAGCATGCAAGCAATGGGCCCTTTGAACCAGCTCGGGTGTACTCCGCCTATGTTGTTTAGACCGGGTTACAACGTCAGCTCGCTTCCACCTCGAACCTGCTCAAATACGACGTCGCCCTTATTAACGATTGTTGCGAATCATATGCAAGGATGGATGGCTCTCAATCTCGTCAACGCAGGTTCAGTCAGCAAGCTAGCGGTATCGCTTGATTCGCATTCGATGTTTGTGTATGCTGCCGACGGGCTTTTTACGGCTGTGCGGGAGGTTAAGGTGAGCTTTACGTCTTTGAAGCTTTCGGGTCAGGCTGATTTCTTCAGGTGCTCTACCTATCTGTTGGCCAACGGTACTCAGTAATGATCAAGCTGAACCAGCCTATCGGGAATTATTATTTGCGATTTGCTACATATCCAACAGGCGACATGCAACAGGTCCTCGAAGGGCAAGCTATTGTGGCCTATACTGTAACTAGCCTCCTAAAGATGAGCGCACAACTTCAAGCAGAGGCTAATCGTCTAGATGAATTCGACGGCCCCCACCGACACCACTATCCGAGATGATCCCTCGTCAGTGTGGACGCTTAAGAACGGCTCAGCAATATCTGGCGCGTCGACCCTGGACCCTCTCTCCCTACAGCCGTTCGACGACAACAGGCCCCCCGTTGGGAAAGCCGATGTGACCGAGGTCTTTTCAATCAGTCAAACTGGCATTGTGACTTGGGTGGTCGACGGTAGCCCATACACGGAACCCTCAACACCGATTCTTTATGGGAATTCATCTGATGGTTGGAACGCCAATACTACACTCCATTTGCCATTCAATTCAACGATCGACATCATCATGTTAGTCGCAAACAATTCAATGGACATTGTAAGCCTTCTACAACTCTTTGAGCGCGGCTACATTGCTTCCGAAGTGGACCATGCTGACAGTTGATGGCGCACAAGATGGGTCATCCGATGCATCTCCACGGGCACAAATTCTGGGTTTTGGGCTCTGGGAATGTAGCGTTCCCTTATCCCTCGGTGACTGATGCCCCTTCATCTGTAATCAATCTACAAGACCCTTCGTACCGCGACACTACAGACCTTCCCGCCTCCGGTTGGGCTGCTATTCGGTAAGTTTTATGACGTGGCCCCCATAGTATATGCCCATACATGGCTGATTCAAAACACAGATACAGAGCAGATAATCCTGGAGCTTGGCTTTTCCATTGCCATATACCATGGCATCTCGTGGTATGTGTACTCATTATCGGCTCCTGCTACAAAGGTGCGATGAATTTTCGTGACTGACATGCTCTTCTTCAGAGCGGTATGGCCCTCGTACTCATTGAGGGCGAAGAGAAACTTTCCGGTATCCTGAATACCGGAAATGCCTCAGCAAAAGCCTCAGCAACTCCCATAAATCCTAGACCTATCAATTCCGAGGGGAGTGCTGCCGGTATAAGCCGAGAAGCTCAGGGCTCATATTACATGGTGCTTCTTGCCTGCCTTGCTGGTTTTGCGACGGTCTACATTGTCCATGTTTGAGCGTATAATGGGCAAGGGACCTACAGGGGAAGTTCTATTGATCTGCGTTGTATCGGTATATAATTAGGGACCGAAATGTTTTTGACAAAGGATCGATAGGTTCTTCCGAGCGCTGAGTAAAGTGGACGATGACGATTGTAACCGCCGTCATAGGTGTTGTCACACAGGCCTGTGACCGGCGTTGCGGCATTTGTGCGTATTTGCTAATATGCTTGGCAAGTCGGAAGGATCTTTAATACAACAGGGGACCACCTCGGACGATGACGCGACATTCTCTTCTCACTCGACAGTAGTACGCGCTTCTACAAGACGACTTAGGATTCAGATTGGGAATACAATCTTTTCCCAACGCACGCCTCCTTTGCCATGGGTTCACGACTTAGCATATCAACCTTCTATCAACCGGCCAGTCTATATGCCGCCCATGTCTCTCTGTCAGATGGTGGCAAGTTGAGTCTCATGGTGAGCAATCAAAAGCACAGATTTTCTCTCTCGAAGGTGTTTACTGAAAATCCTCAGGTCCTCGCAAATCTTTTACTTCTGTACGCTGCGCTTCTTGTTCTCGGATTCCAGTATCTCTTCTACGATCTGCCCACAACCTCCCATGTCGACGAAGTCTTCGAAAAATTCATCTTGACGATCATTGAGACATTGATGGCCATGTTCATGACCGGGCAAGGCGTCAATGGCCGTTTTCTGTTGATGTTCACATTGTTTCTAGTGGGGAAATGGTGGGCCTTGTTTGGAGAGGAACGGGTGAAAAGACAGGAAGAATACCCATTGCTGCTGTCAATGCTTTTGTACGCGCGCCTTTCGGTGAGCATTGTTTTATCTATATCTTTCGATATCTGCATGGTCATCTATACAGCTTATGCCGTACAGCCCAACCTTCAACCAGGAATGATAGTATTGTTCTTGTTCGAATTTGCGACCTTAACAATGTCATCACTATCGACAGCCACTCGTCTCGTCCTCTCTATCATTGAGACTGTCAACATCAGACGTCACACTCAATTGAATCAACAACAACAGAGGCCGGGGCTCATGGCACTGACGGAAGCAACAAGAGCGGGGTCTCCACGAGGAAGGTCTCGGACCCAAGATGAATTGAGCACCGATCTCCCAGTAGCGGCTGGTGATCGCGAGATGGAAGAGACAGTTCAACTTTGGCACAAGTACAGGCGATGGAGGACCTATCATGAAGTAGCTACAGGTAAGTTATCGGAGGCGTTGGCCCTCAAGGTTCCACCATCTGCTAATTATTCGTGTGAACCAAGACTTGATAAAGATACTTACCTACCTATCCTATTTCGCCATCTACCGTACCTCCAATGGGATCCCCGTACAATTTATCCGCGAGATATTTTTGATCGTTCACGCTCGCACAAAGGAAGTGCGGGATCTCGTACGGCTGGAGAGTACTATGCAATATATCGAGTGCTTGACCGATCCTGCTATTGAACAAATCGCTGAACAGGATTTTTGCACGATCTGTTGCCAGCAGATGGAGCATCAAAGTGATTGCTCAAACGAGAGGTCAGCTAGTTTTGTATCACGATGGAGGGCAAGAATACGTACAGACACACGCGCGAAGGCAGACGATCGGCCGAAAAGGCTACCATGCGGACACATTCTTCATTTTGGATGCTTAAAGATATGGCTTAAAAGACAGAGCACTTGTCCTGTTTGCCGACGGCCTGTGAAAGTACACTAATAAGGCACACAAAGTTACTCAATTAGCAATACCAAATCTTCGGACCGTCAGCAGTGACAGGCATTAATTGTGTTGACAGTGGAGCTAAGTGAAGTTTATGCCATGTATAATGGGGAAGCTACACTGTCAGGATTACCTGAATCACCAATGAAGGGTGCTCAAACTTCTCGGGAATCGTGTTGATCCCCTCAGTAGTTGCCATGTCCCCTTTGGCTGCCGCCATGCCCATCTTGATAACCACCGTGTCTTCCTCCTTCATGACCACCATATCCGCCTTCATAACCTCCATGTCCCCTTGGGTTGCCGCCACGTCCACCCTCATAGCCGCCGTGTCCTCCTTCATAACCTCCATGTCCACCTTGACTACCGCCACGTCCGCCTTCATAACCTCCGTGTCCTCCTCCTTCATAACCACCATATCCGCCTTGATTGCCGTCACGTCCACCTTGATAACCCCCGTGTCCTCCTTGGTAATCACCATGTCCGCCTTCATAACCTCCAGATCCACCTTGATAGCCGCCAGAATCTGAAATCAAATTCAGCGTTAGTGATGATGGCTTGGATCATAGAATCCTTTCGAATGCAAAAGAATAGCATCCAAAGTCACCGGAGTGAAATGAAGAGGGAGCTAACTGTTGTGACCGCCTTGCGGATAGCCAGACCCGTAACCGTACGGAGTGGGTTGTCCAGGCCTCTGTTCAAATCCATGCTGCTGACCAGGATAGCCTTGTCCATATCCCGCGTTCATTGATGCTTGCTGATTTGAATAATCCTGAGCGTGCTTCTGGCCGGTAACGGCGTCTGTAACTTTGTGAAGCATGCCAGACCCTGAGGAGGGCTGAGAACCTTGTGGCGGCTTTTGACCCGAGAGTTGATCGGCGAGCTTGTTGAGCAGACCAGACATGATGCAGGATGTCAAGAAGCAGCGATTTAGGAGCGGTGGGATGTGAAATGTGTAAGGGTGACGAAGATGTGGGATTTAGGTTGTAGAATTAGAGGGCCAGATGGGGTAATATAAAGATTTGGAACTAATCTAAGAATAATTTGGTGCCGCGCGATTTTTGCGAGCCAACAGAAAACTTCAACTCGAGCAACCTGCTTGCCCTGTCTGCCGGTGTTTTCCACATTGTCTCTTCCATACTCAACTTGTTATTGAATGCCATCAAAGCGTCAAGAAATGGCGCCATTGACCCGAGCACAGCGGCTGATCGCCATCATCTACATATCCTTTTCATTTTTTATCGCTGAAATCAGTGGTCAGTCTTCCTGATCAAGCGTACCGTGGTCATCGCATGTATATCGTACTGACAGCTTGCTTGAAAGTGGGATTTCACACTCGATCACTGGCCTTGATCGCCGACGCTTTTCACTACGTACGCACTCTAGACCTTTTCACATCTCCTCGCTAGACCTACTTACTGAACGCCTCTTCCATTCAGATGAACGACTTGATAGGATTCATAGTAGCTCTCGCCGTAATTAAAGTATTTCCCAACTAGAAAATAACAGGCGAAGACCACGTGACTAACCCGATGGGATAGATCCAAGAAAAGCGCCAGTCTCCACAAGGCTTCTCTTTTGGCTGGCAACGCTCGCAACTCCTCGATGCCTTTTTCAACGGGGTTTTTCTACTGTCGCTTGGGGTCAGCATATTTCTTCAGACTATTGAGAGGTTCATTTCGTTACAGCGTAAGTGCGTTTCTTTCAAATTGAATAAGACTGACCTTCATTTAAGAAGTGGAAAATTCGAAGCTGGTATTGATCATTGAATGCGTCAGTCTTGCTCTAAACCTTCTAAGTGTAGCTTTCCTTCATGATATAAATATCACACCAATTTCCGTTAGCATTTAGCTGATCAAGATCAAGAGCACGATCATGATCAGAGTCAAAATTCACCTGAAGATGTTGAGATGAAGAACAATAATCTTACTTCACGATCGAGCGAACGAGTAAGTTTTTGTTCAAAGCGACTCATTCTCTGCTGAATCTCATTCGATTTCAGACATTCAGCAATCATCGTGATCATCATCATAAAAGTCTAACATTATCAGTTAAAACCCGTGATTTGAGCATACTAGAAGTTCTTGTTCATGTCGTAGATGACGCCTGACGTTCTCAACAACGTCGACGTCATAATAGCGACTTTAGTCATTTGACTCGCAAAGCTCGACAGCAGATTCTATGCGAATCTCGAAGTCAGCTTAGCTATCGCGCTCATGATAATTGCTTCTTCACTTTCTCTAGATATAGTTGTCTTTTGAACGACGTTTTCTTCACTGCTTATACTTGTGCGACCTCAGTGAAGAACAGCGATGTGATACTATTGAAAAGTGCATCTCTGAGAATCAAACTTGAAGATATACAGCACGATATGAAACAGGTAAGAGTCATTATCTTGACGATGAGTCTCAAAAATTGAGCATGACTGATTGAAGTTTTCAGCTATCTGACATTCTTTCGATTCATGAATTGCATGTTTGACGCCTCAATCAGCAGAAAGCTTTGACTATCACACACGTTGTCATCTCGAATTCTTTCTTCGAAGTTTTTATGCATCGAGCGACAGTCGTAGACGAATGTCTTCACGCGTATGACATACATTTCTTTACACTGCAACCTGAGCTCTCACGACAAAGTGACAATCAAGAAGACGAAAGATCTTGAGAGCGCAAGTATTCAGCGCACATTGCGAGCAGCGTCACTTTTACTAAATCTTAATATACTTTAAATTATCTAGAGAGTTGATATTCATACACTTCTCTGACTTACATGTACATTCTTCTTTGCTTACACGTACATTTTCTCGAGGAAACCTGAAATTTTCATTGCACATCACTCAGTTACACATCAAATTTAGTAGACAATTCAAGAATTTACATATGATTCTGAGTAATCTCTTCACAGTAATTTTGCACTGTTTAAAAGAGCTTCAATATTGCTGTTTCAGCATCTTCTTCGCTACATATGAAACGTTGCAAACAGATCTGCATTTATTTGAATGAAAGAGAGTGTGACAGCATGTTCATCTTGCTGCTCTTCATCTCGCTGTTCTTCATCTCTTGCTCATGTGAGATCTCGATCTCGTCTCTGCTTCACTCTTCGCTGTAGCTCTTGTTGTTTCATTTGTCAATGACGCTGAAAGAACACTTCATGAGTTGTGTGTCACTGTGAATACATCTTTCAAAACTCGCTGAGTTTAGACTTGCTTTTCTTTCACGATCGCATCGTATATAAATGATTCAATCTACCTCTTATTCCCGACCGTCACCTGGGCAGGTGACGCTCCCATCGACCCCGGCGGCGATCGCCTTGGCACGTCGATCCGTCACCTGCCCCCCGGTCAATCCGTCACCTGCCCCGAATTCCTA